>Ga0194127_10000554_pt1 | contig 59873 bp, 52 predicted proteins | sample TA2KigC100mmetaG_FD_148624 | JGI IMG/M metagenome (GOLD analysis project Ga0194127, IMG submission 148624) | Freshwater microbial communities from Lake Tanganyika, Tanzania - TA2015036 Kigoma Deep Cast 100m | ecosystem: Environmental > Aquatic > Freshwater > Lake | place: Tanzania: Lake... | reverse complement strand
CTGCTCAAAGGCGACACCAAACTCAATCACTTTGCACTCAAGTCAAAACTATATTTGCACGCGCTTCACGCCGCTTATGCCAAACTGCGGGAACTCAACCCTGCCTGTTTGGCTGCGTAAGGTGAGTATATTATACAGAATAGTTCTATAGCATTCATAGCACAACTAAAAAGCAGATTTGTACTATAATCCGTCCTTGTCCTCTAAGGAAGGGGAAATTTTTCGCAAGTTGGTAAATATGATCGATCAAGAAGACAATTCACAAACAGCCATTATTGAACGTACGACGGATTATCTGCCTCGAGAAAGCTGGCGCTCGTGGCTGATCGGGCGTCCATTATCCACAGCCGATGCCCCGCATCAAACCATTGGGAAAAGAGTCGGGCTGGCTGTATTTGCCTCAGACGCGCTTTCTTCCACTGCCTATGCCACGCAGGAAATCCTTGTCATTCTGGCTGCCGCCGGGACAATGGCTTTTGGTTATGTGTTTCCAATTTCGATTGCCATTGTGATCCTACTGACAATTGTTACCATCTCGTATGAGCAAACCATCCACGCATATCCTGGCGGCGGCGGTGCATACATTGTGGCGCGGGATAATCTCGGAGAGTTTCCAGCATTGATTGCAGGCGCGGCTCTTTTGACAGACTACATACTTACGGTCTCAGTGTCCATTGCAGCAGGCGTGGCACAGCTTGCCTCTGCTTTTCCCCAACTACATCCATATCGTGCGCCAATTGCAGTGGCCTTCATATTTTTTATTATGCTCATTAATTTGCGGGGGGTGAAGGAGTCCGGGGCGGCGTTTTCGATTCCAACTTATTTCTTTGTAATCATGATGTTCGTTACCCTTGCAATTGGGCTCTGGCGGGTTGTATCTGGATCGTTGGGGACAGTGATTGACCCGCCTGAGTTCGAGGCGCACGGAGTATTGATGGCAATTACGCCTTTTCTTTTGCTGCATGCCTTTTCCAGCGGCACAGCCGCTCTGACAGGGATTGAGGCAATTTCAAACGGCATCACGGCATTCAAGGAACCTCGCAGTAAGAATGCAGGGATTACTTTGATCTGGATGGCTGTGATTCTGAGTTCATTCTTTCTTGGCATTTCGTATATCGCCCGCCATATTCATGCCGTTCCTTCGGAAACTGAAACGGTTATTTCACAAATCGCTCGCACAGTATTTGATATGCGCGGAACTTTGTACCTGCTCCTCATATCCGCAACGACTATTATTCTGATTATGGCGGCAAATACGGCCTTTGCTGATTTTCCCCGTCTGGGCGCGCTTGTGGCAAAAGATGGTTTTCTGCCGCGCCAGTTGGCATATCGCGGCAGCCGTTTGGTGTATTCGCGCGGTATTATCACACTGGCTTTGATTGCATCAATGTTGATCGTGTTGTTCAATGCCAGTGTCAGCCGATTGATACCCTTGTACGCAATTGGCGTCTTCCTCTCATTCACGCTTTCGCAGGGCGGCATGGCATTGCGCTGGCGAAAGATTGGGAAACTAAAAACCGGGGAGGAAAAAAGAGAACGCGGTTCTGTGCTTCATTATAAGAAGAGTTGGCATATCAAAATGTTCATTAATGGCTTTGGCGCAATATGTACTGCCGTTGTGATGATGGTTTTTGCAGTCACAAAGTTTCACGATGGTGCTTATCTGGTTTTGATCCTCATCCCGCTCCTCGTTGGCATGTTCTGGCAGATCCATTGTCATTACAGGAACCTTGCCCAAAAACTTTCGCTCGATAACTTTGGGGTCATCCCTCCTCATACCATCCGCCACCGTGTCATCATGCCAGTCAGCGGCGTGCATCAAGGCGCCCTTGCCGCGCTTCGTTATGCGCGCATGTTGTCAGATGATATAACGGCTGTACATGTCGTTATTGAACCGGATGATGCCGAAAAGGTGCGCCAGAAATGGGAAACCTGGGGCGAAGGCGTCCGACTGGTGATGTTGGATTCACCCTACCGCCTCTTCATCGAACCGATCCTCGCATACATTGCTGATATCGCGGCGCAGCGTCAGCCCGGCGAGACCATCACGATTGTGGTGCCTGAATTCATTTCAGGCAACCGCATGACTGCCGCCTTGCACACCAATACGGCGGAAATATTACGCAGTCAGTTAAAGCATTTACATGATATCGTGATCACAAATGTGCCCTATCACGTCCATGAAGATGGCGGGCATTAAGGAGTTTTTGATATGAATTTCATCGTTGTAGGATGCGGGAGGGTTGGAGCAGAACTCTCCTTCCGATTATTTAAGAATGGACATCAAGTGGTTGTTGTGGATAATGACCAGAAATCTTTCAATCGCCTCCACCCGGACTTTCGGGGACGTACCGTTGAAGGAGAAATTCTCTCCTCTGACACATTCTCCCGTGCCGGTATTGACAAAGCCGATGGCGTTGCCGTCGTCACCAATTCAGATACCATGAATGCTGTGATCGGGCATTCCATCCGTGTACATTATCCTAATGTGAAGCAGGTCATTGTCCGCAATTATGATCCAGCCATGCGTGAGATGCTTGAAGCTTTCGGATTGCAGTTGGTCAGCTCCACGGCCTGGGGCGCGGAACGTGTGCAGGAATTGCTAATTGATCCATCCTTCCGCGCAGCGTTTTCTGCTGGTAATGGCGAAGTGGAAGTGTATGAGATGTTTATCTCCCCCAAATGGGATGGAATGAACGTTTCAAGTTTGTTGGATAGCTGTAAAGATATCGTCTGCGTTGCATTGACCCGTGCCGGCCGCGCGGAATTACCAAAACCCGATTCAAAGCTCAAGAACGGCGATGTGCTCACGGTAAGCGCAACTCTTGATGGCGTAACAGCCCTGCGCGCAAAGATGCAGGAAGCCCAGGAGGCTTAATATGTATGTATTTATTGCAGGCGGCGGGCGGACCGGCGCTCAACTTGCCTCACAGCTACTGGCACAAAATTATCAGGTGCGGTTGATCGAGCATCGGCGTGAATTGCTTGGCCGCCTGCATCATGAACTCCCCACCGAAGTGATCTACGAAGGACAGGCGACCGATCCTGCTGTCTTGAAACTGGCCGGGTTGGAAAAAGCGAACGTGATCGTGGCTTGCACCAGCGATGATGCCGCCAACCTCGTCTTATGTTATTTGGCGCGCACGATGTTCAAGACCCGGCGCACAGTGGCCCGCATCAATAATCCGCGCAATGCGTGGTTATTTGACCAGAACTTCCATGTCGATGAAACCATCAATCAAGCGGATGTGATGGCACACCTCATTCAAGAGGAAATGTCCCTCGGCGATATGATGACCCTGCTAAAACTGCGCCGCGGACGTTACGCGGTGGTGGAGGAGAAGGTTCCCACCGGCGCGAAGGCAGTGGGCGTGCAGCTCAAGGATTTGGGTTTGCCCGATCAGTGCGTGATCGCCGCCATCATCCGCCATGGACAGATTAACCTGCCGCGCGGAACGACGACACTCGAAGAAGGCGACGAGGTACTGGCAGTTACAAACAGCGAAGGCGCAAAGGAATTGGCAAGGTTACTCGAACCGCCTGACCGATCTGTGCTGTAGCCGAAATAAATTCGCCCAATGGATTTTCAGCCATCGGGCGAATTTTTATTTTCCAACCATTTCCTTTATCTGTTCCACATAGGCAAGGGATTGATGCCTGAAATAGGTGTTGTACAACTCGGCATAGTGTCCGTTTTGATTTAACAAACCAGCGTGACTGCCTTCTTCGATAATGGTGCCTTTTTGCATGACAACGATGCGGTCCGCGGCTTTGACAGTGGAAAGGCGGTGCGCGATCAAAATACTGGTGGTGTTCTTCAGGATCAAGTTCAATGCCTGTTGAATTTGCCATTCAGTGAATGGATCAACGCTGGCGGTGGCTTCATCGAGGATAAAGATGGCGGGGTTTTGAACCAGCACACGCATCAATGCCACGAGCTGACGTTGTCCCATCGAAAGCCGATTGCCGCGCTCGCCCACTTCGGTATGCAGGCCGTCTGGCAGGGTTTCGAGCCACTCGCCGTCCCCAATTCTCCTGGCGAGTTTGCGCATCTCCTCCTCAGGGACGCCGGGCGCGGCGTAGCGGATATTGTCCATCACTGAGCCTGAAAACAAGAATGGGACTTGTGAAACAATGCCGAGTTGCCTGCGATATTGGGTTAAGTCAAAAGTACGCAGGTCACGCCCGTCCACGAGCAGGCGTCCTTGTTGATATTCGTAGAAGCGCGCGATCAACTTTGCAATGGATGATTTGCCCGCGCCGGTATGTCCCACCAATGCAAGATTCTCCCCGGGTTGTATGAGCAGGTTGAAGTCCGTCAGAACCGCTTCCTTATCCGAATAACGGAAATACAGATGTTCAAAGTTAATTTCACCTTTGAGTCGCGGCACATCCTGTTTTTCATTTTGGATCACGTTCGGGTCGGCATCGATCAAGGCGAAGACTCGTTCTGCGGCGGAAAGCCCGCCCTGGATCTGCGCCCAAAACGAAGTGAGATTCAAAACGGGGAAGAAGAACTGGTCGAGGCTCATGATGAAGAGATACCAGGCGCCAATGCTGACCATGCCCTTTGCCGCGCTCATGCCGCCGACATACACCAGCACGCCAACAAAGATGCCGCCAACGGCATTGAGCACCGGGAAGACCAGCGAAAGGACGAAACCACGCTGGACGTTGACGTGATAGGACTGCTGGTTTGATTCATCAAAGGATTTAAAAATGCTTTCTTCCTGCCGAAAATTTTTCGCAATCGAAATACCGCTGATGGTTTCCTTGATGGCGGCATTCACGTCCGACATGGCCTTCATACCGCGTTTGGAGACTCGCCGCGCCATGGCGCGAAACCCGGCCGCAATCGCAAAGATGATCGGCAGGAATCCGATCAGCAGCAAAGCCAGCCGCCATTCCGTACGGAAGAGCACCACCGCAATGATGACGGCCTGAAACATTTGCGCCACCACATCCGTAATGATGACCACGAGTTGACCGAAGTCATTTGTATCGGAGGTGATGCGCGAGACGATTCTGCCCGAGGAGAATTGATCGTAGAACGAGAGGTCATGCTCGGCAGCGGCGCGGAAGGCGCGCGTGCGCATGTCCAGCACCACATCCCCGACGGCGCGAACGATCAGACTTCGCCTGAGCCAGTTCAGCCCCCACAAGCCGATTCCGACGAACACGAGCGCCGCCCCAGCCCACACAATTGAGGTGATGGTTGGCTGTGCCTGAATCAAATCCACCATGCGGCTGACGACGATGGGCAGCGCCGCGCCGATGAAGGCCAGCACGATGATGGTAACGGAGGCATACACAAGTCGTTTGATCTGTGTGCTGAAATAATTAACCATGCGGCCCGCCAGCACACGGTCTGCATACTGGCGGTCATATTTTTCGTCGTTTAGTCCGGCAAAGAAGGCCATAGGTAATTATTCGTGACTAGAGAACAGGGACAATAATGACGGGCCTGTCTGCCATTCACCTTGCTTCTGTTCTCTGGTCTCTCCTCTCTATTCTCTAAATATCCGCGAATATGCCTCGGAGGTTTGCATCAATTCATCATGTGCGCCGATGGCGGCGATTTGACCTTTGCGAAGCACGATGATCAGGTCTGCCCATCTAATTTGTGAGAGGCGGTGTGTGATGATGAAGGTGGTGCGTCCACGTGAGGCGTTGGAGATGGCGCGCTGGATTTTATCTTCGGTGGCTGAGTCAATCGCGGAGGTGGAGTCATCCAGCACCAGCACGCGCGGATCGGTCAGGAAGGCGCGCGCGAGTGCAATGCGCTGGCGCTGTCCGCCGGAGAGGGTCACACCACGTTCGCCGACTGTGGTGGCGTAGGTTTGGTCGAAATCGAGAATGAAATCATGAGCCTGCGCGGCAATGGAGGCAGACATGATCTCCTCCTGGGTTGCGCGAGGTTTGCCGAAGGCGATGTTGTCGCTGAGCGAGCGCGAGAACAAAAAGATATCCTGCTCGATGATTGAAATTTGTCCACGCAGGGAGGCCAGGTTCCATTCGCGCACGTCCACACCATCCACAAGGACCTGTCCCGAGGAAATATCGTAGGTGCGATTGATCAATTTAGCGAGCGAGGTTTTGCCCGCGCCGGTTTGTCCGACGATGGCGACTGTTTGCCCGGGCTTTACTTTGAATGAAATATCCTTCAAGATAAGTTCGCCATCGTCCTGTCCCTCTCCCTCACCCCTCGCCCCTCGCCCGCTGGGAGAGGGGTTGGGGTGAGGGTAGCGGAACGAGACGCCGCGAAACTCAATTTCACCGCGCATGTCCGATGTACGGCCTGAGGTGTTTTGGTCAAGTTTTGTTTCGCGGTTGATGAGTTCCAAAATTCGGCGGGCGGAGGACAGCCCCAGCGAAATTTGTGAATAGGCCCAGGTGGAGGTGAAAGTTGGGAATTGCAAAAGTTGCAACATGCCAAAATACGCGATGACCGCGCCCACATCAATCAGTCCATTGCGGTACAGGATCAGCGCATGGACGAGTCCGCCTGCATACGCGAGTCCCAGCAAAAGCATGGCAATGTAACGCGCTTCAAGGTCGCCCTGTAAAACGAACATATTTCGCACTTCGCGCGCATTGATGACAAAGCGTTCCACCTCGGCGCCTTCCTGGGCCGCGCCTTTCATGATCTCAACCCCATCCAGCGATTCGGAAAGATGTGTGTTCATCCTTCCGAACGTGGCGCGGACTTCATCTGTGATCGGCGAAAGTTGTTTCAGATAACGCGCCAAAGCAATGAAATAAATAATGGTGAAGATGACCGGTGTAAGGATCAGCGAGAAGTGATAACGCGGCGCGAAAAAGATCGGCATCAGGATGAACATGAACGAACCGACCACGAGGTTGACGCCGGGGCTGAACATGTAGTTCACTTCTCGCACGTCATTTGTGGAGCGCGCCATCGTATCGCCGACGGGCTGCAAGTTGTGAAAGGTCATACTTTTACCAAGCAATGACAGATACAACTCGTCGCGGATGTCGCGTTCCATTTTTTGGGCCATCAGTTCCGCCCCAAAGTTACGTCCCAGTTGCAGTACGCCGCGCACGATCTGTGATATTCCAATCGTCAGTGCGAGCGGCAGTAAAACCGATGTATTGGGCGGACTTTTCAGCATGGCGTTGAAGGCGTCACCGGTCAACATCGGCACGAACACAGCCAGCACGGCATTTCCAATCGCTCCCACAAAGATCATGACCACGATCCACAAGTAGGGACGGGTGTGTGACAGCACCCAGCGCACAGCCGAGGAATGGTCAAATTTATTCCTGCGATGTAATGTAAATTCTGCTGGAAGTTCAGTGGCTGACATAGAACAATTGTACCATTTTAGATTATTTCAACTCCGCAACCTTTTATTTGGGCAAGGGTTATCCTATTTAGGCTGACAATTCGGCCAGCCCATAATTAACCCTCTAGGAGAGTGTAAAATGGCTACAATTAGCGCTTGGTGTTTTGCTTTGTTCTTCCTGTGGTACGGTTTAGCCGCTTTCGTACCCGCCTTGAACACTGACATGTTCAAGAAAGTCGGTGCAGTCTTGGCCCTTGTTGTTGGTGTGGTCGCCCTGCTCGGCTTGTTTGGAATATAACTCTTTCACTTTAAATGGCACAACCTCCCGATCGGGAGGTTGTGTCATTTAATCTCTGAAAGTATTTGCGCGCAGTTCAGCGAATATTCCCAATTCATCCCATCTTGAAAATCCCACCATGCGGAGAGGACGGCGTGAGCAGTTGCCCAGTTAATGATGTATTCCCGCTCCCAACCCAATCTTTCCGTGAGGATGCTCACCCGCCTCTCTTCCCTAATCTGAAAGTTGCTCCCGTCCAAAATGCTGTTCCACGGGTTGATCATGAGCGGCCCCACCTCGTAGCCCACGGGCCCGATGACTCCCTTCGGGTCAATCGCCAGCCAGCCGCGCTCGGATAACAGTATATTGAAGTGATGAAAATCCCCATGAATTAATTTCACATTTTTGTCTACGAATAACTCTGGCAGAAAAGATTCGACCATTTCCAAAAGTTTTTTTGGAAATGGTCCCGTTCCGCCGCCAAAATGCGGACGGATATTTTTCAACCCATCAAACCAATCTGATAATCGAACAAATTTATGAAGCTCAACTGTTTGCCGTTGGATATTCGGGAGCAAACTCCCTGACTCCAAATTTCGCCACAGCCTCTGCATCACATCTGCGGCAATGTGGGTGCGTTCATCGTCATCCTCCAATTCAGCGAGCATCGTCCCAGGCTTGAGTCTTTCCAATAAGAAAAAGCCGCGCTCTTCGTCGCAATCCAATATTTGACATGCGCCATTCCCGTTGAATAATCCCAGCGCCGCCATTTCACTTTTCAATTCGTTGTTTGGCACACCGATCTTAAGAACTACGTCCTGCGAAGTCCCCGAAGAGGGAGCAAGACCCTTCGCTTCACTCAGGGTGACATTCTCCCGTTTTGCAAATGCCACAAAGTTATACGACAAGTTTGGAACAGATTGCATTTCCGTCAGTCCCCATTGTTCTGATGCGTGTGCGATCAAATCAGGCAGTTGAGTCAGCCACTCCCTGCCTTCTTCGCCAAATACGTTTTGGATGGTTTTGATAAAATCAGGAGGCAGATTCAATCTTTATTAACGATCCGCAGGGAAACGATGGGTTGTCCCTGTTTACGGAATTTGATGATTTCGGGATGGGCGTCTGCATATTTTGAGAGACCGTCGTTGTCCCATGAAATGCGTCCCTGTGAATACGTGGCGCGGTACGATCCTGCCGCAACACTTTCACCGTGCAGGAGTACATCGGTTTTGATCTCATTCTCAAGCGCGGTAATATTTCCCTCCGCTGATTCAAGGATGGGTTTATATTCAGAATCGAGTGCGTCCAACTCCGCCTGGATCTGTTTCAGGATTTCCGCGCGCTGGGCTTCATAATCCAGTCGGGCTACATCCGCCGCGCCGCGCAGATTTTCCAGGCGTCCCAATTTTCCCGCAACATGCTCGCGCGAGGGACGTTCGTTCATTTTCCCCAATTCTGCAATCACAATGAATTTCAGGTTTTTCTTCAACTCAGCCTGCCAGGTTTTGCTCCGGCATCTTTGAATGATCTCCTCAAATAGCTGGCGTAAATATTCAGGGCTGTGATTTTGTTTATCAGCGATTGCGGAAAGTTGTTCGGGAGCCTCGCCGTCCAACCCGTAGCGGCGGCTCAGGATGTGATAATAAGAATCCCTGCCCGCATCATTGGTAAGCCTCTTGTGGATCACTTCCAAATACTGGGAAACAACAGACTCAAGATGTTTATCGCGCACCTGTTCGATTTGTGCTTCCTCAAACCCAAGCTCGCGCAGCAACTCACTTAACCTCAACTCGTTTCCATAGATAATGGATAACAATTCATTCAAGCCGGCAAGTTGTATTTTGAAATCCATAATTTGCCTCCTTACTGATCACGACGGAAATATCTTCTCAAATACCTCGGGACAATACTTCTGCACCATTTCTGAGGAAAGCCCATTCTCTTTGCAGATCTCTGCATAAAAATCCACGCTTGGGCGGCGGATTCTTTTTTGTGTATCAATATCAAGTCCCCATAGACCGAAGCGTTGATTCCAGCCGCGCTCCCACTCGAAATTATCCACCAGTGACCAGTGGAAATAGCCCTTCACAGGCCAGTTGAAGTTGACCGCGCGCCAGATTTGATGAAGGTGTTGAGCCAGATAACGCGGACGCATGCGGTCAGTCGAATCTTCTATCCCATTTTCAGTGATGATAATGGGCAGGTTGGGATATCGGCGCACAGCCCACTTAATGGTTGCGAAGAGACCGGCTGGGATGTTGGCGGCAAAACCATGATCGCTTACATCGGCGTCTTTTGGGTATTCATGGTGGGTGAAGAGTTGGCCAGGTTTGCTTAGATTGAAACTGATCGTATCTGTTGAATAGTAATTGATCCCCAGGTAATCCTGTGTGCCTTTCGCATCTGGAACGGAGAAACCGCCAATGGGCGTCTTCATCACCCCGGTGCTAATACCAGAGGGGAAGCCCAGGTTGACGGCATTAAAGCGAATCTTACTCATAAGCACGTCCAATGGGAACCATGAGCGTTTGGCCGCTGTTGGACGATGGTGATGGGCATAACCGACACGTGCTTCAGGTTGAATTTCATGAATAGCACGGTACGCGGCGGCATGCCCGTGCAAAGTATTTGCAAGAACTGTCATGGCCATTTTCAAACCCTTGTGTCGGGCGGGGAAATCGCCAATAACGTAACCCTGTAAAGCATAAACATTCGGTTCGTTGACCGTACACCACAATGTACAATATTCCTTTAATGCATCAACCGTTTTACGTACATATTTCTCAAATAATGGTATAACTTTTTCGGTTTCCCAGGCATCCATTTCCCCCAACCAGAGCGGATCGGTGAAATGATGCAGTGTAACCATTGGTGTGATGCCGCGCTCTTTCAACCCGCGCAGCATGGAGCGGTATTTCTCGATTGCGTCTTCGTCCCAGATATCGGGCGTCGGTTGGATGCGGCTCCACTCAACAGATAAGCGATGCGCGTTCTGTCCAGTCTCTGCGGCGCGGTCGAAGTCCTCGCGCCAGCGTCCACCCCACCAATCGGCGGCGAGTCCCGATTTATGGGCGGTGTGTCCCTCTTCCTCCCATTTGTGCCAGTTGTTATTCGTGTTGTTGCCTTCCATTTGATGTGAGGAAGTTGCCGTCCCCCACAAAAATCCTTTTGGAAAATGATACGTTGCTTGAGGCATGGATTCTCCTATGGATTATGTCGTTGCGAGGGCGATGCACTTTCGCCCGAAGCAATCTTCCATTTAATAATAAGGAGACTGCTTCGCTAAAGAGCGGCTCGCAGCGACATGTTATTCCGAACGCGAAAGATACGCGAGATACAATGCAACTGACCCCGCGACGGCAGCGTTGAGTGATTCGATCCTGCCCTTCATCGGCAGCTTCAAAACGATGTCGCATTTCTTTCGGACGAGATCATGCAGCCCTTCGCCCTCCGAGCCGACGACGAGTGCCAGCGCGCCTTTCAGGTGACGTGACGCTGCGCGCGCTTCGATCTCCGCCCCGGCCTGATCCAGCCCGACGACCCAGATGTCATTGTCTTTGAGCGCATCAATCGTCTGGGACAGGTTCGCCTGCGCGATGAGCATGTGCTCGCTCGCGCCCGATGACGCGTTAACCACGGCGGGCGTCACGTCCACCGTGCGCGCGGTGGGAATGACGACTCCATGCACGCCAAGCGCTTCAGCCGTGCGGATGAGTGTGCCGAAGTTCTGCGGGTCTTGCAGGGAATCAAGCAGGAGTAAAAAAGGCAGTTCCCCATTTACGCGTTCGAGAATCTCAAGCACATCAGAATACGGGTATCCGCTGACTTCAGCCACGATGCCCTGATTGTTCTGGTGCACCTTATCCAGTTTGGGACGCGGCACACGGCTGATCTTTATTTTTTGCTGTAGTGCCAGCTTGATGATCTCGGTGATCTTGCCTTTTTCATGCACCCCTTCGGCGATCTCAATTGAAAATACCTGCCTGCGCTTTGCGCTCATGGTTTCATAGACTGCGTTGCGGGAATAGATGAGTTCTTTCATATTCCCCGATTATAAGTGACAGTCACCTTTAAGGTGACTGTCACTTGGGTCTCTTGTTTATCCCCATCGCTAGGTCGTGCCATCTTTGCTGTCTTCGATGGTTACATTGAGTTCCTTTAACTTGTCACGGATCTGGTCAGAGAGCGCCCACAACTTCTGCTTTCTCACATCCGCGCGGACTTCGATCAGCAGGTTGATGAAGGCGTCCGAGCGTTGAATTGGGGATTTTAGGTTTGTTTACATCTGTTGACAAGATGTAAACAAAACTGTATACTTTGTTTACATCTGTAGCATAAAGGTAAACAAACCATGCCCACAAATATTATTGGAACCCTTCGAAAACAAACACAGGGCTATATAGCCTTTATTCCCTCCCCGTTTCCGCCGAAAGGTTTTGCTTTTGATAGTTCGATCATCAAAAAAGCCAGCGAGGCTACAAGGCTCGTCGGCAAATTGGATGGTATTACCAAACTACTCCCTGACCTGGATTTTTTTCTGTTGATGTACCTGCGTAAAGACGCAGCCGCTTCGAGTCAAATTGAGGGTACAAGGGCAACCATGATTGACGCCATTGAATCGGAAGTGGGAGCCAATCCCAGCACCCCAAATGATGTTGACGACATTCTTCACTACATCAAGGCGCTTCGGTATGGAATGGAACGCGCCAAAATAGATAATTTCCCTTTGTCCCTTCGTTTTTTACGCGAACTTCATCGTGAACTCATGAGTCAAGCCAGAGTAAGCCAATTTGCAAATCCCGGTGAATTTCGCCAAACTCAAAATTGGATTGGCGGCACACGCCCGGATAATGCGCGTTTTGTCCCGCCTCCTGTGGCAGAGATGAACCAGTCACTTGGCGAACTTGAAAAATATATTTACAACGAAGATGACACCCTTGTAATTATCAAAGCAGGCCTTCTCCACGCCCAATTCGAGACCATTCACCCATTTCTTGATGGCAACGGACGTACAGGTCGTATGTTCATTACTTTTTATCTTTGGCAGCAACACTTTCTCGAAAACCCTGTGTTATTCCTATCTTCATACTTCAAGAAATATCAACAGCTATATTACGAAAAACTGACTGACTATCACACCGGCAATGTTGCTTCATGGATGGATTTTTTTCTTGACGGCGTGATCGAGATTTCCAATGAAGCCATTGACATGGTGGACAAGATTACAAGCCTTCGAGAACGCGACCTTATGAAAATTCAAAAATTAGGCAAACGAGCCGCCGAGTCTGCTGTGCCAATCATGCCAAAACTATATGGGCAACCCATTGTCAACGTGGCAATTATTCAACAATGGACAGGTTACAGCCGCCCAGGATCACAAGAGGTAATCAATCGTTTTGTTAAGATGAAAATCCTGTCACCGAAAGACAAGCATTTAAAATATGGACAATCTTACATTTATAAAGAATACTTGAATATCTTTGCCGACAGGGAATAAATATGTTGAACCAATCCACAGAATGTTTTCAGCAATACCTTTTTATCCATAACCAATCAGTATATAAATAAACTTCCGAGACCAATAATCCCGGAAGTTTTTATAACCACTATACCAATTCCCAATTCTCGATTCCCCAAATCCCAAGTTACAAATACCGCCACTTCGTTCCATCTTTGCTGTCTTCAATGATCACGTTGAGTTCCTTCAACTTGTCGCGGATCTGGTCGGAGAGCGCCCATAACTTCTGCTTTCTCACTTCCGCGCGGACTTCGATCAGCAGGTTAATGAAGGCCTCTGCATCACCTGAACCTTTTTTCTCTTCGAGTTTCAGTCCAAGCACACTCGATAATTCACGGAAGACGCCTTGCGCGGATTTGAGTTGTTCACCCGTTGCGCTGTTGTCACGCGCGGTGTTGATGAATTTGGACAGTTCGAACAACACAGCGATGGCGCCTGCGGTGTTGAAGTCGTTATCCATGGCATCGGTGAAGTTTGTTTTGGCTGATTCGCTTGCAGACGCGAGGGCAGCGATTGCGTCAGCGGCGAGTCCGCTTGCAGAAGCAGAAGCAGGCCGCAGGGCGGATTTGAGGCGCTCGACGTTTTTCTGCGCAGCGTCCAATGTGTCATCATTGAAAAGCAATGGCGCACGATAGCTCCCGTTCAAGACGAGCATTCGCATCACATCCGCTTCACGCTGTGATAAGAATTCCTTGATGCTGACAATGTTGCCCAATGACTTTGACATTTTTTCGCCGCCGAGTTGCAACATGCCGTTGTGAACCCAATAGCGCGCGAATTCCCTGCCTGTGTAACTTTCGGTTTGTGCGATCTCATTTTCATGATGCGGGAAGATCAGGTCATTGCCGCCGCCGTGAATGTCAATCTGTTCGCCTAGTTCAGCGAGGTTCATGGCCGAGCATTCGATGTGCCAGCCCGGGCGGCCCTTGCCCCAGGGACTGTCCCATGAAATTTCGCCGGGCTTTGCGGCTTTCCAGAGGGCGAAATCCATTGGGTGGTCTTTGGCTTCCTCCACTTCGATGCGCGAGCCTGCCTGCATGTCGTCCAGTTTGCGCCCGGAAAGTTTGCCATAATCCTTGTCGCTGATGACGCTGAAGTAAACATCTCCATTGGGCGCGGCGTAAGCGGCTTCCTTTTGGATCAGGACTTCAATGAATTTAATGATGAGCGGCATGGTCTTGCTGACCTGCGGATAGGATGTGGCGGGAAGCACATTCAGGCTGGCAAGGTCTTGTGTGTAATCTTCAATGTAACGCTGTGAAAGTATAAGCGGGTCTTCGTTAAGCTGCTTTGCGCGCTGGATGATCTTATCATCCACGTCGGTGTAGTTCATGACGTGCTTGACAGTGTGTCCGCGATATTCCAAATAACGACGGATGATATCGAAGACAAGCGCAGACATAGCGTGGCCGACATGCGCATCGTTGTAAACCGTCACACCGCAGACGTACATTTTTACGAGGTCCGGTTCGAGGGTTTGAAATTCTTCCGTCTTGCGGGTGAGGGTGTTGTAGATTTTTAGCATATGATTACCTTAATTCATCCGCAGATTACGCGGATTGGGCAGATTTTTTTATTGGTCTTTGTAGCCCCAGACGAGTCTCTTGTATTGCAAGCTTGATGTTCCAAAATTAATCAACAAGCCGCGTTGTAGTCCGGTGGCTTTGAGGTAGTTTAATAACTGCGCTTCTTCCACACTTGAGAGTCGGGATAAAGCTTTGAATTCCACAATGATCTCGGAAAAGCAAATAAAGTCAGCGCGGTAATGAATTGGGAGCGCTGTGTTTTTATATTTTACAGGTAAATTGACTTCCCGCTCAAAAGGGATTTGTTTTAAGGGGAACTCAATGACCGCCGCTTCCTGATATACAGCTTCAAGAAATCCATGCCCCAACTGACGGTGGATTTCCATCGCCGCACCAATTATGGCGTAAGTCTGTGAGTCCCGCTCGTCAACGATCTTCATTTGATTTTTTTCAATCTGCTAAATCTGTCAAATCTGCGGATTATTTTTTCCTTTTCGCCAATGCCTCTTCATCCACACGGCCAAAGATCATGCGGCCTGCGGCGGTTTGCAGGACCTTGGTAATGTTCACATCCATGTACTCACCGATATACTCCTTGCCGTTTTCCACCACCACCATGGTGCCGTCCTCCATATAGCCCACGCCCTGGCTGTGATCCTTGCCTTCCTGCATGATGTTGATGCGCAAGGCTTCGCCCGGCAATACAACCGATTTTATGGCGTTCGCCAATTCATTGATGTTAAGCACAGTCACGCCTTGTAATTCCGCGATGCGGTTGAGGTTGTAGTCATTGGTCAGGACCGGGCATTTGAGTTGTTTGCCAAGCACAACCAGTTTATCGTCCACTTCGCGCACGCCGTCCACGTTGATGTCAGAAATGCGGACGAGGACATTGGGAAGTTTTTGCAGTTCGGCGAGCACTTCCATGCCGCGGCGTCCGCGCTGGCGGCGCATACCGTCAGAGGAATCTGCAATGTTTTGCAGTTCGTTCAATACAAAGCGGGGGATGAGCAGCGTGCCGGGTAAAAATCCGGTCCTGGCGATGTCTGACACACGTCCATCAATGATGACGCTCGTATCGAGCAGGATATTGCGGTTGAGGTTGCTCCAGGAGGAAGAACCGCCTCCTTCGCCGCGTCCACTTAACGCGCTGAGCAAGCCCATAATGTCACCCTGACGGGTGACAAAGAGAGACACGCCGAAATAGGAGAAGATCAAAACGCCCACAAAAGGCAATATCTCGCCTAAGGGTTTCGGAAGCAATGAAAGCGGAAATGCCAGCAATGCGGCAATAAGCAAACCAGCTATCAAACCCGTTAACCCGGCGAAAAGACTCTCTGCCGCAAGCCGCCCAAGCAGGGAACGCAAGGCGCGCGCAGGGCGGGTCGTGAAGTATGGGGTCAGGATCAGGCCTGTGAGCGCGCCGACCAGAGCAAAGACAAGTGTGGTGCGGATGGCGTCAGAAGGTGAAAACCTTGAGAGATCAAATCCCAAATATCCCCCGGTAACTGCCAGTACGATCATTCCAATAATGCGAAGAATAAATTCAAAACTCATGAATAACTCCTTTTTAATAAATGAGATAAAAGATAATAAGGGATAATAGCACGGGGTTTACCGCCCGTCAATTGGATTCGATGAGATTCATAGATTATTGTTATAATGCATCACCCTCATTGCAAGCGACCGATTTGAAAAAAATATATTGGACTGAGCGAGTCATGACCATGCATCTAGTAGACACCCTTAACCGCCCCTTGCGCGACCTGCGAATTTCCGTCACTGACAGGTGTAATTTCCGCTGTGTTTATTGCATGCCCAAGGAAATTTTCGGGCCGGATTATCAATACCTGCGCCGTGATCAAATTTTAACCTTCGAGGAGATCGAGCGGCTGGTCCGTGTTTTTGTCGCACATGGCGTTCGTAAGATTCGACTGACCGGCGGCGAGCCTTTGGTGCGCCGTGACCTGCATCTCTTAATCTCCATGTTGGCCCCAATTCCAGATCTTGATCTCACGTTGACCACCAACGGAGCATTGCTCGCCAAACAAGCCCGTGCCCTCAAAGACGCGGGGTTAAAGCGTGTCACAGTCAGCCTGGACTCTCTCGACAATAAGATATTCAAAACCATGAACGATGTGGATTTTGCCGTGGAAAATGTATTGGATGGAATGGCTGCGGCCGCCAAAGCTGGTTTGGGCCCGATCAAAGTGAACATGGTGGTCAAACGCGGTTTGAATGAGTCCAGCATCCTGCCGATGGCTCGTTACTTCCGTGAAAAAGGTTACATATTGCGCTTCATCGAATATATGGACGTGGGTCACTCCAATGGCTGGCGAATGGACGATGTTCTCCCTGCGGCTGAAATTATCAAAATGATCCATGCCGAAATGCCTTTGCAACCGCTTGACCCGAACTATCACGGCGAGGTGGCCGAGCGCTGGCGATACAAAGATGGCAGCGGCGAGATCGGCGTGGTCACATCCGTGACTCAGGCATTTTGCAGTACCTGCAACCGCGCGCGTCTCTCCGCTGAAGGTAAACTATATACCTGTTTGTTTGCAATCAAAGGACACGACTTTCGCGATTTAATGCGCGGCGGGGCAACGGACGATGACATTTCGCAGGAGATCGCCCGCGTCTGGGGCAAACGCAGTGACCGCTACTCGGAACTCCGATCTGAAAATACGTCGTCTTTGCCCAAGGTCGAGATGTCTCACATTGGTGGATGATCGACTCGCCGCCGTATCGAGACCCAGACCGAAGCAATCTCTTATTAATTCGAGGAGATTTTTTTCAAAATCCAAATCCGGAGGTTGGGTTGTTTTCTTCCAATCACATCAAAGCAATATTATTTGACCTAGACGGCACGCTTCGTCATCACCTCCCCTCCGGCGGGGAGATTTTTGTGGAGTATGTCAGGAACAGCGGATTGCAGATCTCGGAAGAGGACAGAATCCGCGCCGAGCATTGGGAGCATCAGTATTTTGCCAACTCGCTGGAAATTCAAGCAGACGGTAAAATGTTCAAGGATGATCGAAAAGGCTTTTGGGCTAATTTTTCGAAACACCGTTTGCTGGCGCTGGGTATTCAGGCCGCACAAGCCATGGATCTCGCGCCGCAGGCGTCCGCATTCATGGATGAATTCTACAAACCCGAAGTCCACGTGCCGCAGGATGCGTACACACTTTTGACGTTTTTGAAGGAAAAGGGTTATATACTCGGGCTTGTATCAAATCGCGAAGAGCCGTTTAAGGAGGAATTGATAAAACTAAAACTGGATTCCTATTTCAAATTCTCGCTCGCGGGAGGAGAAGTGAATTCCTACAAACCTGATCCCGTCATCTTCGAACACGCATTGGAATTGGCAGGGACCTCCGCGCCTGAGACGATGTACGTCGGCGATAATTATTTTGCAGATATCATCGGCTCGCAGCGCGCCGGCCTGAGACCTGTTCTCTACGACCCGGGCAGTCTCTTCCCCGAGGCAGATTGCGCGGTCATTCGTTCCTTTGATGATCTGCCCGATCTGCTGAAATAAACATAAATACCCGCCGCATTGCGCCCGCATGTAAAAATGAAATACTCAACGTGGAAATAATAAATCATGGAAACAAACAAAGTCCTGGTCGGAGCGCTCATCTTCATCATCCTTGTATTGGGCGCGAACTTCGTCATGTATGCGATTGTGCGCGGCGCGGGACGCTCCAACCAAAAGAATTTTCTGGAGACGTTAAGCCAGTCCCTGAATGCTTCTCCAAAAAAGAAGGATGAGTCGCTGAAAGAACTCCGCCGAAAAATACAGGAACTGGAAGAGGACAGGAAAAAAGATACGAAGGAACCAGATTAAGGGGTGTTCGCGCCGAGCTCAAGGCAACGCTGCATTTTGACAAAACCTGCCGTGAACTTGGCGAAAGGAACATGTCCTCACTCTGCCTAGCGAGGAAGGTTTTCGTCCTCCCGAAAGGACACACCGCACTGGCGTACGGCGCAAGTGTCGGGACGATGTGAGAAGAACCGCATGCTCCTGATTTTCGGACGGTGTAGTCAAAGGACAGTTTCAAGCGAAAGTCCTGTCTCTTATAAAAATAGTACAAAGAATTCAGCAAACTTTAATCCCTGAATGGTATCTTTTTCGTTGATTACAGAGTGCCGCACGCATTTCAGACATGCGTAACTCAATCATCAGAACGATAATTACTCGCAATTTCCGTCAATAAATTTAGCGATTTATGCAATAAGCGGTAAGCCAAATGGAGGCTACTTTGAATAAAACCTTAAAGACTATATTTCTCATCCTGATCGTCAGTGCGATCGCGCTCGGCTCATTCGCGGGCGGGTTTGTAACAGGCCACCTTGTGCCGCTTGGGAACCTGCCCGGTTTTCAAGAACAAGCCGCCCTTGCCCCGCCCACCCCATCCTCCCAGCAACAAACCGCTACACCCCAGGAACTTCAAACCCTCTTTGTACCGTTTTGGGAGGCATGGACTCTTGTCCATGAAAATTATGTAGATCAACCGGTGGATGACGTAGCGCTCATGCGCGGCGCAATCAAGGGGTTGATGGAAGCCCTGGGCGATGAACACTCATCCTATATGAATCCGGAAGATTATAAACAAGCCAATGCCAGCCTGGATGGAGAATATGAAGGCATCGGCGCTTATGTAGATACAACCACTAAATACCTCACCATCACCAGTCCAATGCCGGGTTCCCCCGCTGAACGCGCCGGTCTTCGACCTGGTGATCAGATCGTAGCCATTGACGGCGTTGATATGACCGGCATTGATGCGGAAGTGGCGCGTCTCAAAGTCATTGGTCCGGCCAACACCGTCGTCCATTTGACCGTCCTGCGTGAAGGCGAATCAGAACTACTTGAATTCGCTGTGACCCGCCAAAAGATCACCATAAAATCAGCCACGGGCAAAATGCTTGAAAATGACATTGCCTATGTTCAAGTTACCACCTTTGGTTCAAAGACAATGCCCGAATTACTGGCGGCGCTCACAGAGCTGATGGCGCAGAATCCCAAAGGCATCATCCTTGACCTGCGTAACAATGGCGGCGGATTCCTGCAAACATCCGTAGAAGTCACTTCTCAATTCCTTGCTGAGGGTGTAGTGTTGTACGAAAAATATGGGGATGACACTCACACGACCTATGATGTCATCCCTGGCGGACTGGCTACCGATACAAACATACCCATGCTGGTATTGATCAACGAAGGGTCTGCATCCGCTTCAGAGATTGTGGCTGGCGCATTGCAGGATACAGGCCGCGCCAAACTTGTCGGCGTGGTTTCCTATGGAAAAGGCTCCGTCCAAAACTGGATTCCGCTCAGCGGTGAGAACGGCGCAGTCCGCATCACCATTGCCAAATGGCTCACCCCAAACGAACATACCATCCACAAGATCGGACTCACCCCGGAATACATAGTGGAAATGACCGATGAAGACCGCCTGGCAAATCTCGACCCACAACTCGATCGAGCAGTCGAAGTATTGCTCGAGATGATTGGAAAATAAGGAGTAACCATGTTTCTATTCAGTCCAACCTATTTAATGTATATGATCCCCGCTTTTATTCTGATGGCGATCACGTCATGGTATGTAAAAGCGGCCTACACTAAATGGAGTCGCGTGCCGGCCCAAAGCCGCTTGACAGGTTCTCAAGCGGCCCAAAGATTGATCTCGACCAGCGGCTTGTATGGTGTGCAGATCCAGACCGTGGCCGGCCAAATGACCGACCATTATGACCCGCGCAACAAAACGCTTTTTCTTTCCAGCGGCGTTGCAAATGGCATATCAGTAGCCTCGCTGGCGATTGCCGCGCATGAACTTGGCCACGCCATGCAGGATGGGGAAGATTATTTCCCGTTGAAATTCCGCGCCGCGCTTGTGCCGGTCGTCAGCATTGGCTCAAACTTCGGCTGGATCCTGATCATGATCGGCTTGTTCCTGCGTTTTACAGAGCTGGCCTGGCTCGGCGTGTTGATCTTCGCGGGCGGCGCAGTTTTTGCCCTTGCAACCCTGCCTGTGGAATTTAACGCCTCAGCCCGCGCGAAGCAGCTGCTGGCCCAAACCGGCATCATCCAAACGGACGAAGAAAAGCGCGGCGTCAACAACGTCCTCAACGCCGCCGCATTAACCTACGTGGCAGGCTTGATCACAGCCATCCTGCAATTGCTATATTACGTCACCCTTGTCGGCGGTAGACGCAGGACTTAAAGTTTTTCATTTTGCACAGGACTTTCGCTTGTAGCTCATGGTTTCCTCGGTAACATTTTATTGGACAGAACGCAGTTGCTTGACAATCCATTTGCATGTGGATACACTCATAGCGTTTGGGGAGTAGCCGTGGCGCCGTTGGCGCCAATGAATTGTCGTCATTCCATTGGCTAAAACAGCCATCGGCGATTCGTACGTTTGAAAGCGCTGGCGAGACCATCACAAAAGTTGTGGTGGTCTCGTTTTAATTTACAGAGAGACAAAGAAGATGTTTGAAGTCTGGAATAAAAATTTCACATCAGGAGAATCTGAATGGCACAGGAAGAAATAAATGAACAGGAATGGCACGCGCTAAAAGCGGAAGCGGTCTTGAAACACCTCGAAGTGCAAAATGAAGGCTTGTCTTCTGAAGAAGTTGAAAAGCGTTTACAGCATTATGGCCCGAACCAATTAAAAGAATTGCCGCGGCCGGGCTTCCTGGCTTTGTTGTGGGCGCAGTTGAATAACTTTGTTGTGATCCTGCTGATCGTGGCTTCTGTGATCTCTGCATTGCTGGGTGATTATGTGGAAGCTGCCGCGATCATGGCAATCGTTGTGCTGAATTCGGTGCTGGGTATTGTGCAGGAGCAGCGCGCAGAGCAGGCATTAGCCGCGCTTAAGAAACTGGCCGCGCCTGATGCGCAGGTATTGCGCGATGGTGTCCGCAGTTCTGTGCCTGCATACAACCTTGTGCCTGGTGATATTGTTTTTCTCGAAGCGGGGAATTTTATTCCCGCAGATCTGCGTTTACTCGAAGCTGTAAATTTGCGCGTGGAAGAAGCCTCACTTACTGGCGAATCACTTCCCGTGCAAAAGAACGCGGCGACTGTGCTTGAGAAAAACGTTCCGCTTGGTGATAGAAAGAACACAGCTTTTATGGGTACGCTCGTCAATTATGGACGCGGGCGCGGCGTGGTGACCAGCACAGGCATGCACACCCAACTGGGTCTGATCGCCACGATGCTGCAAAATGTGGAAACCGAAGAAACACCTTTACAAAGAAGGCTTGACCAACTGGGCAGGTCGTTAAGCATTCTTTCGTTAATTCTGGTCGCCGTTGTTTTCGTCGTCGCGCTGATCAACCAAACGAATATTGGCGGGTTGTTCACAAATCCGCTGGGATATTTCACGGAATTCGCAGAACAAATCACCGAAGTGTTTATTATCGCCATTAGCCTTGCGATTGCCGCCGTTCCAGAAGGACTCCCTGCCGTTGTGACGATTTCCCTCGCGCTCGGAATGCGCGAGATGATCCAGCGCCACGCGCTCATCCGCAAGCTGTCTTCGGTTGAGACGCTCGGTTCTGCAACTGTAATCTGTTCGGATAAAACTGGAACATTAACCCAAAACGAAATGACCGTGACCCGCCTGTGGGCAGATGGTCAATTTATAAACTTGACCGGAACGGGGTACGCGCCCAATGGCGAATTTCAAGTGGACGGCGCGAAAGTGGATGTGAACAAATACCCCGCGATTCTTTCCACGCTTTGGCTGGGTTTGTTGAACAATGACTCGCTCCTCGAAACGACAGGCGAATACGAATCGCAACAGACCTACCGCATCGTGGGCGACCCGACAGAGGGTGCGCTGTTGGTTGCTGCCGCCAAGGCTGGGGCAATGCACCTCGAAATTAACGAAGCCTATCCGCGCGAGAATGAAGTCCCATTTGATTCTGAACGCAAGCGCATGATCACCATCCATAATGTGCGTGATCCGAAGCCGCATGACCCGTCACCGTTCTATGATGAAAAGCATAAAGATTGGGATGTGATCGCTGTCAAAGGTGCGCCCGATATTGTCCTTGACCTTTGCACTCGATATCAAGGCATGGATGACAAACCCCAGCCGATGACAAAGGAAGTGAAGGAGCGCATTCTTGCTGCCAACGACGCAATGACCAAAGATGCGCTGCGCGTGCTCGGTCTTGCTTGTCGTGTGGAAAAGGATGTCCCCGACGATCCGGAAGAGATAAAAGCCGATGAATTGGAAAATAATCTTGTCTTCGTGGGTCTGACAGGCATGATCGACCCGCCGCGTACCGAAGTGAAACCAGCGCTCGAACATGCCCGCCACGCAGGCATCCGTACGGTGATGATCACAGGGGATTTTCCCAACACAGCCAGAGCCATTGCCGAAGCCATCGGTCTGCTGCGCCCGGGCAAAAAGGTGTTAACCGGCGCGGCGCTGGATGACATGAGCGACGAGGAATTAAAGGATGTCATTGAAGACATCGACGTCTTTGCCCGTGTTTCGCCCGAACATAAAATGCGCATCGTGGATGCGCTGCAAGCCAACGATGAAATTGTCGCGATGACGGGTGACGGGGTAAACGATGCGCCTGCCATCAAGCGCGCCGACATTGGCGTGGCGATGGGCATCACAGGCACGGATGTGGCCAAGGAAACCGCAGACATGGTCCTCACGGATGATAACTATGCCAGCATTGTCGCAGCTGTGGAGCAGGGACGCGTCATCTATAGCAACATCCGCAAGTTCGTGTTCTTCCTGCTTTCTTCAAATGTGGCAGAGATCATGATCATCTTTCTGGCCACGCTGGCCGGCTTGCCTGCTCCACTGACGGCTATTCAACTCCTGTGGCTCAACCTCATTACGGATGGCGCGCCCGCCCTGGCTCTTGCCATGGAAAAAGGCGATCCCGATATCATGGATCGAAAGCCACGTGCCAAATCCGAGCCGATCGTCAACCGCTCGATGGGCATCGGCATTGGCATTCAGACCATTGTGCAAACCGGCGCAGTGTTGGGCGCATTTGTGATGGGTTTGGCGTGGCATCTCGAAGCCGGAGCAATTATCCCGCCCGGTGCAAACGTATTGTCCTTTGTCCTCGAACATGCTTGGCGCGGTGTGGATGTCCAAACTGCGGAGACGATGGCTTTCGTCACGCTGTCGCTGGCCGAATTATTCCGCGCTTATACTGTTCGTTCGGAGCGGGCTTCGCTGTTTTCGATCGGTATCTTCTCGAATAAATATATGCAATACGCCGTGGGACTTTCCATCACATTGTTATTACTTGTTTCCGCAGTGCCGTTCCTCCAGCCGATCTTCAATACGCATTTCCTTTCTGCCCGCGAATGGGGCGTGGTGCTCGGTCTGGCGCTTATGCCCGCTGTGGCGGAGGAGATCACGAAATTCTTTTTACGAAGAAGCAAAGCATAATCTAAAAATCTCCCGCAGTTTAATCTGCGGGAGATTTTTATTTTTCAGTCTTCGTCCTGAGCGGAGCCGCTGCCCTGGCGGCGTAGTCGAAGGACAGGTTCAGGCGAAAGTACTATTTTCTTTTTTTTAAGAACGAATGCATCTCTTTTAGCGTTTGCTTCCACGTGGATTCAGCATCCATTTTGCGTTGAATATCCCCTTCGCGCTGACGCATGTAGGTCATTACACGTTCATCTTCTCCTGCATCCAGCCAGAAGCCGTGGCTGTTCTCGGCGCAATAATCCAACTTCAGGTCATATAAACGATATTTGAATTCCTCCAAACCAGAGCCGCAGTGCGGGCAGGGATAATTTGTCCTGGTTTGAAAATGCACCAAAGAACCCTTGTGTGAGTCATCGTCAAAAACGGCGTCTTCCAATTTATCCAACTCTTTGAAATCCAGCCACATGCCGCGGCAGTTGGGGCATGAGTCTACTTCGATCATGCCTTTGTAATATTTTTTTACCAGGTCTGTATTGCATTTTGGACAGTTCATAATGTCATTGCGAGCCGCCGTTGGTCGAGTAGCCCTGAGCGTCGGTTGCGAAGGGCGTATCGAGACTAGGCGGCGAAGCGTCGCCGTGGCGCCGTGGCGACACAATCTCCTCTTTCATTATTTTATCCACCAATTCTTCAACCGATTTTCCTTCTGAGTTCAGATCAAGCCAAACTAAAAATTCTGCGTTTCCTTTTGGTCCCAACAACGGCGACTTGATTAACCCGCGCAAGCCAAAGCCTTCCTGTTTTGCAAATGCAAGTACATCCAATAATACCTGTCTGTGGATTTCAGGGTCGCGGATCACGCCATCGCCGCGTGAGACATCTTTTTTGCCCGCTTCAAATTGCGGTTTAATCAAACAAAGGAGTTGGGCATTTTCTGCCAGCCAGTTTTTTGTGACAGGGAGTAAAATCTTCAATGAAATAAAAGAAGCATCAATTGTGACGAACGAAACCTTCTCAGGCAGCGACTGGACATGGCGCGCGTTGGTTTCTTCCATAACGATGACTCGCGCATAGTTTCTTAACTTCCAATGCAGACTGCCTTTGCCTACATCGATCGCGTAGACTTTTTCCGCGCCGCGCTGCAACATGCAATCGGTAAACCCACCTGTGGATGCGCCTACATCTGCGCATACCAAACCTTTAACCTCTATTGCAAAAGCCTCCAGCGCCGCATCCAGCTTTTCGCCGCCGCGTGAGACGAAGCGCGGGCCGGAATCAACCGTCAGCGTGGATTTTGTATCTGTCGCAGTGGCAGGCTTCAGAGCGACCTGATCGTTTACTCGCACCTGTCCCGCCATAATCAAGGCTTGCGCTTTCGCGCGCGAGTCGGCCAATCCGCGTTCCATCAGCAAAACATCCAGGCGAATTTTGGGCATGAAAATATTGTATCAGGTAAAATAGACAGATGTTAACCGCCCTCCTAAAAACCATGCGCCCGCGCCAATGGACGAAGAATATCTTCATCTTTGCTGCGCTTGTATTTGATAAACAACTTCTCAACGCGGAGTCTTTTTTAAGAACCCTCGCGGGTTTTGGATTGTTTTGTCTCATCTCCTCCAGCGTTTACATCTTCAACGATCTGGCAGATGTGGAAGCAGACCGTCAGCATCCTGAAAAGAAGAATCGTCCCATTGCCGCTGGTAAATTGCCAGTCAGCGTTGCATGGGTTGCGGGAATTGGTTTGGTCATTCTTACACTTGGCCTTGCATTCCTGCTCACGCCGGGATTCGAAGCGGTGCTGGTCATTTATTTTCTGATCAACATGGCGTATTCAAAATGGCTCAAGCACATTCCGATCATAGATGTGATGATCATCGCGGCGGGATTTGTCCTGCGCGTACACGCGGGCGTAACACTCATTCAAGTGGAAAGATTTTCACCGTGGTTGTATGTAGTAATGACTCTGCTCGCACTCTTCCTGGGCTTCGGAAAACGCCGCGCCGAACTTGCGCTGCTGGCGCAGGGCGCAGGCTCGCATCGCAAAGTATTGGATGGCTACACCCTGCCGCTTCTCGATCAATACATTATGATCGTTTCCGGCACAACCATCGTTGCGTACTCGCTTTACACATTCTCCGCGCCCAACGTGCCTCAAAATGACAGCATGATGTTGACCATTCCCTTTGTGGTGTACACCATCTTCCGTTATCTCTATCTCATTGAAGTAACACACGCGGGCGGCGCGCCGGAGGAAATTTTATTGTCCGACCGTCCGTTTCAAATTGCCATGATCCTTTGGGCGGCAGCCGTCCTTGCGATCTTTTATCTCTCGTGAACGCATTCGCGTCCGCACCCGGCAAGATCATTCTATTCGGCGAACATGCGGTGGTGTATGGTCGTCCCGCGCTGGCTGTGCCCGTCACACAAGTTCATGTGAATGTTGAAGTTTTGGACTCGCCCCGCGCAGGGATATTTATCCACGCCCCCGGCATTGACCTGCACGCCGAACTTAATACGCTTCCTGCTGACCATCCAATTGCTTCGGTTATTCTGAAAGTGATTCAGCGCTTTGACATTTCCCCACTGCCGAATCTTGAAATAAATATTTCATCCACCATTCCCGTTGCGTCAGGGTTAGGTTCTGGCGCGGCAGTATCAGTTGCGCTAATCCGTTCTCTTTCCTCTTTCCTCCTTCATCCTATTTCAGATGATGAAGTCAACACACTCACTTACGAAATCGAAAAACTCCATCACGGCACGCCATCGGGAATTGACAACACCGTCATCACATACAACAAACCTGTCTACTTTATAAAAGGTCAGCCTGTTGAAATGTTCAAAGTTGGCAAGCCATTCACCATTGTCATTGGCGATACAGGCATTTCCGCACTCACGAAGGAATCTGTCAATGATGTGCGCCGCTTGTGGTTAAAAGATACCGCCCGCTTTGAAAGTTTATTCGACGAGATCGCACAGGTTGCATTGATCGCGCGCCGTTCCATTGAAAGCGGAAAGCCCGAATTGCTTGGCAAACTTATGGATCACAACCATTCACTTTTACAGGAGTTGACGGTCTCCTCTCCCGAACTGGATCAACTTGTGATCGTCGCGCGGGAGGCTGGCGCATTGGGCGCAAAACTCAGCGGCGGTGGACGCGGAGGCAATATGATCGCGTTGGTTGAGCAGGCTAAGGCGGAGTCTGTCGCGAGCGCATTAATATCCGCAGGCGCCCAGCACACGATCATCACGGAAGTCCAATAATCCTGTCAAACAAATAATATCCGCAGATTTTTCTTGTTGGCGGCTTTTAACTGTATTTCGTGGGGAAATCGTCGGGGAATCGGCGGAGGGGGATTAATCTTTGTGAGGTATGATGCGCCAAATTCAGGAGGTTTACCATGAAGTCAACCCCGTTTCTAAAAGCATTTTCAATCCTGCTGATTCTGGTATTACTTGTGATTGGAGTGATTTACATCGCCAACCCTTCGTTAATGTCTGCGGGTTATTCCACATCCTATCAGGATTTTCCAGATCCCAAACTAATACCCAAAGGCGACCCAGAGGATGTGGTGGAAGTGCCCGGATTCATTCAGACATTTGATATCAGCCCGGATGGCGAGATGATTGCTGTAGCCACCTCGAAAGACCTGATTTTGTATAACCTGAAAACGCTGGAGAAAATTCACAGCCTGCCGTTAAATGAGCAGGTATTTCAAGTGCAGTTTTCTCCCGATGGAAGCAAACTGGCTGCCAGCGGAATTATCATGAAATATGTGGAAAGCGGTTCCCTGCATGTGACAGTCTGGGATACCATTTCGTGGAAAATTCACTATGAGTACAAAAGTGATACACAAGGATATATCCCATCCGGTGCGCTGGCATGGACATCGGATGGCAAACGGCTCGCCTTCTCGATGCCGGAACGCGGCTTGTCTGTTATGGATGTGGATACTGGAAGGCCAGTTGCTGCTTTGGAGGATTTCATTGTTTCCCCGTTTGACCTTTCATGGTCGCCGGATGGTTTGCGCCTGATCTCCACCGGCGATTTGGGATATGGCTTGCGCCGCTGGCGGGTGGATACCGACAAATGGGTGCGTTTGTTCGATACTCGCCCCCAGCCCGCCATGCAGGTGAAATGGTCGCCGGATGGAAAACAAATCGCATCCGGGCATTTCGGCGGCACAGTCTGCGTGTGGGATGCGGGGAATAATCAATGCGAAGGATTCATCCGCGCGCATTTCAACTCGGTGGACGCGCTGGATTGGTCGCCGAACAGCAGTCAGATTGCCACCGCCAGCGGCGCGATTCGCGTTTGGGATTCTGGTACAGGCGAAATGTCATCCGCCTTTGGTTTTTACGATGGCATCATTTATAAAGAACTGCGCTGGTTCGACCCGCAAACCATCGCCACGCTGGAAACCAGTTATACAAAAGATTTGCCAGCCACCATCCGCTTTTGGGATGTTTCCACAGGAGATGTGAAACTTGCATTTCGCGGATGGGATGACTCTCAGAGCGCCAACGGCGGAGGTATGACACTGCTATTGGACGATGTGAAAATTTCCAATGACTATACCATTATTCAAGTGTCGCTTCTCTTTGACAGCCCTGATATTTCCCTTGCAGGCGATTGGAATATAGCCATGACCGATTCGCAAGGCAGAATCTATCCGCTGACAAATATCACTCCCGAAACGATGGATTACGGAAAGACTCGCGTCTATCAAACTATTCCATTGCCGGAAGGCGAACGTATCACGCTGAAACTGAAATCTTTTCCGCCCGATCAAGGATTGCCCTTTGCGCAGGATTTTTCCGCGATGCCCGGTGTATTCACCTTCGATCCGGGAAGCCTGCAAGTTGGCGAATCCATGCCGCTGGATGAAATAGTGGATGCAGGATTCCCTTTGCATCTTACACGCGCGCAAAAAACTTCCGCCAATGAACTGCTCTTCGAATTTGATTCCGAGCGATATTACACGGGCGTCATGCTTTCTTCGCCAACAGCGAGCGGCTCCTCGTCTGGGAATATGGCTGGAAATAAATTTACCTCCGCCATCTCATTTGCTGAAATGCCGGAGGAACCCGTTCAAATTAAAGTTACCAGAATATATTACAACGTATATTCCGACTGGTCTTTCGATTTTCGCATTGCCCAATCCATGTTCACAGATTTGCCGCCCGCCGCGCCCGCATCCATTCCCATTCCGCAGCCTGAGGCAGCGTTTACTTCGCAAGACCCGCTCTTTTTGGAAGTGCAATCTCTCGCGGAAAAATTCAACACGTCTGTGCTAAATAAAGCGGGCTGGGTGCGTGTGGTCAGCGAGATCGTCACCGAAAATATCCAGCCGGGGCAGAATTACCCGCCGCCGTATTATCGGGAGGAGCAATGGTTCGAGATCAATTCCGATGGCTGGGTCACGCGGAATTTCGTCACGCACTGGGGCGAGGATGGAAACATTCTCCAGCAAACCGTATCGGTCGGCACACACAGCATGAACCTGACCACCGGCGAAGCGATGGAATTTCCCATCTACCGCCTCTCGCTGGATTGGATACTCCTCGATCTGGAGTACGCATTGCAGTACGGCGAGAGTGTTTCGCGCGAGGAAACCGTCTGCGAAGACGGCTCGCCCTGCCTGTTGATTTCCATGCGTTATAACGTCGGCGTTTTCGGACGCCGCGTATGGATCAACATGGAAACCGGTCAGCAGGTCAAATTGCAAACATCCCAGCAAATGCCCGATGGAACGGAAACCACCCTGTTTACGCAAACTTTCCTGCCCGTTGAGCGGAGGGATGCCCCGCCACAGGAAGTTTTGGATGTGTTTTCGAGAGTGCTGCTGCCTGCTCCGTAGGGCGGGTTGCCCAGCTTTTGAATCAAAATGCCGGGCTTTCAACCCGTCATTTTGATATTCCCCAACCTTTTCTGGCATGATCGGATATATATGGTGGAGGACGATGGGCGAACAACAAGCCATCCAACGACTTAAAAATAACGATATCGGTGGGCTGGAATTCCTCGTGATGCGCTATCAAGTGAAGGCTGTGCACACAGCCTATTTGATTACGCGGGACCTCGGCCTGGCTGAGGATGTGGTGCAGGATTCCTTCCTTCAGGCATATCGCTCCATAAACGGATTTGACGCGGCGCGTCCGTTCGAGCCGTGGTTCATGCGCAGCGTGGTCAATGCTTCGGTGAAGGTGATGCAAAAGTCGGCGCGGCAGGTTCAGGTCGGGGATGATGCGGAGGAACTATTTTCACAATTGGCTGAGCGCGTTGAGTCGGTTGAGTCGCAGGTGGAGTCGTCAGAAGTCCAGAGTCAAATTTGGGATGCCATGCAAAAATTATCACCGCGCCAGAGAGCGGTAATCGTCCAACGTTATTTTTTGGAGATGAGTGAAAAAGAAATGGCAGTGGAATCAGGCGCGGCGGCTGGCACGATCAAATGGCTGTTGAATGCGGCGCGTGAACGATTGCGCGGCCTGCTGGAAAGGAGCGAAGAATGAAAGACAATCGCATGAAAGACGCGCTTGAGTCTATCGCTCGCCGCGGCGTTCCAGAAAATACAAATTTATGGCCGAGGATCGAATCGCGGCTCGATAAAAGGAGTTCATTTATGCAAACTTTGCGCGCAAGACCCGCTTTGGCGCTGATCATTATTTTGCTTGCCCTCTCGCTTCTCACGGGTGTGGTTTATGCAATTGGCAAATCGCTCGGCTACATCCCCGGCGTGGGGATCATTGACCAGAGTGCGCCGCTGCGTGTGCTTGCTGAGCCGGTGACGATAACGCGGGATGGCGTGACGATCACCGTCACAGAGGCTGTGCTCAGCGCGGATAAAACCGTGCTATTCGTGAAAGTCGAGGGTGTGCCGAGAGATGCTTATCCCTCCGACGAATCGATTGGCTGTATGGGCAGCGCAAACCTGCGCCTTGCGAATGGAACGCTTTTGGAAGGCGGCTATATTGGGGCAGGCGGCTGGACGCATTTTGAAAACCGTCTTGAGTATGAGCCAATCCCCGCAAACGTAAACGAGGCTGTTTTGGCCTTCGATTGCATTGGTTTCACCAAGCCGGGCGCGCTCCCCGTAAACTGGGAAGTTCCATTGCGCTTTGTGCCTGCGCCGCCCGATATGACGGTCGCGCCCGTCATCGAACTCTCCACTCCCGCCGCGACAAATATTCCCGCCGCTGATGTGACGAGTACGCCTGTTTTGTCAAATACGATGACGCTCACTGGAATCACTTTCACCCTCGAGAAATTCGTCGAGGTGGAAGACGGCTATCAACTGTATGGCAGTCTGGATTTGAGCGGGGCGGCCCTGCCGGCGCAAGGTTATTTCAACACGATGTCTGTGATCAGGATGCTCGACGCCAACGGAAACCGAATCCCATTCGAGGCAGTGCAGTCAGAGCCGCAAGACAACACCGTCTATGATCCCAACAAGGTTGCATGGATTTATCGCACAAATCAGAAAGCCTTTGCCGCGCCGCTCACACTCACCCTTGCGTGGGTCGAGATGCAAATCGCGCCGCGAATCCCCTTTGAACTTGACCTTGGCCCGAACCCGCAAATCGGCCAGACTTGGGAGATCAACCGCGATTTAACTTTCGAGGGATATACCGTCCGCTTGTTATCGGCTCAACTGGTGAAGAGCGACAACCCTCAATGGGCTTCTTTCCTCAAGTTTACATACGAAGACAAAGAAGGCGGCATTTTTATCAATGTGATGGATGATGTTCCGCAAAAGCCTCTAATAGAAGTTGCGGGCGGCGGCGGGGGGGGCGGACCTCTTACTGGGATACGGTTGGCTTCGATGGCTTATGGAGAAATCCCCAGCGGCCTGCGCCGCTTCACCATCTTCTCGGGTGTGCCGTATCGTATCAACGAATCGTGGCAGGTTGTCTGGAACCCGCCGTCCACAACGGAACCCATTCCAACTTCCGCGCCCGAGGCGTGTCTCACATCTGAAAAATGGGAGCAGGCCAAGGGTCAGCGTGAAGCGCTTCCCGCTGGCTTGGGCGGAAAAATCCTGTTCACCACAGACGCTATGCCGCCGGATATCAATGTCTTCATTGCCAATTTGGATGGCAGTGACCCGCGCGGGCTGGTCAGCGATTACTACCCGTCGCTTTCCACTGACAGTACGAAGCTGCTTTTCTCGACCGATACTGGCTTGAATGTTTTCTATGTCAACAGCGGACAGACCACAGCGCTTGAAGGACTATGGGGAGGCATGAACAATAGCTGGTCACCGGATGGCGCTCGTATTTTGCTCGACAACCCTCCAGATGGATTGTATGTAGTCAATGCCGACGGCACAGGCTTGCAAAAGGTCGAAACAGGTTCGGTGCGCGTCAACCCGATTGGCTGGCTGCCGGATAACCAGACAATCGTCTATGGCGCTCAAATCGGCGACATCTACAACCTGTACGACCACGTTTTCAAAACCTACAACCTGCAAACGGGCGAAACGAAATCGCTCTTTCCCATCACCATCAAGACGCCAAGAGGCGTCATTTCACCGGATGGTCAGTGGATTGCCTTCAACGCCAGGCTGTTCGGAGCCAACCTGGATGGCGCGGTCTTTATTTCGCGGCTGGACGGCTCGGAGCGGAAACTGGTCGCCATGCTGGATGATACACTCGCGTTTCATCCGGTCTGGAGCCCGGATGGGCAATGGTTGATCGTCAGCGTCGTTATGCCTTACAAACCAACCAGCCCGGTGTTGGTCAATCCATTTACCTGTCAGGTTGTGCAATTGGAGAATGTTCGAGGCGAGGTGCAATCCTGGAGACCTTGAGATAAGCCAAGACAGACCGAGAAGATAATCGTAGAGTACTAGACGGTGATTGTTGAATAAAGAAGACGGAAAGTTAAGCGACTCTCCGTCTTCTTTATGGTCCACCGTCCACGGTCAAAACTACAACTCGCTTGCTCTTCTCTCAATCCTATCCTTCGCGCGCGCAATAAACTCATCCAGGGAAATATTATTCTGCTGGCTGCCATCCCGCACGCGCAGCGACACTTGTTCAGCCTGCATCTCGTTATCACCGACCACGATCATATAGGGCACTTTCATTAACTGCGCCTGGCGGATCTTGGCATTCATACGTTGTGACGATAAATCTGCCTGTGCGCGGATTCCGCTTTCACGCAACTGTTTCGCGATCTTTTCTGCATACTCATTCTGCGCATCCGTGATCGAGACGACTCGTACCTGCTCAGGCGATAGCCAGACCGGGAAATTACCTGCATAATGCTCGAGCAGGAATCCGACCATGCGTTCATGCGTGGAGAGCGGCGCGCGGTGAATACAAAGTGGGATTTCTTCCACACCTGCCTTGTTCGTGAACTTCAAGTCAAAACGTTCGGGTACGGCAAAGTCCACTTGATTTGTGGCAAGCGAAAACTCACGCCCAATGGCAGACCAGATTTGCACGTCAATCTTGGGGCCGTAGAAGGCGGCCTCATCCTGTTGTTCGACAAACGGGATGCCGCCATTTGTCATGGCGTGGCGCACCATGTCTTCTGTCTTGAGCCACAGGCGTTCGTTGTCCACGTACTTTTTACCGAGACCAGCCTTTGAATGCAATGCCAAACGCATCACATATTTATCAATGCCGAACAACTCAAAGTATTTGTGATACAAGGCGACCACGCCCATGAACTCCTGCTCAAATTGATCTTCGCCGCAATAAATGTGGGCGTCGTTCATCTGCATCGAGCGCACGCGCATCAAGCCAAAGAGTTCGCCTGATTTCTCGTAACGGTAGCAGGTTCCATATTCGGCGAGGCGGACGGGCAAGTCACGATACGAACGGCCCTTTGAACCAAATATCTTGTGGTGCATCGGGCAGTTCATTGGCTTGACGTAATATTTCACGCCTTCCAATTCCATGGGCGGATACATGCTCTCGGCATAGTAAGGCAAATGACCAGAGCGGATGAACAAATCTTCCTTCGTCAAATTCGGTGTACGCACACGCGAGTAGCCCGCGGCTTCCTCCATTTCCTTCGCAAGTTTTTCCAACCCTTCAATGATGATTCCACCGTTTGGCAGCCACAAAGGCAAGCCAGGACCGACCTCGTCATCAAACATGAAGATTTCCAATTCCTTGCCCAGTTTGCGATGGTCGCGTTTCTTGGCTTCCTCCAGTTGATGCAGGTAATCCTTTAACTGGTTTTTATTTTCCCAGGCTGTGCCATACACACGTTGGAGCATCTTGTTCTTCTCATCGCCTCGCCAATATGCGCCCGCAATGGACATTAACTTGAACGCATCCTGTTTGATCTCTTTTGTGCTTTGCACATGCGGGCCGCGGCATAAGTCTGTGAACGTATCCTGCTGATAGATCGATATTTCAGGTTTCTCGTTTAGCGGGTTGCCGTATTCATCCGTGCCGCCTTTTTCGAGTCCTTCGATCAACTCCAGTTTATACGGCTGATCGGCGAATATCTTTTTCGCTTCCTCCGCCGAGACGACGGTTTTCTTGAACTCATGCTTGCCCTGCACAATTTGTCTCATGCGCTTTTCGATCAAGTCCAGATCCTCAGGCGTGAGGTTGCGCGGTAAATCAAAGTCATAATAGAAACCGTTATCCACTGGCGGACCGATGCTTACTTTGCCGTCAGGGAACATCTCCAACACTGCCTGCGCCATGACATGCGCCGCCGAGTGACGGATTTTGTATAACTGTGTATCTTCGTATCTTTCCTGAATTTGTGCCATTCTCGCTTCCTTTCTTAACTTTGGCATGTCACTCTGAGCCTTTCGACTGCGCTCAAGATAAACTCCGCGAAGAGTCTCGCCTTTGGAAGAGGATTCTTCGGTCGCTCCCGCTCCCTCAGAATGACATAACTGAAAAATTAAAAACTCCCATCCACAACGGGACGAGAGTTTGATCTCACGCGGTTCCACCCGATTTACTCGTCGGTTGAGTAGTCACGAAGCGGCGTATCGAAACCAACGAGTATCTCTTAAGCCTCTAACGGAGCCATCCGTTTCACTTACTAACTGATCACTGTCCACTGATCACTGTTCTGCTTCACGCTCGCAAGTGGTTTTCAGCAGTTTTCCCTTTGAAGAGACTCTCAATCATTGATCTCTTCTCCCTGTCAGGGACTTGACTGCCTACTCGTCTCGGTCAACGCATTTTTTACTTGTTTACTTACACAGTGGGCGGAATAGGGCTCGAACCTACGACCTTCGCGATGTCAACGCGATGCTCTAACCAACTGAGCTACCCGCCCGAAGGACTGACATTATAACGAGTGTCGCAAAAATTGACAATCCCTTGTATAATCCCTGCGCTATGGCTCGCAGAAAAGCGCCCGAAGACCTGTCCGTTGAAGAACTCCGCCGCTTGTTGGTGGAGAAGCGGCGCGGCGCACGCAAGGATAGATTGGAACATTATCGCCGCACTGGGCGAGTCGTCTCCGTTGCGCCAGATCTGCCTGACGGTGATGCGCCTCTCTCCGCGCCCGTAATTGATATTACCGAGGCAACAGAGTCCACCCCCGAGCCTGTTTCCGCCAGCCCGCGCCGCAGGTTCATGGACCGCGCCCTGCTCAGTGTGGAAGTTCTCGCAGTGATAGGTTTGGTGGTCGTGCTCCTCAATGGACTTGGCTTGCTTCGAACCCTTAACAACGAAGTGGTTGCCGCGCTCAATCCAGAAACCGTCACACCCACGCCTTTGGTCATGGTAGTGGTATTGCCTTCAGGTCACACCCCGCCGGACGCGCAAGGCAACACACGCCCCAACGATGCGGAGATCCCAGCTCATCTTCTGCCCATGGTGCAGTCGTTGGCGAACATTCCCATCCCAACCTCAGCGCCCGACCAGGCCGTCCGCATTCAGATCCCGGCGCTCGACATAGATGCGCCCATTGTGCAGGGAGATGGGTGGGAACAGCTCAAGAAGGGAGTCGGCAAATATATTGGCTCCCCAGATCCGGGTCACGATGGAAACGTGGTGCTCTCAGCGCACAATGATGTCTACGGCGAAATCTTCCGCTATTTGGATCGGCTCGTGCCCGGCGATCAGGTCATCATCTACACACAACAAAGGCAATTTGTTTATGTGGTAGATCGAACTGTTTTGGTCGAACCCACCGCAGTGGAAGTGATGGCCTCCACCGGCTCACCGACGGTCACTCTCATTTCGTGTTACCCATATCTTGTCAACAATCAGCGCATTGTTGTCTTTGCGCGATTACAAAATTAGGAGAATAAAATGGCAAAAAAAAATAAACGCTCCACCCCCATTGCAAACATCCCCGCAATGCGAGCAGAATTCAACCCCGATTACAGCATGGTCAGAAAAGACCTCAAGCGCATTGGCGCGCTTGCAGGCTTTTTCATCGTTGTACTCGTGGCACTTTCATTCTTCCTGAAATAAAAAATTAAGAAAAGAATAAAGAGGAAAGACCCTAAAACGTCTTTCCTCTTTTTGTTAGAGTGACAAACCTGGCCTGGCGGCAGCGCATTGGCTGCCGTTATAATATCAAGCATGAACATCAATTCAGCCATCATTTCACATTTGCAGCAACTTGTCCCCCGCTTCCAGATGTGGTGGGCGGTTTTGTCAATGCGCGCCGAATATTATGATTTGTCAATTCAGGAATTCAACTTGTTGGATGCAGATGAATTTTTGGATGAATACTAAAAAATGTCTGAACCTTTTTATGAAATCAACCTCGAAAAACTCACTTACGGCGGCGACGCCATGGGGCGACTGCCCGACGGCCGCGCCGTTTTTGTGCCGTTTGGATTGCCGGGCGAACTTGTGCGTGTGCGGTTGACACAGGAAAAACAAAGTTTTGCGCGCGGGCAATTACTGGAAGTATTGCAAGCCTCGCCAGAACGCATTGAACCGAAATGCAAACACTTCTTTTCCCCTCTCCCCCCGGGAGAAGGGGCAGGGATGAGGGCCTGCGGCGGTTGTCATTACCAAAACATGTCTTACGAAAAACAATTACAAGCAAAAACAGAAATCCTGCGCGATCAATTACATCGCATCGGGAAAATCGAAAACCCGCCTGTCAAGGCGATGGAGGCATCGCCGCTGGAATGGAATTATCGCAACCACATGCAATTTCATCTCACCGAAGACGGCAAACTTGGCTATATTTTTCCTCTCCCTTCGGGAGAGGGCAGGCGGTGCACTGAGCCTGTCGAAGTGGTGAGGGCAATTGAAGAATGTCACCTACCGGAAACAAGTATCAATACTTTCTGGCCTGAATTACATTTTGAATCGAACAAGGATATTGAGCGTGTCTCCCTGCGCTGTGGGCAGGGTGATGAATTGATGCTCGTGCTCGAATCCGAAACAGACGAAACGCCCGAACTCGAAATTGAAGCCGATATTTCGGTGGTGCATATTTACGAAGACCATCCCGTCGTCATTGCCGGGCGTGATCATCTTTTCATCAACATCTTGAATAAGGATTTCCGCGTCTCTGCCGCTTCCTTCTTTCAAGTCAATGGAAAGATGGCAGAGAAAATGGTGGAGTATCTCCTCACGTGTCCGCTTGCGCGTGTTTCCCTGTCAACTAATTTACTTGATGTTTATTGCGGCGCTGGTTTGTTCAGTAAATTTCTCGCTTCGAATTATGCAAAAGTCATTGGCATCGAGTCATCCCCATCCGCCTGTGAAGATTTTGAATTCAACCTCGATGAATTCGACAACGTGGATTTATACGAAGGCACAGCCGAAGAAATCCTGCTAGCAATGGTAAGTCGGATTGCCAATCCGACCCACATGATCATTGACCCTCCCCGTGCAGGCATCGAAAAACACGCCTTGGATGCCATCATCAACATCAAGCCGCAAGTCATCGCCTATGTCTCATGCGATCCGTCCACGCTGGCGCGCGACGCAGCGCGGCTCATCCCCGGGGGCTATCGTTTGGCGGAAGTGACTCCCTTCGACCTCTTTCCCCAAACCTATCACATCGAATCAATTTCAATTTTCGAACTCATCTAACCATGCTCAAGCCGCTTGGTGATTCTGCTGTGCTCCTCCAACTCGGCGATGAAATCAACCCCGCGCTCAATGGACGTGTGCACACGCTCAACGCGCTTTTGCATACCAACACCATCACAGGCATTCTCGAAACTGTCCCCGCATATTCCACTTTATTGATTCACTACGATCCATTAACTTTGACGTTTGATCAGGTCGCAGATTGGGTGCGGGATAAAACGACTCAGTTGGATGAGTCCTTTCATCGGACGCCTCGCAGGCTTGAGGTCCCGGTAAGATACGGCGGCGCATCGGGTCTGGACCTTGAAGCTGTTGCCAGATCAAAAGGCATTTCCCCCTCTGACGTAATCCGCATCCATAGTGAACGTGAATATACGGTGTACATGATGGGCTTCACACCGGGCTTCCCATACATGGGTACTCTGGATGAACGGCTGATCCTGCCGCGCCTGCAAACCCCACGGACCTTGGTGCGCGCAGGTACTGTCGCCATCGCTGGTTCACAGACGGGAATCTATCCGCTTGACTCACCCGGCGGCTGGCATTTGATCGGCTGGACTTCGCTTACTTTATTTGACCCATCGAGTGGCACGCCCTTTCTTTTTTCAGACGGAGATGTGGTGAAATTCATTCCTTTGGAACCTCTGAAATCCGACAGCTTGCTGCCAGTGACTCCAGAATAAACGAACATGCTTGAAGTGTTGGATGTTTCAGGACTGGTCACTTTTCAAGATTCTGGCAGGCGCGGCTGGCAAAGTTATGGTGTGCCTTTCTCAGGCCCCATGGATTGGTTTGCACATCGTGTTGCGAATTCCTTGGTAAACAATACAACAGATTCCGCAGTGATTGAAATCGGTTTAGGCGAAGCAGTCTTCCGCGCAAAACGCGATTGTGTTCTGGCGGTCACTGGCGCAGGTTTTGAAGTTGTAAACTATATCTGGACATTCCCATTATGGACATCATTCTATGTGCGCGCGGGCTGGCATGTGCATGTTAAGAAAATATGCGGGGGCAATTGGGCATATCTTGCAATTGCCGGCGGATTTGTGACTCCATCCATTTTAGGCTCAAGGTCAACTTATTTGCGGGGCGGATTGGGATCTGCCATTTGCACAGGCGATATTCTGCAAACCGGAAAGCCTGCGAATGAATTAGGAAAACTTGCGGCGCAGAATTTTCCGGTTAAGAAGTATATGAACTACAGTCAATCTCCTGTAATTGAAGTGATCTCAGGCCCGCAACAAGATAAGTTCACTAAAGATGGCATTCAAACTTTTTATGAAAGCGAATATACCTTGAGCAATTCGTTTGACCGCATGGGCTATCGGCTGGAGCCTGTGCCGAGGACAGCGCAGGAATCATCCTCGCTCCTTGTGCCGTCCTCGGCACAAAGCATCACACATCTCGCAAGTGCGGATTTGATCTCGGAAGGCATGACAATGGGCAGTGTGCAAATCCCTGCGAATGGACAGCCGATCGTGATGATGGCTGATGCTCCCACAACAGGCGGCTATCCCAAAATTGCAAACGTCATCCGCGCAGATTTTCCCTTGCTGGCACAATGCGAAGCCGGAGTAAGTAAAATTAGATTCAAAGAAATCACAGTGGAAAAAGCACAGGAGAATTATCGTGAAGTTTGCAATTCTTTGAAAACCCCATACCAATAAAGAATGTCATCCTCCCGAAGGACATCGGGAGAGTGACATAATAATTGGTGAATTATGAAAATAGATTTGAATTGTGATCTTGGCGAAGCCGTTGGCAATGATGAAGCCATTATGCCCTACATCACATCCGCCAATATCGCCTGCGGATTCCATGCTGGGGATGCGGATGTAATGCGGGCTGCGGTGCGGCTTGCAAAGCCATTTGGCGTGAACGTCGGAGCGCATCCAGGTTGGAATGACAGGCAGAACTTTGGCAGGCATGAAATGGATGTTTCAGCACAGGAAGCCGAAGCAATTGTTTTATATCAAATTCAAACATTGGCCGGGATAGCGAAAGCGGAACATGTTGCGCTGACGCATGTCAAGCCGCATGGGGCGTTGTACAACCAGGCGGCAAAGGATCGCGGGCTGGCTGATGCCATCGCGCGCGCTGTAAGATCTTTCAGCGTGGATTTAATTCTGGTTGGGCTGGCAGGCTCACGGTTGTGTGAGGCGGGTCTCGCATTAGGGATCAAGGTTGCAGGCGAGGGATTCCCTGACCGGGCCTACAATCCGGATGGTACGTTAATGTCACGCAGTCAACCGGGGGCGGTGATCGAGTCGCCTGAAGTGGTCGCTAACAATGCGTTGAAATTAATCAGGGAGGGGATTTTGTTTGGGGAAAGAATTGTAGGCGTGGATACGTTATGCCTGCATGGAGATCATCCACATGCGTCCGAGAATGCAAAGTTGCTTCGCGAAACTTTAATCAAAAATGGAATTGAAGTTATGGGATTGAAAAAGTGACAGTCACCTTAAAGGTGACTGTCACTTTTAAGAATTAACATTAACCCTCCGCGATCACGATCACTTTATCTTCTGATGTAAAAGATACTTTCTTGGATTTCTTCGGGTTGGTATGAACGCCGTATGCTTTCTCTGAGTCATGGCTTTCACTCATTAAGCGATAACCGAGGGCGGTCTCGCTGCGTCTGCGAGCGGCTTCTGTGACGGTGTAGAAATTTACAGGTTGGCCTGTTGCCACATAGTCGCTGATCGGCTTGAGATAGATCTCTGCGCCTTCGGGGTCAAAGATATCGGTAAATACATCCATGAGTTCGGCGTTTTCGGAAAGTTGTGCCATCATTAAACTTATGAGATGTTCGCTGACAATGAAGTCATCCACTTTGGCGGCTTCGGCGAGTTCACGATTTCGCAGGTCCAGCATTTCACTGATGATGGAGAATGGTGTTTCATCTCGTTCGGCAATGTCACGCAGATGTAACAACGTAATCAGCGTAATTGCATCCGCTTCCTGTTGCCCGAGATGGCTGTATGCCAGAACGATGACATGATCATATTCCGAGGCTCCAAGTTTTTCAAGCAAAGCACGGTCATGGATGTTGCCTTCCCGAACTGCGATCTTTTGATTTTTAAGTTTACCATTATCAAGACGGATCTTTTTTTCAAGGTTGACAATATCTGAAACCACAGTGATTTGTGAGCCTTTGGCAACATAGTTATCCAACTCGCGAATGATGGTTGAACCGGAGCGGTTCCAACCGAGGATAAGCGCCCGTTCAGGCTTCGGGCGGGAAGCCTTTCCACTAATTTGGATCAGGCTTTCGTCAAGTGGGATGCGGGAAAGTCCGGATAGATTGATCTTATCCTCGTCAGCAGATAGCACGAAGACCTGGTCACCGGACTGAATACGTGTGTCCATGGATGGACTCAATGCGATGGTTCCATCCGCTTTGCGAATACCCATCAAAGTGGATGTTTCATAGGCATGTAGCGCATCGCCAAAAGTTTTACCCGAAAGCGCAGGCTCCTGCTTGAAATAAATTTCATCGCCGCCAAAATTCATCAACTCGGTGTAGACGAGGGAAAGACCGCTTTGGCGCGAGGTCTGCGCCACCACGCGCGCGATCAGGTCGTTGGCGAGGATGGGCTGCACGAGGTCTTTTGTGCCGATCATCTTGACCACGTCCAGGTTCGTGGGATCGTGAATTTGTGTAACGATGTGATATGGCTCTGCGCGGCGGTTGGGATTGTTGGTCAGCGCCAACACAGACTTGATGACATGCGTATCGGGATCGGCGCCTTCAGGGAGAACGATGATGGAACGCGCGGTATGCGGGCTGGCAATTTCAAGATCGGTCAGATCATTGGGACTCCCCGAGCGGCAAATGACGCGGGTATTCTTTGTATCGGGGACACGTTCATGGATCGCATCCTCCATCCCGACCTTGTCATGGTCTGCCAATATGACGATGACCGCTCCGCTCTTGCGACTCTCGTTCGCAAGCACAAGTTCGGAGATGATGGTGAATATCTGCGGCGTCCAGCCGAGGATGAGGGTGTGATCGTTCTCCAATACCGCCGAGCGCCCTTTACGTAACTCATCGAGTTTATCTTCGAGGCCGTTGTTGATAATACCGATTAACGCGCTGACGACGAATATGCCGCCAAATGTGACAACCAGCATCATGAACAGGAAGAAGAAACTGCCCGTGTCGCCGCCCATGGTGCCTGAATCAAGTGTGCGCAGGAGTGCCATCCATGCCAATTGAAGCAGGCTCATATCATCAGGAGCATTTCCCGTGATCTTTACCAACGCTGCAACAGTAAATATGATCAACCCGGAAAGCATGAATAATGCGGTGATCAATGCGCCTGTGCCGCGCGACATATAATTATCGAACCAATATTGAAAACGTTTTTTAATAGTAGGTGATTTCATTTCTTCTCCTGACGCCTTGATATTTATTCATTATAAGAGGGTTACCCGAATTTGACCTGCCCACTTTTTCCATCTATACTTGTGATTTGGTACGTCATTGCGAGGAGCCATCTTTTGGCGACGAAGCATCCCAACTGTGTGCAAGATTGCTTCGGGCACACCTGCCCTGGCGGGCGGTGCCAGGGAGAACAAGAACGCCCTCGCAATGACGGGACAGCAAGTTAAGAAAACTATAATCTTTTAAAAGTAACATCAAATGGACAAGCTAAGTCTATTCAATGCTGGATTTGTTCATTTTACAGAGTGAGGTGAGTTATGTTCCAATTTGAAGGTATGGACCGCCGCAAGGAGGAGGAGCGCGTCCGCGCGGAGGGGCGGCTGCCCCCCGGCCAGTCATTGACCCAGAAATTCCCCGTCCTGCATTATGGGCCTGTGCCGATGTTCGATGCCGCCACCTGGGATTTCCGCGTGTGGGGCCAAGTGGAAGAGGAAAAAAGATGGAGCTGGGTTGAGTTCAACCAACTGCCGCGCACAACCATAAAAATGGACCTGCATTGTGTCACGCGCTGGAGCAAATTCGATACGACCTGGGAAGGCGTTTCCGTGAAGATCCTCGTGGAAAATGGATTGATCAAGATCAAACCAAATGCTACACATGTCATGCAACATGCCGAATACGGCTTTACGGTCAACTTGCCGCTTGAGGTGGTCTTGCAGGATAACTTCCTGCTGGCGACTCATTTTAACGGTGAGGCGATCACGGCCGATCACGGCTATCCATTGCGAGGCATGGTGGGCTTTATCCCAGGGCGTGAAGACCTTGAAACTCCCTATTTGTGGAAAGGCGCAAAATGGATCAGGTCTTTGGAGTTTATGTCTTCTGATAAACGCGGTTTCTGGGAACAGGCTGGTTATCACAACCGCGCAGATGTCTGGCGTGAGGAAAGATTTGGTTAAAAAGTGTTTGAAAACCCAAAGGTTAACCGGGGATGAACAAAGATAAACGTAGATTTTTCTCGATAGATAATATTGTGTCTATTTGATATTTGCGAACCAAAAATCTTTGTTTATCCCCGTTCATCTCTGGTGAATTTGAATTTCGAAATATCTGCTAAAAGCAAACCTCCAAGTTCCAGGACTCGGAGGCTTTTGTTTCAAGATAAAACCGATTATGTTCATTGCCTGGCAAAATATGCGGTATGCGTTCGTTGACCTGCACGCCGTGCTGTGTCAGTTGATCGATTTTCCTTGGATTATTGGTCATCAGCCGAATGGACTGGACCTTGAGCGAATGAAGCATGTGCGCGGCAACGGCATAATCGCGTTCGTCATCACGGAAGCCAAGTGCGAGATTTGCTTCAACCGTATCCAGCCCCTGATCCTGCAAACTGTAGGCGCGGATCTTGTTGGTCAGCCCAATACCGCGTCCCTCCTGGCGAAGATAAAGCACAATACCCTTGTCCATTTCACCGATTTTCTTTAAGGAGGCTTCGAGTTGATCACGGCAGTCACAACGCAGCGACCCGATCGCATCGCCCGTTAAACATTCGGAACAAGAGCGCCCTCGCAATGACGATTAATACGAGCCTGAAAAATATTTTTTCAACAAGTCGCTGATATCCACGTTGACGGTCTCGCGCATCACAGCAAAGAAATCAGCGGAAGTGGCGTGCCCGTATGAGTAGCGTCTTGCGTATTCCTTGAGGAATTTCGAGAAGTTGCCATGTCCCATGCGGGTGCGCAGTTCGTCGAGGAATCGCGCGCCCTGGAAATAAACCGCGTTCGTATAGGTGCGGAACGAACTGCCGTTATAGATGGTTGTATCCACGTAGCCCGTTGGCTTGAAAAAATCCACGCGGAATTGCCACCACCAACTGATGTTGGCGGGATAGTTATTCTCGTAAAAGATGCGTTCGCTGTAGGTGGAGAGCCCTTCATCCAGCCAGGGTTCGAGGGCGTGGTCGTTCCCAACGAGACTGAACCACCACTGATGCGCGATCTCATGCACGCCGATGGTGGCGAGATTGTTGCGTGCGCCGCCAGTGTATTGACTGTAAAAATCCGTCGCAAGGAAAACCACTCCGTCATATTCCATGCCGTCGTTCATGTCCGATTGGACGATGGCGAGGCTTTGATGTGGATATGGGGCAAATTGCGCTGAGAAGGTTTCGATGGCTTGTGCAGCCAATTGCAGGATGCCATCTCCGCCAGATTTATAGCCGCTGAAATAATACGAGCGCACCGCAACATTCCCGACCATAGATTCTGAAACAAGAAACTCATCGCTGGCGGAAAATGCAAATGTGCGCGCGCCAAACATGCGGTAGCGCGTCCATTCGCCGTTCTGCTCAGCAGATGCGCCTGCTGCGATGACTACATTTGAATCCCTCTTGATATTTAATTCAATATCTGATGAATCATAAACGAGATGTTCGCCCCAGGGCATGGGGTCGTGCAGGACCCAGCCGTTTTTGTACGGCACAATGAAGGGATACCAGTCCACGAGGTTGATCTGGTTGTAGTCGTAACCGAAGACGCCGTCCGCTTGTTTGGCAGGGATGTTAAGTTTGAAATTAATAGTGAGTGTGGCAGCGGAGCCAGCTTGCAAAGGCTGGGGCAAACTCACGCTCAGGCGTTGACCGTTGAGCGTGTATGAAGTTATGGATGCGCCATCCTGCGCAATTGAATTCAGGGCGAATGTATCGGCGTAGCGATTGGGTTGAACGGAGAACACGATCTCCGAAAGCAGGGTACCCGTGTTATTGGTATAGCGAATAGTTTGGTCTGTTGTAATTGTCCTGCCATTGAAATCCAGTGTTGAATACAGGATGTAGTTAGTGCGCGAAGAGCTTCGCTCCGCGGGCGGAGGGGATGTTGGAGAAACAGAATCAGTTGTCGGCGTGGAAGGAGGCGGGGTCTGCGAAGCGGTCTGTGTGGGCGTCTGCGTATGGGTGGATATCACAGCTTCGGGCGAGGTTGGTGTGAATGTCGCAAGTGGTGTATTGACTGATCCTGATGGTTGGAATGGCGTGGGCGTGGGGGATGCGTTCGGGTCTTGCGTGATGAGAATGAAAGTTGGGATGACAGGCGCGGTGGAAGTTGGGGAGGCGCAGGAGGAGAGAAGTGTAACGAGTAATACGTAAAACGTAATGCGTAATACGTGATATGTTGGTGGTCGAGTAGGCGGCGTTCTTCCGCCGTATCGAGACCAACGTGAAGGATATATTCGAGAATAGCGGGTCATTGATATATATTCTGGAAGTATTGGCGCACGAGGTCTGAATAATCTGCGCTGGTGTGCTGGCTGAGGATGCGGAAGAAATCATCCGCAGTGACGATCTTGCCGCGCCCCTGTGCGAGGTAATCTTGCAGGAAGGCGAAGAAGGCGTCATCACCGATGCGAGCGCGCAGGTCTTCGAGGAAATGTGCGCCCTGAAAATATACCGCATTCGTATAAGGACGGAAGCCCTGCCCTTCATAAATGGGAATATCCACAAAGCCCTGCGGGTCGAAAAAATCAATGCGGTAGGTCCACCACCAACTGACAAGGTTGGGATGGACATTTTCGTAATAGATGCGTTCAGAGTATGCGGCCAGGGCTTCGTCCAGCCAGGGCTGCAACGCCTGGTTACTGGCGACCTGTTCGAACCACCATTGATGGGCAGTTTCATGCACAGTAACAAAGGTGAGGTAGTTTGCGGGAGTGCCGTCAAATAAATTATAGAAATCCTTGCTGAGATAGAAGAAGGCGGAGTATTCCATGCCGTCGTTGAAGTCACCCATCACAATGGCGAGTGTTGTGTGCGGATATAACCCAAAACGCTGAGTAAAGACTTGCACGGATTCGGCAGTGGCTTGTAATGCACCTTGTCCGCCTGCTTCGTTGAAGGGGAAGTAATAACTGGAGATGGTGATGTCACCAACTTGGGTGCTTGAGACTTGGAACTCTCGGCTGGCAGCGAGCGCAAAAGTCCGCGCGGAAGTGATGGTGTAGCGGATGGAGTCTGCCAGTTGTTCAGGCGCTCCGCTGGCGGCGACGATGGGTGCGGTGGCTGGGTCTGTGAACCGGACATTTACTTCATAATCTGCGGTGTCATACACAAGATGTTCGCCGTAATACCAGGGGTCGTGCAAGATCCATTCGCCGTTGATGTATGGCACAACGAATGGATACCAGTTGGTGAGATTCATCTGGCGAGGTGTATATCCATAAATACGCGGACGTGAGATGCCGGGGTCTTCCTGTTCTGCGAAGGGAAGTGAAAGGGTATATTGAACATCAATTTTGACGATACCTCCCGCAGGCAGGCTGGAAGATAGCACAAGGTCGAGTCTTTGACCGGATACGGAATAGGTTGTGGATGCTGTTCCATCAATGGCAATGCTGTCGAGAGTAAAACTTCCCTGCCAGAGGTTGGGGACAATGGCCATCACAAGTGTGTTGAGTTGATTGCCTGTGAGGTTTGGGTAGAAAATGGTCTCATTCACTGTGACAGTGTGAGCGTCATAATCAATGGTGGTGTTCAAGTTGTATTGCGCGCGCTCAAGCGCTGAGACGGGGGCATTTGTCGGTGTGGGAACGTCTGTTGGCAGGGTGGCTGTTTCAGTGGGGACGGGCAGAGTCGCTGTTTCAGTATATACAGCAGGCTCGGGAGATGCGCAGGATGCAAGTAGAAAAACAACGAAGATGTGCGCTTTAATTAAGTTAATGTTTTTGTTTGGCATGGCATGTATTCTAACTTGAATTCAAGTAATAAAAAAACTTCCCACCGAAACATTGCCAGTGGGAGGATGAAAAGGCCTCCGAAATCCTACCCTGCGGTAGATGACAACAAAAAAATTATGCGGACTTCATCCGTTTCCACAAGAATGCAATCAGAAAAAACACAGTCGCAGTCAGCACAATCGAGGAGCCTGAAACAATATTGAGATAATAACTTATGTACAGCCCAATGACTGAGGATAGCGCGCCAATTAAAGCAGAGACCAGCATCATCGGCAGCAAGCGGCGTGTGAGCAGATAGGCGCTTGCCGCGGGCGTAACCAGCATGGCGGCCGCAAGGCTGACTCCCACAGTTTGCAGCGAGACAACAACCGTCAGCGCTAAAAGTACCAGCATCAGATTGCGCAGGAGTTCGGCGGGCAGGCGCAAAGTCGCGGCGAGAACCGGGTCAAAGGAAATAACGAGAAATGGTTTGAAGAACAAGCCTACCGTCAAAAGGATCGCAAAGCTCAACCCCGCGATCAGCCAAAGATCGGATGTGCTTACGCCCAGCACGTTTCCAAATAAAATGTGGGATAAATCCACCGCGTAGGTTTGCATGGAACTGATCAGTGCCACTCCCAGCGAAAGTGCCGCCGCGAACAGGATGCCAATGGCAGTATCTTCTTTGACCGTTCCTTCCTTTGAAAAGAAACCAATGCTCAAAGCGACAATGACCGCCGCGATGCCTGCACCGACCAGCAGATCGCCGCGAAATAAATAAGCCATTGCCACCCCGGGCAAAATGGCATGTGCCATCGCGTCACCAAGAAAAGCCATACCGCGCAGAACGACATATGTCCCCATCACCGCGCACAACACGCCGACGATTACGGAAGCGAACAGTCCGCGCTGCATGAATTGATAAGCGAGAGGTTCAAGTAGAAAATTCATTTCACCTCTGCGTGATAGTGATGATGTTCTTCATCGGGCGGGCAGCATTCATCAACCAACATCATTCCATCTTCCATAACCAACAGAGAATTGCCAAAGGCTTGTGCGAGATTGTCCTTTACAAAAACCTGACTCGGCGTCCCGTAGGCGATCAGCCGATGGTTGAGGAGCAGGACAAGGTCGAAGCGTGATGCGGCTAAATTGAGGTCATGTGTCGAAATGATCGTGGTGACCTGCTGGTTATGCAGGTGATCGAGCAGGGTAAGCGTCACTTCCCGGGTGGTCATATCCACACCCGTGAAGGGTTCATCCATTAATAAAATATGCGGTTCCTGTGCAATCGCGCGCGCCAGAAAAGCGCGTTGCTGCTGCCCGCCGGAAAGTTGACCGATGGAATGGGCCGCCAAATCTGCTATGCCCATTTGTTCAATACTTTTGCGGACGATTTGCCTGTCTGCTTTTGATGGACGGCTCAGCCATCCCATTTGACCGAAGCGCCCCATCATCACCACGTCGCTGACGGTGACAGGGAAACGCCAGTCCACATCTTCGCGCTGGGGAACGTAGGCCACGCAGTCCTTGTGCGCACCGAGCAATTCACCGTGAATAAGGATACGCCCGCTTTGCAAAGGCAGGATTCCAACCAGCGCTTTAAAGAGCGTTGATTTACCCGCCCCGTTTGGACCAACCACAGCCACACGTGCGCCATGCGGCACCTGAAAACTCAGATCGCGCATAACGATCTTTTCGCCATAGCCGATGCTGGCTTTTTCAACTTCGAGACGATGGTGTGTATGTGTCATTTTGATTTACGAATTCAGATTTACGATTTTCGATTGCGGAGGGTTTTGATTGATGCCACAGTCATGGCTAGGATTTCATTGGTTTCTTTGTACAAACCAGAAACTTGCCCCTGCTGAACTATTCCTGATTCGACCAGAATTTCAAGCCGATAAGCCGTTTCGTCGCTCTCCTCTTCAACAGTTTTCATCTTATTGATCATATCAGGTGTTGATTTTGCGCGGCACGCGGCGCGATAGTTCGCCCCAATGGACGTGCCTGACCGTATAAGTTGTCTAGCAATCACATCCGCTGCAAGAGAACGGGGTAATTTATCAACTTGCTTTATTATCGCAACCGCCAATTTTTTCGTTCTGGCTTTAAAAGTCTTTTCATCCATGCTGTTCTCCTTTTGCAGCTCATCACTCAAGACAATCTTCAGAAGCAATCACAGCCATCACACAATCGTAAATCACCAATCGTAAATCGTAAATCACCGTTAATCTTACTTCAAAGCATCCACAATGCGAGACACATTATGCCTCATCATGTCAATGTACGTCGCGGCCGGCGCCCCCGCGCTGAGCGACTCAAGGTAGAGATCATCCACAACTTTCACGCCTGTTTCCTCGGCAATTTGATTTGCCAAATCCGCATTCTCCACCTCGCCGAGAAAAATTGCTGGCGCGCCAGATGCTTTGATCTCATCAATCACCGCCGCCAAAGCCTGCGCGGATGTCCCTGCCTCAGAACTCAGGCTGGCAATGATCGTATCCACGATCTCAAAGCCATATCGTTCGGCAAAATACCCCAACGCTTCATGGTTGGTCACCAGTAAACGGCGTTCGGCGGGGATAGTACCCGTCTGTTCGACGATCCACGCATCCAGTTCTCTAAGCCGAACAATATATGCATCTGCATTGGCTTGATAAATCCTTGCGCCATCCGGGTCAGCTTCGATCAACCCGGCGCGGATGTTATCAACATAAGTGATGACCAGGTTCGGGTCCAGCCACATATGTGGATCACGCGCTTCCTGTCCGGCCCCTTTGCCTGATTCTGCTCCGTTGGCATTTCTCTCCGTTGAGCGAGGATTCAAACCCGCTGTTGCTTCAATCACCAGACCTTCACCGCCGGCACGCGCCGCGTCCAGCAGCGGTGCAATGAAGAGTTCATAATCCAAGCCATTCAAGATTAACAAATTGCTTTCTGCGATCCTCGCCACATCGGCAGGCGCAGCTTGATAGGCGTGAGGGTCCATGCCAATCGGGAGCAGTGTATCCACCTGCACACGCTCGCCGGCTATATTTTGGGTAATATCCGCCAGAAAGGTGGTGGAGGTGAGAACTTTCAAACGGCTGTCACTGCTTTTCGGAGAAGACCCGCAACCTGTTAAGAAAAGAACCGAGAGGGTCGTCATAACGAAAACGGAATTGCAAATCATTTTCATTTGTAATCCTTTTTTATCCCCACCGATTTTACGGTTGACGTTTTTTTGATCATTGATCCTGCCAGCGCAGTGTGTGATAGACAACCGATGCGATCATTAATAAACCAACGAACAAACCTGTGATCTTACCGATCGGTTTGCGTTTTTCTTGAGGTTGGCTGAGTTGGCTGGCATTCATTTTTGCGCCGACAGCTGCCATAGCAGGAATGGACGCGCAGAACATACACATAAGTATTTCCTTTGTAAGGTAGCGGGATTATAAGATATTTGGTTCTTTACTGCGGCGCGCTGGAAATTATGAAGGGGTGCGATTCGTTCAATCTGTTTTCCATAAAACGCACAAATAAAAATTAGCCTGCGCGCTGTTTTTCACAGGGACATTTCCCTGCTCCTGTGAAACAGTAATTTCCATTGTATGCTAGTAGTAGCGTGATATCCAATTATAAACCTGCTTTACGCGTCAGGCGCGTCAGGCGGTGGTCAATTTCATTCAACCAATGTTTGCGGATGTACGCCGGCAGGTCTGCCTGTTCAACTTCCCTGCGCGCTGATCTCGCCCATTTTATGGATGACTTTACATCGCGCAGTTTATGTTCGTAATATTTCGCCAGTTCAATATGAGCATAGATATGACCCTTCTGCGAGGCTGCCTCCCACAAACGCAGAGCATGTTCCATATTCCCACGCTTCTTTTGCAGGATGGATAAACGCTTCACGGCCACGCCGAAATCTGCTTCTTCCAGCCCTTGCCCTGAGCCTGTCGAAGGGGCAAGCTCAAGTCCACGCTCAAACAGACGGGCGGCCTCATCCCAATGGCCGAGGTCTTCAAATAATTTTCCGAGCGCAATGAAATCAAGTCCATGTTCCACGAGGCCGTTATACGGGTCTGCCAGCATTTCGCTGACGTGACCCAGCAAAGCCGCCATGGCCATCACATCCATGGCGTTGTGGTAGAACACGCCTCCGAGCGGACGCGCATCCCCGGTGCGCAGGTAATCAAAATACAGCCAGGGAATTTCATAACCCGGCACCTCCTCGGAGGTGCGCGTGAAACCAAGCACATGCTCTTCGAGATATTTCAAAGCGCGCGAGGACAGTCTGTCCCGCCACAAACGCCTGGCCAGAGGAAGCAGGTCAAGGTGCGCATAATTCCTAAATGGAACGGGGATTCCATGCAGGGAGTAACGGGTAACGAGCAGAGGCGCGTCGAATGACTTCCCATTGAACGTGACCAATGCCTCACAAGGCGCAAGGAAGTGGATCAAGGCTTCCAGCATGGCGGGTTCTTCGGATGGGTCGCGCAGAAAGAATTGCTGTAAAACGAATTTGCCGTCCACAAAGCGCGCCGCCCCAATCAGAAATGCGTACGTGCCGGTGCCTCCGGCCATGCCGGATGTTTCGGTATCGAGAAAAGCAAACTTGGAGATTGGGAGATTGGAGATACGCGGGTCGTTTGCCCATTCAGAAATTAAAGAAAGAGGGAAGGCCTGCCCTGAGTGGCGCCAATGGCGCCATCGAAGGGAAGAAAGATGAGACACCTTTCCATGCAGATAATCTTTTTCGAAGATTTGCTCTGCGACAAAAGCCTCACCGCGCGGGGTGGAGAGAAAACTTCCAGGCACGACAGAGTCGATTGTGTGGCTGACAATTTCAGGCGGGCGCGAAGCGAGATGCGAAGTCCCTACTTTTACCCCGAGGGATTTGAGTTTATCTGCAAGCGAAGGCATGAGGTCTATTTTATCCCCAAATGTTCAATAACTTTGACTCGAGCGGCGAGTGTGAGTAACGCACCTTACGCAATGTTCTCCCTCATCCCCAACCCTTCCCCCGCAGGGGAAGGGAGTCCCCTCTCCCTTCGGGAGAGGGCTAGGCGCCGCGCTGAGCCTGTCGAAGCGGTGAGGGTGCGTAAGGTCACAGAGTAATAAAGATTTATCACGACCGGAAAGAATATTTGTCATTTCATGCTACACTTGCCGAACTCTTTAACAAGAATTTTTTGTATGAAACATAAACTTCCCTTGTGGTTAAAACTCTTATATGGTTCCGGCGATTGGGGGATTGCCGGCATTGGGATGATGCGTTCGATTTTTTATGCGTTATACCTGACGGACGTGGTCGGCATTGAACCGCGGCTGGCCTCCATTGGCGCGTTGGTGGGAATTGTGTGGGACGCCGTCAACGACCCGCTCATTGGCACCCTGAGCGACCGCATGAAATCAAAGCTCGGGCGCAGGCGTCCCTTCCTGTTGTGGTTTGCCTTTCCATTTGGATTAAGTTTTATGATGCTTTGGTCTGCGCCCAATTGGGATAGCCAGATCGGTCTGCTGATTTATGTGACTCTCGCTTTTATGATCTCTGACACATTGACCACACTCGTGGCAATGCCGTATCTTGCCTTGACTCCCGAACTGACCCAGGACTACGACGAACGCACTTCGCTTTCAAGTTTTCGCACCGTCTTCCAGTTATTATCCGCTATGACGATTGTGATTGCCGCGCCCATGATCGTGGATGCGGTCATTATCGGCGGCGGTTCGCAGCAACAGGGTTTTTTGCTGGCGGGCGCCATCTTCGGCGCGGTGGGTTCGCTTCCAATTTTCTTCATTGGCTTGCTCGTGCGCGAACGCTATGCAGAAGAACAGCAGGAGTCGATCCCTTTTCGAGAAACCTTGCGTCATGCCTGGCAGAATATCCCCTTCCGTTATGCGGCGGGCATTTACATGTTCAACTGGTCGGCCGTGGATATGGTTGCCATCACCTTTCCATTCTTTTTATTGTATTGGGTGGCAGGGGGGAATTTGCTGGCCAAGATCACCGTCTTCGGCGTTGACCTCGCGCTTGAATCCGCTTTCTTTGGCGTGCTGATGGGGGTCTGTATTTTGTTCGTGCCATTCTGGTTATGGTTTGCAAAACGATACAACAAGATCCAGGCCTATATCGCGGGCATGACCGCCTGGATCATTGTCCAGGCCATGCTCTTCACCATTCAGCCCGGTGAAGTGACCTACCTGCTGGTCATCGCCGCGCTGGCAGGCATCGGTGTTTCGGCCGCCTACATATTGCCTGATTCCATTTTGCCCGACGTGATCGACTGGGATGAATTGCGCACAGGCCGCAGGCAGGAGGGAATTTATTACGGCATCCGCACCCTGATCCGCAAGTTGACCGGCGCGCTGGTCATCTTTGTTACTTTGCAAATTTTGGGCTGGTCGGGCTATCAATCTCCGCCCGAGGGTGTGACTCAATTTACCCAGCCCGATTCCGCGCTGCTTGCCATCCGCTTGATGGATTCATTTATCGGTGTGGCGATATTATTGGGGACAATTATCCTGGCCTGGTCGTATCCACTCTCACGTGAGAAATATGAACGCATTCAAAAGTTGTTGAAGATGCGAAGAGAAGGCTAAACCGGAAGCAGGGAAGGTTGCAGGCAAAGTCTGGCCTTCCGCCGGTCTCGGCACAGCCTGTGATTCGAGAACAACCTTTCTGAATCCAGGGTGTTCTATTCAGTGTAGAAAACCGAATCTTACAAAAGGAGTCATACCATGGATTTTCTAAATGAAATTCTCGCAAATCTAGGCACCACCGCCGGCCTCCTCGTCCCCATTTTGGTCATTATCGTAGGTCTGTTCTTGGCGTGGATCGTGGCCCGCATCGGCGCATTCCTTGTACGTAAGGCTCTTGAGCGCGCCCGGCTGGATCAGCGTGTCTCAGATTCTTTGGGCACAAAGACCGACATCACCAGATGGGTCAGCGGCTTCGCCTTCTGGGCGCTGTTTGTTTTTGCCATATGGCAGTTGGCAGTCTTTGCTCAAAATGTCGCCGGCATCGACACAGCGGCAGTGCAATCACCGCTCGGCGCATTACTGGCTGAGTGGTTTGGCAAGCTGGTGAATGTTGGGGTTTTCCTTTTGGTAGCCTGGCTGGTTGCCAGCCTGCTCAAATTCCTGGTAGTGCGCATTTTGAATGCAACCCGCCTGGATGAACGCCTCGGTGAAAAAGTTGCCAAAGGCAAAACTGAAAACATGAATAACTCTGTCGGACGCGCCGTGTTCTGGCTGACCTTCCTTGTTTTCATGCCTTCCATTCTCGGCGCGATCGGACTCGGCGATACCGCCAGTTCCGTTCAGGGACTGGTCAACCAGGTCCTCGGGTACATCCCCGGTGTGATTGGCGCAGTCATTATCCTAGTCCTGGGCAGTTTGTTCGCGCGCATTCTCCGCCAGGTGGTGACCGGCTTCCTTGAAGGCCTCGGCGTGGATTCGTACGGTGAACGCGTCGGTTTGAGCAAGGCTCAAAACGCGCAATCCCTCTCCACCTTGTTGGGAACCGTGGTATATGTCTTTGTCATGGTGGCAGTGATCGGACAGGCCTTGAGGGTCCTCAACCTCGATGTGTTATCCGCGATCAGTGACCAGGTTCTTGCAAAGGTCAATGGCACCATTCTCAGTGTGCTGGGCGCGGCCGTCGTCCTGGGACTGGCTTACTATGTAGCCAAGTTCGTCTCTGAAGTTGCCACAAGCATTTCGGCGGGCATCGGCGTCAATCGTCTGCCGGCCGCGCTCGGATTCAAAACCGCCAAAGGCGCTGAACTTTCCAATGTGGTGGGGTATGTGGTTTTGGTCGCGGTGATGTTAATCGCCGTGCAAGGCACCGCCCAGTCGGTTGGATTGACAGCCATCGCCGCTTTGGTTGGAACATTGATGACCTTCGGTGGGCAGGTTCTGTTCGCGATCGTAATTTTTCTTGCGGGCATTTACCTCTCCAACATCGCCTCCAGTGTGATCATGACAACCGGCGGTAGTGACGCCTCCTTCCTCGCGAACATTGCCCGCTGGGCGATCCTGATCTTCGTCGCGGGCATGGCGCTTACCCAGGTTGGCGTTGTCTTGGCTGGCACGTTGCTTCAAATCGTCCTGCTCGCGGTCGGCGCGGCATTTGCGCTGGCCTTTGGGTTGGGCGGACGCGATGCGGCGGCTGGTCAACTTGAGAAGTGGTTCAAGCCCAAGAAATAGTTCCTCGTTTTTTACAATTGAATAAATAAGAAAACTGACCTGTTGATAAGACAGGTCAGTTTTTTGTTTCATATGTCACCTGACATTTTGCTAGATCCAATTCGCTTCTTCGTATACCCCAAACGTTTCCTTCATCACTCCCACGATCTCGCCCAGCGTGCAATAAGCATGGACACAATCCATGATGTAGGGCATCGTATTCTCGGTGCCCAGGCAGGCGATCCGCAGCCTGTCTAATGTTTGCCCTACACGCCCACTATCGCGAGTCTTACGAACTTCGTTCAGGCGGGATACTTGTCGGTCGTAACCATTCGGGTCCATTTTCAAAATTGGAATGGTGTATGGCTTGTCTTCGGCATAAGCATTTACGCCCACGATCTTGCGTATACCTTTGTCAATTTCGCGTTGATAGCGATAGGCAGCGTCTGCGATCTCGCCCTGGAAAAACCCTTTTTCGATGGCAGGAATCACGCCGCCCAGTTCTTCGATCCTGTGGAAGTAATCGTAGACCCGCTTTTCCATTCGGTCGGTCTGCGCTTCGACGAAGAAACTGCCCCCGAGCGGATCAACCGTATTCGCCACGCCGGATTCTTCCGCGATGATCTGTTGTGTTCGCAGGGCAATCGTCACAGAATGTTCGGAGGGCAAAGCCAATGCTTCATCCATCGAGTTGGTGTGCAGAGATTGAGTCCCGCCTAAAACTGCAGCGAGCGCCTGAATTGCAACACGCACCACATTGTTCTCAGGCTGTTGCGCGGTTAATGAAACTCCCGCTGTTTGTGTGTGGAAGCGTAATAGCCACGAGCGCGGATCCTTGGCCTTGAAGGTCTCGCGCATCTCGCGCGCCCAAATGCGGCGGGCCGCGCGATACTTGGCGATCTCTTCAAAAAAGTCATTGTGCGCGTTGAAGAAGAAAGACAAACGCGGCGCGAAATCGTCCACATCCATCCCCCGCGCAATGCCCCAGCGGACATATTCGAGTCCATCTGCAAGAGTGAACGCCAATTCCTGCGCGGCAGTCGAGCCAGCCTCGCGGATGTGATAGCCGCTGATCGAAATCGTATTCCACTGCGGAACTTTCTGCGCGCCGAATTCCATCGTATCCACCACCAATCTCATGGATGGTTCGGGCGGGAAGATAAATTCCTTTTGCGCGATGAATTCCTTGAGAATATCGTTTTGAGTTGTGCCGCGTAATTGATCCAGCCGTATGCCCTGCTTTTCTGCGGCAGCCAGGTACATGGCCCAAATGATCGCGGCCGGTGAGTTGATGGTCATACTGGACGAAACTTTATCGAGCGGAATCCCATCCAATAAAATTTCCATATCTTTCAAGGAGGAAATCGCCACGCCGCATTTTCCAAACTCACCCAGCGCTTCGGGTTGGTCCGTGTCATAGCCCATCAAAGTGGCCAGGTCGAAGGCAATGCTCAATCCTGTTTGACCCTGCTCCAGCAGGTATTTGAAGCGCGCGTTCGTTTCCTCCGCGGTGCCGAAGCCTGCGAACATGCGCATCGTCCACAGTTTACTGCGGTGAAGAGTCGGGTGGACGCCTCTTGTGTAGGGGTACTCGCCTGGAAGTCCAAGTGAAGAGGCGTAATCCATGCCCGCGATATCGAGCGGTGTGTAAAGTCTGTTGATCGGTTCGGAGGAGGTGGTAATAAATTCATCGGCGCGTTCCGGCAGTTGCGCCAGCGCTTTTTTCAGGGAGGTCTTCTCCCATTTATCCAATGAGCCTTTTAATTCATCCAGCTTTTTTTTATCGTACATGGCGCTCTCCTTTGGCGAAGATGAAGAGATTATAACCCCCTCCGTCCTTCGGACACCTCCCCCAAATCCGACATGGAGATTTTTTATAATTACCATAATTTCAGTTGTCGGATTTGGGGGAGGACGGGTGGGGGTCTGGTATACTCGATTTAATAAAGGTAAATTATGCCGCGCTTCGAAATTGATGTAGACCCATGTGACCATATTACAGCGGACGCCATTGGCAAACCCGGCCAGCGCGTTTTTTATTTGCAAGCCTATCAGGAACAACGCACCATTACCATCATCATTGAAAAGGCGCAGCTGCAGTCGCTTGCGATCGGTATCGAACAATTCCTCGCACAGATCAGCCAGCAAGCCCCGGACCTCGAAGAAGCCTCCGGCGATTATGTCGAGGAGGTCATGCGCATCAACCCGCCGGTAGACCCGCTTTTCCGCGCGGGTGAAATAGGACTGGGCTATGATAAAGACCGCGACCGCGCTGTGATCTTCACCAAGGAATTACTGACCGAAGAAATCGAACCCGACTCTGCGGCGCAAGTCCGCTTTTGGACGACGCGCACACAACTGCGGCAACTTGCACGCTGGGGACAGGAGGTTGCCTCACGAGGACGCCCGGTTTGCCCGCAATGCGGACAGCCCATGGAACCCGAAGGGCACTTCTGCCCCAAGAAGAACGGGCATTTGCATTAAATACATTGTCGAAAGTCAAAGGTCAACAACTTTCGACCTTCGACTTTCGACCAGCAATGAATACCCCTACTATCGAAACAATCAAAGCCGCCCTCGAACTAGGCGAATACGAACTCAAAGGCCAGTTCATGCTTGGAAGTAATTACACTTTCTTTGTGGAAGTTCATTACGAAGGAGTGGATTACAAAGCCGTTTACAAACCAAGCAAAGGTGAACAGCCGTTGTGGGATTTTCCCGATCAAACCCTTGCTCTGCGTGAAGTGGCCGCCTTTCAATTGAGCGAAGCGCTTGGCTTTCATATTGTCCCATTTACGATCTATCGTCAAGACGGTCCTCACGGTCCCGGTTCATTACAGCAGTATCTTGATTACGATGTTGAGTATCACTATTTCAACTTCACCGCTGAAGATAAACAAAAACTCCGCCCCGTCGTTTTATTCGATCTGCTCGCCAACAATGCCGACCGCAAAGGCAGTCACGTATTCTTTGAAGATGAAACCCGCAAACTCTTTGCCATTGATCACGGCCTTTGCTTTAACGCAGACGACAAACTCCGCACTGTGATCTGGGACTTCGCCGGTCAGCAAATTCCAGACGACTTGCTCGCGCCTCTTTCCCAAACTGACAATTGGTCTGCCCTCTTCGAGTCTTGTCTCAGCCCAAGCGAGATCTCCGCACTGATAACCCGCGCAAAAATATTGTGCACAACCAGAGTATTTCCCCGCCCGCTTGAGGGACGAAGGCCGTTTCCATATCCGCCGATATAAAAAGGTGACAGTCACTTTTAAAGTGACTGTCACCTAGCTTAAAGGAGACTCACATGCACTACAAACTCGCACTGATCGGGTTCGGAAATGTCGCCCGCGCACTGGCAAGGCTTCTGGTCCGCAAGCAGGATTTACTCAAATCCAAATATGACCTGACCTTTTCATTCACAGGCCTTGCCACAGGTAAACATGGTTTCGCTGTAAACCCCGATGGACTCGATATTCAAAAAGCATTGGTGTTGGTGGAAAGTGGAAAAGATATTTCACCTTTAAACATTTCCCAACCCGCCCTGAGCAACGTCGAAGGGTTACCGATTCCCAATTCCCTTGCTGTCATCCAAAACTCACAAGCTGACATGATGTTTGAAAACTCACCCGTTAATTATGAAACCGGCCAGCCCGCCATTACCCACGTCCGCGCGGCCTTGAACGCAGGCATGCACGTCAGCACCGCGAACAAAGGGACGGTTGTCCATGGCTATCAGGAATTGAGCGCGCTTGCCATCTCAAAAAATAAAAGATTCATGTTCGAGTCAACGGTATTAGGCGGAACGCCTGTATTTTCCACCTTTCGAGAAGCCCTGCCCGCCGCAGATTTAATCTCCTTTAAAGGCATTATCAACGCCACCACTAATATCATCCTCTCACGCATGGAAGACGGCGAATCGTTTGAGACAGCCGTGAAATATTGTCAGAGTGTGGGCATTGCAGAAACAGACCCATCAGGCGATGTAGATGGCTGGGACGCATCCATTAAAGTAGCCGCGCTGGCCACCGTATTAATGGATACGCCCCTAAAACCCCAACAAGTGGAACGTACCGGCATTCGTAGAATTACATCCGAAATGATCGCAAAGGCAAAATCGGAAAGCAAACGCTACAAACTTGTGGCTTCTGCAGAACGCGCGGGCGAAAACATCGAAGCGCGCGTGGCTCCTGAGCTGGTTGATTCAGCTTCGCCATTATATGGAATGATGGGCTCCTCCACCGGCTTAACCTTTCGCACCGATGTTTTACCTGATTATTCCATCATCGTCTCTGAACACGAAGGCATGATGGGTGGTCCTGTCGAAACAGCCTATGGTTTGTTCGCAGATTTTGTGAACGTGGTGAAGCAATAAAGTGACAGTCACCTTTAAGGTGACTGTCACTTGGCTATTAAAAGACCTCCGGGTTCTTTACCTGAGTTTCTCACAGCCTCGATTTTTATGGGAATTGGAGAGGGAAAACAGAATAATCGGGACACTAACGGGTTTGGTAATGGGCTAAAATTGGATCCATGGCATTCATCCGGAAGGTCAAAACCGC
>Ga0194127_10000553_pt1 | contig 59988 bp, 50 predicted proteins | sample TA2KigC100mmetaG_FD_148624 | JGI IMG/M metagenome (GOLD analysis project Ga0194127, IMG submission 148624) | Freshwater microbial communities from Lake Tanganyika, Tanzania - TA2015036 Kigoma Deep Cast 100m | ecosystem: Environmental > Aquatic > Freshwater > Lake | place: Tanzania: Lake... | reverse complement strand
GCTATGGCCACCCGCTCGCGCAGACCCCGAACCTCGACGCGCTGGCCCGCCGGGGCGTGCGCTTCGACCGCGCCAGCGGGTCTGTGGTGGAGCTGCTCGTCCTTTACTCGACCTGTTGCGACCTAGCAGCCCGGACTGCGCCCGCTGTTCGCGGATCCGGCGCGACGCCGGCACGAGGGCGCCTTCACCCAAGCCCGCCGTGGCCCGAAGGCCGATCATTGGGGCCGCCGTGTGCGCACCAAACGCTGCCACCTTCCGAAGGCAAGGGGCGCATCGGCCTGGAATTGTACGACCACGCCAGCGACCCCGGCGAATTCTCCAGCCTTGCCAGCGACGCCCGCCACGCGGCGTCCTGCGGGAACTGCGGGCGCTTCTCGCCGCCCGCCTCCCGGCTTCTGCATCCCGCTAAACCGGCTCCAGCCGGACTCCGTTCCGGTTACGCGGCCCGGCGGAGGATCTCCTCCACCACGACCGGCGTGACCTCGCCGCGTTCGCCGAGTTGCGTCATCCCGCGCGCCGCCAGCCGGCGGGCCACCTCGGGGGCGGTTGACACGGGGATCCCGTGGGCGCCCAAGGTGGTCGGCAGTCCGATCGATTCGTAGAAGGCCCGGGTGCGGGCGATGGCCGCGTCCACCCGTGCCGCCGCGGAGCCTTCCCGCAGGCTCCAGACGCGCTCGCCGTATCGCAGCAGCTTCTCCCGCTTGGCTTCGCGCCGGACCTCCAAGAGGCTCGGCAGGACCACCGCGAGGGTGCGGGCGTGGTCGAGGCCGTGGAGGGCGGTCAGCTCGTGGCCGATCATATGCGTGGCCCAGTCCTGCGGCACGCCAGCCCCAATGGCCCCATTGAGGGCCCAAGTGGCGGCCCAAACGAGGTTGGCGCGGGCGGCGTAGTCGCGCGGGGTGGCGAGCGTGCGCGGGCCCTCGCGGACGAGGATGCGCAGGACGCCCTCGGCGAACTCATCCTGCACGGCCGCGTCGGCCGGGTGAGTGAGGTACTGTTCAAGGACGTGGCAGAAGGCGTCGCCGATGCCGTTCGCGACCTGGCGTTCCGGCAGGGAGAAGGTCGTCTCCGGGTCCAGCACGGAGCAGCGCGGGAAGACTGAGGGATGGATGAAGAACAGCTTTTCCCGCCACGCGCGGCGGCTGATGACCGCGGCGGCGTTGGCCTCCGAACCCGTGGCCGGCAGCGTGAGCACGGCGGCGAGCGGCAGGGCCCCGGTCACCTTGGCGCCGGCGCTAGTGAGGATTTCCCAGGGATCCCCGGCGTGGTCGGCCGCGGCGGCCACGAACTTGGCCCCGTCGAGTACCGAGCCGCCGCCAACCGCGAGGATCCATTCGAGGCGTTCGCGTCGGACCAGTTCCACGGCGCGCATCAGGGTGTCGTAGTCCGGGTTGGCCTCGACGCCCCAAAACTCCTGCACCACGCGGACGCCCAGCGCGGTGCGGGCCTGGGCGTGGACGCCGTTGGCGCGGATGCTGCCGCCGCCGGCGAGGAGGAGCACCCGGGCGCCCGCGGGGATTTCCTGAGCGAGGGCGGCGATCTGGCCGCGGCCGAAGAGGATCCGGGTGGGATTGTGGTAGGTAAAATTCTCCATTTTTCGAGCTAGGCGGAAAAGGGGCGCCGCGCAAGCAGGCGGTCAGTCGCCCGCACGGATTCGCTGCACCTTGGCCCGGAGAACCATAAAGCGGAAGATTTCCGGGCTGAAGAGCACCAGAGCGAGCACGAGCACGATGGTCAAGAAGGCGGGCGGCAGTCCGAAGGCCTTGCGGATGGCGAAGGCGCCGATGCAGAGCAGGAAGACGTAGCCGAGGTGAATGATCAGCTTGAAGAGCGCCCGGCGGTATGCGCGCTCGACAGCGGCGGGATCCTCTTCTTTGGCGGCCATTCGCGGGAAGGTGGGGCAGGGCGCCCCTCACGCAAGGGATTAAGCCTTGGAACCGGCATCCGCTTAGGCCGGCCTTGCCGGCGCGATGAATCCCTCCCCCCGCTTCACTCGGAGCCTCGCCGCCTCGCTCCTGCCCGCCTTCGCTGGTCTGGGTTCCGGTTGCGTTGCCATTGTGGCCTTCGGGGCCGGCGCCGGCACGGTCGCTCTCCTCCGGGGTGAACTGGGGGCCTCCCTCGGCGGTAACCTTGATCAGACCAATGGGGCCGTGAATCGCGCGATTGAGGAACTGAAGTTCGTCCGGTTTAGCGAGACCAAGGACGCGTTGCTCGCCCTGACCGTAGTGCGCAAAGTGGCGGACCACCGTCTCACGGTGCGGCAGGACGTCGTCGGCGAGAAGCTGACCCGGGTCCGCATCCGGGTGGGGGTGTTTGGGGACGAGAAGCTGTCGCGGACGCTGCTGGATCGCATCCAGGCCAAGCTGTTGCCCGCTGCGGGCGGTTGCGCCGGGTCCGTTGCAGTGATCGGGGGTTGCAAAAGCCGGGGATTCCCCGAGGCTGAAGGGTTTAATCCGCATGTTGAAGAACCTGTTTGCGAAGCTGCGGGGTAAGCTCACCGGCTCGCGCCCGGCCCCCGCCACCTCCCCTTCGGCCCCCCGTCCGGCCCGGGGCGAAGGTCGTCCCGGCCCAGGCCGCGCCCCCCGCGCGAGTGAGCCTAGCCGCGATTCGGGTCCCCGGGCACGCCGTGACGGCGCCGACCCACGCGATGAGCGTCGCGATGATGCCGGCTTCCGCGGCGGCCGGCGGGGTCGTCTGGGCGATCGGGGCGGCCGTGGCGCCGGAGGTCCTAGCGGCCGGGGAAGCCGCTCCGAGCGGCCGATGATCGACAAGACCTTCGATCACCCGCGCACCGGAGAGATCAAGCCAGCGGTGCCGGTGGACATTCCCAAGATGGAGACCGCGTTCTCCGCGCTTGGCCTGAGCGACGCCCTCGCCTTCGGGGTCCAGGAAATGGGTTACCTCACGCCCACCGCGATCCAGGCGCAGGCGATTCCGGTGGTGCTGCGCGGGGGCGATGTGATTGGCTCCGCCCAGACCGGCACGGGCAAGACGGCCGCCTTCGCTCTCCCGATCATCCAGCGGCTAGGCACCCACGGGAAACTCCGCTGCCTGATTCTCGAGCCCACGCGCGAGCTGGCCCTGCAGGTTGAGGAGGCGTTCCAGAACTATGCCAAGTTCACCGATCTGCGCGTGACCATCGTCTACGGTGGCGTCGGGTACGGCAAGCAGGAGGACGATCTCCGCCGCGGGGTGGACATCGTGGCGGCGACCCCCGGCCGCCTGCTCGACCATCTTGAGCGGGGCAATTGCTCCTTGGGCAACATCGACATTCTGGTGCTAGACGAGGTCGACCGGATGCTGGATATGGGCTTCCTGCCGGACGTCCGGCGCATCGTGCAGCAGTGCCCGAAGGCGAGGCAGACTCTTTTCTTCACCGCGACCCTCCCCCCGGAACTCGAGCAACTGGCGGGCTGGGCCCTGCGAGAGCCTGTAAAGATCGAGATCGGGCGCGTGCGTTCGCCAGCGGAGACCGTGGCCCACGCCTTTTATCCGGTGGTGGCGACGCAGAAGTTCGACCTGCTGCAGCTACTGCTCGAGCGGACGGACTTCAGGAGCGTGCTCATCTTCTGCCGCACCCGGATGGGCGCCGACCGCATCGCGCACCGGCTGGAGAAGAGCGGCCACACCGTCGGGGTGATGCATTCGGACCGGAACCAGCGGGAGCGCATCGAGGCCCTGCAGGGCTTTAAGACCGGCCGTTACGAGGTGTTGGTGGCCACCGACATCGCCGCCCGCGGGCTCGACATCGCTGGCGTCTCCCACGTGATCAACTACGATGTCCCGGAGAACGCCGAGGACTACGTGCACCGGATTGGGCGGACCGGCCGGGCCCAAAACACGGGCGACGCCTTCACGTTGGTGACCGAGGAGGACGTGCGCGACGCTCGGTCGATCGAGCGGTACATGGGCGTGAGCGTGGAGCGGAAGAAGATCGATGGATTCCCGTACATTTACTCCGCGCTCTTTGACGAGAAGGCCCTCGCCGAGACGGCGGCGGCCGCGGTCAAGCCGGCCAGCCGGCTGCACCGCGGTGCCCGGCGCTGACCGGCGGGGCATTAGCGCCATCGCTGCGCTCCGGCGGTGCCGCTTATGAGTTGGTGCCCGCCCGCGCGTCGGGACTTTTTGGTTTACAAGCCAAACAGCGCCTTCTTGCCTCGGCGGCGATTTTCCCTCCCGGCGCCCGCCTCTTCACCCGCTCATGTCGAAACTCTTCTCGAAGTCGGCCAACCAGCTGCCGCTCCAGATCCTCATTTATCTGTCCGTAGTTGCGGGAATCGCCACCGCTGGCGTGAGCTACTACATGACGCCCAAGTACACGCGGGTTGGATACGCGCCGGTCCAGCCCGTGCCCTTCAGCCACGCGAAGCACGTCCAAGAGGTCGGTCTCGACTGCCGTTACTGCCATTCCCACGTCGACAAGTCGGCCCATTCGAATGTCCCGACCTCGCAGACGTGCATGAACTGCCACAGCATCCTCAAGACCAACAGCCCCCTGCTAACGCCGGTCCGCGAGAGCTACGCGCAGGGCACCCCGGTGCCGTGGGTCTGGATCCACCAGACGCCCGACTACGCCTACTTCAACCACGCGGCCCACGTGAACAAGGGCATCTCCTGCGTGGAATGCCACGGCAAGGTGAACGAGATGGAAATCGTGACGCATATGCAGCCGCTGAGCATGGCCTTCTGCCTCGAGTGCCACCGCGACCCGGCCTCCCGGATCCGCGATCCGAAGGATGTCTATAATCTCGATTCCGCCCGCTTGGCGGACCAGGGCGAGGCCGGTCGCAAGGCGGCCGAGGCCTTCGCGCACGACTGGAAATTGTTGCCCCCGCAGAGCTGCTCCGGCTGCCACCGATGAAACGCAAGATCGATCATCCCGCCCCTCCCGTCGCTGAGGCGCTGACTGGCCCGAAGTACTGGCGTAGTCTCGGCGAGCTGGCGGGAACCCCGGGATTCCGGGCCCAGCTGGAGCGGGAATTCCCGGAGGGCGCCGCGGAGTTGGAGGGCGTCGACCGCCGCGGGTTTATGAAACTGATGGCCGCCTCCTTCGCGCTGGGCGGAGCGGGTCTGGCCGGGTGCCGTCGGCCCGAGAAGTTCATTTTGCCTTACGGCAAGTCCGTCGAGGGGGTCATTCCCGGACTCCCTTCCTATTACGCGACCGCGATGCCCCTGCGCCAAGGCGCGATCCCGCTGCTGGCGGAGACGCACCAAGGCCGCCCGACCAAGCTCGAGGGCAACCCGACCTACGCTCCGCACGGCGGCGCTGCCTCGCTGCTAGCGCAGGCCTCGGTGCTCGACCTTTACGACCCGGACCGCGCCCGCGCCCACACGCGCGGCGGCAAGGCCCTTTCCGCCACCGAAGTCGCGACGCTGCTGGGCGAGATCGCCGCCAAGTATGCCGCCACCGACGGCGCCGGTTTGGCCCTGCTGGCCGATGAGTCCTCCTCACCCACCCGGTCGCGGCTGGTGAAGGAGCTCCGGGCCAAGCTGCCCCGGGCCTTATGGAGCGAGTACGAGCCGGTCACGGACCAGCCCCCAGTCGCTGCCGCCCAAGCCGTGTTTGGCCAGGCCGTGCGCCCGCTGCCGGATTTCGCGAAGGCGCGCCGCATCCTCTCGATCGACGCCGACTTCCTCCAAGCTGAGGCCGGGAGCCTCGCCTCCGCCCGCGGGTTCGCCCAGGGTCGTCGGGTCGACCGCAAGGAAGACCCGATGAACCGCCTCTACGTGGTGGAGAGCGGGATGTCGCTCACCGGTAGCATGGCGGATCATCGCCTGCGGCTGGCCTCGAGCCAGATGACCGCCTTCACGGCCAGTCTGGTGATCGCGGTGTACCCGGAATCCGCCTCCGTCCTCGAGCCGCTCACGCAGGGCGTGAAGCTGGACCCGAAGTGGATCCAAGCGTGTGTCGAGGACCTGCAGGCCCACCGGGGGGCGGCCGTGGTGGTGGCTGGCTCGCACCTGCCCGCCGAGGTTCACGCGATGGTCCACGGCCTCAATTCGATCCTCGGCGCCGCCGGGGCGACCGTCTCGTACCTTCCCGTGGAGAGCACCCCCGGCGCGACGTCCCTGTCTGCGCTGGCCGCGGCCATCAAGGGGGGGGTGGTCAAGACGCTCGTGATCCTCGGGGGCAATCCGGCCTACAATGCGCCCGCGGACCTCGACTGGGCCGCCCTGCAGAGGTCGGTCGGCGAGGTCATCCGCTGGAGCACCCACTTGGACGAGACCTCCGGGGTCAACGCGGCCGCGACCACGCATTTGGCCGCCGCCCACTACCTGGAGTCTTGGGGTGACGCGCGGACGGTCGACGGCACCGTTGTGCCGGTCCAGCCGATGATTCAGCCGCTGTTTGGCGGGCTGACGCAGATCGAGGTTCTGGCGCGTCTGGCGGGCCAAACGGAGGCCGATCCATACCAGTTGGTGGCCAGCACGGTCACCGGGCTGGCCGGCGCCGGCGCGGACCCCGCCCGGGTGATGGAGCGTTTCCTCCACGATGGCGTGCTGGCCGCGTCCGCTTACCGCCCAGTGACGGTGCGCTTCAACGCCTCCAGGGCGCAATCCCTGCTCACGGCGGTCCGCCCGGCGGCCGCGCCTGCCAAGGACAACCTTGAGGTTCGCTTCGTGGTGGATCCGAAGGTCGACGACGGCCGGTTTGCGAATAACGGCTGGCTGCAGGAGTGCCCGGACCCGATCACCAAGATCGCGTGGGACAACGCGATCCTGATCAGCCCGCGGCTGGCCCGCGACCTGAAGATCGACCCCAAAGGCTCCCTTATCCAAGTGGCCCGCAAGGAGACGGCCGAGTTCAGGATGGGCAAGGAGAGCGCCCGCGTGTTCGAGCTGTCCCTCGGCGGCCGCACGATCAGCGGCCCGGTGCACATCCAGCCCGGCCTCGCCAATTACACCGTCATCGTCCCGCTTGGATATGGCCGCACCGCCGCCGGCCACGTCGGCAACGGGGCCGGGTTCAACGCCTACCCGCTGCGCACGACCGGGGCGATGCACGTCGGCCTCGGCGCGAAGCTTCGCGACTCCGGCAAGCGCCTCCTGCTGGCGAACACCCAGGAGCACTGGTCGATGGAGGGCCGCGACATCATCCGCGAGGCCAATTTCGAGCCGGCCGCCAAGCCCGACGGCAACAGCTACCGCGAGAATCCTGGTTACGTCCGCAAGGTCGGGATGGAGTCCCACACCCCCTCGAACCTCGGGGCGGTCGGGGAGAAGATGACGCCCCAGGAGCGGGCGACCAAGATCCCACGCGGCAACTCGCTTTACGAGACGCCCCAGTTCGACGGTCACCACCAGTGGGGGATGTCGATCGACCTCAACACCTGCATCGGCTGCAACGCGTGCGTCGTCGCCTGCCAGGCGGAGAACAACATCCCGATCGTCGGTAAGGACCAGGTGATGCGCGGCCGCGAGATGCACTGGATTCGCTTGGACCGCTATTATTCGAGCGGGACCATCGACGCGGAGGCCTTCGGCGGCGAGGGCAACCGGGAGCTCCCGGAGGACCCGCAGGTTTCCCTGCAGCCGATGACCTGCGTGCACTGCGAGCTCGCGCCCTGCGAGGTCGTGTGCCCGGTCAATGCCACCGTGCACGACGAGGAGGGCATCAACACGATGGCCTACAACCGCTGCATCGGCACCCGCTACTGCGCGAACAACTGCCCGTACAAGGTTCGGCGCTTCAACTTCTTCGACTGGAACCAGCGCCGCCTCGACAGTCTGTACCTCGGGCCCGCCGGGGACTACGGGATGCCGGCGCTCCTCCAGATGGCCAAGAACCCGGAGGTCACCGTCCGGATGCGCGGCGTGATGGAGAAGTGCACTTACTGCGTGCAGCGCGTCCAGAACGGCAAGATCCGGCACAAGGTGAAGATGGCCCAGGCGGGTCGCCCGGGCGACGTGGTGGTGCCGGACGGCACGATCAAGGTGGCCTGCGAGCAGACCTGCCCGGTGGGCGCGATCGTGTTCGGGAACATTCTGGACAAGGACAGCTCCGTGAGCCGGGCCAAGGCCCGCGAGCAGGATTACGCGGTGTTGGGCTACCTAAACGTGCGTCCCCGCACGACCTACTCCGGCAAGCTCCGCAACCCGAACCCGCGCATGCCCGACTTCCAACCGCTGCCGTTCAGCCGCGTGGAGTATTCCCGCAAGAATGAGCCGGCCGCCCACGATGACCACGGCGCGCACGGCCACGGGGCCGAGCCCGCCACCCCCAGCCACGGAGGGAAAAGCTAATGGGGCACGCCGATCATAAAGCCGCCGCGCACCCGATCCTGCAGGAGGTCAGGCCCGCGGCGCTGCCCCGGGCCGTTCTGGTGGAGAACGACCGCAGCTTCTCGTGGATCACCGAGAGGATCTGCGGCATCATTGAAGGCAAGACCCCGGTCTGGTGGTGGGTCTGCTTCATCCTCGCCTGCTTCGTCGCCTCCTTCACGGTGGCGGGTATTACCTACTTGGTCGCCACCGGCGTCGGGGTGTGGGGCCACGCCAACCCGGTCAACTGGGCCTGGGACATCGTGAACTTCGTGTTCTGGATCGGCATCGGCCACGCCGGGACGCTCATCTCGGCCATCCTGTGCCTCCTGCGGCAGAAGTGGCGGACGTCCATCAACCGGGCCGCCGAGGCGATGACCATCTTTGCAGTGGTCTGCGCCGCGATCTTCCCGGTCTTCCACGTCGGCCGCGTCTGGTTCGCCTGGTACCTGTTCCCGATCCCCAACTCGAACGCAATCTGGCAGAACTTCCGCTCGCCGCTCGAATGGGACGTGTTCGCCGTCTCCACCTACGGTACCGTTTCGGTGCTCTTCTGGTACGTGGGCCTCATCCCTGACCTGGCCGTCCTTCGCGACCGCTTCTTCGCTGCCGGCAACAAGGTGCGGGCCACCCTCTACGGCCTGTTCGCGATGGGCTGGCGTGGCTCCAACCGCCACTGGAGCAACTATGAGATGGCCTACCTGATTCTGGCCGGCATCTCCACCCCGCTCGTGCTCTCGGTGCACACGATCGTGTCGTTCGACTTCGCGGTCTCGCTGCTCCCCGGCTGGCACACCACCATCTTCCCGCCGTACTTCGTGGCTGGAGCCATCTTCTCGGGCTTTGGGATGGTGCTCACCCTAATGCTGCCACTGCGCGCGGTCTACGGCCTCCAGGATTTGATCACGCAGTACCATATTGACTGCATGTGCAAGATCACCCTCGCGACTGGCACCATCGTCGGCTACGCCTACGGCATGGAGTTCTTTATCGCTTGGTACGGGGCCAACCCGTACGAGGGCTTCGCCTTCGTCAACCGCGCGTTCGGACACTACGCCTGGGCCTATTGGATCATGATCTCCTGCAACGTGATCACGCCTCAGTTCTTCTGGTTCAAGGCGGTCCGAGAGAACACCGCGTTGGTTTGGATCCTCTCCATCTTCGTCAACGTCGGGATGTGGTTCGAGCGGTTCGTGATCATCGTCACCTCCCTGGCCCGCGACTTCCTGCCGTCCAGCTGGGGCTACTATTCCCCGAGCATCGTCGAGGTCTTCACGTTCTTCGGGACGTTCGGGGTGTTCTCGGTGCTGTTCCTGCTGTTCATCCGGTTCCTGCCGGTGATGCCGATGGCCGAGCTCAAGGCCGTGACCCCGCAGGCCGACGTCCACGGCGGCCACGCCAAACACTGATCCTTCTGCCGATGTCCGCCCAAACCTACGGCCTGATCGCCACCTTCAAGACCGCCCCCTCGCTTTACCACGCGGCCGAGGCAGTCCGCGACGCCGGCTACCGCCACTGGGACTGCATCACGCCCTTCCCCGTCCACGGCCTCGACAAGGCGATGGGCCTCCGCCGCTCCGTCGTCCCGCGCATCTCCCTAATCGGTGGCATCACGGGCTTCTGCACCGGAATGTCCCTCATTTGGTGGACCGGCGCGGTGGACTACAAGCTCATCGTCGGCGGCAAGCCGCTCTTCAGCCCGATGTTCGCCTTCCCGGTCGCCTATGAGTTGACGATCCTCTTCACCGCCTTCGCCACCATCATCGGGATGTTCGTCCTCAACGGTTTGCCGATGCACTACCATCCGGTGCTGAAGTACGACCAGATCCGCCGGGGGATGGACGACACGTTCTTCATCGTGATCGAGGCCCGCGACCCCCGCTTCAACGCCGCCAACACCCGCGCCCTGCTTGAGCAGGCCGGCGGCGAGACCATTACCGAACTGGATCCCTGAGTATGCGGCACTTCTACCTCGTCACCTTCTTTGTCTGCGTGCTGGGAGTGTCCATTCTGGGTTTCCGCGGGCAGACCTTCACCCTCCCGCCACTCGACCAGTGGCCGGACTGGGCCTTCCCCGGGATGGAAGTGCAGCCCAAGCACCGCCCGCAGTCGGCCAGCGCCTTCTTCGCGGACGGCGGCTCCGACCGCCTGCCCCCGCCGCGCACCGTCGCTCGCGGGATGATGCGCGATGACCTCCACCTGCATCACGGCAAGGTCGCCGGCGGCGGCTTCGCCGCGGGCTTCCCCCCCACCTTGACGGTTGATGGCACCTTTCTGGAACGCGGCCGCCAGCGGTACCAGATCTATTGTGCCCCCTGCCACGGCGCCCTCGGCGATGGCAATGGCATTACCAAGAAGTACGGGATGGGCGCCACCCCGTCCTACCACGATCCTCGCCTCCGGGCCCAGCCCGACGGCGAACTCTACCAGACCATCACGCTCGGCAAGAACACGATGATGTCCTACGCCGACAAGCTCGCCCCTGAGGACCGTTGGGCGGTGGTCGCCTATGTGCGCGCCCTGCAGCGTGCCCAGCAGGGCACGGTTGCAGACGTCACCGACGCGGCGGGTAAGAAAGCCCTCGGCCTCCCATGAGTTCCCACGCTGCCTCCGCCCCCGCGGCCCTGTCCGCCGCTCCCGCCTCGACCGCCCCGGCGGCCGTGAAGGCGCTGACCCTCGGCCTTGCCGGGATCGCCCTCACCGCACTGGGCCTCTTCGTCTCTGGCGCGAAGGTCGTCGCTCACTCGTGGCTAGTGGGGGTCACTTACTGGACCGCGATCGCCATCGGGATGCTGCTGCTGGTGCTCATCCACCACATCTTCGACGCCTCTTGGTCGACGGTCATCCGCCGGCAGTTCGAGCACGGTCTGGCCGCATTCAAATGGCTTGGCCTGCTGTTTTTGCCCCTTCTGCTCGCCTCCTTTCTGTACGACCGGGATCTGATCTGGCCGTGGTTGGACCTAAACCACGAGATGCACGGCGGCCACACCGTCGGCCACGATCCGCTCTACCTGAAGAAGGCCGCGTTCCTGAACCCGGGGATGCTGCTCGGGATAACAATCGCGTTCTTCGCGAGCTGGATCTGGCTTTCCTCCCGCCTGCGGCGCGCCTCCTTCACCCAGGACCAGGACGGCTCCCTCGGCTGGACCCGCCACAACCGCGTGACGGCCGCCATCGGCCTCCCGATCGCGGCCCTGACGCTCACCTTCGCCGCGATCTACTGGATCAAGTCCCTCGAGTACCACTGGTTCTCGACGATGTATGGCGTCTGGTTCTTCGCCAACTGCGTGCGCGGGGCCCTTTCGTTCGGGGTCATCATTATGGTCTGGCTGTGGCAGCGCGGGGATTACCGCGGCATTCTCAACACGAACCATTTCCATAGCATCGGGTTGCTGATGCTGGCCTTCACGGTCTTCTGGGCGTACGTCACGTTCTCCCAGTATTTCTTGATCTGGAACGCCAACGTGCCTGAGGAGACTTTCTGGTACAACCTGCGGGAGATCAATCACGACGGCGCCTCGAACCAGTGGAAGTGGATCGGCATCTTCGGGATCCTGTTCGGCCACTTCTTCATCCCGTTTTTCTTCCTGTTGTCCTACCGGTTTAAGATCACGCCCCACATCCTCCGTCGCATCGCGATCTGGATTCTGGCGATCATCCTCCTCGACCTCTGCTACAACATCATGCCGGCGCTCAAGGATTCGCACGGCGACGCGCTGCCTTTGTTGTCGCTGAACTTGGTCTGGATCCTGTCCTCTGTGGTCGGGGTCGGCGGAGTCTGTGGCTGGGCCTACCTCCGCAGCTTCGGCACGGCCAAACTGATCCCGATCTGCGACCCGCGCATCGGCGAAAGCCTCACCCACCATGAGTGACCCCTCCGTCAGCCCGGCCCGGCCGGTTTCGCTCTTCACGATCATCCTGCTCCTCGGGGTGTTCTCCGCCTTCCTGCTCACCGTCCGGTACTTCTACCGCCCGGCCCCGGCGACCGCCTATAACGCGGCCCCGGAGGCCTTGCCGAAGGACCAAGAATGGCGCGCGACCTCCGATGCCCGCCGCCAGGCCCTCGCGGACCTCCGCGCGGCCGAGGCCTCCCAGGCCACCAGCTACGCTTGGATCGACAAGGATAAGGGCGTGGTCCAGCTGCCGCTGGAGTACGCGATGGAGCTGACCGCCAAGCAGTACGGAGCGAAGAAGTAACTGCCCGCCAACCTCCGACCGAGATGTCCCATCCCCCGTCCCAAGCCCCTGCGGCGGAAGTCAGCCCTTTCGACGCTCCCGCACGGTGGCCACTGGCCCTGCTTGCCGGCTCCGCGCTGGGGTGGCTCGTCCTCAGCAGCCTGCTCGCGCTGGTAACCGCTATCCAGCTGCATACGCCTTCGTTCCTCGCTGACTGCTCGGCCCTCACTCACGGCCGGGCGCAGGCCGCGCGGGAGACGGCCTTCCTTTACGGTTGGGCGGGCAACGCCGGCGTCGGCCTTGGCCTCTGGATCCTCGGCCGCCTCGGCGGCAATCCCCTCCGCGCCTTGAACTGGGCCGTCGTGGGTACCGTGTTCTGGAATCTGGGCCTGCTGGCCGGGATGGTCGGGATCGCCACCGGCTCGATGACCGGCTTCGCCGGCCTGCAAGTTCCCCGCGCTCTGCAACCGGTGCTGGTGGCCGCCTTCTGCGCGATGGCGCTTCCCGGCGTGCTGGCGTGGGCCGGGCGCAAGCGGGAAGGCACTTATGCCGCCCAGTGGTATGCGGCTGCCGCCCTCTTCCTGTTGCCTTGGTTCTGGACTGCCACCCAGGCGGTGCTCCTCTGGTCCCCCTTGCGCGGGGTGGTCCAGACGGTCGCAGCCTCCTGGCACACCCAGAGCCTTGTCTCGCTGTGGCTGATGCCGCTAGCGCTGGCCGCCGCCTATTTCATCGTGCCGAAGCAGACGGGAAAGCTGCTGCCGGGCTACGAATCGGCCCCGCTCGCCTTCTGGACCCTGATCGTGGCGGGCGGCTGGACCTTCGGCCGCCACCTGATCGGTGGGCCGTTCCCCGCTTGGATCCCGACGATGGCGGTCGTCGCGCAGTGTCTCCTCCTGTTCCACTTCCTCGTCGTGGCCTTGAACTTCCGGCAGCTCTTCGCGGGGGGCAGCCTCACGCTGCAGTACCTGCGCTTTGGTCTGGTGGCCTTTCTCCTGACTGGCCTCCTAGAGACGATCACTTCCTTCCGCGGTGCGGCGGTGCACACCCAGTTCACGCTGCTGGTGCCCGCGAGGGAGCAGCTCGCGCTCCAAGGCGCGCTTTCGATGTTCCTCTTTGGTGGCCTTGTGTACCAGTTCCCGCGGATCTTCGGCCGCGATTGGACGCTGCCCACGTTCGTTTCCGGCCACCACAGCCTCTATATGCTGGGCGTGGTGATTTCGGTGCTTTCCCTAAGCTGGGCCGGCCTCGCCCAGGACGCCCTGCTGAACCACTCCCAGACGCCCTTTGCGGAGATTCTGGCCCAGCTGAAGACGCCGCTCCTGCTGCACACTGCGGGTCAGTTCGCGCTGCTGGCGGGTAATCTTCTCCTGTTGTTCGCCTTCCTCCGTTCCGCTGCCGCTTCCTGCTGCCGGGAAGAAGGCGCCGTGGCCCTCCGTCCCGCTTCCTCCGCCTCATGAAAAACCGGCCGCTCTTCCTGCTCGGCCTCTTCCTCGCCGTCCTGACCTCGTGGGCGGGGTTTGTGCTGGGATCACACGGCCAGCTAGGTTCGCTGACTCCTTTCTTCGACGAGGCGGACGGCCAGTCGCATCCCGCGCGCCTCCCGGGCCTCGCCGCCCGGGGCCAGCTGGTCTATGCCGACCTCGGATGCGTCGCGTGCCACACCCAGCAAGTACGCCGCCCAGGCTTCGGCAACGATCAGGCCCGCGGTTGGGGGGAGCGCCAGAGCGTCGCCCGCGATTACATCTTCCACGCCCAGCCCCAGCTCGGCGCTTCGCGGCTCGGACCGGACCTGATGAACCTCGCCGGCCGCAATCCGCAGGCCGCCTCCGCGGATGACTTGCATCGGCTGCTCTATACTGGCTCCGCCGCCCACCCGGCGTTCCCGTTCCTGTACGAGACCCGCGAGATCGCCGGCGAGTCCTCCCGGCACGCGGTCCGCCTGACCGGGACCACCGCGCCCAAGGCGGGTTCCGAGGTGGTCGCCACCGAGCGGGCGCAGACTCTAGTGGCCTATCTCCTAAATGTGAACACGGGCTTTGAGTTCCCGGAGGCGCGGCCGCTTCCGGCCAAGTCCGCCGCCAGCCCGGAGGCCACGAAATGAGCGCGTCCCAACGTCCCGATCCCAGCCAAGACCGGTCTCCCTTGTCCGACGACGCCCTGCAGGCCGGGCACGAGCAGATTATCGGTAAACAGCCCGACGAGAAAGGCCGGTACCGCCTGCTGCCGCTGAACCTGCTGTTCCTCTTCAGCGGCTTGATCTTCGTGGGTGGAACCTACCTGGGGCGGTTCTCTGGGCACTTTCACCCGAAGGTGTTCAATGAGTACGGCCAGCCGCCGAAGGCTGGCGCCGTGGCCGCCGTGGCGGTCGATCCGCTCGTCCTCGGCAAGAATGTTTACGTCCAGGTTTGCGCCGCGTGCCATCAGCCGACGGGGTTAGGCCTGCCGCCAGCGTTCCCGCCGCTGGCCGGTTCCGAGTGGGTGTCCGGTTCCGAGGAGCGCCTGATCCGTATCGTGCTGCACGGCCTTCAGGGCCCGATCAAGGTTATGGGCGTCGAGTATATCGGAGCCATGCCGGCGGCTGGTCCGGGTTCGGGTTATAACCTGAGTCCCGAGAAGGTTGCCGCGGTGCTTACCTACATCCGCAAGGAGTGGGGTGGCGTTGAGGCGCCGGTGGCGGCCGGCAAGGTGGCCGAGGTGCGGGGCAAGGAAGGCAATCGCCAGCCTTGGACCGCGGCCGAGCTCGAGAAGATTCCGTAAGGCGGACTGCCTTGCCCAAGGCTTCCGCCTCCGCCGAGGCTACGGCGGACGAGACGGCGGACCGGCGATTGAGATTGATGTAGCCGGGGCGCGCCGCCCCGGTTCTCGCCGCTCGGGGCCAATTCTAATGCATTCGTTCCCTCAGCCGTGAATCCCCGAGGCGCGGGCGAATGCGCTGCTTTCCGCCATCACCGGGGCGACGCGCCCCAGCCACACCAAGCCGCTTAAGTCCGGAATAAACATCAGGCCGAACCAGCCGTGGATCGATGGATCCGGGGCATCCTGCCCCGGAAGGCGGGACGAAGGCGCGCGCTCAGAACGTCCCCTTGACCCCGAAGTTCCAGTTGGCGCCGTACTCCTGGTACAGCCGGAGGACGCGCTGGCGGCGCTCGGCGACGCCGGGCGGCGTGTCGAACCAGCGCAGCGGCTGGCCGGTGATGTTGCGCCCCTGCACGTAGAGGGAAGTGGAGGAGCTCAGGCGCCAGTTGAGCGAGGCGTCGAACTGCAGCACCGCCTCCCGGAAACGGCCGTAGACGCCATCGGGGCGTTCGTCGGTGAATACGCCCCCGAGCGAGCCGTTGAAGCGCCGGTAGGCGTAACCCAGCCGGCCCGACACCCGGTGTGGCGCGAGGCCGTTGCGACGCTGGCTCGCGGTGGTGCGGGAATAGGAGAGGTTGACGCTGGTCCCTCGGAACAGGTCCGGCAGGAACCCGAGGGTCTGCTGGTACGAGAGGTCAAGGTTGCGGAAGCGGCGCGTCTCGGCGCTGTTGCGCGTGGTGCGGAAGACGTAGGTCTGCAGGTCCGGGTCCTCCTCGCCGAACTCCGAGGCGGTGTAATCGAAGGTCTCGCGTAGGTTACGGATGTCGTTCTGGGCGAGCTGGAGCGTGAGCTGGCCGGGCGCGCGGTGGCCGAAGTAATAGGCGAGCCGGGCCTGGTAGTTCCGGGAATACTCGGGTTGGAGCGCCGCGTTGGGCGCATCGACGCGCTGGGCGTCCTCAAGCACATTGTACACCCCGGTGAGCGAATCGACCGGCGGCCGGGAGATGGCCTGATTGTAGCCGGCCTGGAACTCGAGGCTCGGCGTGAACCGGTACTTGGTCAGCACGGAGGGGAAGGTGTTGCGATAGGAACTCGTCCGCGCGACGCGGGGCTGGCTGAAGAACTGGTACTCCAGCCCGGGAATGGTGGTGGCGCGCCCAGCGGCGTTAACCGGGAATCCAGCGGCGAGGATCTCCCGGCGCAGGCGCGGATCGTACTGGAGGAAACGGTTCCCCGTCTCCTCAAGGCGCACGCCGCCCCGCACGGTCCAGCGTGCGACCGGACTCACGTCCAGCTGCACGTAGGCTGCATCGACCGTCTGGCGGAAATTGCGGCGGTTGCCGATGAACGCGGTGTAGTAGTTGTCGACCGTGGCGGCGCGCACGAAATCCTGCGGCCGGGCCTGGAACAGCTCCCCGATGCGCTTGCGGTCGGCGCGCGGGAGGTTGCCGGTGACGCCGCCCAAGCTGGTGAAGGCAAGGGCGTTGGTGGTCCCGGTCTCGAAGGGATGGACGGCGAGGTAGCCCAAGTTCGCCCAGCTGCCGTTGGTCGTGATCACGGGCAGGCCGGTGGTGGCGTTGGTGCCGGTGAGCGTGTCGCCGCCGGTTCCGATGTACCGCCAGAGCTGCCAGGGCGCGTAGTTGTTATTCTTCCGGTTCTCCTCGGTCCATTTGCCGCCGAACTTGAGCACCGCCGGTAGGCGGCCCAGCAGCGGGAAGGTCCAGCGCGCGTTGGCGGAAGCGAGGTAGACCTCCGTGATCCAGCGGCTGTTGGCGCTTTGGATGCGGGTGCCGCCGGTCCAGTTGCGGAGGTCGAAGGGGTCGGGGCCGGAGGTCTGGCGGATGATCCACTCGTGGGAGTCGGCGCGCGGCCGCGACGCGGTCCAGTCGGCGGGGAGGGAAAGGGTCTCGGACTGGGAGATCCCGCGCTCGAGAGAAACGTAGCTATTGACCGCGCGGGAGTAATTAAAGCCGCCCTCGACGGTGAGGGTGGGCAGCTTGTACTCGAAGCGCGGGGAGACGGTGCGGGTGTAGTTCTCGGCCGCCGCGGTGCCCCCGCCGTTGTTGATGGCGGGGACGGTGTTGGCCGTGCTGCGGCGGGTGCTGAGAGTGAGGATTCCGTCGCCGCCGACGGTCCCGCGGCCGTTGTTGACGTTGGCGTTCGAGTTGGCCGCGACAAAGGTGAAGTTCCGGTTCCAGAACTCGCCTTCGACGTAGGTGTAGCTGGCGTTGAGGGAGAGGATGAGGCGCGGTCCGGCCTTGTAATCGGCCGCGAGCGAAAAGGCGTCCTTCCAGATCATCTTGGGGCCGTCCTTGAAATCGAGCTGGCGGATAACGATCGGCCGCGGGTCCGCGGCGGTGGGCGTGCGGTTGTAGTCCTGGGAGAAGGAGTACTGCTCGGTGTAGGAATTGGCGCGGCTGGCGGTGAGGATGAGGCCGAGGCGGCGGTCGAGGAACGTGTCCGAGTACTCGAGCTGGGCGTTGGGCCGCCACTTGTAGCGCTCGCGCTCGGCGGGACCGAGGGTCTTGCGCAGGGTGAACTCCTCGGCGTTGAAGTTCAGGCTGAAGTTGTAGCCGAGGACGCGGCCGCGCCGTTCGAACGCGCGCCGGGTCTTCATATTGATGGTGCCCGAGGGCGAATCGGCGTCCTTTTCCGCGCTGGTGGTGCGGCTGATCTCGATCGATTCGATGCCGGTGATGAGGATGCTCTCGAAGCTGGTGGCCCGGGAGGCGTCGCCGCCCCCCGGTTCGAGTCGGCGCTCGCGCTGCGCATCCCGTCGACCGTCACCCCCACGTACTGCCCGTCCATCCCGCCGAGCCGCGGCCCGCGCGCCTCGGACTCGACATAATCGATGTCCACGCCGGGCAGGTACTTCAGGAACTCGCCCATATTGCCGTCGGTGATGTCGCCGAAGACGTCCGACGAGACCGAGGTGGTGATGTCCATATTCCGCCGCTGGGCCTGCACGGCCTTGGCGTTACCCTCGCGCTCGGAGGAGACGGTGAAGGCCTGAAGTTGCACGCGGCCGTCCTTGACCTTGGGTGCGGCGGTGGTGGCGGGGGTGAGGTTGATCTCGCGCACGGCGGTCTGGCCGGCGGCGAGTGTGATCGTGTCGGTCGCGGGCGGGTAGCCGGAGAAGGTGACGGTGACCGCGGCGGGCCCGGCGGGGACGCCCTCGAAGGCGAAGCTGCCGTCGTTTTCGGTGAAGGTCACGCGTTCGGTGCCGGTGAGGCGGACCTCGGCGTTGCCGACGTATTCGCCGGAGAGCGGGTTGAGCACCCGGCCCTGGATCGCACCGGAGGCCGCGGGGACGGCGGCGAAGCCGGGCGCGGCGAGGGCGAGGAGCATCAGGGACGACGCGAGGAGACGACGGAGGACGGGCGCGAGCGGCACGGTGGGGTAGGGGTAAGGGAGGTGCCGGATTGGCCGGGGCTTGGCAACCCCGGGGTCGCGGGCCTTGGAGGCGCCAGCGTGGTCCCCGCGCCAGGGCGCTCGTCAGAGGATGCTCGCGAGTTCGGCGAACCAGGCGTTCACCGGTCCGCGGAAGATCAGGAAGTGGGCCGCCGCCGCCACTGCCAGCATCGGCCCGAAGGGCACCTGCGCCCCGAAGCCCAGCGGGGTCGCGGCGCCCTCGGCGGATTGCGCCGGCAGGGCGACGGGCGCGGACCGGCCCGCGAGGCGCGTCCAGACTGCCGCGATGCCGAACCAGATCACGCCGACCACCGCGCCCCCGAAGAGGCTGAACACGGCCCCCTGCCAGCCGCAGAAGGCCCCAATCGCCCCGAGGAACAGCACGTCGCCAAATCCCATCGCCTCGCGCCGCAGCAGCGCCTCCGCCCCCAGCGCGATCCAGAGCAGCAGCCCGGAGCCCACGCAGATCCCGAGCAGGGCCGACAGCACGCCGCGGAAGCCATCCGCGAGCGCCAGCTCCCCCGCGTGCCCGTGGAGGGCCGGAACCAAGGCCGAGAGGACAACGCCGATCGAGCCGAGGCCCAGCGTGAACAGGTCCGGGATCTCAAAGTGTTCGAGGTCGATCCCGCTGGCTCCGATCAGGCCGGCGAGGAACACCCAGCCCGCGGCCGCCACGGCGGGCGGATGGCGCAGGGCGCAGGCCGCGAAGAGCAGCCCGGTGAGGAGTTCAACCGCCGGGTAGCGGAACGAGAAGGGCCGCCCGCAGCACCGCGCGCGGCCGCGGAGGAGGAACCACGAGAGCACCGGCACGTTGTCGAACCAGCGGATCGGCTGGCCGCAGCCGCAGTGGGAGCCGGGCGCGACCACCGATTCCTTCCGCGGCAGGCGGTGGACCACCACGTTCAGAAAGCTGCCGACGCAGGTGCCGAACAGGAACGCCGCCAGCGGGAAAAACCACGGCAGCGCGGCCTGCAGGGTGGAGAATTCGTGCAGCATCGGGTGGGGCGCGCCGGCGTCGAGGGGGAGTCTTCCGCCGGGCCTCCGCCAGTCAAGCGAGCGCGGCCCGCGCGGCGGCGGCCATCGCCGGGGCGGTGCAGTGGGCCGGGACCCCGGTCCAGAGCTCGAGGGCCTTGGCCCCCTGATGCACCAGCATCCCGAGGCCGTGGGCGTGCGTCAGCCCGAGGGCGGCCGCCGCCTGCAGCAGGGGCGTGCGCGGGGGATTGTAGATCATATCGTAGACGGCGGCCGGCCGGGGCAGGGCGGCGAGGTCCACCGGCGCCGGATCGCCTGACCGGAGCCCGGCACTGGTGGCATTGATCACGATCATCCCGGCGGGCAGATCCGCCGGGGCTTCGGCGGGCGCGAAGCCGCGCACCGGAATCGCACCCGCGAGGGGCCGCACGATGTCCAGCAGGGCCCGCAGGTTCTCGGCGGAGCGGTTGGCGATCGCGAGCGAGGCGCAGCCTTGGCGGAGGCATTCGACGGCGGCTCCCCGGGCGGCCCCGCCCGCGCCCAGCAGCAGCACGTGGGCGCCCGCCAGCGGCAGCCCGAGCTCGGCGCGGATGGCCGTCGCGAGGCCGTAGCCGTCGGTGTTGAACCCGTGCCAGCCCGCCGGCTCGAGCCGCAGCGTGTTCACGGCCCCGGCCGGTTGCGCCGCGGCGTCCACGCGCGCCAACCGGCCGAAGGCGATCACCTTGTGTGGGACGGTCAGGTTGACCCCGTGGAAACGTGCCGCCTGGAGGAGTTTGAGGGCGCGCGGGAGGTCGTCTGGGGGCACCTCGAAGCGGAAGTAGTGCCAGTGCGCGTAGCGCCGGTCGACCGCCGCCAGCTGCGCGAGGGCGGCATTGTGCATCGCCGGGCTGACCGAGTGCTTGATCGGGTGGCCGAGCACCGCGAGGGAAGTGCCCGGGCGCGCCCAGGCGGCGAGGTCGGCGAGGGTCAGGACGGGTTCGGCGGACATCGCCGGCGGATCACGGCGGGAGGGCCGGGGATGTCAACGGCGGGCACCGCCGCTCAACGGGTGCCGTAGAGGGCGGTGCCGACGCGCACTTGTGTGCTCCCGGCGGCGACGGCGGGTTCTAGGTCCCCGGTCATGCCCATCGAGAGTTCCGTGAGGGGGCGGCTGGTGCGGGAGGCAAGGGTGTCGCGCAGGTCGCGCAGGGCCTGAAAGGTGCGGATGGCGAGGTCGAGCGTCTCGGCGGGGGTCTGGCCGAGCGGGGCGATGGTCATCAGTCCGTCGACTCGGAGGTGGGGGCAGGCGAGGGCGAGGTCGAGGAGGCGAGGGGCCTCGGCGGGGTCGGCACCGAACTTCGCGGGGTCGTGACCGGCGTTCACCTGAAGCAGGATTGCGAGGGGGCGGCCCTCCTCGGCGGCGGCGCGGTCGAGGGCGGCGAGCAGTTTCTCGCGGTCCACGCTCTGGATACGGTCGAAGCCGGCGGCGGCGGCGCGCGCCTTGTTCGATTGGAGGTGGCCGATCAGCTCCCAGCGTAACGGCAGGTCGGGGGTCTCGGCGCGCTTCGCGACCCCTTCCTGTACGCGGTTTTCGCCCACCCCGCGAAGCCCGTAGCGGGCGGCATAGGCGGCGGCCTCGATCGGGTGCGTTTTCGTGACCGCCAGCAGTTCGACCCCGGCCGGGTCACGCCCGGCCTGGGCGCAGGCAGAGGCGATGCGGGCGCGGACAGCGTCGGCGCGGGCGGCGAACTCGGGGGAGGAAAAGGTCATCGGGTTAAGCCTTTCTAATAAGGGTTTGCGCGGGCGCTGGATCGTCGCTTCAATGGTGTAAAGGTGAGACTATCATGCAGCTTGAGAACTTCAAAATCTTCGCGGACCTCGTCGAGACTAGGAGTTTCTCGAAGTCGGCGAAGCTGAATGGCATCACCCAATCGGCGGTGAGCCAGCAGGCGCGGGCGATGGAGCGGCACTTCAAGACGTTGCTGATTGACCGGAGCCAAAAGCAGTTCCAGCTGACGCGGGAGGGGCAGCGGGTGTACGAGGCGGCGAAGGAGATTTTGCACAATTACGATAAGCTGCAGTCGGAGCTGCAGGAGATGAAGAAGGTGATCAGCGGGACGATCCGGATCTCGACCATCTATTCGATCGGCCTGCACGAGCTGCCCCCGTTCATCAAGCGGTTCCTGCACGATTTCCCCTCGGTGAACGTGCGGGTGGAGTACCGGCGCTCGAATCTGGTGTACGAGGATCTGCTGCACAACTCGGTGGACTTCGGCCTGGTGGCCTTCCCGGTGAAGCAGCGGCAGATCGAGATCCTACCGTTCCGAGATGATCAGTTGGTGCTGATCACGCATCCCCAGCACGCGCTGGCGCGGCGGGCGAAGGTGGAGGTGAAGGACCTCGCCGGGCAGCGCTTCATCGGCTTCGACCCGGACATCCCGACGCGCAAGGCGGTCGACGCGATCTTCCGGGACCACCGGCTGGAGCTCGAACCAGTGATGGAGTTCGACAATATTGAGACGGTGAAGCGCGCGGTGGAGATCGACCACGGCGTGGCGGTGGTCCCGCTGGCGACCGTGGCGCAGGAGCAGAAGCAGGGCACGCTCGCGGTCGTACCCCTTGAGGGGAGGGAGTTCACCCGTCCCCTCGCCATCTTGCACCGGCGCGGGCGCGTCCTTACCCCGGCGATGAAGAAGTTCATCGAGGTGCTCGGCCTCACCCTGCAGGAAGGACCGGCGCGCTAAGCTCTGCTCGCGCCGGGCGCTAATCCCCCTTCCCTCCTTGTCCCATTGCCAATGAAGACCCCCCGCTCCCTCCTCGCCCTCGCCGCCTGCGCCGGCCTTGCCTGCGCGCTGCCCGCTGCCTTCGCCGCGGCCAAGGGCGGCGCCTCCCTGCCGTTGCTCCGCGAGGCGCCGGCGTGGACCCTTAAGGACGTCGCCGGCAACCCCGTCCGCTTTGCCGATTTCAAGGGCAAGGTAGTCGTGATCGACTTCTGGGCCACCTGGTGCCCGCCCTGCCGAGAGGAGATCCCCGGGTACATCGAGCTGACCAAGAAGTACGGCAAGGACGGCCTCGTCATCATCGGCATCTCGCTGGACCAGGGCGGTCCCGGGGTCGTGCGGCCCTTCGCTGCCAAGTCTGGCATCAACTACCCGATCGTGATGGGCGATGACGCCACGGTGGCCGCCTTTGGCGGGGTCGAGGGCATCCCGACCACGTTCCTCATCGATCGCGACGGCCGCATCCGCGACAAAAAAGTGGGGATGATGGCGACGGCCGAGTACGAGAAGAAGATCCTCGCGATCCTGAAGTGATCCGTCCCGGGCGGCCTGCAACGTGTCTGGGCAGCAGAAGGGGCCGGCGATAACCCCTTAACGCCGGCCCCAGTTTTTTCTGCTCTTCCAGCTTCTCAGCCGGAGCGATGTCACCCTAACCCTGCACGGGTGACATCAGCGACGAAGCAGCCTCCGTGCCAGCCCGGCGGTGGGCTGATGAAACCTTTGCATTGATGCCGGCGCACTTCGGCCCGGCTTCGGTCGGCGAAAAGGGGGAGGCGGGCGAGCGGGGTGGCGCAGCGGAGACCGTTGGTCGACCGCGGCACGCGGCGAAAGCCGTCCTTCCGGCCGCCGGCGCGGAGCCAAATGGCGAAAACGCCCGGCATCACGAGGCCTGCGACAAGGGCGGAGATGTTGCCGGTGCGGCGGCGGGCCGCGGAGGCGGGGTTCAGCCCCCCGCAGGGCAGCGTCGAGTTCCGAGGCAAGGATGGTCAACAACTCCGCGAAGGTCCGTGCCGAGCGGGCCGGGGCGTTCTCGCCAAGGAGGAGGCGGCGGACGCGGCGCAGCCCGGCAGGCATCAGCCGGATCCGGTTCTTAGCCCTCGCGCAGGCAGTACAGGTGGCGATGACCGCGCAGATAGAGGTCGCGCCCCAGCATCACGGGCGAGGCATCGAAGCGGTCGTCCAGCACGTTCGCGGAGATCACCTCGTAGCGCGGGTCATCGCGAATCACGAGCGTCGTGCCCTCGCGGCCAACGATGAACACGTGCCCGCGTGCGGCGACAGGCGAGGCGTACAGCCCGCGGACGCCCTCGAGGCGCTGGTCCTGGTAGTGGACCTCGCCGGTGAGCGCGTTGAGGCAGGACAGGAAGGCGTCATTGCTCTTGCCCAGGTACAGCCGCTCGCCCGAGAGCACCGGCGAGGGCACGTAGGGCGCGCTCTTGCGCACGCTCCAGACGACGGCGGGCGTGTCCGTGACGTCCCCGCGCGCGGTCAGCTTCACCGCCTGGATCGCGTTCCCGCGGAAACCGCTTGCGAGGTAGACCATCCCGTGGCCGATCACCGGCGTTGGAATCACGTTCTCGGTCAGACCGGCGGCCACCCAGATCACCTCGCCGGTCGCGGGGTCGTAGCAGCGCGTCCGGCCAGCGGCGGCCACGATGGCCTGCAGCCGGCCCGCGACCGTGACGATGACGGGGGTGGACCAGGACGAGCGCTCCTCGCGGGGCCGGCGCCAGCGCTCGGCCCCGGTGCGGGCATCGAGACCGACGATGAACGAGTTCTCTTCGTGGTCCCAAGTGACGAGGAGCGTGTCCCCGGCGAGGGCGGGCGAGGCCCCCTCGCCGAACATGCCGCGAGTGCGCATATCGCCGAGGTCCTTTTCCCAGACCCTTTCCCCTTGCAGGTCGTAGCAGTAAATCCCGCGGGACCCAAAGGAGGCGTAGAGGCGGGTGCCGTCGGTCACCGGCGAGGCGGAGGCGAAGCTGTTGGTGGCGTGCTTGCCCTCGTGGGGGACCTCGCGGCGGGCGGTGCGTTGCCAGACCGTGGCGCCGGAGGCGCGGTCGAGGGCGAGGATGTTGAACTCGTGGAAGCGGGTCGGGTTGGGGCCGCCGCCGAAGCTCGGAGGTCCGCCACGCTTGCCCTTGCCGTCGCGGCCGGGGCCCTTCCCCGGGGGCGGCGAGGCGGGCTCGGCGGCGGCGCTACGGGCGGGGCCCTCCTCTGTTGTCTCGACGGCCGTGAGGAGATAGAGGTGATTTCCCCAGACGATCGGGGTGGAAAACCCGAGGCCGGCGACGGGGATCTTCCAAGCGACGTTGCGGGTTTCACTCCAGACGAGGGGCGGGGTGGCGCCGGGGGCGGTGCCGTCGTTGGCGGGACCGCGCCAAACGGGCCAGTGGGGGGCGGCGGCGAGGGCGGGGGCGAAGGTGGCGAGGGCGGCTAGGAGGGGGGCGGGGCGCATCGGCGGAGGTGGGAAAAAAAGAGCGTGGGGTCGCGGGGGCCCGGGTCAAATCCGGCGGAGGGAATCGCCGGGGAAACCGTTTCCCCGCTTGAGTGGGGTCACGGTTGCCCGCAGGGTTTGATTTTTATGAATCCCGGCGCCCCTGCCCCCAGTCCGCTGAATCGCACCGCGTGGCTCATCTGCATCATCGCCGCGCTTGGTTTCGCTTTCGACATTTACGAGCTGCTGATGCTTCCGCTGATCATCAAGCCGGCGATGGCTTCGCTGAGCGCTCCGCTGGTGGAGCAGCTGGTGGCGGGCGGGATGGAGCGGGCCCGGGCCGCGGCGCTCTGGTCGCCCGGCGGCGAGGAGTACGTGAAGTGGGCGCGGACGCTCTTCTTTGTTCCGGCGATCGCGGGGGGCGTGTTTGGCCTGCTGGGCGGGTATCTTACGGATCTGCTTGGGCGGCGACGGGTGCTCACCTTCAGCATCCTCCTCTATGCCTTCGCGGCGTTTGCGGCAGGGTTCGCGACCTCCCTTGAGCAATTGCTGTTCTTCCGCTGCCTGGTCTTCATCGGGGTGTGCGTGGAGTTCGTGGCGGCGGTGGCGTGGCTGGCGGAGCTGTTCGCCAATCCGGTGCAGCGCGAGAAGGTGCTGGGGTACACCCAGGCGTTCTCGTCCTTCGGTGGCCTGCTGGTGGCGGGCGCGAACATTCTCGCCGCGAAGTGGGCGCTGGACCTGCCCGCGATCCACGGCGGTCACGAGGCGTGGCGCTACACTCTGATCTCGGGCGTCTTCCCCGCGCTGCCGCTGATTCTGATCCGCCCGTTCCTGCCCGAATCGCCCGTCTGGCAGCGCAAGCGCGAGAGCGGCTCGCTGCGCCGTCCGAGCCTCGCGGCGCTCTTCGCCCCCGAGCTGCGCAAGACCACGATCCTCACCACGCTGGTGTTCGCCTCGAGCTACGGCATCGCGTTCGGCGCGATCCAGCAACTCCCGCAGATCCTCGGCGCCCAGCGGCTCGGCACCCCGGCGGAGGCCGGTCACGCGGCCGTGATCGCGGCCGCGAAGGAAAAGGGTGCCGCGGCCCTCGCCGGGGCCAAGACCGCGGGCAAACCCGACCCCGTGGCGCAGCGCGAGCAGCGGCAGGCGGCCGGCAACGCCAGCGATCAGCTTGTGGCTGGGGTCACGCTCTGGCAGGAGATCGGCGGCCTCGCTGGCCGCTTCGCGCTCGCGCTGCTCGCGGTCGCGATTGTTTCCCGGAGGATGCTGCTGCGGGTGTTCCAGATACCCGCGCTGATCTTCGTGCCGCTCTATTTCTGGTGGGTCTCCACCCAGCTTGGGGACCCGGGCAGCCTGACGCTGATCAAGGTCGGAATTTTCGTGGCCGGGTTCCTCACCGTGGCGCAGTTCAGCTTCTGGGGAAACTACATCCCCCTCGTCTTCCCGGTGCACCTGCGCGGCACCGGCGAGAGCTTCGCGGCCAACATCGGCGGCCGCGTTATCGGCACCGCCGCCGCTTGGATCACCCTCACCCTCTCCGCTTCCGACAGACCGGATCCAGCTCGGGTCGCTTTGGTTGGTGCCTGCGTGGCCGGAGTTTACGTGCTCGCCGGCGCGCTGCTGACGCAGTTCCTGCCGGAACCGAAGCCCGAGGCCGAGAAAGAGTGATCCGCCGCCAGTCCGCGATGCCCTTGCGCTGTGTCGGCCTCGGCGAGGTGCTCTGGGATTTGCTGCCTTCCGGGCGGCAGCTCGGGGGCGCCCCGGCTAATTTCGCCTACCACGCGGCCGCCCTTGGAGCCGAGGGCCGAGTGGTCTCGCGGGTAGGGGACGACGAACCCGGCCGCGCCCTGCTCGCCCGGCTCCGCGAAATCGGCCTACCCGTCGATGCGATCGCGGTCGATCCGACCGCGCCCACCGGTACGGTCTCGGTGGCGGTGGAGGTGGGCGGGCATCCGCGCTACACCATCCACGAGGGCGTGGCGTGGGATCATCTTGAGGCCGGGTCCGTCGGCCACGCCGTGGTGGCAAGGGCGGACGCGGTGTGTTTCGGCTCGCTGGCCCAGCGGACACCCGGGGCACGGGCCGCGATCGCGGCGCTGCTGGAAGCGACCCCGGCGGCGGTGCTGCGGATCTTCGACGTCAACCTTCGCCAGCACTACCATTCCCCGGAGGTGCTCCGTTCGTCCCTGGCCCTGGCCAACGTGCTCAAGGTGAACGAGACCGAGCTGCCCGTCCTGGGGGCGCAGCTGGGGTTGCCCGCCGGGGAACGGGAAGCGGTGGCGGCCTTAGCCGCGGCGTATCCCTTGCGGGTAGTGATCCACACCCGGGGCGAGCGCGGCTGTCTCGCGCTGGTCGACGGCGCGTGGGCGGAGCATCCGGGGGAGCGGGTTGAGGTGGCGGACACCGTGGGCGCGGGCGATGCGTTCACGGCGGCCTTCGCGCTGGGGCTGCTCCGGGGTTGGGCGCCGGCGATGATCTTGGAGCGGGCGACCGCGGTGGCAGCCTTTGTCTGCACGCAGCGCGGGGCCACGCCGGAGTTGCCGCCCGCGTTATCGGCCCCGTTCCGCGGCTGACGCGGGCGCGCGGAGGTGCGCCGGCCGGAGAATGTGGTTGCTGCGGCAGTTTCCCTCCGCGGATAGTCCGCGTTACCTTCCCCCAATGAAAAACGTTCGTCTCGGCATCGTCGGTCTGGGCAACATCGGCCGGTTCCACGCCGGTTACCTGCTCGAGAACAAGGTCTCTCGCTGCACCTTGACGGCCGTTAGCGACGCCTTTGCCCCCGGCCTCGAGGCCTACAAAGGCCGTCCCGGGCTGAAGACCTTCACCAGCGCCGAGGAGATGATTCGTTCCGGGGAAATCGACGCGCTCGTCATCGCCACCCCGCATTTCCTGCACACTTCGCTCGGCATCGACGCGCTCCAGAACGGCCTCCATGTGATGGTCGAGAAACCGATCTCCGCCCACAAGGCCGATGCCGAACGCCTCATCGCCTGCGCTGCGGCGCGGCCGAAGCAGGTGTTTGCCGGGATGTTCCAGATGCGCGTGGAGCCCCGCTACCTGAAGCTGCGCCAGCTGATCCGGAGCGGCGAGCTGGGGGAGCTGGTGCGGATGAACTGGATCATCACCGACTGGTTCCGCACCGAGGCTTACTACGCCAGCGGCGGCTGGCGGGCCACTTGGAAGGGCGAGGGCGGCGGCGTCCTCCTCAACCAGTGCCTCCACCAGCTCGATATGCTGCAGTGGCTCTGCGGGATGCCCACCCGCGTCCGAGGCTTCTGCCAGCTCGGCCGCTTTCACAAGATCGAGGTCGAGGACAACATCACCACCTACCTGGAGTGGGCCAGCGGCGCCACGGGTGTGTTCATCTCCTCGACCGGCGAGGCCCCCGGCACCAACCGCTTTGAGCTCTGCGGCACCCGCGGCAAGGTGGTCCTCGAGAACAACAAGATCCACTTCACCCGCAACGACGCGGATATGGTCCAGTTCTCCCAGACCTCCAAGAGCGGCTTCGCCAAGCCCGAGGTCTGGAATGTCGAGATTCCCTTCGACAATGCCCCGAACGCGCACTGCACGTTGATCCAGAACTTCGTCGATTCGATCCTCGATGGCACCCCCCTCATTGCCCCCGGCGCTGAGGGGATGGGCTCGGTCGAGCTCGCCAATGTGCTGCTCTTCTCCTCGCTGCTCGGCCAGAACGTGGAGCTCCCGATGAACAGCGCCGCGTGGGAAAAGAAGCTCAACGAGCTGATCGCCAATTCCCGCCACGAGAAGAAGGTCGTCCAGCAGGTGGCGGAGGACTTCACGAAGTCCTTCCGCCGCTGAGCCGGAAGTCGGCCTTGGCCCTGAGGCCCGGCTGACGCCGCCGCGGCGCGCCCGGCATCAAGGTACTTGAGTAAGCTCGCCCAGGAGCTCGTCCGCGCGCTCGACCGCGGTCAGGACCCAGAGCAGGTAGCGGGAATCGCAGTGGATGCTGCGGGTCCGCTCGCGGTCGTGGAAATAGTCCGAGGCCACGGTGTCGTAGGTGCCATCGAAGAGGAGCCCCACGAGCTCGCCGCGGGCGTTGAGGGTGGGGGAGCCGGAATTGCCGCCGGTGGTGTCAACGTTGGAGAGGAAGTTCACCGGCACGTCCTTCAAGCGCGGGTCCACGTAGGGGGATGCCGTGCCCGCGCGGAGGGCGCGGATGGCCGCCAGCTGGGCCTCGGGGGCCTGGAAGTCGCCCGTGCCGGTGGCCTTGGCCGCGATGCCCCTCAGGGTGGTCTGCGGCAGGTAGAAGAGGCCATCGCGGCTCTCGACGCCTTTCACGGTCCCGTAGGTTATCCGCAGGGTGCCGTTGGCGTCCGGGGCAACGCGTCCGCCAGCGTGGGCCAACACCGCCTTCGCGTGCACCGGGCTGAGGCGGGCGAGGCGGCCGCTGTAGTCCTTCGCCTCGGTGCGCACCTGTTCCTGCACCGGGAAAAGGGCCGCGGCCAGCTGCAGCAGCGGATCCGCCGCCGCCGCGAGGGCCGCGGGGTCCTGACCGAACAGACCGAGGCGGAAGTCCCGCTCGTAGAGGCGCGAGGCGGTGACGTGGCGCTCGACCCACGACGAGATGGCGGCGGTCGCGGCCGCGGGCTCCTGGCCGGGGGTCAGGCCGACCAGGCGGTCGAGCACGGTGAGGCGGGCGTCCGCGGGCAGTTTCGCGATGGACTCGAGGTGGTAGGCGAGGAGCGCGCGGTCGGCGCGGCGGTCGAGGCTGCGCTGGAGCCGTTCGAGGCCCTCGCGCAGGCGGGGCCAGTTGCGTTCCTGAAATTGGGGATCGCGCTCGGCGTCGGGCTTGGCGGCCTCGACAGCGAGGCGATGCAGGCTCTCGGCTGCGCCGAGAGCCGTGCCGGCGCCGGTGAATTCCCCGAGGAGCAGGTTGCGCTCGCGCAGGCGGGCCCGCTCGGCCTGCAGGGTGCGAATCCCGGGGATCGCGTCCCCGTACTCAGCGCGCCGCACGGGATTGGCCTCGATCCACGCCAGCAGTTCCCTTTCTGCCGCCTCCTTCTGCGCCAGCACGCCACCCCGGACCATCGCCTCTTGAACGCCCCGGGTCTTGGTGAGCGTGTTGTTCAGGCCGCGGATCCGCGTCGACACTCGCAGCGCCGTCTCCGGGTCCTCGGCGCCCACGCGTTCGAGCAAGGCAATCTGTTCCGGGGAGCGCTGCAGCAGCCTCGGCAGGCTGAATTCGACTGTCTCCCGGATAGTGTCGAACGACGGGAACCGCGCGGTGCGGCCCGGGTAACCTGCCACGAACACTAGGTCGCCGGGCGACGCGCCGGCGGCCGAGACTTTCAGCCAGTGCTTCGGGCGATAGGGCACGTTGCCCGGTGCCGGTGCCGCGGGCCGGCCGTCCGGACCCACGTACGCCCGCAGGAAGCCGAAGTCGCCCGTGTGCCGCGGCCACCGCCAGTTGTCGGTCTCGCCCCCGAAGTTGCCGATCCCCGCGGCCGGCGCGTACACCAGCCGCACGTCCCGGATCTCCAGCTGGGTGATCGCTAGGTACTGCAGGCCTTCGAAGAAGGAGCTCACGGTGCAGCGGTACCCGGGCTCCCGCTCGCGCGCCGCCGTCAGCTCCTTCTGCCGCCGCTCGAGCAGGTCAACGTAGGTCCGGCCGGTCACGTCCGGCGGGATGTTGCCCTTCACCGCGGCGGTCACGTCCTCCACCGCGACGGTCACGAACACCCGCGAGCCGGGTCCGCCCGGCAGCTCCGCGGCGCGTTCCCGGGCCAGGAAGCCGCCGACCATCAAGTTGCGGTCGGGCCGCGAATTGAACTGCAGGGGGCCCTGGATGCAGTGGTGGTTGGTCACGATCAGGCCATCCGGGGAGACGAAGGAGGCGCTGCAACCCCCGAGCGAGACGACTGCGCCGAGGGGGAAGGCAGTGACGTCGGCGAAGGCCCCGGCATCGCCCGTGAAGCCGAGGGCCGCGAGTGGGCCGGCGAGGTCGGGCATCTGGCGCGGGAGCCACATCCCCTCGTCAGCGCTGACGGAGGGGGTGGCGAGGGCGGCGGCGAGGAGCAACCGGGCGAGGGGGCGGGGAAGCGACTTCGGGTTCAAGGCGCGGACCCTAGCGCGCCGGAGCCGCGCGTAAAGTCCGGGGCGGGGTTGGGTTCCGGCGAAGGCGAATTTTTTTCATACCGACCGCCGAGAAACATGCGGGGCATGGGATTTGCTAGCAGCGCCTAGCGGGCCCCCCGCGTGATGCCGCCCATCCTCGATAGCCGTCGCCTGCTCGCCTTCGCCACCGTGGTGAAGGTAGGCAGTTTCACCCAGGCGGCGCGGGAACTGAGCCTGACCCAGTCGGCGGTCAGCCACGCCATTCGCGGGCTCGAGGACGAATTGGGCGTCGCCCTGTTCCGACGGGAGGGAAGAGCGGTGCGTCTCACCTCGGGGGGCCGCTACCTCGCAGAGCGGGCGGATGTGATCCTTGGGGAAATGCGGACGGCCCGGACGGGCGTCCAGGCCTTGGCGCAGCGTGCAGCCTGAAGCTTCGCTCTGGGCGCTCCCAATCCGCCGACGGCCCTTTGCCTCCGTTCCCGCCGCCCCCCTCGCCCTCCGCCCTGACCACCCTCGCCGCGCCGCGTTCCGCCCCCGGGATGCTGCGGGCGCTGCTGGGCGATCCGGCGGACCACCAGTCCGGGCCGACTCGCTTGTCCTTCCTGCGCGAGGTGGCCGAATGCGAGGGATTCTCTTTTCCCGCACCCTGAGCCTGCCGGGGCGCGGGTGGGCTCAGGCCGCGGCCCGCGGCGCCGCCGGCCACCACTGGTAGAGGAAGAAGTACACCAGCACGCCGGTCACGCTCACGTAGTACCAAATCGGGAAGGTCCAGCGCGCCCAGCGGCGGTGCCGCTCGAAATTCCCCTGGAGCGCCAGCCAGAAGGTGCGCGGCACCAGGTAGGCGATCGCGATCGCCAGCAGGATGTGGCTGATCAGCATCGTGTAGTAGAGGGTCGCGATCGCCCCGGTGCCCCCGAAGGGCGTGTGCACGCCCCGCACCAGAATCTTGTGGGCGACGTAGCCGATGAGGAACACCGCCGACACCGCCCCCGCCGAGAGCATCGCCGCCCGGTGGCGACCCAGCGCCGCAGTCCGCCCCGGCCCCGGTGGTTGACGCAGCGCGTGGCGGACAAAGACGAAGCCGCAGGTCATCAGGACCGTGGCCAGCGCATTTAGGCCGGCGTTGAGGGCGGGGATGTCGTGGAGGCTCATCGGAAGATCAGGCGGTCCGCGACGAGCGAACCCAGAACCAGCGGAAGGTAAAGGATCGAGGTCAAAAAGAGCCGGCGCGCCGCGCGGTCCCGGCCCTCGGGGCGGAGGAAGACGATCGCGCGCCACAGGAACCAGCCGCCACCCAGGGCCGCCACGCTCCCGTAGACCCAGGTCGCCAGGCCCCAGTAGAGGGGGAGCAGGCTGACCACGCCCAGGGCGACCGTGTTGATCAGAGCCCAGAGCGCCACTTTGCCCCCGGCCTCGTCGCGCACCGGCAGCAGCGGGAAGTTGACCGCGGAGTAGTCTCGCCGGTAGGTCCACGCCACGGCCATGAAGTGGGGGATCTGCCAGAAGTAGAGGATCGCGAACAGGATCCAGCCCAGCGTGCTCACTCGGCCCTCGCCGGCGCTCCAGCCGATGAGCGGCGGAAAGGCGCCCGCCACCGCGCCGATCTCCGTGCTCCAGACCGACCAGCGCTTGGCCGGGGTGTACCACGCCAAGTAGGAAACGAGCGTGAGCAGCGTGAACAGCGCTGCCAGCCGGTCCACCCGCCCAAACAGCAGGAACAGGGCGACGATGCACATCAGCGAGCCGAGGACGAAAGCCGAGCCGGTTGGCACCTTACCGGTCGGGATCGGCCGGTCCGCGGTCCGCGCCATCCGCGCGTCCGTCTCGTGTTCCAGCCATTGGTTCAGCACCGCCACCCCGCCGGCGGCAAGGGCGGTCCCCAACAGCAGCCAGCAGACTTCCGCGAGGTCGGACGCTGGGCGCGCCGCGTAATACCCGATCAGAGCCGTCAGGACCGAGAGCAGGCTCAGCCGCGGTTTGGTGAGGGCGAGGTAATCGCGGAACGTCGCGGCGTCCGGCGCACTCATCCGCGGGCTGGGGTGGCCAGCGGGGCGGGGCCGTCCAGCTGGTCGCGGTGCGCGAACCAGGTGAGCCAGAAGGTCACGGCCAGCGTGAGGGCGCCGATCACGACGTGGGCGGTCGTCATCTCGGGGCGCCGCAGGGTCCAGATCACCATCGCCCCGAGCAGGATCTGCAGCACCAGCAGGGTGACGAGGGCCGCGGCGCCGGCGCGCATCGCCGCGCCGGAGGCCGGGTCGCGGCGGATGGTCCAGGCGAACCAAGTGAGCGCCCCCGCAAGGACCACGGCCATCACCCGATGAGCGAAATGGATGCCGATGCGGAAATCCCACACCGCGGGCAGCAGCGCGTTTTCCGGTGGCGGGGTTGAGAACGGGAAGCTGCCGATGGCTAGGCCCGCATTGTTGTGCCGCATCGTCGCGGCGATCGCCAGCTGGGCCAGCAGCAGCAGGCAGCAGACGATGCCCGCGCGGCGCACCCGCGGGCCGAATGGGGCGGAGGTCTCGATCCAGCGGCGCGTCAGCCCGACCGCGATCCCGATCAACAGGCAGACGTAGACCTGCGCGAGGATGCCGTGGGGGATCCGCAGCATCTCGCCGACCGACATCGTGATGCCCGGCACCTGAAGCTCGTGCAGGAGCACCCGCTTGCCGCCGATGATCCCCTGCAGGACCACGATGCCCAGCGCCCAGAAGCCGAGGCGGCGCAGCCACGCCCGCTCCTCGCGCCGCCATAGCCAGAACGCCAGCCCGACCGTGATCAGGCCCATCACGGCGCCCGTCAGGCGATGCGAGTGCTCCGCGAACATCGAGAGGTCCGAGAGCCAGCCCTCTGGGTTGATCGAGCCGTTGGACAACGGCCAGTCGGGGAACGCCATCCCCGCGTTGATGCTGGTGGTGAACGCTCCGAGCGTGACCAGCAGGAAGACCCACACCGAACCTGCGGCCGCGAACGCGGCGAGCCCGGGCTGGTGGATGGTGGTGCGGTGGGCTTCCGTTTTGGTGGCCATATGGGTGCGGTCGGGGAGATGAAGCGGGGCGCGCCCGCGCCGCAAACCCTTTGACAATTTTGTCTCCCGCCGGATCGGTTTAGTAGATGACTGCGGGTACCCTATTTGTCTTCCTGGGCCTCCTCGTGGGGGCGCTGGCCGGTTGCCGCCGGGACGCCGAGGCTCCGGCCGCGCGCCCCGCCGAGGTCCGGCACCCGCTGACCGGCGTCATCCTGAAGGTCGAGGCGGAGAGGGGCGCCTTGATCGTCCAACACGAGGAAATCAAGGGCTATATGCCGGCGATGACGATGGAGCTGGCCGTGGGCCCGGAGGAGTTGGCGGTGGCGCGCGCGGGCCGACGCATCCGGGCGGATCTGGTAGAGGGCGGGGACGGGGTCCCCCGGTTGGAGCGGATCTGGCCGGACGAGGCTTCCACCGAGGCCAAGGCGGTCGCGGCGGCGGCGCTCCAGTTGCGCCAGGACACGCACACGCGGGGGCGCCACGCCTACCGCGAGGTCGGGGAGGTCACCCCGGACTTCGCGCTGCTGGACCAGGACGGCCGCGTCGTGCAGATGGCGCGGTTCCGCGGGAAGCAGGTGTTGCTCAACTTCATCTTCACCCGCTGTACCCTCGCCACGATGTGCCCGGCGGCGACCGCGAAGATGATCACCGCGCAGCGCCTCGCGCGGGAGGCGGGGGTCGTTAATCTCGAGCTGGTCTCGATCACGCTGGATCCCACCCACGACACGCCGGGGGTGCTGCACGCCTACGCGGCGATCCGGGGGATCGACACCGCGAACTTCTCCTTCCTCACCGGCCCGACGCAGGTTTTCCGCGACTTGCTGGCCCAGTTCGGGGTCAGCACCCAGTTCCAAGGGGATATCCTCCAGCACACTCTGGCCACGGTGCTGATCGCTCCGGACGGGCGGATCGCGCACCGCACGGATGGGAGCCAGTGGGACCCTGAGGAATTCGTCCGCCGCCTTTCCCGCTGATGTCCACCGCCGCCTCCGCCCCGCCGCTCGCCCGCCCGCCCTTCGCCTGGGGCCAGTTCCTCGCGCTCACCGCGGGGGCCGCCGTGGTGTTCGCGCTGCTGCGACTGATCCCGACGGGTAGCGATCTCAACCATATGGATTTCCGGGTCGATGCGAAGGGCGGCCAAGCGATCGAATTCTGCGACCCGCTCAACCCGCAGTTCATCCCGGTGGTCGCGGTCAAGTCGCCCGTGGTGATGGAGGTCGCATCCGCCACCCCGCCGGTCGCCGGGCGCGCCGTGGCGGCGGTGGTCACCCTGCGGACCGCGCGCGGCAAGGCGATCGGCCCGGAAGACTTGCAGGTGACCCACACCCGCCGCCTGCACCTGCTGGCCGTCGACCCCACCTTGGCCGATTACCAGCACTTGCACCCGGCGCCCGGCGCGCAACCCGGGGAGTGGGCCTTCACCTTCACCCCGGCGCGGCCGGGCCCCTACCGAATCTTCGCGGACTTCACCCCGACCGCCACCGGTCGCGGGCTCTACGCGAGCGCGGACGTCGAGGTGGCGCCCGCCGCCATCGCTTCCGCGCCGCTGGCGCCCGCCCCCGTCGCCGCCGGCGAGCAGCTCACGCGGAAGGGCCACCGTTTTACGCTGGCCGCGCGCCCGGCGCCCGCGCGGGCGGGCCAGCCGCTGGACCTGCGCTTTGGCGTGGAGCGGGTCGACGGGGCGGTGTTCGCGCTCGGCGAGGTGATGGACGCGTTCGCGCACCTCGTAGCCTTCGACGCGGAGCGCTCCGGCTTCGCTCACCTGCATCCGGTCGTAACCGGACCGGCGCGGCCCGGGCCGGCCCCGCGGACGGAACTCGACTTCAAGCTGACCATCCCGCGCGCCGGCCGTTACACCATCTGGGCGCAACTGAGCCTCGAGGGCCTCGAGATGTTCGTCCCGTTTCAGTTGGAAGTGAAATGAGCGCTCCCGGCCGGGCGCGGAACTGGGGTGAGGCGTGGGAGCGCCGCGTGCCGCCGCTGCTGCCGTAGGCGTTGGCGGCGGGTGCCGTCCGGGCGCCGGGATGGGGTGGCCCGGGGCGCCCGTCGCGGCCGGACTGTGGGTGGGCGCGGGAGGCGGGTTCGCGAGGCCGAGGGGGTGGCGATTCCGCCGGGCGGCGACCAGTTTGATCCCGTTCGCCGGGGCGGGCGTGAGCGTCACGGTGGGGACGGGGTGTACGCGTGGACGCGGAACTCGATGTACCTGAGGTTGGCGTTGGCGCTGGCCTAGGAGTGCGGTGGCGTTGGCGCCGTGGCTTCTGTTTTGCGCCTTCCCGCAGGGGTTTCCAGATCCGGCCCGCGGGCGGATGCAAAAGCACGAGATTTTCGCCACTTCGCCATTTTTTCGGCGGGTCGCGGGAAGGTTTCCTGTCCCCGCCCCGGGGCCCGCTCCGCCGGCGAGTCCGCCCCACCTGAACCCTGACCCCGATGGCCACCCCTATCCCGGTTGCTCGCCCCGCTTCGCCCTCCGCCCGTGTCTCGACCCAGCGGAGCGTGTCGCCCCGCGGCTTCCTCCGGGCGGCAGGCCTCGGGATGGCGCGCCCGTTTTGGACGCGATGCGCCCCGCCTTCGCGCGGACGGCAGCGCCGGCCAAGCCGCGGCGGATGCGGATCTGCAACAACCTTGGCCTCAGCAACCTGCCCACGCTCCTCGCAGGCGGCGGGTTCTGCCGCGGCCAGCTCTTGGGCTGCGACCGCGTGCACAATAACCCCTTGCCGAACCTGTTTGTCTCGATGCTTCAGCGGATGGGCCTAACGGCGGACAAGTTCGCCTCCTCCACCGGCACGATGCGTGGCTTGGATCTAGTCTGACCATCCCGGCCGGAGGCCTTTTCCCCGACGGCTTGACGCCGCCGAGGGATTTCTTGAAACCGAGCGCGGCAGTTTCCTTCCCTCCGGCTTCCCGCTGGAAATCCCCGTTTTCAACATGACAACAAACCCCGACCCGCTCCCGACCTGGCTGCGAACCCTCGTCGTGCTCACCACCCTGTTCGCCCTACCCGCGGCCCTCCGCGCCCAAGCCACGGGCATCATCCAGGGGCGCATCTTCAACCCCGTTAGCCAGGAGTATGTGCGCAATGCGCAGATCACCCTCGATGGGACCAACAAGGTCACCTTCTCCGAGGGCGATGGCTCGTTCCAGTTCATCGAGGTGCCGGCCGGCTCAGCCTCGATCACCGTCGATTACGCGGGCTACACCACCGTGAAGGAGACCTTCACCGTGGCGGCCGGCCAGGCGGCCGTGCGGGACATCCGCCTGACCAGCACTGCGGCCGGGGGCGGGGTCGTGCAGTTGCAGGCTTTCACCGTGTCCTCCGAGCGTGAGGGCAACGCCAAGGCCATCATGGCGCAGCGTCGCTCGATGAGCATCACGACTTCGGTGGCGTCCGACATCTTCGGCGACGTGACCGACGGCAACGTCGGCGAGTTCCTCAAGTATCTGCCAGGCGTCGACCTCGACTACGTCGAGTCCGAGGCTCGCGGCCCGCGCCTGGGAGGCATGGATTCCCAGTACGTGGGCGTTTCTTTCGACGGCATCCGCTCGGCGAGCGCCGACGCCAACCGCGGTGGCGGCACCAACTCCCGGGCAACCTCCTTCGAGGGCTTTTCGATCACCGCCATCGAGTCCATCGAGATCAACCGCACCACGGCGCCGGATTCCGACGCCGACAGCCCGGCCGGCACGATCAACATGCGTACCAAGCGAGCCTTCGACCGGAGGGGCCGCACGCTCGCCTACAACACGAGCCTCAACTTCAACGCCGAGGAGTTCACTTGGCGCAAGACCGCCGGTCCGCGGGACGGAGAATCCTACAAGTGGAAGCCCAACTACTCCATCGACTACGCCGAGTCGTTCTTCAACCAGCGCCTGGGCATCCTGCTCTCCGCCAGCCACGCGCACTCCTACACCGAGCAGTACGTGGTGAACAACGGCTACAACCGCTCGCCCAACGCGACCGACCCGCGCCCGATGGTCATCCGCCAGATCGACTTCAAGGACGGCAACAAGACCATTTTGAAGGACGCGGTGACGATGACCGCGGACTGGAAGGTCACCCCAAGACTGGTGGTGTCCCTGACCGGCATCTACACCTACACCGAGGGTGAATTCTGGAACCGCAACTTCACCTTTGTCGCGGCTAACGACAACGCGAACGTCAACAACGGCCGCAATTCGGTTGGAGGGGACGGCCTCACGAACGTCATCGCGCAGCGCGAGGGCACGGCCAACGCGGCCCAGTTGAACAACGGTGGCGGCACCTCCGCGAAGCTGACCTACACCCGCACCTTCTCCCCGCGCTTCGAGTATAAGGAAGGGCGTTGGGTGGTGGACGGCGCGCTGGGCTATTCCCGCTCGGTCAACAATTACGAGTCGCTGGAGCGCGGCTTCCTCAATAGCGAGGGCGGCAGCGTCCCAGCGGGCTTCACCGCGACCCGGCCGCATCAGGAGTCCTGGGAGTGGTCGATCCGCCAGACCTCGGGCCCGGACTGGTTCGACCGGGCGAACTACGTCGACACCAACAACCGTTCCGGTGGCACGCGGGCGAACAACGACGACCGCACCTGGATTACCGAGATTCAGAGCGCGCAGTTGAACGCCCGCTGGGCGGTGCCGTTCCTCGAGCGCTTCCCGACCTCGCTGAAGGTCGGCGGCAAGGTCGCGGTCGAGGACCGTAACAACAACAGCGTGAGCGACTGGAACATCTGGTCGTACACCGGCCCCGGCGGCAACACCGTGGCCGTGAACCCGACCAACGGCGCCAACATCAGCACCGCCTTTGGCAACTGGTCCAACCTCGGGCCCAAGTTCATCTCGCCGCACCCGTTTGATATGGGGACGACGAACGGCCTGACGGTGTTCAATGTGAACGGCCGGCAGGGGATGCCGCAGCGCGTTAACCGGCAGGCGGTGGCGCTGTTGTTCCGCGATCAGCCGGGCTGGTTCACGCATATGGGCACGCCGGAAAACTATTACTCGTCGTTCTTCGCCAACCCGCGGGACTTCCAGCAGACGGTGACCTCGGGTTACGCCCAGGCGACCGTGCGGCTGTCGCCCAAGCTGACGATGCTGGGGGGCGTCCGGGTTGAGGAGACCCAGAACGACGTGCGGGAGTTCGATCCGCTGACGCGTGCGCAGGTGCTGGCGGCCGGGTATCCGGTGAACGCGCCGGGCACCAACGGCGGCCGGGCGCTGACCCTGCCGGGGATGATCTACCAGTACACCCACAACCCGCGGGTCACCCGCTCCTCGGTGTACCGGAATTACTTCCCGTCGATCATGTTCAAGTACTACATCCTGCCGGACTTCGAGTTCCAGATCGGCTTCAACAAGTCGATCTCCCGGCCGCCGATCGACAGCATCACGGGCGTGTGGGGCATCGACGAGGTCAACCTGCGCGTCTCGGCGCCGAACGCGGCGCTGCAGCCCGAGTACCACAAGAAGTTCCAGTCCCGCCTCGCGTACTACTTCCGCGGGCGCTCGCCGGGCCAGTTGACCCTCGACCTGACCCAGGTGAAGGCGACCAACTTCCGCCAGACCTTCGACTTCTCGGCCGCGGACTTCGGCGTGGATGATCCCGACTTCGCGTCGTACACCTTCCGCACGACGGTCAATAGTCCGGACGAGCAGACCTTCCGTTCGATGGACCTGGCGTACAACCAGACCCTCGGGTTCCTGCCGAGCGAGTACCTGCGGGGCCTGAACTTCAACGTGGCCTTCTCGCGGGCCTACGCGGACCGCCGCCGGGCCAACCTAGCGCCGTACCGCGTGTCCTCGCGCCTCGGCTACGCGTACAAGAAGTTCAATGGCGCCGTCGGGATGGTGTGGCGCCCGGACACCCCGGACAGCACCACCTATGGCCAGTATCAGGGTGAGCGGACCCAGTTCGACCTTTCGCTCAACTGGCGCCTCACCCCGCGGCTGACCCTGTACACGCAGGTTCGCAATATCACAGGCATGCCGGTGCGTTGGTATCACACCGCGCCGGGCGTGGTGGAGGGCCAGCAGCGGGCCCTGCGGCAGCTGCAGGAGTACGGGGCGAACTGGGTGTTCGGCCTCCGCGGGATGTTCTGACCCGGGCGGAGTTCCGCCCTTTGCGCCGGCGCGCTTCCCTGCGGGGGGCGCGCCGGTTTGCTTGTGGGGGAGGCTTGCGGCCTCGGTTCTTGTCCGCACCCGCTTCCGCGGAGCAGTCCCTGCCTGGGGTCGGGATTGGTTTTCGTTAGGCACGACCGGGTGGCGTGCCCCAGCTACACCAAGCCGCTCCATTGCGGACTGAACTTTGGGCTGGAGCGGCCGGGGCTCGATGTAGCTGGGGCGCGTCGCCCCGGTCTTTCGGACTTCATCGCCTGCCGAATCACTCTCGTCCGATGTAGCCGGGGCATCTTGGCCCGGGGTGAAGAGCGAGTGTGGCCTCCGTCCCAGCGCGCGACCGTCGGAAGCAATCAGCCGCGGACCGCCGCCTTGATTCCGCAGCGGCGATCACGGGTCTACGGGCGAACGAGCATCGATGGTGAATCGAAGGCAAGCTCCCAAGCCGGGTTCGCGCTCTGTCGCTTGCCGAGCGCCGCCGCGCGGCACGCGCACGGACGATGCGGTGGCCGTCGTCCCGCCTACGGCACGATCAGCGCGAGCTGTTCGCCGGGGCCGTGGACGCCCTCGATCAAAATGCCCTCGACGTCGGCCGTCTTGGACGGGCCGGTGCACCAGACCACATTGCGGTCGTCCCCCAGAGCCGCGACGGCCTGCGTCACATCGCCGAAGATGTCCGCCCGGGCGACCACCGCGATGTGCACCCAGGGGGCGAGCGCCCCGAGGCGGCTGGAGGTGGAGCGGTCGTGGAGGATGATGGTCCCGGACTCGGCGATGGCACCGGCGGCGCGAGTGATGCCGAAGCCGTAATCGTCCACGCGGGTGCGGTCAAAGGTGGTCTCGACGGTGAAGCCGTCCGCGAAATGCGGGGCGAGCTCCGGCCAGAGGGCGGGATCGCAGTAGCCGTGGCGGTGGCCGCCGGCGCGGAGGTGCGCGACCACCGCGGCGGGCGAGGTGAGGGCGAGGCCGTTCACGCGACGCAGCCGTTCCGCGAACAGCTCGGCGAGGTCGCGGCCGGCGAGGAGGCTGCGCAGCACGGCGATCTCGGAATCGTAGGCGGGGAGCGGGGCGCGCTGGTGCAGCGGGGCGAGGGCGCCGCGGACGCGGGAGAGGATGGACTCGCGGTCGTCGGTCATCGGGCGGGGGGCGCGGGGCGTCGGCGGGCCTTGAGCCAGCGGCGGAATTCCCCCCCGCGCCACGCGGGCAGCTCGCGCGAGGCGGTCCAAGCCTGCAGGGCGGGGACAGGGATCAGCCGGGTGGGGAGCACGTTGAGGGCGCGGCCGGCGACGAGGGCGGTGCGCCACGCGGTCGGTTGGGAGGCTAGCAGGGCCCAGGGCGCCATCGGCGGCGTGCCGGGGGAGGGGACGTTCTCCTCCTTGGCGCGGGCGCGGAGCCGCAGGAGCAGGTCGGGGATGGGGATGTTGACCGGGCAGACCTCGTGGCACGCGCCGCAGAGCGACGAGGCTTTGGGCAGGTCCGCCTTCTGCGGGAAGTTCTCCTTGAGCAGCAGCGGCGAGAGCACGGCGCCCACGGGCCCGGGATAGACGCTGCGGTAGGCGTGGCCGCTGGCTTGACGGTAGATCGGGCAGACGTTCAGGCAGGCGCCGCAGCGGATGCAGCGGAGGATCTCCCGGCACTCCCCGGCCAACACCTCGGTTCGGCCGTTGTCGACGAAGATGACGTGCATCTCCTCGGGTCCGTCGGGCTGGGCGGGATCGCGGGGGCCGGAGATGAACTCGGTGTAGACCGTGAGGTCCTGAGCGGTGGCGGAGCGGCCCAGCAGGTTCAGCAGGATGCCGAGGTCGCGGTCGCGCGGGACGATCTTCTCGACCCCGACGAGGACGATGTGGCAGCGGGTGGCGGCGACGCTGAAGCGGGAGTTGCCCTCGTTGGTGACGAGGGCGATGCGGCCGCTCTCGGCGGAAAGGAAGTTCGCCCCGGTGAGGCCGACGTCGGCCGCGAGGTACTTGTGCCGGAGGTGGTGGCGGGCGCGGCGGGTGATCGTCGTGGGATCGTCGTTGTAGGCGCCCAGCCCCTCGCGCTCGAAGCTGGTGGCGATCTCGCGGCGGTTCTTGTGGATGATCGGCCGGACGATGTGGCTGGGGTGGTCGTGGTCGATCTGGACGATGAACTCGCCGAGGTCGGTCTCGACCGCCTCCACCCCGTGCCGGCCGAGGTAGTCGGCGAGCTCGATCTCCTCGCTGACCATCGTCTTGGCCTTCACCATTTTGGTGGCGCCGCGCTCGCGCATGATGCGGAGTACAAGGGCGCAGGCGGCCTCGCCGGTGCCGGCCCAGTGGACTTGGGCGCCGTTCGCGCGGAGGCGGGCCTCGGCCTGCGGCAGGTAGGTGTCGAGGTTCTCGATCGCGTGCTGCTTGATCTCGCCGGCGAGGACCCGGAGGCGGTCCGGATCGGCGAACTGGTCGAAGAGCAGGCGCGTGCGTTTCTCGTGGGTGGTCTTGGTGCTCTGGTAGACCGAGGCGCGCTTGTCCGCGGGGAGGGCGGCCGCAAAGCGGTCGATGGCCTGGACGCTCACGGCTGGGCCTCCCCGCCCCGGAGGGCGTCGCGGAGCACCTGGGCGAGGTGGAGCGTGCGGATCGGCCGGCCCTCACGGGCGGCGAGGCCGCCGAGGTGCATCAGGCAGCTCATATCGGCCGAGACGTAGACGTCGGGCTGGGCGGCGCGGACTTGCTCCAGCTTCAGCTGGCCCATCGCGCCGGAGAGGTGCGGGAAGGTCACGGCGAAGGTGCCGCCGAAGCCGCAGCATTGCTCGGCCTCGCCGAACTCGATCAGCTCGGCCCCGGCGATCGAGCGGAGGAGCGTGAGGGCGGCGGCGACGCTGTCGGTGCCGCGGGAGTGGCAGGAGCGGTGCAGGGCGACCTTCGCCGGGTAGCGGCCGGGCCAGGTGCGGACGCCGAGGCCGTTGACGAGATAGTCGGCGAGTTCCCAAGTGCGGCGGCCGAGGGCCTCGACCGCGGAGGCGTCGGGTTCGCGCTCGAATTCCAGCACCGCCCCGTGAAACAGCATCGCAGCGCAGGAGGCACTGGGTACGACGACCGGGTCCTCCCCAGCGAAAGTTCGGACCGTGTGGCGCACGACGCGGCGGGAGGCGGGCCAGTCGCCGCCGTTGAACGCGGGCTGGCCGCAGCAGGTCTGGCCCTCCGGAAAGGCGACCTCAACTCCGGCGTGTTCCAGCACCTCGACTGTGGCGGCGGCCACTTCGTCATAGAAGGCGTCGCAGAGGCAGGTGGCCATCAGCTGGACCCGGCGGCCGGTGGGGGGAGTGCGCTCGCGGTTGAGCATGGAGAAGGCAGGGAATCTGCGCCGCGGCGGGGCGCTGGCAACGGGATTCCTCGGATTTTCCCGGCCGGCCGGCGCCCGCGAATTTTATGTGACGCCGCCCCGGCGGCAGCTTTACTCCGGGCGATGCCCCGGACCGTCTACTCCGCCGCCCTCGACTTCGGCGCCACCAGCGGCCGCGTGATCCTCGGCCGTTGGGACGGCCGCCGGCTCGGCCTCACCGAGGTCCACCGCTTTCCCAACGCCTTCCACAGCCTCGCGGGGCACGACTACTGGGACCTCGGAACGCTCTGGCACGAGGCGCAGGCGGGCCTCCGCGCGGCCGCCGCGGCCCTGCCCCGCGGGGCCGTCCTGTCCTCGGTGGGCGTCGACTGCTGGGGCGTGGACTACGCGCTGGTGAACGACGCGGGCCGCCTCGTCTTCCCGGTGCACGCCTACCGCGATGCCCGCACTCAGGAAGGGCTCGGCCGCCTGGCGCGGACCCCTGCTGCCCTGCAGCGGATCTACGCCGCCACGGGCATCCCGAACGTCTTCTACAACACCTCCCTGCAGCTGGCGGAGACCGTGGCGCGCTGCCCCGCCATCACTGACCTGGCCACGCGCTGCCTGCTGCTCCCGGACTACTTCAACTTCCTGCTCTCGGGCCGGATGGAGAACGAGTTCACCGTGGCGAGCACCTCGCAGCTGATCGATGTCCGCGCGCGCGATTGGTCCCGGGCCACGCTCGACCACTTCCGTCTGCCCCCCGGTTGGTTCACCCCGCCGCTGCCGCTGGGCGCCTCCCTCGGCCGGCTCCTGCCCGCGGTTGCCGGGACCGCGCCGCAGCTGCGCCGGACCAAGGTGATCGCCGTGCCCGGGCACGACACCGCCTGCGCCTACGACGCGATGCCGGCCGATCCGGCCGGCGGGGACGCCTTCCTTAGTTCCGGCACCTGGTCGCTCCTGGGCTTCGAGAGTGAAACCCCGGTGCTCGGGCCCGAGGCGCTTGCGGCCCGGGTGGCCAACGAGCGCATCGCCGACGGCCGTTACCGGCCGCTGACCAATGTGCCGGGCCTGTGGCTCCTCGAGGGCACGCTGAAGGATTTCGCCCGGCGGCCGGGCAACGACCGCGAATGGGCGGCCCTGATCAACGCGGCGGGCCGGCTGCCCGCCCCGGCGGGGTTGCTGCAGGTGACCGATGCGGTCTTCACCAATCCCACCTCGATGCGCGCGGCGATCGACGCCCACCTGCGCGCGCGCCGGCTGAAGGTTCCGGCCGGGTTGCCGGGTTACGTGCGCTTGATCTGCGACTCTCTGGGACGCGGCCACGCGGATGCCCTGAGGGCGTTCGAGCGGATGACCGGCCGCCTTTTCCGGCGGATCCTGATGGTGGGTGGCGGCTCCCGCAACCGCCTGCTGTGCGAAGCCACGGCCGACGCCGCGGGCGTGCCGGTGGTGAGTTTCGCCTTGGAGGGCACGGCGGTCGGCAACCTTGCGCGGCAATTGATCGCGCTGCGGGCGGTGCGCGACCTGCCCACCTTCCGGCGCCTGCTCGCCGCGGACCTCGACCAGACGGTGTATCAGCCGGCCCGGCCGCGGGCCTGACGGTCGGCGCGGCGGTTAGAGGCCGCCGCCGCCGCTCTCGGGCTTCGTCCGGGACAGGCGGTAGACCTCGAAGCGGTCGCTGGCGAAGACGCTGGCGCCCACGGGCAGCGTGACGGCCGCCTCGTCGCAGAGGTGGCGGTCGATGAGCGCGTAACTGGGGGCGTTGGCGACGATGCCCGACTCGAGGGGCTGGCCGCCGTAGAAGAAGTTGGCCGCGAGGTAGGCGCGGATCCAGGCCTTGGTCGTGTCGAGGATGTAGTTCGGCCCCTCAAACCAGAGGCGGCGCTCCGCGAGGGCGGGGTAATAGAAGTGCACCCCCAGCAGCGTGCGGTCGAGCGCCCCAGTGGTCGCGGCGCATGTTCTCCGGAGTGAAGGCATTGAGGACCAGCACCGCGTCCGATTCCGTGTGCTGGCGGATCCACAGGCGCGTCTCCCGCAGGTCCTGCATATCTGGGTCGGGGCGGAGGTCGCTGGCGGCGCGGGCCCATTCGACGAAGCCCGGCAAGTTTGGGCGCCACCAGAGTGAGCCCTGCATCCCCGCGGTGAGCAGCAGCACGAGGGCGCCGGAGGCCAGCAGCCGCGAGTGATCGCGGGGCGCCGCGTCCAGATGAGGGGAACGAGACCGCTGGCCTCGCCGCGGCCCACCCAAGCGTAGCGGCGCAGGTCACCGGCGGGCGCGCGGTGCCAGCGGTGCTTGGCGAGCTCTAGGGCTCAGCAGTAGACCATCCCGAGGAAGAACGTCGGGCTGACGAACAGCCACCGCACGCTCCGCCTCGGGTTCGTCAGCGAAGTCTCCCTGCGCCCCTCGAGGGCGAAGCCCGCCGGCAGCGCGAGGGCCAGCAGCCCCCCCACCCACTGGGCGTCGTGCGACCCAGGCCAGCACCACCGCGCCCGGCAGAGGCTCGCAGGCCAGCAGTTAGGCGGCATAAGTCAGCACGCCGCCCCAGTCGTGACTGTTGCTCCGGACCAGCGCGAAGAGCGTCGCCGTCGGTACCAGCCCGGGCGCCCGCCAGAGGCCCTTGGGGGCCAGGCGGAGGCCTGGGACGGGCACGAGCGAGCGCAGCAGCGGATTCGCGGGGGAGGGGTTTCCGGGCGGGAACGGGAGGATCTGGGCCGATGGCGGCCTCTGCCGGCGCAGGCAACGCCCTAGTTCCGCGAGTTTCCGCTTCTCTTGCCCCCGGGACCCCGGTAAGCGCTCCGCGTGCCCAAACCCGAAGCCGCCCCGACGATCATCTTCTCGATGCTCGGCGTCTCCAAGAAGATCGAGCGCAAGGAGATCCTGCGCGACATCTCCCTGTCCTTTTACCTCGGGGCCAAGATCGGGGTGCTCGGCCTCAACGGCTCCGGCAAGTCCTCCCTCCTCCGCATCCTCGCCGGCGAGGACACCGAGATCGAGGGCCGCCTCCACTTCGAGCCCGGCTACACCCTCGGCCTCCTCGAGCAGGAACCCCGCCTCACCCCCGGCGCCACCGTCCGCGCCTGCGTCGAGGAGGGGGTGCGGCCCCTCGCCGACCTGGTCGCCGCCTACGACGCCACTTGGGACGAGCTCGCCGCCGCTTCCGACGACGCGGCCAAGGACGCCATCCTCACGCGCCAGGGGGAACTGCAGGAGAAGATCGACGCCCTCGACGCTTGGGACACCACGCCGCAGGTCGAGATGGCGATGGAGGCCCTGCGTTGCCCGCCCGGGGACCAGCCCGTCGACGCCCTCTCCGGCGGCGAGCGCCGCCGCGTCGCCCTCGCCCGGCTCCTGCTCCGCAAACCGTCCATTCTGCTCTTGGACGAGCCCACCAACCACCTCGACGCCGAGAGCGTCCACTGGCTCGAACAGCACCTCGCGCGTTACTCTGGCACCGTGATCGCGGTGACCCACGACCGCTACTTCCTCGACAACGTGGCGCAGTGGATCCTTGAGCTGGACCGAGGCCACGGGATCCCGTGGCAGGGCAATTATTCTTTGTGGCTGGAACAGAAGCAGCGGCGCCTCGCGGTGGAGCAGCGCACCGAGGATCGCCGGCGCAAAGCGATGGCCCGCGAGCTGGATTGGATCCGCCAGTCGGCGCGCGCGCGCCAGGCCAAGTCTCAGGCCCGCATCAACGCGTACGAGGCGATGCTGCGCGAGGACGTCGCCACCCAGGAGCGCGAGTACGAGCTGGTGATCCCGCCCGGCCCGCGGCTCGGCACACTGGTGGTGGAGGCGCGCGGCCTCGCGAAGGCCTACGGCGACCGGCTCCTGTTCACGGACGTCTCCTTCGCCCTCCCGCCGGGCGGGATCGTCGGCGTCATCGGGCCCAACGGCTCCGGCAAGACCACTCTTTTCCGGCTCATCACGGGCGCCGAGCAACCCGACCAGGGGACGCTCCGGCTAGGTGACACCGTGAAGCTGGCGCACGTTGACCAGTCGCGCGACGGCCTGCCGGACGGGGCCACGATCTTTGAGGCGATCAGCGGTGGCGAGGAACTCCTGCGCTTGGGCGGGCGCGAGGTGAACGCGCGCGCGTACTGCGCCCAGTTCGGGTTTACCGGGGCCGACCAGCAGAAGAAGGTTGGGATCCTCTCCGGCGGCGAGCGCCACCGCGTCCACCTCGCCCGGCTGCTGCGCGGCGGCGCGAACGTGTTGCTGCTCGACGAGCCGACCAACGACCTCGACGTGAACTCGATCCGCGCGCTCGAGGAGGGCCTCGGGCAGTTCGCGGGCTGCGCGGTCGTGGTCTCGCACGACCGCTGGTTCCTCGACCGGGTGGCGACGCACATCCTCGCGTTCGAGGGCGACAGCACCGTGTTCTGGCACAACGGGAACTACTCGAGCTACCTCGAGGACTTCCGGCGCCGCCGCGGGCGCGAGGCCGACCAGCCGCGGCGGATCAAGTACCGGCGTCTCGAACGCTAGGCGCCAGCCGGTGGCGGGGGCCGGTCAGGCCGCGCCGAGCGTCAGCTCTGCGCGGAAGCCCCGCGGCCTGCGGTTGGCGAAGCGCACCTCGCCCCCGCAGGCGGCGACGCTCGTGCGGACGATCGCGAGGCCGAGCCCGACCCCGCCGCCCTCGCGCGTGCGCGCTAGCTCGGGCCGGAAGAAGGGTTCCCCCAGGCGGTCCAGGTCGGCCGCCGGCACGCCTGGGCCCTCGTCTTCCACCGCGAGCGTGACCCGGCCCGCGGCGGTGGCGCCGGAGAGCGTGACCGGGTTGCCCGGCCCGCCGTAGCGCGCGGCGTTGCGCACCAAGTTGGCGAGGGCGCGGCGCAGCAGATCGTTGTCAGCGGCCGCGCGCAGGTCCGGCGGGAACGCGAACTCGACCGGATGGCCCGGCGCCTCGCGGGCCACGACCTCGCGCGCGAGCGGCTCGACGGCGACCGGCGTCAGCGTGACCGTGCGCGGATGCAGCCCCGCCTTGGTGAAGGCGAGCAGCTCGTTCACGAGGGTGCTGATCTGCTGCACCTCCTCGCGCGCGTCGCCGACGGTGTCGCGGAGGCCCGCGGGCGCTTGGTCGGCGAGGATCCCGGTCGCGAGCTGGAGGCGGGCGAGGGGCGAGCAAAGCTCGTGGGCGACGTCGCCGAGGAAGCGTTTCTGGCTGTGCTGCTGGGCCTCGAGGCGCGTGGCCATCCGGTTGACGGATTCCCCAAGGTGGCCGAGCTCGTCGCGGCGGCGGGTGTCGACGCGGGTGTCGAGGCGGCCCTCGGCAATGCGGCCGGTGGCGGCGGTGAGGTCGCGGAGGGATCGCGTGATGCCGCGCACCAAGGGCAGCCAGAAAAGGATGGAGAGCGCGAGGACGGCGCCCGCGCCGAGGAGCCACGACTGGAGGTTGAGCAGGTGAAGGAGCCCCGGGAGCGTGTCGAGGCGGGCGAGCAGGATCGCGAAGGGCGGCCGCCCGGGCCGTTCGCGGTCGGCCGGAGCGAAGTTCACGCGCATTCCTAGCCAGTAGGCGGGCGGGTCCTGCGTGCGGGAGATGAAGCGGAACGGGCGGAGCTCCGCCGCGGGAAAGAGTGAGACCTCACCGCGGAACGGACCCTCGCGTTCCAGCCGGGGGCGCGGCGAGGCGCGGGGATCCGCCGGTTCGCCGGCCCCGGGACGCGCGCCGGGTTGGCCGCCGTCTATCCGCTCGCCGCGGTCGCGCGGGCGCCCGCCGGGGAAGGGTCGGGGTGGCCCGCGGAACTCCAGGCGCTCCCGCAGAGCGGGGGGCAGCGCGGACCCGCTGCCGGCGAGGGCAAGCTCGCCCGGGCCGTGGAGGGAGAACTGCGCGCCGTACGCACCGCCGAAGCGGGCGAGGACCGCGTCGCGGGCGGGTCCGGGCGCGGCGGCCGCCGCTTCGCCCGCGATAACGTTGAACAGCGCGTGCACGCGGTCCCCGCTGGGCCCGGCGACGAGCGCGCTCCAGCCGACGCCGCCCTGGGTGAGGAAAAAACCGGCCCCGAGGATCGCGAGCAGTAGCAGGTTCGCGGCGAGCCAGAGCGAGACCTTGAGCGAGAGAGGATAGGTGACCTTGGGCACAAGGGGCGGGGACGCGCTGGCGGCGGAAGAGTTAGCCCCGGAGTCGGGGCGCGGCGAACCGTTTCCGCGGGGCTGCTGGTGGCCCGGCTGGGGGTCAGCAGGGCCGAAGGCACGCACGCGTTCCTCGCCGAGGGCCCGCGCGCGATCGCGGCCTGGACGCACTGCGCGTGCCTCGCGCCCGAGCACTTGGGCGAGCGGCCGGTGGGCCGGGATCTCGCGCCGTGCGCACCCCGGGCCTCGCCCCGGCGGGCCGCGGACGGCTGAGCGGCGGCCGCTTTCGCTTTGCCTCGCGGGGGCCGCGGACGCAGCGTCCCGACCCCTATGCTGCTGGAACTGCCGCCGGGCGAATTCGCAGGCTACATCTTCGACCTCGACGGGACGCTCGTGGACACGATGCCCCTGCATCTCCGCGCGTGGGCGGCCGCGATGCGCGAGGCGGGGCTGCGCGAGGCCCTGGACGAGGACCTGTTCTATGCGCTCGGGGGTGTGCCGACACGCAAGGTGGCCGAACTTTTCGCGGCACATTACCGGCTGACGATCGACCCCGAGGCGGTCTTTCACCGCAAGGAGGCGCTCTTCTTGGAACTGCAGGCGGAGATCCGCGTGATCGAGGCCGTTGCCGCCATCGCCCGACGCGCGGCCGGGGCTCGGGCCGTCGCCATCGCCTCCGGTGGCCCGCGCCCCATCGTCGAGCGCTCGTTGGCGATCACCGGCCTGGCCCCGCTGTTCCCCGTGGTGGTGACGGCGGATGATGTGACCCACGGCAAGCCCTCGCCCGATATGTTCCTGCTGGCTGCCCGGCGGATGGGGGTGGCCCCGGCCGATTGCCTCGTCTTCGAGGATGCCGAGCCGGGCATCCGGGCGGCGGAGGCGGCCGGGATGCGGTGGGTACGCGTGCCGAGCCGGCCCGCGACGCCCCCGGCCTCTGGCGCCGGCCGCTGACCTCTCAGCGGGCGGGTGCGCCGAACGCCGAGCGCAGGTAGGCCAGCACGGCCTGCTGCTGCAGCGGGGAGAGGATTGCGCCGAAGGCGGGCATCGCGCGCGCCTCGTCGCCCTGCTCGATGATGGCGAGGAGTTTCCGATCCGGCTTGGCGAGGCGAGATTGATCCTCGGCGAAGTTGGCCGCTTCGCCCGGGATGCCCCGGTCGTCCAGCTGGTGGCAGCCGGCGCAGTAAAGCTGTTGAACCTCCGCCCCGGCCGCGCAGAGGGCGCCGGGCGCGCGCAGGTCCGCCGCGGGGTCTTCCTTGGGGTCGACGATGGGCCCGAGGAGCCGGTCGGCGGCGATAAATTTGCCCGGGCGCGGACGCGCCGGAGTGAGGTCGAGGAACCCGCTGGCCTTGGCGTAGCTCAACCCGCTGCGGGTCGGGTCGGAGCAGAAGTTGGCCCCGCCGGGCAGCACGACGGCGGAGCTGCCTGGGGGGCCCCTTCCGGGAGGAGCACGCGCTTGACCCGCACCTTGCCCCGGAGGGCGGGGACGCGCCGGGTGAGCAGCAGGACGAGCTGGACGCGGGGGATCATCGCCGGCGGCCGCGGCCGTGGCGGGAGGCGCGAGGGCTTTCGAGCGGGAAAGCGGCCGTGGCTTGCGTCGGGCGGGGCCAAGGGCCAACGCTCGTTCCGCGCATGAACCCCCTCCCCTTGGCGACGCGGCGCAGTTTCCTCGGCGGCCTAACCGCAGGGGCCGCGACCCTCGGCTGGCCCGCGCGCGGGACGGCCGGCGAACCCGAACGCCCGCTCGGCGTCGCCCTTTGTGGCCTCGGCAATTACAGCCGCGGCCAGCTCGCTCCCGCCCTGCGCCTCACCCGCGCGTGCGCCTTGCGGGGCGTGATCACCGGCAACCGCGACAAGGGCCTTGCGTGGGCGCGCGAGTTCGGGTTCCCGGAGCGCAACGTCTATGCCTACGCGACGATGGCGCGGCTGGTGGACAACCCGGACATCGACATCGTCTACGTCGTCACCCCTAACGCCCTGCACCCCGAGCATGTGATCGCGGCGGCGTGGGCCGGCAAGCACGTCATCTGCGAGAAGCCCATGGCTAACACCGCGGCGGACTGTAATGCGATGCTCGCGGCTTGCCGCGCGGCGCGGGTGCGGCTGTCGATCGGTTACCGGCTGCATTTCGAGCCCCACCACCGCGAGCTGCGGCGGCTGGCGCGCGAGGGGGACTTTGGGCCCCTGCGGCGCCTGTCGGGCGGGCTCGCCTTCACCATCAACCGCCGCGTCTGGCGGGTGGAGAAGGCCCTCGCCGGCGGGGGGCCACTGATGGACATCGGCATCTACTGCGTGCAGGCGGCGTGCCTCGCGGCCGATGCGGACGGGGCGGCGCACGCCACCTTCGCGCCGGTGGCGGTGCGGGCCCGCGAGCACCCGAAGCGGCGGGCCGATCTTTTCCGGGACGTCGAGGAGGGGATCACATGGGCGATGGAGTTCGCCAACGGCGCTTCGGGTGAGTTCAGCACCAGTTACAACGGCGGCGAGGACCGTTTCCGGGCGGAGGGGGAGCGCGGCTGGATCGAGTTCGCCCCGGCGTTCTCGTACGGCGGCATCCAGATCCGCACCAGCGCGGGCGCGCCCCGGATCGGCGCAGCGCCGGAGAGCCAGCAGGCCCTGCAGATGGACGATTTCGCGCGCTGCGTGCGCGAGGGGCGCGAATCTCCCGTGCCCGGCGAGATGGGGCGCCGCGATCTGGTCATTCTCGAGGCCATCTACCGCTCGGCCGCGGCCGGCGGCGCGCGCGCCGAGGTCAAGGTCTGAAACCGCGCGCGCTTCAGCGGCGCAGCAGGTTGTACTTCGCGATCGCCCAGAGCGCGCGGAAGCCGTCGCGCCAGCCAATCTTTTTCCCCTCGGCGTAAGTGCGGCCGTAGTAGCTGATGCCCACCTCGTAGATCACCACGCCGAGGCGGGCGACCTTCGCGGTAATCTCAGGCTCGAAGCCGAAACGGTTCTCCTCGATCTCGATCCGCTGCAGCACCTCGCGGCGGAATACCTTATAGCAGGTCTCCATATCCGTGAGGTTGATGTTCGTGGCCATATTCGAGAGCAGGGTGAGGACCTTGTTGCCCACCATATGCCAGAAATAGACCACCCGGTGCGGCTGGCCGCCCTGAAACCGCGAGCCGAACACGACGTCCGCCTTCCCCTCGAGGATCGGCTGCAGCAGGCGCGGATAATCCTGGGGGTCGTACTCCAGGTCCGCGTCCTGCACCACCACAACGTCGCCCGTCACCGCGCGGAATCCCGTGCGCAGGGCCGCGCCCTTGCCCTGGTTCACCTCGTGGAACAGCACTTGGTCCACCAGCGGCGCGATCTCGGTGCGCAGGAGGTCCCGCGTGCCGTCGCGTGAGCAGTCGTCGACGATGATGATCTCCCGCTCGGCCACCGGTGCGGCGCGCACGCGGTCCACGATGTGCCGGATGGTGCGGACCTCGTTGTAGCAGGGGATGACGACAGATAGCTTCATGCGCCGGGAGGCACCGTAACGACGGCCAGCCGCGGGAAAAGGTTCATTTTCCCGGCTCGGCCCGGAGGCGGAGGCGGCCGTCGGCAAACTCGGCCTCAAGCGGCGCGCCGGGCCCGGTTCCAGCCCGGCGGGTCACCGGCTGGCCGGACGCGTCGCGGAGGATGACGAACCCGCGGTTCAGGACGGACGCCGGGCTGGCGGCCTGGAGGCGCTTCCAGAGGGAGAGCAGCTGGTGGGAGGCGAGCTCGATGCGCGGCTCAGGGGAGGCCCGCAGGAGGCGACCGCGGGCGTCGGCCAGTTCCTGGCGCCGGAGCTGGGCAAGGTGCCGCAGGGCGGCGCCCAGGCGTCCGCGCAACTCGTCGGCCCGCTGCCACGCCTGCTCAACGCGCGCGGCCGGGGCCAGCAGCCGCAGCCGGGCCCGGGCGTGGTCGAGCGTGGTGCCGTGGCGCTCGAGGGAGGCGCCGACGCGCTCCCCAAGGCGATCGCCCGCTTGGCGGGCCCGCTCGAGGGCCGCGATAAAGCCGCTGGTGAGCAGCTCGGCGGCGGCGCTGGGCGTCTCGGCGCGGTGATCGGCCGCGAAGTCGCAGAGGGTGTAGTCAATCTCGTGGCCTACCGCCGAAAGTACCGGGATGGGCGATGATGCCACGGCGCGCACCAGCGGCTCCTCATTGAAGGCCCAGAGGTCCTCGAGGCTGCCGCCGCCCCGGCCGATCACGAGCAGGTCAAAGCCGCCGACCTCCGCCGCGAGCGCCAGCTGGGCCGCGAGCTCCGCCGCTGCGCCCTCGCCCTGCACGCGTGCGGGCAGGATCACCACGCGCCCGCGCCAGCCGCGGCGCTGCAGGATGCGGAGAAAATCCTGCACCGCGGCGCCGGTCGGCGAAGTGATGAAGCCCACCGTTCGCGGCAGCGAAGGCAGGAGCCGCTTGCGCTCGCGGGCGAACAGACCCTCGTCCGCCAGCCGCGCCTTGAGGGCCTCGAATTCCCGCTGCAGGCGACCCACGCCGTCGTCCACCACCACCCGCACGATGAGCTGGTGCTGGCCGCGCGCTTCGTAGACGGAGACGTCGCCGTGCACGATCACCTGCAGGCCGTCCCGCAGCCGCACGGTCTGGCGGGCCGCGTCCGCGCGGAACAGCACCGCCGCCAGCTGGGCGCCCGCGTCCTTGAGCGAGAAGTAAGTGTGGCCGCTGGCCTGCGCCCGCAGATTGGAGATCTCCCCGCGAATCCAGACGCTGCCGAGGGTGCCCTCCAGCAGCTGCTTCACCCGGCGGGTGAAGGAGGTGACGCTCTCCGGGCGTGGTCCACCGTCCGTCGCTTCGGCCGCCGGCGCAGCGCCGCGGCCGCTCACGGGGTGGCCTTCCCGCGGCTGAGATGCCGGCGCACGAGTCGAGTGGCGACCACGAGGCCGGCGAGGAGCCCGAGGGCGAGGAACGCGATCCGGCCGCGCCCCTGCGCGAGGGCGTCGCCGAACAGCATCACCGCCGTGCCGAAGGCGCCCTGGACCAGCGTGGACCAAGCGAGGTAGCGGCCGAAAGGAACATCGGCCAAACCGAGGAGGTAGTTCTGCACGAAGAACGGGGGGCCGGGCGTCACGCGCACGAGGACGATCAGGCCAGCCGCGTCCTCACCAGAGGCGGCGGGGAGCCGGTAACCGAGGTGCGCGACGAGGCGGGCGAGCAAGGGGCGGAGCGCGCGGCGTGCGAGCCAGTAGGCGAGGGTCAGGTTGGTCGCGATGGCGGTGATCCCGCAGGCGAGGACCAGCGGGGTCCCGAGACTGGCGCCGAACAGCGGCCCGGCAGCGAGGCTGAAGGGTGAGATGGGAAATCCGAACAGCGGCAGCACTGCCATCGCCCCGAAGAAAGCCGTCGGACCCGCCGCGCCGAACGCGGCAAACGCCGTCGCCCACGCCTGCCGCGCCTCGGCGATGAGCCGCGCGCCGCCGAGAAAGTAGAGCCCTGCCGCCACCAGCGCCCCGCCGATCACCACCGCGGTCAAGAGCGCGGGCAGCCAACGTGGGCGGATGGGAGACGGGGCGGGCGCGGATTCGGGCATCAATCGCAGGCTGCCCCCGGCGCCACCGGGCGGTCAAGCGCCACGCCGCGCCGGGCGGTTTCCGGATTCGACACCCCGCCTCGCGCCTCGATCCTAGGGAGCTCCTGCCGATGCCCGCCGAACCCGCCTGCAGCCTCATCGTGACCTGCCGCAACCCCGGAATGCGGCTGGGACCCACGCTGGCCAGCGCCCTCGAGCAGCGGCGGGCGGCGGTGGAAGTGATCGTGGTGGACCAGGGGTCGACCGACGGGACGCTGGCCTGGCTGGAGGCGCGCCGCGGGGAGTTTGCTGCGGTGGTGAATTTGCCCGGTGCGGCTCGGGTCGCGGCGGCGAACGCCGGCATCGAGCGGGCGCGGGGCGAGTGGGTCCATTTCCTGCGGCCCGGGGACCGTTTGGCCGGGGATGGCGTCGTGGCCGAGGTGCTGGTCTGGGCGGGTAAGACCGAGGCGGGGGTCGTCGTGGGCGAAACGGCCTCCGACGAGGGGGAGTTGCGGCGGCTGCCGGCGCGGGTGAACGCGCTCGCCGGGGAGTTTGCGCCACCCGCCGGCACTTTCTACCGGCGCTCGCTGTTCGCGGAGAACGGCCCGTTCGACCCGGATCTGCCGCTCGCCGCCGACTACGAGTTTCAGCTGCGGTTGTGGAAGGGCCGGGTCCGCTTCAAGCCCCTCCCCATTCGCGTCGCGGCGTGCGGCCCGCATCACCCCGCGGCCGGCCCGTGGCCGAGCTGGCGGGAGGAGGTCGCGGTGCGGCGGCGCTATTTCCCGTTCCATCGCTCGTTGCTTTGGGATGGCCTTGGCCTCGCCCGCGGGGCGTGGCGCGGTCTGCTTCGGCGACGCGGCTAGGACCGGAAAGGCCGCGCCTGCCATTTCAGGGTGCGGTGCCCTTCCCGAGGAAACCCCTTGGCCGCGTCTCCGCCGGTGCGGCGGCGGGGAGTGTGTCCGGGGTGATGAAGACCTCGGTCGTGAGCTTCAGCGGGGCGGGCGCGCCTACGTCGAAGGTAAACTCGGCGAAGGTCGCGGCCCAGCCGGTTGCGGGCGCGGGTAACTCCACGCGGTGGGACCCGCCGCCCTCCGGCAGCGGGGCGGAGATCCAGCCCGGCCCGAGGGTCTCAAGGCGAAAGTCGCGCGCGGCCGGATTGTGCGCCCGCCACACGCGCGCCTGGCGGGCAGCAGGTTTGGTCTCCACCGCAAGGCTGCCGTCGGGTGCGCGTCGCCACGTCACGCTCGGGAGGGGCCGGCCGTGGAGCAGGGCGTGGTGCCATGCGCCGAGGGTCTGGTAGGCGTCGGAGCCCTTCAGCCCGTGGTCCGCGTTCGGCACGTAGCGGAGGTGCTTTGGTCCCGCGAGCTCCGCGAAGTAGAACTGTGACGAATCAGGAGTGAAGAACTGGTCGCCGGCCGCGTTCAGGATCAGCTTTGGCATCGTCAGGCGGTCGCGGTAGCTGAACGGGTCCTCGATCGCGTAGAGCGCGCGCAGCTCCGGCGTGCCGGCCCAGTCGATGATGCGGTGGCGGACGTAGTCGCCCACCGCCGGCGCGTAGAATCCGTAGGCGCGGAAGTGGTTGCGGAGCGAGTCCTCGACGTTCAGCACGTCGATCACCACCGGAGCGACGCCGACAACTCGGCGGTCCACCGCGGCCGCGGTCCAGGCGGTCCAGCCGCGCTTCGAGCCGCCGGAAACGACGTAGGAGCCGACCTTGACTCCGCCGCCGGCCGGCGAAGCGAGGAAGGCCGTGGCGGCGTCCATCGCGCGCACCGCCGCCTTGGTCATCGGCAGGCGCGCGGGCCAGCGCTCGTCTCCGGTGCGGAGATACTGGTCCCAAGTGTAGCCGATGAGGTCGTCTTCGGTGCGCTCGCGGCCGTCGCCGTGGAACACGAGGGGCTGGTTGGGCACCTGGCGAAGCTCGAGCACGACGCTGCCGGTCGCGCGCGCGATCTCGGCCAGCTCGCGCGTCGCGCGCGGCGGGGGCCCGGGCCGGTTGGAACCACCCCCGAGGAACAGCAGCGCCGTTCCGTGGTTCACCGCCGGCGGGCGCATGATGACAAGCCAGTGGCGCCACTCGGGGCGGTTGACCTCGGCGGGCGTGAGCCACTGCTGCGACACGAGGTCGAGCACGAAGGTGGTGCCGGCCTCTTCGGCTGTCTCCGCGGCGAGGGTCCACCGGAAGGCCGGGTCAGGCTGGGCGACGTAGCGGTCGAGGGCGGTCTCGGTCGCGCCCGTCCGGGGCGAGGGCTGGCCGGCGGGCAGGACCGCGAAGGTGAACGCGAGCAGGGCGACGAGGAGGGGCAACCTCGTCCGGGGGCGCGGGAAGTGGTGGGAGCGCATTTCGGTCAGCGTGGGTCGCCCGCTGGCGTTTTGCAAATTTGCGCTGCGCGGCTGGCATGGCGGGCGCCTCTCCGGCATTGCGATCCGCTCAGCGGCCGAAAAGGCTCCGCGCCATGGTCAAGTTCTGCCTCCCCCTGCTGGCCGGCGCGACCCTGCTGACCGCCACTCCCGTGCCGCCCCCGCGCGACCTTGCGGGCCTCTTTGCGGCGAACGCGGAGCGGCTCGGCTCCGTCCTCCGCGACCCCGCCGTGCATCGCCTGCAGGTCCTCGTCACCGAGCCGGCGCTCCTGCCCGACGGCACCCTCGGAGTCCGGCGCAGCGCCTACGGCGATCCCGCGAGATACTTCTATCCGGCCAGCACGGTGAAGCTTTGCGCTGCGGTCGCCGCCCTGCTCGAGCTCAACACGCGTAACGCCCGCGACGGCACCGCCTGGGGACTCGCGACGCGCCTCCGCATCGAGCCCCGCTTCCCCGGCGACCGCCTGATCGACAAGGACGAGACCAACCGCGAAGGCGGCGCGGTCACCGTCGGGCACTGCATCCGCCGGATTTGCCTCGTGAGTGACAACGCCACGTTCAATCACCTCTACGAGCTCGTCGGCCAGCGCCGGCTCAACGAATTGATGTGGGAGGCCGGCTTCACCTCCTTCCGAATCCACCACCGGCTGTCCGAGCCGCGCCCGCCCGCCGAGCAGCGCCAGCATCGGCCGGTCGTCCTCGAGGACGGCGGCGCCACGGCTCGTCTCGCGCAGCCCGACAGCACCCTGAAGCTGGTGAACGACCTCTGGACGGACCAGAGCCTTGGCGTGGCGCGGATGGAGGGTGGCCGCCGGATCGAGGGACCGCTCGCCTTTGACACCAAGAACGCGGTGCGCCTGCAGGACTTGCAGGACCTGCTGCTCGCGGTGGTGAAACCGGAGCTCCGCACGGGGCGGAGAGGATTCCCGGGGCTGACGGTGGAGCAGCGGGCCTTCCTGGTGCGTGCGCTGGGTGAGTATCCGCGCGAGTCGAAGAATCCCGTCTATGACCCCGCCAAGTACCCGGACGACTATGTGAAGTTCGTGTTGCCCGGACTCGCGCGGGTTATCCCTGCGGCTCACCTGAGGATCTACTCAAAGGTCGGCTGCGCCTACGGGAACTCGGTCGAGAACACCTGGATCGAGGATACGCGCACGGGGCGGGGCTTCGCGCTCGCCGCGGTCGTGTACACCAATCCCGACGGCGTGATGAACGATGACCAGTACGCCTACGAGACCCTGGCCTGGCCGTTCCTTGCTGCCGTCGCTGAGGTGGTGGCCCGGGCGGTGCTGGCGCCCTAAGCCCGGCTTAGACCGAGCGTCAGCTGGCGGGGGGCGGGTTGCCCGTCGCCTGCACCTTGCGGCGGAAAATCGCGTTACCGTTGGTCACGTAGAGGTAGCCGAGGCCGGGGCCGGAAAACGTGCAGCTGGTCAGCGGCTGGTCGGGCTGCGGCTTGGTGAGCACGCCGCAGAGGCGGCCGGTGGGGTCGAAGACCTGCACGCCCAAGGGGCTCGCGACATACCAACGGCCCGCGGTGTCGCTCGTCATCCCGTCCCCGCCCGACGCCCTCCGGTACGGCGGCGGCTGGTTGAACTTGAACTCGCCCTTCGGGTCGATTGGCCGGCGCAGAGTCATATAGGGCGCGCGCGCGTCCAGCGTGCCGTCCGCCTGCACGCGCCAGACCTGCACGTGCTCCCCGCCCGCCTCGCTCACGGCCAGGGTGTCGTGGCGCGGCGAGAGCGTGATGCCGTTGGGGTTCGCGAGGCCCGTGTCGGCGGGCCGCTTCTCGCGCGTCCGCGGATCGAGGAACGTCACCTGTTTCTTGCTCGTCTCGGTGAAGAAGATGTGCCCGCGGCGGGTCACGGCTAGGTCGTTCGGCTGGACGTCCTCGGTGAGCACTTCCACCGCGCCCGTGGCGGGGGTGATCGCGATCAGGCGGCGCTTGGCGCCTTGGCAGGCGTAGAGGCGGCCGTCGGGGCCGAACTTCATCCCGCTGACGCCCTCCTCGCTGAGGCGGGTGCGGGTGCCTTCGGGGGCGAGGCGGTAGACGCCGGCCGCGGGCGGGCGCATATCCGAGTAGTAGAAGTTGCCCGCGGCGTCAGTACAGGGGGCGTCGGCAAAGGCGAGGCCATCGACAACCTTGGTCCAGCCCTCGCCCTCGGCGAGCAGGCGGTGGAGGGTAAAGTCGCTGGCGAGGTCGCCCTTGGTCACGATCTCCGGCCGGTGGGTCTCCGCGCGCCAGAGCCAGCGCAGGGCGCCGGGGAAGAGGCTGCCGCCATGGTCCGCGTTGTGGCCGTAGCCCTCCGCGTAGTCGAAGTGGACGTCATAGCCCATGTAGCGCAGGGCGGCGTGCATCTGCTGGTTGGCAAGGGGCCAGTTGCCGAAGGGGTTGTCGAGGTCGCCCGAGGTGTCCTCGAGGTAGACGCGCAGGGGCTTCCGCTCGGTCTTACGGATGAGGGACGGGTATGCGTCGCCACCAGCGAGGTGGACGAAGCTCCCGATGGTCGAGAGCACCTTGCGGAACTGGTCGGGGCGCTCCCACGCTGCGGTGAAGGCGGCGATGCCGCCGCTGCTCGAACCGACGAGCGCGCGGCGCTCGGGATCGGCGGAGAACGGGTGGGTCTTCGTGACCGCGGGGAGGATCTCCTCCAGCAGGAAGCGGGCGTAGCGGTCACCGAGGGAGTTGTACTCGAGGCTGCGGTTGCTGGGGCTGCCCGGCCGTTTCGGCGCGCCCCTCGACGGGTCGTGCCCGGCATTGATGAATAGCGCCCC
>Ga0194127_10000544_pt1 | contig 60354 bp, 55 predicted proteins | sample TA2KigC100mmetaG_FD_148624 | JGI IMG/M metagenome (GOLD analysis project Ga0194127, IMG submission 148624) | Freshwater microbial communities from Lake Tanganyika, Tanzania - TA2015036 Kigoma Deep Cast 100m | ecosystem: Environmental > Aquatic > Freshwater > Lake | place: Tanzania: Lake... | reverse complement strand
CCCCACAGAGGGTTTCAACGGCGCAGAGATAGAGCAGGGCGTGATCGGCGCGGTTTTTAGGGCTTTTACCGAACGCCGCCCGGTGAGCGAGAAGGATCTATACATAGCTCTGGAGAGCATGGTGCCTCTCTCCACCACCATGCAGGAACAGATCAAGCAAATCGAGCGGTGGGCCCACAACCGTGCGCTCAAGGCAGGCGGCCCCTAACGAGGTGAACTCGACGCCGCGCGCGTTACCCGCAAGTCGATATGGCGTCCGCTGCGATTTTGCTCACATCTCGGACTTGGATCTGACTCACTCCTGTTTATTGCAGATCAGGACTTTCCGGCCGTCCTTAAATACCACTTGGATTTTCTGGCGCCCCACGATTTCGAGGACCCTGCCGACCCCAAGGGCAGGGTGTTCTATGAATTCACCCACCGTGTACATGTCGGCGAGCCTATATGGTCTAGGCTCGGCATCCGGCGGCATTTCTTTCATAAAAGTAGACCATTCACCGTATGCTCGAGAGTTGGTCTTGCGGGGCTTGGGCCTGGGAGGGGTGTCAGGTCGATTCTTGACAACCGCCGCGTTCTTTTCACGAACTCCTACACGTTTGGGTGGATAGTACTTGTGGTCGCTTCCACAGGTCAGGCAATGAACCCTCTTTACCTCGTATCCCACCACTGCGATCACACGATGATTCAAGTTCATTCGACAACGCGTACACCACGCTTCCAGGTCATCACCCGGCCCGATTGTATTTCCAGCCATCCGTCCTCCACAATCGCTCTCACAGCTTGTCCCTATCATACGCCAAAGGAAAATTCGGTTACTTTTAGGTCATTGTTCACCTTGGTCACACCCGCGTGCGCGGCTGCCAATTCACCTGCGCTGCCCTTTTCCTTAAGACTGCGAATCCGGCCCGTAATGGTCAGCACCCCATAAGAATTGGCGACAACCTCAACGTTTCTGGCTATAGCGGAAGTAAGTTTCTTGCGGATGAGAGCCTCAACCCTCTTGGCAAGAGCCATACTTCTCAGCTTTTCCTGAATCTCTTCCGGGTCGGGAACTTTTTCCATTTTTTCCGCGGCGGTAATGACGATCTGCGCTGCATCCGCCGACGAAAAGTGTTCGGTGTTTACCACAAGATCGTAGAGAGCCGGATCGTTCTCGTCCTGACGAAAGATCGACCGGGCAAGGTTGTCTCGTTCATGGTCGTACTTGCGGATAAACTCTTCGGCCTCTTCCGAGGAGATATCGTACCGTTCCATGATCCGTTTGATCCTGACGCTCATGGGCGCCACTGTACGCACCTTTAGGACCCCGGGAATGTCCCGAAGGACGATCTGGGCGCCTCTCCCGATAAGCACCACGTTACCTCTGGAGGCCTCCTCGAAGTTGAGCGCCTGAAAGAGGCTCGTATAGGCGGGTCTGTCAAAAAAGATCCGCTCCCAGAAGGTCGGTCCGAGCTCCGTCTCGTACACGAGACATGCGTCATCGTATTCTCTGTCACAGGACTGGGCCAACTCGTGAACTTGTTGGCGGCCCACAAGTTGCAAACCCATCTGCTTAGCCACGATCGCGGCAATAACGTCTCCGAATGACCCTACCAGCCTGGAAATAGTTACAATCACCATGTATCGTCCTTCCTCCCGCCCAATATCACCAGGTCTTCTTGCCCGCTCAGAATCCTGCGCCTGAATTTCCACGAGCCACACGTGGCGACCCCAGGGCTAGGTCGTTTTATCATCAGAACGCGACCATCGCCTCCAGTCATGGGGCCACAATGATCGTCAGCCGCTCAGGACCGTGCACTCCAATGGTCAAGGTTAATTCGATATCCGCGGTTCTGCTGGGACCTGTCTCAAGGGTGACGTTGGTAGGTATATCCTGCCCCCACAAAGCGAATAGATCTTCAACGGTCTCGTATATTCTCTCTTGCGGAACTATCGCCACGTGATGAGGGGGTAGGAGGCCGGCCTGCACCACTCGTCCGCCTTCGCTGGAGCACACAATGCTCCCGGTTTCAGCCACTGCCCCGAAGACCTCCTCCACGCAGACGGACGCCTCACGGTAATCCTCTTCACGCTTTTCCGGAGGAATCACCAGGGCTCTTTCCTTTTCGCCGACGCCGGGGCAGAAGATGGACTTGGCGTTTCTCAACAGATCATCGAGAAGTCGCTGAGCTTCATCCAGGCCGGCGGCCCGAAAGGTCTCCGCTCCGCACTTTGTGGCATTCTCCATGAAGAGCGAGACAACACGGTCGTTGTTCACAACATCCTCCTCCGGAAGGCGCGCGCAACGGGCCGAGGAATCCGGCTCATTGGGCCATAGCCGCTCAATTTCTGCGCGAAAGGCCAAAAGATCCGGGCCAAGGTCTGGCCGAACGCGAACATCACCGGCGAGCTAACAACAGCCCCGTACGCGCTCATGCCCCGTTTCTCAAGCAAAGGGGCAAAGCCTTCTTCAACACTCGCCTCCCGCAGCCGACACAGCAGCCTCACCAGCGGTACCTTGACCGGGCACGCGTCAACGCACGCCCCACATAGGGTGGTGGCGTCCAGGACAGGGTGCGCCCGCTCCATTCCTTCGAGCAATGCGGTAAGAACGATCCCCATCGGTCCCGGATACGTGGAATCATACGCATGGCCCCCTATGGCGCGGTACACCGGGCACACGTTCAGACATGCGCTGCACCGAATGCATTTGAGAATTTCACGATACTCACCCTTGAGAATTTCCCAGCGCCCATTGTCCAAGAGCACAATGTGTAGCTCATCCGCGCCGGTGAAATCCCCGGGCTTGCGTGGGCCGGTGATGACCGATACGTAGCTGGAGAGCATCTGGCCGGTCGCGGATCGAGGCAACAAGCGGACGAACGAAGGCAAGTCGGTCACCGATGGCAAGAGCTTTTCTATGGTGAGCACCGCCACGTGCAGCCGCGGAACCGTGGTAACCATCCGACCGTTTCCCTCGTTCGTGAAGATGACAAGGCTCCCTGTGTCGGCCACGGCAAAGGGGGCGCCTGTGATACCGGCGTCGGCTGTGAGAAACTCGGTGCGAAGCACGTTCCTGGCGACGCGGGTGAGCACGGTGGGGTCGTCGGAATAGTCCACTCCAAGCTTTTCGGCAAAGAGTTTGCCGATCTGTTCGCGGGTCTTGTGGATCGCGGGAGCAAGGATATGAGAAGGGGCTTCAGCAGCTAACTGCACGATGTACTCGCCCAGGTCGGTTTCGAGCACGTCTATGCCCCGTTCCTGGAGGCACGGATTGAGGTGGATCTCCTCCGTGACCATTGACTTGGCTTTTACCACTTTCTTGACGCCACGATCCTCCAGGATTCCCGCCACCGTGCGTCGCGCGGATTCAGCGTCTACGGCCTGGTATACCTTGGCTCCTGCTCGCTCCGCGCTGGCGCAAAACTGCTCCACATACTGCGGCAGGTTATCCAAAACTTTCATACGGATGGTGGACGCCTTTTCCCGCCATTCCTCCATAGGGAGGGACGCGATCCCTTCCGTGCGCTTGGTCACAAAGGTGTCCGTAGCCCTCTTTATGGCCTCGCGGAGCATCGGATCTCGCAAGGCCTTCTGGACGTTCGCTCGGAAAGTGATAGCTTCTCGTGACGAGCTCATAGACCCTCCGCGAGAACCTGCGCGATGTGTTTGACTGCCACGTTGTCGCCTCGTCTTCGCAACGCGTCATGAATATTCATCAGGCATCCGTGGTCGCAGCCCGTGACCGTATCAGCATTCGTGTTACGAATCGTCGCGGCCTTTTCCTCGGCGAGGGCTACAGAAATCTCGGGCTGCCTGGCCATGAAGATGCCGCCGAAACCACAGCAGCGATCGGCATGAGGCAGAGAAACGAATTCCGCTCCTTGGAGAGAATTCAGAAGCAGCAGCGGTTCTTCCTTGACACTCAGCTCTCTGGTTAACTGACACGAAGCGTGATACGTGATTCGCCCGGTCCCTTTGAGGCCGGCTTCGTGCGCGTTGAGCACGTGCACGAGAAACTGGGTGAGTTCGTACGTCCGCTCGGCAGTCTTTCGCGCTTTTTCCAATAGTCGCGGATTATCTTTGAACAATTCGGGGTAATGGTTCTTGATCATGGACGCGCAAGAGCCCGATGGTATGACGATAGGATCCGCACCGTCAAACACCGACAAGAAGTGTTCGGCCGCCTTACGGGCTTCGTGCGTGTACCCGCCGCTGTGAGGCGGTTTTCCGCAGCAGGTCTGCTCTTTCGGGTACGCGACCTCCACACCGAAGCGACGCAAGAGGCGCAAAGCGGCCTCGCCGGTTTCAGGAAAGAACGTGTCCACAAGACAAGTGCTGAAGAATTGTATTCGCATGGCCTGAGCGATCCGTTCCGGGCAAAAAGTCACTTAGTCTAGCGATGGGGACGCGCGCTCGTCAAGGCCAAAAACTTGCTTTGGCGATTGATCCGGTCGATTATAGAAACCGCCGTTTGCCTTGGAAGCGAGCGCAAGTTACGATATGATCCGGCTGGATGCGAAATCGAGCGCACTCATAACTCCTTTCATAAAATCGATCGAGAGAAGCTCCGCGACGGAGACTCGTCAGGAATAGATCGGAGCGCACACAACGTCGTGAGCCGGCTAACGGAGTGTGTCCCATGAGACATGGCGCCGCCGTGGCGGTCATCATACCCGCGTTGGACGAGGAAGAGGCAATCGGAAAAGTCGTCTCTTCCATACCGGAATGGGTGGACGACGTGATCGTGGTGGACAACGGCTCAAGCGATCGCACGGCCGCGGTGGCTAGCGCAAGCGGCGCGCGGGTTTTCTCGGAGCCGATGAAAGGCTACGGCGCGGCGTGTCTGAAAGGGATTTCACAGCTTAGAGATCCTGACGTGGTCGTCTTTCTTGACGGCGACTTCAGCGATCATCCCGAAGAAATGAGCCTGCTGGTCGATCCCATTGCTCAAGACAGGGCCGATCTAGTGATCGGTTCGCGGGTGTTGGGACGTCGAGAACGGCGATCGCTCACTCTCCAAGCGCGATTGGGCAACAAGCTGGCTTGTGGGCTTATCGCCCGGTTCTGGGACGTACGGTATACCGATCTAGGGCCGTTTCGGGCCATAAGCTACGGTTGCTTGCAAGACCTGGAAATGCGAGACCGGAATTATGGCTGGACCGTGGAAATGCAGATCAAAGCGGCCCTCAGGCGACTGAGGGTGACTGAAGTCCCGGTTTCGTACCGGAAAAGGATCGGTAGATCCAAGGTTTCAGGCACGTTCAAAGGCGCGGTGGCCGCGGGAACAAAGATACTCGCCACGATTTTTGGCTTCGCGGTGGAGGAGAAGCGCAAAGCAAGGCTGAAAGAGCCCCGCGAACGAGTGGTCCTGTTTACACGCTACCCTGAGCCGGGGAAAACCAAGACGAGGATGATACCTTTTCTCGGAGCGGAAAAGGCGGCGGATCTTCACGCGCAGATGACCGAGTTTACCTTGGAGCGGATCAACGAAGTCAAACATACGCGAGCCCTGTCAATTGAAATCCGCTATGCGGGCGGAACCGAACGACTCATGCGCCGCTGGCTGGGAAAATCCTTTGCGTACGCGAGCCAGGGGTCAGGCGATCTGGGAACGCGAATGTTGCGCTCGTGCGCGGACGCGCTCAGGCAGGGCGTCAGACGGGTGGTGGTCGTGGGCGCGGACTGCCCCGGCTGGACCGCGACCACTCTCGACAAAGCTTTTCGCCTGTTGTTGCGAAAAGATGTCGCGCTGGGTCCCGCCGTAGACGGCGGGTACTATTTGGTTGGCCTGAGCAGATTGGCGCCGGAGATTTTCCGTGAGATACCGTGGGGCACGGACCGAGTGCTGCAACAAACCATCGAAATCATTCGTTCGCGTGGCCTTGACGCGGCATTTCTCGATCCATTCCGGGACGTGGACCGTCCTGAAGATCTGCCCGTTTGGGAGGAAGCGGTCCGTGCTCGGTACGGGTGTTCCCTGGCCCGTTATGAGCAAGACTACTCGATCAGGCGCTCATCCCCGCTCTTCGACGGCCGCGGGCTCAAGAGAGCCTTGGAAGAACCACCGGAACCAATGAATGAGCCCTACGGAGAGCTGGGCCGTGTTTCCGTGATCATCCCTACCCTCGATGAGGAAGCTACGATTGGTTCAGCGCTTCTCCGGGTTGTGGGAATACCCGGCGCCGAGGTGATTGTGGCCGATGGCGGGAGCAAGGACCGGACCGTGGAGTTGGCTCTCAGCCTTGGCGCCCGCGTTGTCACCAGTTCCGTGGGGAGGGCGCGGCAGATGAACGCAGGGGCCGGACAAGCCACCGGTGACACACTCGTTTTCCTTCATGCGGATACTTTGCTTCCCGAAGGCTGGTTGGACGCGGCGCAGGATCTCCTCAACCGGCCCGGGACAACGCTGGGAGCCTTTACGTTTAAGCTTGACCAAAAATCAGCGTCTTTCAGACTCATTGAGAAGTTGGCCAACTTGAGAGCGAGGCTCATGCAGATGCCGTACGGCGACCAAGTCCTTTTCTTGAGGGCCGGCTTGTTTCATCGGCTCGGGGGATTTCCCGATCTTCCTGTCATGGAGGATTTTGAGCTTGTGCGACGCGCGCGAGGGCAAGGCAAAGTAAGGATAGCGTCGCTACCCGCGGTAACGTCAGCCCGGCGCTGGGGGAGTCTGGGGGTGTTGCGACTTACGCTCGTCCATCAACTCATCCTTATGGCGCGGCTGGTAGGCAGTTCCCCGCGAGTGATCTCATGGCTCGCTCGCCTAAGAGACCCGGAGCGACACACATGAAGGCCCTGCTCACCGGCGCCACAGGCTTCATCGGCAGCCATATGGCGGAGCTGCTCCTGGCCCACGGGTGGGAAGTGCTCTGCCCGGTGCGAATAGGATCCGCGCTGAGGGGCTTGGAAGGCGCGAATGTTCAGTTGGTCGCCCTGGACGATTTTGAGGAAGAGGTTCTCCGTAGCGGCCCAGTGGATTATGTGTTTCATGTTGCGGCGGCGACTCGCGCGAGGAATTACCAAGAGTACGAAAAAGCAAACGTACAGCTCACACGCCGACTGCTGGAGGCGTTTGCCAAACCCTCGCTCGGTAGCGGATTGAAGCGTTTCACGCTGGTCAGCTCGCAGGGCGCCGCGGGCCCTTCGCGCGACGGTCGGACTCCCGTTACGGAATCCGATCCTCCTCATCCCATCTCTCTATACGGTCGATCAAAGCTCGAGGCCGAGCGCGTGACCCTTGGCTTTGCCGATCGCGTGCCGGTGACGGTGACGCGTCCCTCCACGGTCTTCGGGCCTAGAGACACCGACGTGCTAGGTCTCTTTCGAGCCGCGAAATTCGGCCTCGCGCCGCGTTTGTCCGGGCCGTCGCGGCTGGTGAGCGTCATCTACGTCCAGGACCTGATTCGTGGGATCCTCGCTGCGGCGACATCTGAGAATTCTGTAGGGCAGACGTATTTTCTGGCGAATTCAGAACCTGTGGTTTGGCACGAGTTTGCGTTGCAGGTTTGCCGGATCATGGGCCGCGGCGGCATGGTCTTGCCTCTTCCTGTGCCTATAATGCGCGTTGTGGCTGCTGCGGGTGACCAGATCTCGAAGTATACGGGTTTCACCCCGCTCTTCAGGACCGAGAAACTCGAAGAGATGAGACAAATTGCTTGGGTATGCTCTACGGAGAAGGCCCTCAGAGATCTCGGATGGCGCGCTGAAACAGCAATTCCCGACGCGCTGCGAACCACAGCCGACTGGTGCCGCACGCACGGCTGGATTTGAGTTCTAGAGCTACTAATGCAGAGATGATATCACCGCTCGCGAGATGCGAGCGTTTTCTTTGACGGCCAAGCCTCCGGACCCCACGTGCAAGAGAACGGTGACCTGTTCATCAAGTCGCTCCACCACGGTTGGTGAATGAGAAGCGCCGGCGGCAAGCAATCTATCGTGCGGCAGAATCATGATGAGCATCGGATTGGAGGGGTGGATCTTCTCATTGAATCGAATGAGGTACGTTCCCGGTTCGAGCTTCCACCAGCCATACGGTTCCTCTCGGGTGTTCTTCACCGGATGCAACAGTTCCTTCGCTGCTTGCCGATACTCGCTCCCTCCGAAATCGAGGCTTCCTCCGGACCTGACCATACTGACGGATGAGACAGTCAAATCCAGCGAAAACGATCCGAGTTGTTTCTTGGCCGAGATCAGCCCCTGAACAAAAGCAACGAACTCAGTGGATGGGACAAAGCCTGTCATAGCCGGTGACCTTCTCCTCTCTCGTTAAGGCCCTTTAACGCTTAGGGGTATAAGTGACTGATGTCAGGATTCAATCGCTTTGACAGCCCTATCTCGCATATCCATGATTGCTGAAGCGGCCCCGGCTGGGTCATCCGCCTTGAAGATCGCGGAACCTACAATTGCGGCGGACTGGGGGCCTACAATAGCGGCCCATTCCTTAAACTGCTCCTCAAGACTCCTGCCAAAGCGGTCCTGTCGTCCGAATCCAGGACACCATATAGGTTTATCCGTCATGGTCCGGTACCGGCGAAGATCATCAGGCCGCGTCGCGGGTCCGACGTATCCTTCCACATGGAGGGCTTCGCCCATAAGCAGAATGGCCTCGGTCACGTCTCGGCATGGACGGTCCGCGGGAAAGGCAAGCTGAAGGCCCGCCTCAAAGACTTGCTCAGCCAAGGTGGCGATCTCGACCCGGCTACCGAAAAAGAGACTCGCGCCCGCGTGGCTCATCAAGGGCAACAGCAACACACCGATACCTGCGTCTCGCGCCGAGGCAACCGCTTCCGCCACGGAAACGGGCCCTGGAAAGCCGTGGACAGTAACGTGTGAGGCCCCCTGTCCCTGAAGCGCATGAAGGATTTTGGCATTCGTCCCGTCCCATCCTCCACTTGAATAGAAGCCGATGTCCGCGATTTTTAGGTCGATCAAGATAGGACGGTCTCCCACTATCTCCCTTATTTCCGCGATAGCGCGCGCGCCCTTTTGCAGTAGAGTTGCAGCCCCAACCTTTATGCCGTCGACAATGGTCCCTACCTCCCTCACCACCGTGAACACGTCTTCCGGTGTCGGGAGATCGGCAGCCAGGATAATTGCGTATTCTCTCATGGCATCCCCGTGGTCGAGAGCCGCGGCCGGAAGCAGCCATCGACGACATCGAGGACCGCGCTAAGGAGTGGCTTCATCCGTGTCCATCCCCAGTTTCATGAGCCGGTACCTGAGGGATCTGAGCGTAATGCCGAGCAGGCGAGATGCGCGGGCACGATTCCCCCCGGCCATCTCCAGCGCTCTGAGAATGAGCTTCTTTTCCAGATCCTGAGTGGCCTGATCCAGGTTGATCCCCCCCTCAGGGAAATCCGGGTCGCCGGTGACCACATCGCGTTGCACGCTCTCCACCAATCGGTCGGGAAGGTGCTCGGCATTCAGTTGATCCGACTGCTCCAGGGTGACGCATCGTTCGATAATATTTTCCAGTTCTCGCACGTTCCCAGGATAGTGATAATTGCGCAGGACTCTCATGGCAAGGGCGGAGACCTTCTTAATGTCTTTCTTCTGTTCTCGCGCGAATTCTTTCAGGAAGTGATCGACCAGCAGGGGGATATCTTCTTCGCGTTCGCGTAGAGGCGGGATGCGGACACGGATAACGTTGAGCCGGTAATAGAGATCCTCTCGGAAGCGACTTTCCTGCATCTCCGTTTCGAGGTTCCTATTGGTGGCGGCGATCACACGGACATCCACTTTTCCCGACTCAACCCCCCCCACCCGACGGAACTCCCGGTCTTGAAGGAAACGCAGGAGCTTGGTTTGCACGAAGACAGGAATCTCTCCCACTTCATCAAGAAAAAGTGTTCCGGTGTGGGCTTCTTCGACGAGGCCGGCCTTATTGGTCACAGCGCCGGTGAACGCGCCCTTCACGTGGCCGAACAGCTCCGATTCGATCAAGGTTTCCGGAATGGCGCTGCAATTAACCACCACAAAGGGTTTGTCAGCGCGGGGGGATTTGGCGTGGATCGCCTTGGCCACGAGTTCCTTGCCGGTGCCGGATTCACCGAGAATGAGGACACTCGCCTTCGACGTCGCGACCCGGTTTATCATATCAAAGACGTCCATCATTTCGCGAGATCGGCCTATGATCTCGCTGAATGCGAATTGTTCCCGGACCTTATCGTCTCTGAAGGGGGCCTCTTTGCGAAACTTCCGAGCCTCGAGGGCATTACGTATGACACTACGGAGATCTTCAACTTGAAAGGGCTTGGATATGTAATCGTACGCGCCTTCACGAACCGCTCTCACCGCATCGTCGGCCGAGGCGTACGCGGTTATGGCTATAATTGCCGCAAGCGAATCCACGGCGCGGATCTCTCTAATCAAATCAAGGCCGCTCATTCCAGGCATTTTTATGTCGGTAATAACCAGGTCCGGCCTCTGTTTTTGGTACAGGTCCATGGCTTCCTCACCACTGGTGGCCAGAACAACCTCATAGCCTTCCTTGGAGAGCATAATTTGAAGCAATTCCCTCATGCTGGCTTCGTCATCAACCACAAGAAGGCGTTCGTTCATGAGCCGGCGTTACCTTTGTCCCGTCGATTATCAGTCACTTCTTCGGCCGCCAGAGGCAGCTTAATGGAGAAGGTAGTTCCCGAGGAAGCGTTGCTCCAAACTTCCACTGTCCCCCCGTGCGATTGCGCCACGCCCAGCGCCACCGAAAGTCCCAGCCCCACCCCGCCGGGTTTGGTTGTGGCAAATGGCTCAAAAAGGCGCTCTTTCATCTCCGGCGCTATTCCGAAACCCGCATCTTGTATGTTGAGTCGGGCCTGGCCTTTCTCCTCGTCGGCCTCCAGCGTGACCCTGATGACGCCATTTTCGGGCGAGGCTTCCGCCGCATTCTTGAGCAGATGCCAAACCGCATGACGAAGCCGCCGAGGATCGCCTTCGACCTCCAAACCACGACTCAAGAGCGGTTCCACAACCACTTTTTGTTTCACCTCGGCATCCTGGAAGAAAAGCTCTATCGTGTCTTCAACCAGTTGGTCCAACATCACCCGGACTCCGCGTGTCCGGCGCACACTCACAGCGGCCGCGAAGTCCTCGAGCAAGGAGTTGATCCGGTCCGCCTCTCTGAGCACAATATCAAACAGCTTGGCCTGATCCTCAACCTCTCCGGTGAACTGGCCCAGCATCTCCGTCGCTCCCCTCAGCGCAGCGAGAGGATTGCGGATCTCATGAGCCATACCCGCCGCGACTCGCACCAGCGCAGCCTGACGTTCGCTCAGCCGAACGCGTTCTTCCATCTTCCTCAATTCGGTCACGTCCTGGAAAACCACCAACCGCCCGGATCGGACTCCATCCACGTCCATCAGGTCCGACACGGTCAGGTGAATATCTCGGCGTTCTCCGTTAATCTCCTTTACAGTGAAGTAAGGCTTTCGGGAGTCGGTTGAGGCCAATCCATCCTCTCGAGTTACCGTGAATATTTCACTGAGCGGACGATGGACCAGCCCATGAAGAGGAGCGGCCAGCAGCGCGGCGCCCGAACGGTTCACGTATGTAATATTGTCATTCTCGTCCGTAGTGATGATCCCGCTCGGGATCGAGCGGACAATGTTCAGATGGAGGTCTGAGAGCTTCTCAAAGTCTCTCTCTCGCAAACTCAGAGCGGTTCTGGTGACTTGAAGCTGCTCCGCGAGCGTGCTGGCCATGAGCGCGATCAGGAAGAAGACGGTGAAATGCACTACCATCACCCACAGCACATGCCCGGGGGAGGACTTGTCCCACGCGACCACCCACGGCCAGTCGCTCTCAGGGATCAAACCGTGGAACTGGAAGTTAATGAGTAACCCAAACAGAATCGACGCAACAGCCGCAGTCAGAAACGCGCCTCTCCTAAAATGCAATATGCCGGACGTGACAATGGGAAACACATAAATAAAGGTGAATGCGCTGGACGCTCCACCAGTAAAGTAGACCAGAGCAGTGTAATAGACCAGGTCCGCGATGACCTGAAAGAAGGAAAAGCCCCACAGGTTCGTGATCCGAGGCAGACTGAGCGCGTAGAGCAAACTGAGGATAAAGATGGTCGCGATGAGGATATACAAGGGGAAAAGCACGCCGGTCGCAACCGTCGCGCGCCCGCTCAATTGAAAGAAGATCGTGGCGACCAGCAGCAGTGTGGTCACCACGACCCTGAGCAGCATCAACCACTCGACGAGCTTGCGGTACTCAGGGCCGCTCGGCAATTCCTTGGGTTGAATCGAGCGAACTATGAGCGCCAGGATGCCCAAAGGCCAGGCCTCCCTCTTATGCTTGGGCTCTTGCGTAACGATGCTTGGACGGAACCTCGTTTGTTCATGCCACGAATTGCGCAATTCACGCCGCTGACATGGTGACGTCCCTCGGTGGATTCTTCAGGGGGCGGAGCGCCAAGGCCCTCAGTCGCGTCAAAGGTCGATTGCGGGCAAGCTGCTTCTAATTCCACTTGGACGGCTTGCCGTGCTGATCCCGCACAATCTCCTTCACTAGTGTCACCTTGCGAGGGCACTTGTACCGAGAGAGATACTCCCTACAGAATCGAATGATTTCACGCTCATCCGGTCTTACGCCGCTTTCCGGAACGACCAGGGCTTCGATAACTTGCCCTCGCATCAGATCCGGCGCGCCGATCAACGCCACGTCGGCCACCTGAGGATGACGTATTAGTATTTCTTCCACTTCCTGGCAGTATACGTTGAAACCGGAGGTAATAATGAGATCCTTCTTGAGCCCCGTCAGCGTAATGTAACCTTCTTCGTCCAAGTGACCCAGATCCCCCGTATAGAGCCATCCGTTTCGGACGACCATTTCGGTCTCCTTGGGACGGCCCAAATAACCCAGCATCACGTTAGGCCCCTTAACCACGACCTCCCCCTCAACGCCCGCCGGGACACTCTTACCGTTCTCGTCGTGAATCTCGACGCTGACACCGGGAATCGGCACCCCAATGGTGCGGGGCTTATTCAGGACATGGATGTTGTTCCACGACACGACGGGTGAAGCCTCCGTGAGCCCATATCCCTGATAGATGTCGATGCCGAATCGTTCGCAGAACTTCTCGTAGATCTCATAGGGAAGAGCCGCGCCCCCGCTGATGCCTATAGTGAGACTGGAGAGATCCAGGTCCTTGCACGCCGGATGATAGAGGAATCCATAGTAGACCATAGGCACAAGCCCGGTGAAGGTGACCCGCGCCTTTTGCAGCCAGGGAATGAGAGTGGGGAAGTCCACGCGCTCCACCAAGTACGTGGTCGCGGCGACTCGGAAGATATTCAGCAGGTTCGCAGCCGCGCCGAACGCGTGAAACATCGGAATGATGGCCAAGCCATGGTGCTCGTGGGTGCCGTTGCACTGCTTAGCGAGCATGATTGAATTGCTGTCCAAATTGCTATGACTGAGAGTCGCCCCCAGAGCCCGCCCCAGCAGTCCCGCGGTGAAAATCACCACCGCCGGATCGTCAGGCTGCATGTCGGCGGCGGTGAATTGATCCGAAGAGCCCTTCCGGATGTCGTCCAAGGAGATCGCGTCTTCCGCAGCTTCCGTCGTAATTATTGCTTTCACATACTGAGCCCGGTCCTGAAGCGCTTGAAGCTTGGGAACCTGATCCGGTTTACAGACCACTGCCGACGGCTTGGACTCGGTAAAGTAATGGCTCAGCTCATGCGCCGTGGAGAGTGGATTGAGCGTGACGGCGACGGCCCCGATTCGGAACGCGGCAAAATACGCCATGACGAATTCAGGCCGGTTACCCATAATGACCGCCACTCGGTCACCCTTGCCGACCCCTGACTTTACGAGCGCATTAGCAAGCTGATTGATGGAACGGAGAAGATCGCCATAAGAGATGGTCCGGTCCTCAAAAACAATCGCAGGATGATCCGGCCTGTCGCTCGCGGCGCGGTCCACCATTTCGCTCAGATTCATATGAACTCCTGTCTGAAGGCAGCTTGGAATGGGCAGAGCTTAGCACGAGCGCCGCTTGAATTCAACTCTCAGCGCGCCATCTTGGAGGCGCTGGTGAAGAGAGAGGATAGGATCAGCCTCCCGAGCCTACTTTCCTGACTTTCACAGGCGGAGGCATGGGAAATTCTTGCACCGCAAACCACTGGGGAAGCTTGGTATGCTGTGGGACGCAAACCGGTTCGGGAACGACCGAGACCACGTTCACAGGAACAATCCGAGGGACGATAGGCTCTCTCGTCTCCGGACGGCATGAGGGCTGAGGAAAACAATGGACGCACGGCCCGGCGCCCTCGGCGCATCCGACCGGCGTTTCAGTCACGAGCACGCGCTCTTTCTGACGCGCAAGCACGGGGTGGGGAAAAGTTTGAACGAACTTCCTGGGTATGATTACAGTCTTATTTTCCACACACGGGACCATCTTCTGATAATAGGTGACGCAGGACTTTGGATCGGGCTTAATGAAGAAGGTGTATTCGCCTTTGGCCGCGAGCACGTCTTCTCCGAACGCCAGAGCGGAGGCCGCCAGAGCGAGGGTCACGAATGCCGCCATCGAGCAGGCGAAAAGGAGCTTTCTCATTGTAATCCTCCTGAAACTATATTAATTATAGCATGATAATCATAATCTATCAAGTTTAGTACAAATCATAGATGCAGAATTCTCTGTCTTGCACGCGATCCATTGGTTGTGCTAATCTCAGGCCCAACACGGCGAGAAAGGTGAAAACATGCTCTCCGTCAGGAATTCGGGCATTGTGACGCTGGCCCTGGTCCTCACTCTGATCGCGGCCTCGAGCGCGCCTGCCGGGCAAGTATGGACCAAGTGCGACATCACGTGCCGCTGTCTGAGCAATGATCAGATCGGGAACTTCTCCTTCATGATCCCCGTGGACACATCCCCCGACGTGGCATTCAGCGCGCATGAAGCGTGTAAGAGCTACGGCCAGCGGATCTGCTGGGACGGGTGCAATGGGCTGAAGTTCGCGTTCACGTACCAGGTCACCAGCCCCTGAGATCGAATCGCGCGGCGATTCCAAGCCATTCGGCGGGAACGAGCGCATCCGCGACGGCGCGGAGGGTGAGCTGGACGCGCCCCTATTTCAGGCCCCCGCGACTGGACGATCTATTCCCACCTTCAATAATCCATTGTGTCGTCTTCGGGTGAAGATTTGCGCCTGCCGCCAAAGAAGACGAGCAGCGTTGCCACGGCAAGCAGAATTGCCCCGATCATTGCCGCGTCCGTTCTCCCTTTGAGATAGAGAAGCACTAACGAGACAGCGGCGAGAGAAAGAGCAACCAGGGCAAACAAGCTACTGGAAAGGATTCTACGGAGCATCCCCGTTCCTCGCGGCCTTACCGGTAAGAAGGTAGCCCGTGGCTGTTCGCAGATACCCGATCTCTGGCGGAAGATCTCTCGATCAAGCGCAGATAACGGGAGTAGTCCAGCTTCTTCAAAAGTATTATCGCCTGAGAATAAGCGTCACGGGCCTCTCTTACCTTGCCGAGCTTCTCGAAGACCTCGGCCTTGTGCGCAAGCAGCGATGCAGACGCTCTGTCAAAGTAGTTCAGGGCTTGCGCGTGTCTGCCTGCAGCCTCGTATAAGATAGCTATTTGGAACAGGGCGTTGGTTTCATCAGCCGCGGCGCCTCGCGCGCGAGCGTCCCAGAGGCGCTCAAGAGAACTGACCGCCGCAGATGCGTCTAAACCCAATTTGCTCGCGAGGTTCCGGGCCCTCTTCTCGGTCAGTTGAGGCATGCGAGCATTGTTGGCCGCCCGCCAAGCCGTAGTGGCGCGGGCGTAATCCTCCAATGCCTGCGGGAAATCACCCCGTCGTTCGCGCATCAGGGCCACCCGCGTAAGGAGTGGCGCCATGCCCTGACTGAGCCTGAATTTTTCTCGATATCCAATGGCCGCCACCAGCGCATGAAACGCCTTATCGTTGTTTTTCCTCATCGCGTAGGCTTCAGCCACTTGCTCAAGCGCCTCTATCATCCGGACTTCTTCTCCGGCCGCCTTTAATCGAGCCAGATAGGCAAGGAGGCCCTCTATGCTCTGCCGTTCTCTCTTGTCCCCCGGCGAATCCTTAAGAGCGAAGGTCTGACGCTGGAGTTCCTTCGCAGGCTGAGGCACGCGGACCACGGCCACGGGCTTGGCCTCAACGCGAGTCGATTCGACAGCAACCGGCTTCGGACTTTTTTCTCGAGCGGACTCTGGCCGAGAGGCCGGCGCGCCGGTATTGAGTTGAGCAGGTGGAGCGTGCGGCGTCGCGGGGGACGCGGGGGAGGGATTTCGTTCAGGCTCCGGTGTTTTGGCTGCAACGGGCGTTAGACCGCCGGGCCCGGTAGAAGGGGTGTCCGTAGTGATTCCTGGAGCCACGACTTGACCGAGAAGCTTGATATACCCTTCGGAAGCCGCTTTTTGTCGCCATCTGGTCGCGTAGCCTTCGGCCTTGTCTTTCAAGCCAAGTCCCTGGCTCACTTGTGCGAGCTGACCAAGGGTAAGAACGATTTCGTCGGAAGCATTGAGTCGCTCAAAAATAGAAAGGGCTCGCTCAAGAGCCGGCAACGCGCGCGGATTTTCCCCAATCTGTGTATACGCTCGAGCGATTTCAATCAGGATCCATGCCATGCCATGCTGGTTCTTGTTTCTTCGTGCGAGCTGCAGGGCCTCTTCGTGCCTCACCAGAGCCTTATTGAAGTGGGAATCCTTCGCAAAACGATATCCCTGAATATAGAGCGTCGCGGCTTCCGGAGGCAGCTTCTCGACGGCGCGCCTACGAGCGAGGTCATCCAGCGCGGCCAAACTCTCAACAGTGGACGCCACAGCCTGCGCCGGCTCGGTCTTAGTGGCGCTTGATGCGTGCGCGGGACTCGGCGCCGGTAAAGCTTCCTTAGGCCGACCTTGGATCGGGCTTTCCCCAGGTTTCCCGGCAGGTCTGCTCTCGGCCTGACTTTTCGCCTGAGGCGCCGCCTGCCGCGCTGCCGGACCTTTCTTTTCCAACGCGGCTATTTTCTTTTCCAACGTGGAAGTGGATTGGGGATCGGGCGCGACGCCCAAAGCCAACTGGTACATTTTTACGGCCTTTTCGATCTCCCCTTCGGCTTCCAGCGCCTCCGCCATGAAGACAAAAGACCGACTGTCCAAAGGCCTTGCGGAAAAGGCCCTCCGGTAATCCTCTTTAGCCTTGGCGCGCTCTCCTATGCAGACGTACGCCAGCCCGCGGTTCGTATAAATCTTACCCCCGAGTTCCCCATGATTTAGCGCCAGGGTGAGGTCTTCAACCGCCCGTCGGCACTCCCCTCTTTCCAGGTGGAGCACCCCTCGGTTGTTTAGGGCGGAGGCATAATCAGGTCTAATTTCAAGCGCTCTTGTGTAATCTTGCAGCGCTTGATCGAATCGGCCCAAACGTTTGTACGCGACCCCTCGGTCATTGTATGCGCGATACGCCTTGGAGTCCCCGTCGATCACCGCGCTTAACAGACTGATCGCGCGCTCCAGGTCACCCTGTTTCAAAGCCTGAACCCCTTCCTCGTACGATCTGTGGCCGCGTTCTGCTGCCACAACGGCAAAGGGCAAGGAGCAGGCCGACAGGAGAATGACGAGGAAGATTACCGGCGAACGCTTCATTAACACGGCCTCTTCAGGTCTGCTTGCGTCCTGTGGAGGGGATGGGAGCCCTTTGACGACGCGAGCTTTGGGCAGTCATTGCCGCTTACATCGGAACCGATCGGGCGGCTTCAGCGGTTCCTACTTGTCAATGACCCCAAACTGGGCAAGAAGGTCTTTGACGCACGCGAGTGTGTCTTCGATGGCCTTGGGGAGCTTGTCGACGAACGAGGCCTCCTTGAGAGCCGCTGCCAGGCTCGGGGCAGGCTTCACCTGACCTTTCGAGCCGTTGTCATTCACCTGTATGCGTTCGTAGCCGGCGGCCGTCGCGCTCCCTGCGGCAAACACAATCACGAGCGCCACCAATCCGACGACCTTTGCGGTGCGACTCATCGCTGAACCTCCATTGTTCAAGGACAATACATAGAGTTTTACATTACAATCATATCATAAATCCCCGAAAAGCACCAGTCTTATCCGTGCCGTTTCTCAAGTCTCCAGTGAGCGTGGATGGACGTCTTGCCCGGGGACGTCAGTGCGGCCACGGGATTCGCCGGACCGAGCAATCTCCTGCACGGCGAAAAGACTGATTTTCCGGGGCAGGCCGGATCGGCAAACTCCTTTCAATGACACGGCCGGCTGCATTTCGCCATGAATCAGGAGCAGCGCAACTTTTCGACCGCGTGCGCATCTGGTAGATTGCGGGCATAACGTGTCCGAACTCATCAGCAAGCCGGAGAAGAGCATGATGAAGATCGCGGAGCTTATGAAAGACCGACGCATTGCGCGCATCATCGACTGGGACCTCCATCCGTTTGACGCGGTCACCAGGTACCTCGAATGGGGCGCCAACTGGTCTCGAGGGCTGGATCATGCCAAGGCATGTGGCGAAGAGAGCGCCTACTTTAAGATAAACGCCATCCACAGGCCGGCCAAGCTCGTCCTTGTGCGCCAAAGCCACCACGATTACGAAGTGATTTCCCAGATTGAGGCGCCTCAAGAGCTCATCGATGAGTCTGTAGAGCAATTCGCTTGTCGGAGCGCGGCTTGCGGCATCAGCGACCGACTCAGATCGTGGCTGAAGGCAGAAGCGTTCAAGCCCGCGTAACAAATAGCGCGCATCACGCTTTGCAGCCGATAACCTGCAATAGGGGTCGCCCCGGCCGCTACATCAAAATTGTTTATCCATTTTGCCGGGCTATCGGCCTTGATGGCGGAGTCTGAAGCTCGCGGCTTGTCTCGTGAAGACATCTTCCCCGTGTCCAAGCACGCCGTAACTTCCGTACCGAGTGTGCCAGTCCAGAGTTTCTCTGAGGGTCATCTCGAACTCAGCGGGTGAATAACTTTTCAAGAGTCGGTTCACCAGGAAAGAGCTTCTGAACGGATCCGCCTCTCTCGAGGCGAACGGAACCGGGCTGATAAGCGGATACTGTATGGCATGAGGATGCGTCTTGGTATGACGAACGCCTTGTGCTTGAACCGATGAGGCGGCAAGGACCATGACGAGGCAGAGGCCGGCGAGGATCGCGCTGCGCATCATCAGGAGCTCCTTCTGAAATATCCAATAATAAGAAACCCGACATAGAGCTGTTTGCCAATATATCATATATGACTGTGAATTTGCAAGGATTACATGACACAACCCCTTCACCATTGACACTTTTCGGTAATTGAGCTAGCTTTTTTTATGTCGGGGCGTAGCGCAGTCTGGTAGCGTACCTGAATGGGGTTCAGGTGGTCGCTGGTTCAAATCCAGTCGCCCCGACCAGAAGAGGCGCCCTCACTTTTTCCACTCAGCAGCCGTCAAGTGACGGCTGTTTCGTTTCCGCACGGCGATTGATCCCGCTCTTGCGAGCCCGTTCGAGCGTTTCCCACAATAAGCGCCCTTTCGGCAAACATCATGCCCGCACGCTTCACGCGCCGACCCGAAACCTACCAAAGGGCAAAAGTATAGCTTCTTGAGACGCGGTGAAATTTCATCCACAGATAATTGTGAAGATGCTCTTGTGACTCGACTCACGCTTGCCTCCCTCTGTGATGAGGGGCAATAAGATAAGGCTCGACCCAGCCCGCGACAAAGCTACCCAGCGGTGCGCAGGCTAGCGTAACACTGATGCGTATTCAAAGAGGCAAGATCGGGAAAATCTTCTTTGTGAGACCGGCGCCTCCACGGTTCAGGCAAGAAATCCCACGGTTTTCGGAATGCCCATGTCCCCGCAGAAGAATTGAGCATTCCGAAAAATGGTGGAAGTTCTTGGGGAGGTGGTCGGGGAGCCCCGCGGCCCGCGAGGTTACAAGAAGGTGCTCCCCGATTCTTATCTCTCTGAGAGCGAAGCGGTATAACACGGTGACCGCCGCGGTCGGGGAATCTCCTGCCGGTAGGTTGGACGGCCTTGCGTCGTCCTAAGTGGAGGAGGTTCCCAGACTTTGGCCGCCCAAAGTCGCTTGCTTCAGGGCACATTCGTGTTACGTGGTCTTCTCCGACTTGCTGGGCGGGCTGAAGATGTGAATGGCCCTGTGTTCCGCCTGTTCAGCGGCTTCTTCTATGCTCTCGGGCAGGGTGGGATGTGGATGAATGGTGAGCGTCAAGTCTTCGATGTTCGCAGCGGAAGAGACTGCGAGCGCGCCTTCCGAAATCAGGTCCGAGGCTGACGGCCCCACGATGTGGACTCCAAGGACCGTTCCGACTTCCGCGTCCGAGACCACCTTGGTGAAGCCCAGGCCCTCGTCACCTAGAGTCAAGGTTCGTCCCAGGGCCTTGAACGGAAAGACTCCCGTCTTCACCTTGTAACCTTGCTCTTTAGCCTGCTCTTCGGTAAGCCCCACCCAGGCGATCTCCGGATCGGCGAAGATTACTCCGGGGACTTCCACCGCTTCAAATGAAGCCGGCTCCCCGGCGATCACTTCAGCGGCTACTTTGCCTTGGTACGATGCCTTGTGGGCAAGCATGGGCCCGGCAACTACATCGCCGACCGCGTAGATACCCGCAGTGGTGGTCATCATGCGGTCGTTCACCAGCACAAATCCTCTGTTGTTCAGCTTCACACCAGCTTTCTCAAATCCAAGGCCGGTCGTGTTCGGTCTCCGGCCAACGGCGACCAGGACCTTATCCGCTTCGACCGATTTGTCGCCCTCGAGCGCAGAATATTGTAGTACAGCAACCCCATTGCGCTTCTCCATGCCTTTCACGCGCGCGCCCAAGACCAACTCCATATTGAGACTCTTCAGCGCCCGTTCCATCACCTTTCCGATTTGAGGATCCAGCATGGGCAAGAGCGTCCTTGCGGTCTCCAAAAGGGTGACCTTGGTCCCCAGCTTGGCAAAGACCGTTCCCAGTTCAAGCCCGATTGCTCCGGCGCCCACCACGACCAGCCGTTTCGGGAGCGCCTGCAATTCCAGGGCATCCTTGGAATCCATCACGAGCACGCCGTCATGGGGCATCCCCGGGATCTCCGCCGCTATGGAGCCGGTCGCCAGAATCGCGTGCTCAAATTCGAATCGGCCCACCCCTTTCGGACTCTCTACCGTGAACGAGCGCTCGCCCGTAAGATGAGCCGTGCCCTGGACGACTTCCACCTTGTTCTGGGAAAGCAGACTGCTCACCCCGTTGCGAAGCTTCCCGACGATGCCCTGCTTCCATTCCATAAGCTTGGGAAGGTTTACGGAGAGTTCACCGGCGATAATGCCCATTCTATCAGCGCGTTCAATCTCTCTTTTCAGACCGGCTGCGTGAATGAGGGCCTTTGAGGGAATACACCCCCAGTTGAGGCACAGACCGCCGAGTTCTTCCTGTTCCACCAGAGTCACTTCCAGACCAAGTTGGGCTGCCCTGATGGCAGCCACGTACCCGCCGGGGCCTCCGCCGATAACCGCCACCTGAGTTCCCTGCGCAAAATCACCCATTACCATAGGAGTCCTCCTATGCCACGTCCACCAGCATACGTAGAGGATCTTCCAACAAGGCCACGACGTGTGACATGAAGCGGGCCGCATCCGCGCCGTCCAACACTCGATGGTCAAATGAAAGCGTCAACGGCATGATTGTGCGAACCACCACTTCGCCGTTGCGCACGACCGCTTTTTCCATGGCCCTCAGTGAACAGAGTATCGCCACCTCGGGATGCACAATGATCGGCGTGGCCCAAGCGCCCCCTAAAGCTCCCACGTTGGTGATGGTAAAGGTTCCGCCACGCATGTCTTCCAGCTCGATAGTGCGATCCCGCGCTTTACGAGAGAGTTCGTTGAGTTCAGCGGCAATCTGCAGGATCGACTTCTTATCCACGTCTCGCACCACGGGAACCATGAGACCTGCTTCCGTATCTGTTGCGAAGCCGACATTGTAGTATTGTTTGTACACTATCTCGCCTGTGGCTTCGTCCAATGAGGCGTTGAACATGGGATACTTCTTGAGCGCATCCGCGACAGCCTTGGTCAGAAACGCGAGTATCGTGAGCTTCACTCCTCGCTGGTCTGCCAGGGTCTTCTCACGATCACGAACCTTCTGCAGCTCGGTGACGTCCGCCTCGTCAAAATGGGTGACGTGTGGAATGGTGGAAACCGACCGGACCATGACTTCCGCGGTGCGCTTGCGGATTCCCTTGAGCGGAACACGCTTGGTAGGTCCGTACTTCTCGAAGTCGAATCCCGCGGTAGCAGGCGCCTGGACAGCGGCCGCGGTGGGACCTTTGGGAGGCGGCGCCTCTTTTTTCTTGGCTGTTTCGCGCAGATCTTCGTCGGTGATGCGACCGCGGGGCCCACTCCCCTTGACCGCGGTTATGTCCACGCCGAGTTCACGAGCCAGCCGGCGTGTATGCGGCGTAGCCAGGATCTTCTTGGCGGGCTCGACAGGCCCTTCCTCCTCCTTGGCAGCTACTTTCGGGGGCTTGAGCGGCTCCTTCTCAGGGGGAGGGGCCTTGGGCGCCTCTTTCGGTTTTTCCTTCTTTTCGGGCGGGGCTTTTACCGCCTTTTCCTCCGTTTCTATGACGAGCAAGGGATCGCCGACCTTGACCGTATCTCCGGGGCTGTGGGGGGTTTCCGTGACGGTCCCTGTCACGGGCGCGGGCAATTCCACCACCGCCTTGTCGGTTTCCACTCTGATCACGGGCTGATCCGCCTTCACCCGGTCACCGACCTGGACCAAGTATTCGACCACTTCCGCTTCCGTAATGCCCTCTCCCACGTCGGGCAGCCTGAAGACGTGTCTCATGTGCGCTAATCCTCCACAGTGCGAGCGCTAGAAGCGCTTGCAGGAGCGAGAAATGATTATTGGTATGTGGAAATCCCCCTGTATCTCCCTTTAGAAAAGGGGGATTGCTCCTAGAATTGCATGGTTTCGTGGACCGCCCTGATCACACGATCCGCGGTCGGGTAATTGTATTCCTCCAGCTTCGCCAGCGGTGGTATCACATCGTATCCGGTAACTCGTTTAATCGGCGCTAAGAGCGATAGCCCCCAGCGCTCGGCAATGGTGGCCGCGATCTCCGCGCCCACGCCGAAAGACCTTGGCGCCTCATGAACAATCGTGGCCCTGCCTGTCTTGCTCACGGATGAGGTGATAGCCTCCGCGTCAAAAGGCCAAACTGTGCGCAGATCCACGATCTCCACGTCTACCCCTTCTTCCGAGAGATGTTGCGCCGCTCGCTCGCAGACGGAAACCATGCCTCCGTACGTGATGATGCTCAAGTCGTTTCCTTCGCGCACAATTCGGGCTTCGCCCAACGGCACGCGATACTCGCCGTCGGGGACCTCTTCCTTGAAGAGTCGATAGAGCCGTTTGGGTTCGAGGAAAATCACCGGATCAGGGTCTTCAATGGAAGATATGAGCAGGCCCTTGGCATCATACGGAGTAGAGGGGATGACCACTTTCAACCCGGGCACGTGGCAGAACAAGGCTTCCGGCGCATCCGAGTGGTGCTCCAGCGCTCGGACGCCCGCTCCGTACGGGGCCCGCACCACCAGAGGCACATTGTACACGCCCTGGGAACGGCGCAACATCCGTGACGCATGGCTGTATATGTGGTCAAAGCCTTTGAACATGAACCCTTCGAACTGGATCTCGGCCACAGGACGGAGGCCCGATATGGCCATGCCGACCGCGCTCCCCACAATGCAATTCTCCGCGAGGGGGGTGTCAATGACGCGCCAAGGCCCGAACTGATCTAACAGCCCTACGGTAGCCCTGAAGACCCCGCCGTCCACGCCCACATCTTCGCCCAAAATCACCACACGGTCATCCGCGGCCATTTTTTCCCGCAGGGCCGCGTTGATTGCCTCAACCATTGACAAGCGAGCCATATTTCACCTCGAGGACTCTCCTACAGTGCGCTTGACTTCATCTCTTTGTTCGCGGATATGCCACGGTTCCTCGGAATACATGTAGTTGAATATGTCGGTCGGTTCGGGAGGAGACTCAGCCTCAAAGGCCGCAACGGTCTCCTCCACCTCCTGGGTGAGCGCTGCCTGCAGCTCTTCTTCCTTCTTTTCGTCCCAGCCGTATTTCCGAGACAGGAACTTGCGAAGCCGGTCTATGGGATCTTTCTCGATCCAGGCTTCCACCTCCTCCCGCTTTCGGTACCGAGACGCATCGTCCGCAGTGGTGTGGTCGTCCATCCGATAGGTGACCAGCTCAATCAAAGCAGGCCGGTGGTCGTTTCTCGCGGCGTCCAGAAGCCGCTTGACGGTCAGGTACACGGCAAAGACATCATTGCCGTCAACCCGCGCCCCGTCGATGTCGTAGGCGGCGGCCTTCTGAGATATGGTTTCGGTAGCGGTTTGCTTCCCAAAGGGAACGGAAATCGCCCAGCCGTTATTCTGGATCGCGAAGACCACAGGGAGCTTGTACACTGCGGCAAAATTGAGAGCTTCGTGAAAATCCCCTTGGGAGGTGGAGCCGTCTCCGGAACTGGAGAGGACCGCGATCTTTTCATCCCGAATTCTGGCCTGCATGGCTATACCCACCGCATGGCAGAGATGCGACCCTACCGTGATACATATCGGCAGAACGCGGGAATTCTCCGGTGGCTTTATGCCTCGCTCGTCCCCGGACCAGTACGTGAACAGGTCGATCGCTTTCACGCCGCGAGCGAACTGAGCCCCATATTCTCGAAAAGACGGCAAGAACCAGTCACCGGGTTCCATGGCAAGACCCACGCCCACGTTCGCCGCCTCCTGCCCCCGCACGGACGCCAGGGTTCCCACGCGGCCTTGCCGTTGCAGGCTCAGGGCCTTGTTATTACAGAGGCGAGTAAAGATCATGAGCCGATACATTCGATGGATCAGCTCTTCGGGAATACCCTTGAACACTTCTTCGTCCACGCGACCTTCAGGGTCCATGAACCCGATCATTTCCTTCATCTTGTTCACATCCATGCTGAACCTGCCATCATACGGTCCTCGTGCCGGTCGAGTGACCGGATCTCTCGCCGGAGGCGATCCGGCATTCTGTGCAGCTCCCGGCCGAATACCGAACCGAATTCCCGTTGAACAACCTCCACGACCCATTTTCGTGAAGGCGCACGACCCAGAATCTCTTCCACGGTGGTCAAACGCACCCCTTCCAAACCGCATGGCCTCACATAGCGTGAAGGCCCCAGGTCTCCTTCCAGGTTAAGGGCAAATCCGAAGCTGGTGATCCACGAGCTGACCCTGATACCCATGGAAACCACCTTGCGGTCTTGAACCCAAAGCCCCAAGTGCGCGGCGCTGGACCTCTTGCGCTCAGCCTTGATCCCGAACCGATTCAGACTGCGAACGGCCACCTCTTCAAGGTTGCGCATGTATTGGCCGATGTTTCTTTCGTCGAGGCCTAGAGCAATAAGCGGATAGCAGACCACTTGGCCCGGCCAGTGGTAAGTTATTCCTCCTCCGCGGACGGAACGAGTCAGGCTGATGCCTTCCTCCGACAGTCGCGTCGGACTCACCAGTAGGTCGGGATGCGTATCCGCGGGACCGCCGCGCAATCCCACCGCGACAGTTTTCGGATGCGCCAGGAATAGGACCATGTCAGGCGCTTCATCCCGGACTTGTCGCCTCCTCACGGCCTCCATGAGCCGCTCGGCCTCTGAAACGCCGATTTGTCCGAGTTCTGTGGAGTAACAATTGCTCGCCGGCATCAATTCCACCCCGACTTCTATCATTCATATGCATTGCCCCCGACGTTGAGAAGTGGTCTGGCGACCTTAAAGTAATTCAAAAGTTAGGGTGGGAGGCGTTTGAAAAAATTCCCGGGGTCCCCTGCAAGAATTCAAAGATGCGCAAGGGGTCTAATACCGTCGAAGCGCCCTGGTGCTCTCAATGGTTGAAATCACATGTTGTTTGGCCTGCTCAATCTGCCATCCGCTATAAAGTAGGCAGGTGAGGAACTCCTTTGCCGCCGCTCGCATTTCGCCCTCGGAGGTAGCGTTGGCTATCATCATCGGGTATCCGGAGCAATCCGGCTGGGGTTGGCCCTGCGTCGGCCCCTGTGGTGGCGAAGAGGCGCCGGGCATTCCGGACGCCGGTCCCACAGGTTGCGGCATTGGCCCCGGTCGCTGAGGCGCACCGCTGTTCAAGGGCCTTTCCGGTTGCACATAGGGGGTAGGAGCTTCCGCTTGAGGGCCCCGGGGGCCTCGCGGGCTTCGGGGGGCGGTGGGAAAGCCCGGGCTCACCAGCGGAACAGAGGGTTGTTGCTCATAGTTTTCGGACACTGACGGGTGCGGTCTGGTCTGTGCGGGTCTACGCGCAGGTGTCGGAGCGACCGATTCCCCGCTCGGATTAAATTCCGGGGCTTGTGGAACCGAGTACGGGAACTGCTGGGCGTACAGGTCTATCCCTGATGCGCCCATCGCAAGCAGGACCAAAACAAGCAACCATAACCCCGACTTCATCGGTCCCATGACCACATTCCCCATTTTGCCGGCCCCAGAACCATACCACAGCACGTGGAAAAAGACCACGCGCCGCCGCCCTTTTTCGTGCCAGAGAGCCGTCCCGGCTGAATCCCAAGAGGTTTTCGCGCATCAAGATAAAATGAAGGAGAAAGAGACTACGTGGATTTCAGGAGGCTCGCAATGAACTCTCATACGCGCGACGAGCGGAGTGGGGATACAGACCGGATGGCATATGGGGAAGGCCCGGACGAAATAATGGTGGAATACTACCCGGGACTCCTTGCTGAAATGGAGGAAGCAGAGATCGAGTGCAGAGAACGCGCTGTTGAGTTGGAGTTATTCGGCGGTTACGAGTGCCGCGATGTTCCATATTCGTGACGACCGGCCGCGTCCGGGTTGGGGCTGAGAGCGCCAGGGAAGACGCTTGTTTGCTCCCCTTCCCTGATCGCTCAAATGACTCCCTGACGAGCAAGCGACTCCCTTTGCGTCTTGGATATACCTATAGCTGAGAGCACTTCATGGGTGTGCTCACCAAGGTGCGGGGCTGGAGTCTCTTCCCGCGGGGGAGGGGACTCGGACAGTCTGAAAGGAGTAGCCAAGTATCGTCTCGCGCCTGCGCCGGTGGTAATCATGTTCCGGGCGACAACGATCTCCGATTCCACAGCCTCGGTGAGCGCAACAACAGGCTCGCAGCAGCAGTCGTGGTCTTTCATGAACGCGACCCAATCCTGCTGTGTGCGCTGGGCAAAGATGCGTCGAACTTCCTCGATGATCTCAGGGCCTCCGAACTGGCCTGCCACCAGATCCGGCCGGTCGAGAGCCTTGCAGAAGTTATCCCAGAATTTGAATTCCAACGCTCCCAGAGACATGTGCCGGCCGTCCTTTGTGAGGTACAGCCCATAACAGGGAAATCGCCCCGTGAGGAACATGCCGCCGGGCGCCGGCTGTTCCATACCCGCCTCCACTCCGCCGAAAATCATGGTGGCAAGGGACAGCGATCCGTGAAACATCGACACATCCACGAACTGACCTTTGCCGGTCCGTTCTCGCTGGACCACCGCGGCCAGCAGCCCTGACAGGGCCATGAGGCTCCCGCCCGCAAGATCTGCTATCTGGACTCCAGGGATGCACGGTTGACCTTCCTGTGCGCCGGTCATGTGAATGACACCCGCAAGAGAAAGGTAGTTGAGATCGTGACCTGCCCGCAGGCGATATGGTCCGCCCTGACCGTACCCTGATATGGACACATGGATGAGCCGCGGTTGCGCTTTGCTCGTGATCTCGTACCCGATCCCAAGACGCTCCATAGTCCCGGGCCTGAAACCTTCCACCACAACATCGTACGTCCGGAGAAGATCGAAAAAAATGCGGAGACCTTCCGAATGCTTCAGGTTAAGGGTGAGGCTTTTCTTGTTGCGGTTGACCGCTTCGAAAAAGGGATTGGTCTCATTGCTCCCAGGGCCTAGGAAGCGGGCGTAATCTCCGCCGATCGGGTTTTCGACCTTGACCACTTCCGCGCCGAGGGTGGCGAGAAGCCAGGTCATGTAAGGCCCGGGAAGATTCATGCTCAGGTCCAGAACCTTGAGTCCCTTCAATGCCTCGGACATGATGCTCCACCTGTCTCAGAGTCGTTTCGATTTAGAGCCCCATGAATTTGGCTGCGATCCCCTTCATGATCTCATTGGCGCCCGCGAAGATAGACATGACTCGCACATCTCTCCAGGCCCGGGCCACAGGGTATTCTTCACAATAGCCATAACCGCCGTGGAACTGGAGGCACCCGTCTATCACACGTTTGGCCATTTCGGTGGTCCAATATTTGGCCATGGACACTTCGACAATTATATTTCGGCCCTCCATATGGTCCACGATCAGTTTATCCACGAACGTGCGGCCAAGCTTGACCTCGGTTGACATCTCCACCAGCCTGAACCGGATGTGCTGAAACTGGGATATGGGCCTGCCGAAAGCTGTCCGCTCCTTGCAGTGCCGAATGGTCATTTCCAGGATGCGCTCAACGAACGCGACCGCCATTATAGCACAGACAAGCCGCTCCTGTTGCAGCTTCTCCATAAGTTGGACAAAGCCGGACCCTGGCTCCCCCAGGCGATTACAGGCCGGGATGCGGCAATCGTTGAAGAAGAGTTCGGCGGTGTCCTGGCTGTGCCAGCCTATTTTCTTGATTTTCTTGCCTTTCTCGAATCCAGGGGTTTCGGCTTCCACAAGATACAAGCTGATTGCTCGATGGGGATCCTTATTGGAGGGGTCTCTCGCGGCCAGGACGAGCAGGTCGCAGTTAATGCCGTTACTGATGAAAGTCTTTTGTCCGTTGATAACAATATGGTCCCCGTCCTGCGCCGCGGTGGTCCTCATGCCCGCGAGGTCGCTCCCTGCGTTGGGCTCGGTCATTGCTATCGCAGTGATAATGTCGCCGGAGACGCATCCCGGAAGGTACTTGTGTTTAAGCTCCTCTGAGGCATAGGACAAGATGTAAGGAACCACGATATCGCTGTGGAGATTTGCGTCCAGCCCGAAATGGTTCGTCTTCACAAGCTCTTCCAGGAGTATCACCGAAAAGAGGAAGTCCGCGCCCATACCGCCGTATTCCTCAGGGACCTGCATGCACAAGAAGCCCTGCTCACCCATCCTTTTCCAGACACTTTTCGGCACGATGCCGGCTTCTTCCCATTCATCAACAAAGGGGGCCACTTCTCTTTCGCAGAACTTGCGAACCGCTTGTCTAAAGATTCGATGCTCCTCAGTGTACGGCAAGATCTCCATCCAGTCTTCTCCCTGGGTTCGTGTTCTTAGAAGACCCGCCTCACGTGCGTTCCGTCGCAATGCCTTTGAAAATCAGCTCGCAGAGGCTTTCACTGAGCAGGTCTGCGGAAATTTCTTGATTGAATATCACCCCGGGAAGACACACCTGCTCAATGGCGCCCAGAACCAGGTCGCGCATGACGGAAGGCGGCGCATCTCGCCTGATCTCTCCCGATCTTACGCCGGCCTTTATGATTTCCAGTATGATCTTCCTGTACCTCTTCACGACCTGGTATGCGTCGCTCCGAAAGTAGTCGGGAAAGTTTCTCACTTCCAGGAGGAGGATCTTCGCAAAAACGCGATCCGTAGAATACATGTTGATATGGAGAGAAACGACCTTCCGCAGCTTATTCAGAGGGCCTTTCGTCGCCTTGAGATCCGGTTCGGCGCGCGCGAGATAGAATTCCATGTATTCGGCGAGGAGCTGATGAAGCAAGTCTCGCTTATCATCAAAGTACTTGTAGATCAGGGCTTCGGTTACCCCTGCGGTGCGAGCGATTTCCGCGGTGGTCACGGAGCCGAATTCTTTCTCGACCAACAAGCTTTTGAGCGCCTCCACGATCTTTATTCGACCGGGAGGGAAGCGTGTTTCTTGTAGTTGAGGCTTGATGCGCCGCGCGGCGTTCCGCGCGGTCGGGGTCTGTCTGGAGGATTCGGCTTTCATTCTCTGTCGCCGCTTACTCAAATGAGGAAGCGGTCAAGCCCGCAGGCCACGAGTCGATCGAATTCAGGCGCCGGCCTCAAGCCCGGCAATCGGAATCGATCTGCAAGCTCCTCGAGGCGAGCTTTCACGGCCTTCACCCCTCGGAGGCTCACGTAGCGCGCGGGCCCGTGCCAGCAATCAGGAAAACCGATGCCCAACACTGCGCCCAGATCCATGCTGTAGTAGTCGGGGAGCACACCGTCACTCATGCACCAGAAAGCTTCATTGCACATGCCCAGAAGCAGGATGTCCTGAACTTCGTCCTGATTGGGCGCAGGAAGACCCTCGATCGGCGCTATGTGTTCCATGACCGATTCGTCCCGAATCATGTTCCGATGGTCCAAATAGAAGGAAGGTTTTCCCAGCCCCACATATCCGGCTTGATAAAGCTTCTTCAGGCTTTCCGGCAGCGCCATGCGTTCCGGAAAGCGGCTGGCCATGAACGAGCCCGCATGGTAAATCACATTTCCGCCTGTAGCGCCATACACATTAAGGGGGCCCTGAGGGAATCCCGCTTGAAGCGCCATGAAATCCACGTCCCATGGCAAGACGCCCCGTTCAGCCAACGAGAAGCCATTATTTACGTACGTGGCGAACGTTCGACTGGTGTAAAAGCCTGGTCCGTCATTGACGAGTATCACGGTCTTGCCGATGGCTCTTCCCACGGTGACCGCTGTGGCCACCGCGGCCACGCTGCTGCGAGGGCCTCGAATGACTTCCAGGAGCGGCATCAGGGGCACGGGCGAGAAAAAGTGCATACCGACCACTTGTTCCGGCCGCGATGATTTTGCCGCGATTTCATCCATGGGAAGCGTTGAAGTGTTCGACGCAAAGATCGCGTCGGGGTTTGCATCCTGAACCCGTGCCAGAATCCGCTGCTTCAAGGGGAGATCTTCGAAAACGCACTCAATGACCAGAGGAACCTCCCGCAACCGGCCGTAGTCCGTGCTCCCTTCCAGGTTCGCCATCACTTTGTCCTTGCGGCTTCCGGGCCATTTCCCTTTTGACACAAGCCCTTCGAGAGTCCTGTCGATCTCCTCCACCGCGGCTCTCGTGGCGGCCTCATCCACATCTATGAGGAGCGCTCGTATGCCCCTTTCGGCCGCTACCTGCGCGATGCCTCTCCCCATCAGACCAGCGCCGATTACGGCGAGCGAGTCCACATTGACCGCTTTGCGCGGATCAACTCTTACAAGCCGAGGCCCGAGACTGGTAGTCAGGAAAAAGAAGTCGATTTTGTTCTTGGTATTAGGAGATTCAAACAGTGAAACGAACAGGTCAAGATCGTTGCGCAGAGCTTCCTCAAGAGGGAGCTTAAGGCCGGCCTCCATAGATTGCGCCGCGGCCTGAAGGTACGGGCGGTGCGGGCAGATCGTAGCCCTGAAGTACGCTTGATTGACGATCTTTTGGTTTTCTTCGTCCGATCGTCGGTCCGGCTCGACTCGCGCAGGGTCGTAAATGTGGTTCACAATGCCCTGGTGGGATTCGATCCACTCCAATGCCCGGGATTCCAATTCCGCGGAAGGGCAAATGGTGACGAGATCGGTTTGGGCAAAGGTCTCCGCAGGACTCACGCGCGCGTTGATGATCATGTCCACCGCGGTTTTGAAGCCCACCACCCGTCGGAGCACTTGAGTCCCTCCACCGGCGGGAAAGAGCCCCACGCTCACTTCCGGGAGACCCATGCGAGAATCAGCCGTCGTTAAGACCTGATCGCAGCCCCACAGGAGAAGTTCAAAGCCGCCGCCCAGAGCGGTTTGCCCATCGAGAACGGCCACCACCGGAAACGGGCTCTTCGCAAGGGTCGCGAGGCAGTCGTGAAAGCGCCGAAGCGTAATCCTGATCAATTGAGGCGTGGCGTCGGTCATGATTTCCCGAAGGTTTGCGCCGTCCAGAAAGCTCTTCTTCTTTCCCGAAACGATGATAACGCCTCGGACATTGTCTCTATGGGCCTGAAGCGTGGCCTTTTCCATATCGGTCATGAATTGCTGGCCGATGCTATTCACCGGGCCGGCTGTGTCGATCACGAACCTGGCCACTCTGCTTTCAGTATCAAGATGGTATTTCACTTCCGGCATTGCAGTTTCTCCCTTTGTCAGGCTCGAACGATCGCGGCTTCGCCTTGAGTCAGGCCGCCGCATATCGCGGCGACGCCAAGGCCGCCCCCACGGCGACGAAGCTCATACATCATTGTCATCATGATCCGTAATCCGGACGCGCCCACGGGATGGCCGATTGCTATGGCGCCTCCATTCACATTGGTCTTCTGCAAAAGGCCGTGCCAGACGTCCTTGTCACCATCAGCCAGAATCTTGGCGCTGACCAGGGGCATCGCGGCGAACGCTTCATTGATTTCGATCAGGTCTATCTGATCCAATTCCAGCCCCACTTTGGAAAGGACTTTGCGGATCGTGAGCGCGGGTATCCATGAGATACCATAAGGCATATCGGTCTCTCCCGCCATTTCCACAATGGTCCCGAGCGGTTCCAAACCCAGTGACCTGGCGCGGGACTCAGTCATGATCACCACCGCGGACGCGCCGTCATTCAGCCCGGGAGCGTTTCCCGCTGTTGTGCTCTTTGCGCCGAACACCGCGGGGAGCTGCTCGATGGCCGCCAGCGTGCTGTCCGGCCGAGGGGATTCGTCCCCGGCAAACAAGAACGTGTTTCCCTTCTTCGTGGCCATGATGGGAGCGAGCTCGTCGGCAAACTTGCCCTCGGCCTGGGCTTGCGCCCATTTTCGGTGTGAGCCCATAGCCCACGCGTCAAGCATTCGTTTGGGAATCTCGTATTTTTCCGCGCCGTCGGACGCGTCAACAGAGACCGGATTGTATCCGGGGTAACCGATAGGATAGATCTGATCGGTTAGCTTGACTTCTCCGATCCGCACACCGTTTCTGAGCTGTCGGGACATGTGGGGAACGCGGCTCATGGCCTCAACACCGATGACCAGCGCGGAAGAAAGCTCACCGAGCCGCAATCCCCAAAGCGCCAAGCGCAATGCCGTCAAAGGCGAGCAACACGCGGTGTCCACGGTGATAGTGAAGCGATCCACGCCGAGCTTCAGACCGATCTGGCGCCCTGTGACAGAGCCGGTCTCAAAGCATGAAGGAATGCAGTTACCTACAAAGATCTGGTCGATCTCTGCCGAAAGATCCTTTCCAGGCGCGGTCAGAGCCGCTCGACCCGCGTGGGCCGCGACGTCCAAAGGCTCCATTTCCGACAATGATCCGAGATATCGGCCGAACGGAGTTCGTTTCGCGCTGACAATCACGCATTGTTCGGGCATCTGGTCTTCCCTCCTCATGAAGGATGGGGCGAGGGGACGATAAGGAAAGCCCGCTTGCCTCACGGTTCGTTGATGAATGCCTTGTGAAGGGACAAGTGAATGAGGTAAACTTTATGATCCAGGGACGGTGAGTGATCATTACTTACCCGTCCAAAACTGTCAAGTTCTTTCCGAAAGAGCCTGCGAGGAAACAAAAACCTCATGGTCGACATGTCACTTCCAGGCGTCAACGACTCGGAAGGCGAACGAATACCGGATTCGCTTCCCTCCGTTGTGGACGCTCACGTCCACCTCTTCCCCGATGCAATCTTTGGAGCAATCCGGCAATGGTTCGATCAGTATGCTTGGCCGATCAGATATCGGATGGGCTCAGAGGATTTGGTCCGGTTCCTGCTCAGCCGCGAGATCGATCACGTGGTGGGCCTCCACTATGCGCACAAGCCCGGAATTGCCCGACGCCTGAACGAGCATATGGCCGGGCTTGCGCAAAAGTTTCCCAGGCTCACCGGAACCGCGACGGTCTTTCCCGGTGAAGATGAGACCCAAGCCATTCTTGAGGACGCGTTCTCCCTCGGACTCACGGGAGTGAAGCTCCATGCGCATGTTCAAGGCTTCCGCATGGACGGCGAGGCCATGTTCGAGATATGCGAGATATGCGACGCCCACAGGCAGCCTCTGATTATGCACGTGGGGCGGGAACCTCGGAATCCCCATTTCGCCTACCCGGTGGATCCTTATCTGATCTGCCGCGCAGATCTCTTAGAAGAGATCCTCCGGAGTTTCCCCGGGCTCAAAGTGTGTGTGCCGCATTTGGGCGCGGACGAATTTACCGCGTACCGTACGCTGCTGGAAAAATACGACAACCTGTGGGTTGATACGGCCATGATGCTTGCCGATTATCTACCGGTGGACGATCCGCCGCGGCTCGAGGAATTCCGACCCGAGCGGGTAATGTACGGGACGGATTTCCCTCAAATTCCGTACGCGTGGGATCGAGAGCTGAAAAGGATAGGCCGCCTCGGGTTATCGGAAGACCATTTGGCTCTCATCCTGAAGAAAAACGCGCTTGAATTCTTTTCTATTTCCGGATGAGCTGGGTTTACGCGAAATCTCACCTCCGCCTTGCCTGTGGGCTGCGGGCATGCTAAAGAAATGAATGGATAGACGTGACCCGTTAGAGCATCCGCTCACTGAGCGAGGAGCGGTCGCCATGAAGATCCGAATCTCGGAATCCACAGCCATGAAGAAGGAAGTGCGGTGCTTCGCAGGCCATGAGTTCGAGGCCTGGTATATAGGGACTCCCGATGGCATCGTGATTGAGTTCGGTAGAGAGACGGGCCTTCTGCCGAAGAATAGGGAGGAAGCGGCCTATGTCCAAGGAACTTGTTGTTTCCGGGCCGCGTGCGAGCTGGCGTGGGACGAGCCGTTACCGATCTAGAACGAAGCAAGTTTCCTCAACGTAAGGAATTCAGTGGGACATCAACGACGAGCGATTCGCGTGTGATCGCACTAAAACCGGCGGATGTGTCGCACAGAGCAACAACGTCATAAGTGAACATGGCCGAGAATTAGGGGGGTAGATGCCCAAGCGGCAGATAAGCGCCAAGGACGCGCTGGAAAGCATCCACCAGGGGTTGGATGACTTTTCCCTCATGCAGAAGTATCGGATCACGGCAAGAGGCTTGCAAAGCCTTTTTCGAAAACTTCTATCCGCGGGTTTGTTGACCTTGGGCGACCTTGAGAGTCGCCACTCGTTCCTGGACGAAACAGTTCAGGTCATCTGGACTTGCCCCCAATGCGGAGTCGTGCAGAAAACAGCATCTGAGCGCTGTCCATCATGTCAGGCCAAGATTTCTCGGCTCACTGATACCGGCTGACCCTCCAAGAGGTCGCCCTGTAAGAATGCGGACGGATCGCGAACTCATGTTCACCCGCTGGGCGCTGCTGGGCTCGGTCGGGTGCCCCGCGGTTTTTTCAGCAGTTTGGATCTTCAGGGCTGTGCCGTTCGGCAAACTCCTCGATCATCCCATGTTCACATCCGTGCTCGTTGCGGTTCTACTATTCTCGCTGCTGATCGTCTTGTCATGGTGGGTTCCCGGGTTTCTGCATCGGAAAGGACTTCCTTCCACGTGGTTACTGGCTCTTGCAGCCTTCAACCTGGTGATTGTAGCGCCGGAGATGGCCCTGCGCGCCGCGGGTTTCAAGTACGAGTCCGGCGCCCAGTACGGCAAGCCGCGGGACAAGGCATGGGTTCCCTTGGTTCCGGACAAAGACCTGATGTGGACGTTCCCTCCATCAACTCCGGGCGTAAATTCGCTTGGATTCCATGACGAAGAAATCCAATCGCCAAAGCCTGACGGAGTATACCGGATTCTTTTTCTTGGGGATTCCTGCACGGAGCAAGGTTTTCCGGAGACAGTAGAGCTGTTTTTGAACACGGGGAAGGCTGACCGCGCCCCGCGATTCGAAAGCGTCACCATGGCCGTGACCGGTTACACGTCGCACCAGGGCAGGGTCATGGCTGAGAAGTATGGGGCGATGGTCGAGCCTGACCTGGTGGCGGTGTGCTTTGGGTGGAATGACCACTGGCAAGCGAGGGGCGCGCCCGATGCAGACCATAAGGGGCTACCGCCTCGTTCTTGTTGGGAACAGAGCAGGCTGAGCAATCTCCGACTTTTTCAGGCCGTTCGCAGAATGGCCACGGCTCTTTCACCGCATCCCGCGGATCTGTTAATCGGGCGGCCCAGAGTCTCTCCGGATCAATACAGGGAGAACTTGATCAAGATCGGTGAGTTTTTCAGCGCCCGCGACGTGCCGGTTGTTTATATTACGGCTCCCACCTCGCAGTATAGACTTGGTGTTCCGGACGAGCTCATCGAGCGAGGCTTTGTAAAGGACAAGGCTACGGCGGTGAAGCTCCACAAGTCATACAATCAGATTGCGCGGGAAGTGGGGAAGCGTCCCATGTCGCATCTGATCGACCTTGAAGCCGAATTTGAGCGCCTGCCTAATCTTGAAGAACTCTTTATGAAGGACGGAATCCACTTCACGCCCACCGGCCTCGCGCTCGTTGCGAAACGGGTGTCGGACATGGCCCACCGGATCGCGGCATCGCGGGAGCCGGTTCCACAGAATTGAACATAGATACTACGTAATACCAATTCGTTTGAAGGCGCATTCGCCTCAAACCCTCTCCTTGAATTCCTCTCCGAGCAGTCCCTCGGGTCGGACCAGAAGCACCAGAATGATAATCAGGAACGCGAGAGTGTTCTTGAACGCAATGGAGATGAATCCTCCGGCCAAAGATTCAGCTACGCCGAGAATGAGGCCTCCCACGATTGCGCCGGGCAGGCTGTTGAGTCCGCCGAGTATCGCGGCAGCGAACCCCTTGAGAAAAGGCTCAAGCATAAAGAATGGATCGAGGATCAGCGCGGGCGCAAGGAACAGGCCGGCCAGGACTCCCAGGAGCGCGGCCAGCCCCCAGGAAAAGGCCAGCACCTGCCGAGTGGGGATCCCCAGGGTCTGCGCGGCGGCTAGGTTCTCGGATGTGGCCCGCATAGCCAGGCCTATCCGTGTCTTCTGCACCAGAAGGTAAAAGAGCAGACAACAGAACAGACTGATTCCGAGCGTGCCCAAGCTCAGTTGGCTCATGGTTATGTGCCCGAGACGATAAATCTTGAACTCTGAGAGAGGGAAAGGAAACGAGTGTGGCTCTGTTCCGCCGAGGTACGTGACCAGCCCTTGGATAATGAGTCCAAGGCCCAGTGTGAGAATAATCTGGCCCAGTTGGGTTGCGTCACGTCGCTGCGCAGGGACAAGAATGGAGAAGTAGAACCCGGTGGCTATGGCCGCGCCGAAGAGGAGCCCCAGGAGCGCGGCCGCGGCAAAGGGCATATTCATGCCGAGTAGGGCAAACGCCATGAAGGCGCCTGCGGTGGTCACATCTCCGTGCGCGAAATTCAGGACGCGTGTGGAGCGATAAATGAGCGCCAGTCCGAGCGCGACCAGCGCATAGACGCTTCCTGTGGACAATCCGGATATGGTGTATTGAATGAACCGTTCCATGCGGCGTTCCTCTCACGGGTCCTCTATCGGAAAGGCCAATTGCTGAAGTAGAGCCTCGTCTTGAGCCACCTGCCGGCCAACCCAAGAGGCTCGAAGATAAGCACGATCAGTATGGCCACACCAAATACCACGGGGACCATCTCTTTGAATGATGTAAAGAGCTGCGGCACCAGAATCACAAAGGCCGCGCCCATGATCGAGCCCTCGATCGAGGCCAGTCCGCCGATAATCACGGCCACGAAGATCGTCACCGATTCCATGAACGTAAACATATTCGGCTCGAGAAAACCGAGATAGAGAGCGTACAGACCTCCCTGCACGCCGGTGTAGAAAGAGCTGACCGCGAACGAGAGCAATTTGTACCGGGTTAAGTTTACTCCGATAACCTCGGCCGCGATGTCGTTGTCTCGGATAGCGATGAATGCCCTTCCCATATAGGACGAAACAATATTGTACGAAGCAAGAGTGAAGAGAAGCGCGATCAGGAAATTAAAATAGTAATTGAACTTTAGCGGGGGCAGCCCCAGGATCGGTTCCAGCTTCTCTATGGAGAGTCCCATGCGCCCGCCGGAAAGCAATTCGGAATTGGCAAAGATCTGATAGACCGCGATCCCGAAGCCCATAGTGGCAATGGCAAGATACGGCCCTTTCAGCCGCAAAGAAGGGAATCCGACAATCACACCGAAAAGACCCGCCATGAGGCCGGCGCTCAGAAGAGCGACGGGCCAGGGCACACCAAAACGGGCCAGATGACCGAACGTGTACGCGCCAATGGCAAGGAACCCCGCCTGTCCAAAGGATATCTGACCGGTGTACCCGATGAGGAGATTCTGCCCCTGCACGCCGATGGCATAAATGCACACGATCGAGGCAATGTAGATCACATGTTCGGGCGCGTAAAAGGGCAGGAGAAAGAGCGCCAGCACAATAGCGGATACCCAGGCCTTGGTCCAGGGCCTCCGAATGAGCTGAAGCTCTTCCCGGTAGCTTTCTATGAGATCCATGCTGCGGCTCTCTATTTGTAGAGGGATTTAATGAGGTCCGCATAGCGCTTTTCGAGATAGCGCCGCTTGACCTTCTTTGTGGGCGTCACATCACCGTCTTCCTCATAGAATCGGGGGGGAAGAAGGGCGATCTTCTTGATCGATTCCACTTGAGAAAGGGTCTTGTTCACTTCCGCCACCTCACGATCGATCAGTTTCTTGATCTCCGCGTTCTGCGTGAGGTCGGCGAAGGTAGTAAAAGGTATACGGTTGTCCTGCGCATACTTTGTCACATTGTCTTCGTCGATCAGGATTAACGCCACCAGATACTTCTTGCCGTCGCCGATCACTACGGCGTCTTGGATGTAGGAGCTGAATTTCAGTTTGTTTTCGATAAACGCCGGTGTGATGTTCTTACCGCCCGCGGTGATGATGATGTCCTTTTTCCTATCCATGATCTTGAGGAATCCGTCTTCGAGGCAGCCCACATCCCCTGTGTGGAGCCATCCGTCTTTGATGGTCTCCGCGGTGAGATCGGGATCCTTCAAGTAGCCTTTGAAGACCCCCACTCCTTTGGTCAGGATTTCGCCGTCTTCCGCAATCTTTACCTCCATGCCGGGGACAGGCTCCCCAACGTAACCCCAACGAGGATTCTCCAATCGCTGGATTGCGATCACCCCTGTGGATTCGGTTTGGCCGTACCCTTCTCTCAGGGGAATGCCCATAGCGTTGAAGTACAGAAACAGCTCAGGCGAAGCAGGCGCTGCGCCGCATATTGCCAGACGGATGCGCTCCATGCCGATCCTGCGCTTCAGATGATAGAGCACCGTCCAGTACAAGGGCCAATAGAGCAGAGACCACAGGACCCTTCGGAGGCTGTTTTCATCGGTCTGGACATACGTCATGCCCACCCCGATGGCCGCACGATAGAAGAGCTTTTTGACCACCGTCGAATCCGACATGCGGATCGCAATCATGGAGGCAAACTTCTCCCATATCCTGGGAACGCTCGCGAACACGGTGGGGGATACTTCACGCAGATTCATGGGGAGCGTGTCGATGCTCTCCACGAAATTGACCGTGCCTCCGGCCCAGACCGCCTGAAAAAGTGACATCAAGTTTTCGTAGATATGCGCGAGAGGTAAGTACGAGAGGACTTCGTCCTTGTCACGGAATGGGTTGACGGTAATAAATGTTTCGGTGATTCCCAAGATGTTGCGGTGGGTTATCATGGCCCCCTTGGGACGGCCGGTGGTGCCCGATGTGTAGATGATCATCGCGGTCTGGTCCGGATCGATTGCTTTGAGCCGCTGGTCCACCGCATCCGGGTGGTTGGCGAGGCGCTCCCGCCCCATTTTGAGAAACTCATCGAAAAAGATCACCGTCTCGTGAGTGAATCCCCATAAGCCTTTCTCGTCCCATACCACCACCTGCTTGACGTTCAGGTCCGGAAGTATCTGGAGCACCTTGTCCACCTGTTCTTCGTTTTCCACGAAGAGCGCCTTGGCTCCGGAATGGCCGACAACGTATGCGACCTGTTCCGGCGCTGACGTAGGATATATCCCACAGGTGGCCCCGCCTGCGGTCATGGTTCCGAGATGGCAGTAGAGCCATTCAGGCCGATTGTCACCCAGGACCGCTACCCGATCTTCCGGCTCCAGCCCGAGAGCCAACAGCCCCGCCGCGACCTCACGCACTTTTTGGCCATACTCCTTCCAGGATATGCGGTTCCATATGCCCATATCCTTGCGTCTGAGAGCGACTCGATCCTTTCGGTTTTCCACCTGCCGGAAAAAGAGCTCCGGGAAGGTTGTCGGAGCAGACGCCATTACCATCTCCTTCTCTTCTTATAGAGTCGCCAGCCCTTGGGCGAAGCGGTCTCGCCACCAAGCCCCAGGTAGAGTTCTTGGACGTCTTCGTTCTGCTGAAGATCCTGAGAAGTTCCTTCGAGCATGATGCGGCCGGCTTCCATAATGTAGCCGTAGTGGGCAATGCTCAACGCCATGCGGGCGTTCTGTTCCACAAGCAGGATGGTTGTTCCCGCGGCGCTTATGGCCCTGAGAGCGTCATAGACCACCCGGGCCACCATAGGCGCCAGACCGAGCGAAGGTTCATCCAGCATAAGCAGTCTTGGCCGCCGCAGCATGGCCCTGGCCATTGCCAGCATCTGCTGCTCGCCCCCGGAGAGGGTTTCCGCCTGCTGTTTCGTGCGGGCCTTCAGGATGGGGAAGAGGCCATAGACGAAATCCAGATCTTGATCAATGCCCTTGTCCTTACGCCCCCAGCAACCCAATTCCAGGTTCTCCCGCACCGTGAGTTCTCGAAAAAGCCCTCGGTCTTCGGGAACGTACACGATGCCCGAGGACGCGACTCTTTCGGGGGCCAACCTATGGATGCGCCGTCCAGCGAACTCAATTAACCCTTTCTTGGGCTGATCCTTGATCAGGCCGGCAACGGTTTTGAGCAGAGTGGTTTTTCCGGCGCCGTTGGGTCCAAGGACTGCAAAGATCTCCTTCTCCTTGACCCGCAAACTGAGCCCGTGCAGGGCGTATATGCGGTCGAAGTAAAGAGTCTCAATATTGGAGATATTCAGAAGGGGCGCTGTTGCATCAGGTGTGGTCATCGGCTACACATCCGTTACGCGCGGCGGATAAGTTCTCGAGTAATTAATCCGGCTAGTCTTCGCCCAGATAAGCTTGTATCACTTTTGGGTTGCGCTGAACCTCCTCAGGGGTTCCGTGAGCGATCTCCAGACCCGAATCCAGCGCAATCATTCGGTCACACAAGCGGGAAGCCATTCGCAGATCGTGCTCGACCAGAAGGATGGTCGTCTTGTATCTGCCCTGTATCTCCATAACGCGGTATGCGAATTCTTCCTTCTCTTCCGATGTTAACCCTGCGATCGGCTCGTCCAATAGGAGAAGGGTCGGTTCCAAAGCCAGGGCTCTTCCCAACTCAACCCGTTTCTGGACCCCGTAAGGACAATCAGCCACCAGGGCCTGTCGATACGCCTGAAGGTCGAGAAGATCGATGATCTCCTCAATCACCGCGCGATGTTTCAGTTCTTCACTCCGCATTCGCAGCACCGCATGCAAGGGGTTTTTCTTAAACTTGATATGTCGACCCAACATGAGGTTATCCAGGACGCTCATGTGCATGAATAGGCGTAAATTCTGAAACGTTCGAGCAACTCCTTTTGTCGCGATCGTGTCAGGGGAGAGCCCGATGAGGCCCTTTCCCCTGAAAAGGATCTGCCCGCTATCCGGGTGATAAACTCCCGAAATACAATTGAACAAAGTGGTCTTGCCCGAACCGTTGGGTCCTATAATGGAAAGAATTTCATGCTCCTGAACGTCTATATCCACACCGGCGAGGGCCCGAATACCACCGAAGCTAATGAATAGTTTCTCAACCTGCAAGAGAGCCATGGATTTGCCGTCACTCATGAAACGCGCTCCTCAAGCCACAGGATCGCGTGGAAATCTAAGGGGTCTTGGCGGCCGCACAAAGCAGTCCTCAAAATCTTCGTCTACGGGAGAGAAGAACCGGGATTCACCCCATTTCCCCGTCTCCCTGAATTGAGGGTCCGGAGACGCGGAATGCTCTCCAATGCTTCTTCCCGCGGCCCAGTGATATTGCGGCCGCTACTAAAATCTGGGCTTGAAGATCGAATAATCCTCAATAGGAACGTGTTTCCCGTCCTGGGCTTTACCCATACGGGAGGCGTTCAGTCCGTGATGTTGATCCGATGTATAGGTAACAGGAGCCCCAATGCCTTCAGGCTTCCATTCCTTTATTCTCTCCATGCCTTTCACGAAGGAATCGACAGTGAGGTCCTTACCCGCGTTCTTCAGGCCTTCCACCAGGTGCATCATGGAGACTGCGCCGAAGAGCGCCAGATATTCCTTATCCTTCAGCTTGGGATCGTACTTCAACAGAATTTCCACCGCCTTGTCCGCAGGGGGATCCGCGCCGGGAACACCGGCGTTCCCCGCGATAGCCACGTATGTCCCCTCCCAGACCTCGCCCGCGACCTTGTACATAATTGGATCAGCGAGGGTAAATGTGGTCAGCCGCTTGGGTTTGTAATCTATTTTGGCAATTTCCTTCACTATTAGGGCGCCATGAGTCGGGGTGGTGTAGATGATCAAAGCATCGGCCCCGCTCTCCTTCAGTTTGAGCGCATGAGACCCCAGAGCCCGCTCGGTCACCTCGTACGGCACCGCCGAGACCAGTTTGGCCTTATCGTTCATCTCCTTCACGGCTTTTTCCACACCCATGAGGGCTGTCTTACCGTAATCGTCGTTTTGGTAGAAGAGGGCCAATTTCTTGGCATTGAGCTTGTACGCCGCGTACTTGGTGATGTATTCCGCTTCATCCTCGTAATCCGGGTAAGCCACAAAGACGAGCTTCCGCTTGTCCTTGGGCTGCTTGGCCCAGATACGAACGTCACCATACGGCGTGATCAGGGGAATGTTGTTCTCAGGGAAAAAATCCTTGGCGGTATTGAGGATCGCGGTTCCGAGCAGACCACACACTGCAAATGTGTTCCCCTTCATCTCCTGGAGGTTGGCCATGGCCCGTGTGGGATTGTATGCGTCGTCCTTGATGATGAGCCTGATCTGCCTCCCGTTCACGCCGCCCTGCTCATTCACGTAGTCAGCCCAAGCTTTCATACCCAGAGCGGTCACGCCCCAGAGCGCGGCCGGCCCTGAAACAGGCGTAGTTACTCCGATCACGATCTCCTTCTCCGTGACCCCCGGCGCGCCGGCCGCGATGGCCGGTACGGACGCAAAGATCAACAAGAGCGGAACGATGGCGACTATCCTCTTCATGGCCATGGTCTCATCCCCCTTCTTTCTTCGTGGTTCTGTTCACCCTGTTGCAGTCCGCCTGTTCGCCGAAGGACCTTCACAGGCTCATTCACGCAGTGTTGCCATGGGAAGGTCCCATTATTGCGGAAGTTTCTTGCCGCACCATACCTCTAAAGCCGCGCGCGGTCTCTCTTCCTTCTCCGGGGCAAACCGACCTTGAGCACGCGACAGCTCAGCGCAAACGCGTATATTAATGGAAAAGCCTACTCGCAGTGGCCGCGGTCCGCCGTTTCTTGGTTGGCCAGTTATGGGCTTTCCCCTCACGTTACTCGAACGCGAGTGCGAGATCAAGCCAAAACGGGAATCCGGGATCTACCGAATACGGGATTACAGCATCATCTTGGAGATGATCTCTTTCATGATCTCGGAGGTCCCTCCACCGATGGACAGGATGCGACTGTCCCGGAAGAGCCGCTCCACAAGATACTCACGCATGTACCCATATCCGCCGTGAATCTGCACCGCGTCGAAACAAACCTTGTCGCAAACCTGGGTAGAGAAGATCTTTGCCATGGAGATCTCTTTGACCGCGTTCTCTCCAGCCTGGATTCTGGCCGCAACCCGGTACGTGAATTCTCGGCTGACCTCCACAAGGGTGGCCATATCCACCAGTTTGTGCCTTGTTACCTGGAAGCCGCTTAGCGTTCGGCCGAACGCCTCCCTCACCTTTGCGTATTTGAGCGACTCCTCCAGGGCTAACTGCGCGGTGGCATTAGCTATGACGCACAAATGAAGCCGTTCCTTCTGAAAATTATGCATGATTCCGTAGAAACCCATCCCCTCCTCGCCCAGGAGGTTTTCCACAGGGACGCGCAAGTCTTGAAACGCAAGCTCGCCCGTGTCCGAAGGCCGCCAGCCCATTTTGCGCAACTTCTTTGAGACCGAGAAACCCGGAGTATGCGTGTCTACAACAAGGAGGCTCACTCCCTTGTGCCCGGGACCACCGGTGCGCACCGCCAAAGTGACCTGATCCGCGCGAACGCCGGATGTGATCATGGTTTTGCTGCCGTTCACGATATAGTGGTCGCCGTCGCGAACCGCGCGGGTTCTGATGGCTGCCACGTCCGAGCCTCCACCGGGCTCGGTTATCGCGAGCGCGGCGATCTTTTCACCGCGCAGCACAGGAGGTATGAAGCGCTCTTTCTGTTCTTGAGTGCCCAGGGCAACGATAGGAGGTAAGGCAATGTGGTGAGAATTCAGGCCTGCGGCCACTCCGCCGGAGCCGGAGCGGATAAGCTCCTCAGTGACCACCACCTCGTGAAAAACATCGTCTTCGAAGCCGCTCCACTCCACAGGGTAAGGGACTCCCAGCAGGCCGACTTCCGCTGCTTTGCGGTACAGTTCGCGGGGGAACTCCTCGGCTTCTTCCCACTCGTTCACGTACGGCTTTATCTCCCGCTCGACGAACCGGGCCACTGTCCGGCGCAATATATGGTGAGACTCGTTGAAGTAATCCAAACCGTCACTCATTCGCGGTTACCTCCGGACGCAAATCAACCGTTGCCCTTTAGGAAGAGCCTGTGTCCGGGAGGCCGCCACGGCGGCCTCCCTATACGGGCAGAGAACGGCCCCGGATCTACTGGAGCGGAAACAACCTGGAAATCTGCTGGGCCGCCATGATATTGCCGGTGGCCTTCAGCTTGCCGCTCATGAACGCTGTCATGCCGTCGAGCTGGCCGTTGCACATGGCGAGCCAATCAGAGTCAGCCATAGTAAGGCTGACGGTGGGGCCGGCGTGAACGCCTTGGGCGACCTCGCAGGCCTGATTCTTGACGGTCACATACCAATCGCCCGCCTCGCCACCGGTAATGTGGAACTGAAATACCGCGTCCACGCCTGCGGCCTTGGACGAATCAAAGACTTGCGGCATCTTTTCGAATACTTCCTTCACTGATGTCAATGCCATGCTCTTCTCCTCTCTTGGTTGGATCTTGGGCGCGAAGAGCTCCTCTTTCTTAGGCGGCGGAATGACGAGGGCCTCTCCTGTGCCCACCGTCTCTCCTCGCTGATTGGTCCAGAGAAGCTTCAAGCGCACCCGATGTTTTCCCTCGATCTTCTCGATAACCTCCGCGGTAGCGGTAATCGTATCGCCGAAAAACGTGGGAGCTTTGAAGCGCGTTGTAATCTCCAGCGCTATGGTTCCCAAACCGGGTAGCTTCGTGCCCAGCACCGGGGCAATGAGGCTCTGCGGGAGGGCCCCGTGCGCGATTCGAGTCCCGAACGGAGTCAGTTTAGCGAATTCCTCGTTCACATGCATCGGGTTAAAATCGCCACTGATCCCTGCAAAGAGGTAAACGTCACTCTCGGAAATCGTCTTGCTGAAGGAGGCTTTCATGCCCACTTCGATCTCATCGTAGGGCAGACCAAGCTCAAAATCCATGTGGATCACCTCGTCGGAATCAGGTGTTCACCAGTCCGAGCCTCTTTCGACATTCTTCAACCGTCGCGACCTCTCGACCTTGGTCCCGCGCCATGCGCGCGGCCTTTTCGACGAGATCGCCGTTGGATTGGGCCATCACGCTCGCGCTGAGGTAGAAGTTATCTTCCAGACCCACCCGGATATTGCCGCCCAGCCCAATAGCCGCGGCCACGAGACGCCACTGGTCAAGACTGATTCCGATTACTTCCCAGTCGCTCTGAGGCGGCAGCATCTCTACCATTCTGATGAGATTCGGGACCGTGGGCGGAATTCCACCCAGCACGCCTACGATGAGGCTATACTGATATGGCGGTTTCAAAAGCCCCATGTCGATAAGCGGATACGAGTTTCCCACATGGCCCAGGTCGAAGCACTCAAGTTCCGGCTTAGTATTTACCTCGTTCATCGCGGTCACAATTTGAACGATCTCGGAGAATGGATTAGGGAAGACAAACTCGAAGACAAAGCTCCTTTTCTGCGGATTGTACTTCGCGTAATTCATCGATCCCATGTTCAGCGCGCCGATAGCGGGCTTTATGGCCTGTATATGCGCGATCTTCTGCTGGGTAGTGATGCTGATCGCGCCCGTGGAGAAATTGATAATAATAGGACAAGCCGCGGTTACCGCATCGTAGATATTGCGATAGTCTTCCACCTCGTAGCTCGGGAGCCCCTCCCGCGTCCTGGCATGAATGTGCGCCACAGCCGCGCCCGCCTCGTACGCTCGTTTGGCTTCGGCCGCGTACTCTTCGGGGGTGTACGGGATCGCGGCGCATTGCGCTCGGTTTGCGACCACTCCGGAGAGCGCGCAGGTTATCATGCAAGGTCGCTCGTAATCCTGATTATCTCTGATCCACAACGACGCCATAGGTGCGCTCCCTCTCTTCCTCAGAACTTATCGGCCTTTCCAATCGGGTTTTCGTTTCTGCAAGAACGCGGTCAAACCCTCTATCGCGTCCTCGGTCTTTGCCACCACGGACAGTTGCTCGCAGAGGAAGTCGAGCGCTTCGGGCAGGCTGAATGCATCCACATGAGCCATCGCGCGACGTCCCAAACCAATTGCCAAAGGCGCCTTGGAAGCCACGGTCTCCAAGGTCTGATCCACAACACGATCGAATGCCTCTCTGGGGAGCGCTCGCGTAATGAGCCCTATCTCTTCCGCTTCCGCCGCGGTCAGCATTCGCGCGGTATAAATCATCTCCAGAGCTTTCTTACGGCTCGCGTTGCGGAATATGAGCGCCGCGATCATCATGGGAAAGAGCCCCACGTTCACTTCCGGTGTGCCGAACTTCGCTTCATCACGGGCATATGCCATGTCGCAAGAGAGGAGCAACCCCATGCCGCCGGCCATGCAATGTCCGTTCACTTTTGCGACCAGCGGCTTGCCGAGAGTCGCAAGCTTCTTGAGGAGGCCCGCATATTTTCGGGCCCCTGCGAGGGTCTCCTCACCACCGAGAGACGCCGCCAAATCCGCGCCCGAGCAAAATGCCTTTTCGCCGGCTCCTGTAATACAAATCACTCGAACGTTTGCATCCCCCTCGGCCCTGTCCAGGCGCTCGTAGAACAAATCAATCATCTCCAGGCTGAGCGCGTTGCGACGAGCCTCCCGATTCAGGGTTATCCAGGCCGTATGGCCCTTTATTTCGTACAGGAGATCGGGGTTACTCATTGCTGAGGTCCTCCTGGTCACGTTCGATTTCCACCAGTATCTGTCCTGGAGAAACCTGGGCTCCCACAACAGTGTTCACGGCTTTTACAACGCCCGAATAGGGCGCATTCAGCGTGATCTCCATTTTCATGGCTGATACCACCACAGCAGGCTGTCCTTTCTCGATGCGGTCCCCCTCGCTTACCAGAACCTTCACCACCGAGGCCGGCGTGGGAGGCGTTACCTCGCTGGGTCCCATTCCCGGACCGCGCGACGAGCGACGCGCCACTTGATCCGCGTCTTGCGCGAGTCGGGCTCGGCCATTCACCCATACCCATGCGCCATCAACGTCCGGAGCAACGAAGAGATTCACAGGCGCGCCGTCTATCACCATGTGGAGCTGATTGGGAGAGATTATTCGAACTGTCACATTTCGCGCATTCTCCCCCACTGTCACCACTGATTGACCGCTGCTGTCGACAGGAGCCGCTTCTACGATATGGATCTGTTCGTTAATTCTTACCCTGTAGCGCATGAACGGCCTCCGCACGAACTCCCAGCACTGGGAAAACACGTGTTCCGGAAGAGTCGGAAAATCCCCCTGCGTCCCTCTTCAGAAAAGGGGGAGCCGACAGACTCCTCTTTACTAAAGGGGGGTTGAGAGGATTTGAATGATGTCCATCGACTACTCTCCAAGTATCCCGCGCCTTAACGACGAGCCGGTGTCACCGGGCCAGGTCCCAAGCCCCGAGCGTGCGCCACGGAGACGAGCCTTCAGGGTCCGTTTCGCCGCCGGCCGCAACAAGCTCCGGCCTGGGGCCCACCATGTCGTAAAACACATACCCAAGCGATGCGATGCCGTCGTCGCTCGGATCAGGCTTCCAACCGGGGAAATGCTCGTCTATGAACCAAGTATGAATATCGCCCGACCTGAAAGCCTTGGATTCCAGGATATCCAGCAAGAACTCAATCGGGGTGCGGACTCCCAGAATTACACTCTCCTTGAGGGCTCGCATCATGCGGGCGCACGCCGAGGGCCTGTCCTCAGCCCAAACGATCAGTTTGCCTAAGATCGGATCGTAGTGCATCGGCACTGTGCAGCCGGAGTAGATCCCGTGATCGAAACGGACGCCGGGGCCTTCCGCCGCCCGCGCAAAGAGAATTCTTCCCGGAGCGGGCATGAAATCCAGTTCAGGATCCTCAGCGTAGATTCTGCATTCGATCGCGTGACCCCTCGGCTGCGCCTGCTCTTGTGTGAACGGCAGCGGAAGTCCCGCCGCGATCTCCAATTGGCGTCGGACCAGGTCCATGCCGGTGGTCAGCTCTGTGACGGGATGCTCGACCTGAAGCCGCGTGTTCACCTCCAAGAAGTAAAATCTGCCGGTTTGGTCCAGGAGGAATTCCACTGTTCCCGCGTTCACGTAACCCGCGGCTCGAGCCGCAGCCACCGCGGCCTCGCCCATAGCGGCTCGGAGCTCGGGGTTGAGCGCGGGCGAAGGTGTCTCCTCGATGATCTTCTGATGACGCCTCTGAATGGAGCACTCCCGCTCGAACAGATGCACGACGTTTCCGCGCGTATCCGCTAGGATCTGGAATTCCACATGGCGAGGCCGTTCCAGGTACTTCTCCAGATAGATCGAGCCGTCGCCGAACGCAGATAACGCTTCTCTGCCACAAGTGGCGGCTGCTTCAGCCAACGAGTCGGGCGAGGAGACGATCCTGGGGCCTTTCCCGCCACCCCCTGCGGCAGCCTTCACGAGCACCGGATATCCCATCTCTTTCGCGATGGACGCGAGCTTTGCCGGATCCGCTTCCGACGCGGTCATCCCCGGAATAATGGGCACATGGCTATCGGACATGATGGTCCGCGCGGTGGTTTTATCGCCCAACTTGGCCATGACATCCCCGGGCGGCCCTATGAACACGAGCCCCGCGTCAACAACCCGGTCTGCAAAAGTAGGATTCTCCGCCAGAAAACCGTAACCCGGGTGGATCGCTTGCGCACCGGTCTTGAGGGCCGCGTCGATGATTTTATCGATGTTCAGGTAACTGGAGGCAGGGTCTGAATCGCCCAGGAAGACCGTCTCATCCGCGGTCAGCGCGTGGAGCGCGTCCCGATCCGCATCGGAGCAAACCGCGACCGTGGCAATGCCCATCTCTCGCGCGGTGCGCATCACTCGAACCGCAATCTCGCCACGGTTTGCTACCAGTATCTTGGAAAACATCGAGGAACTCCCCATATGTTCAGAACCGCGCTCTCGCTTGCGCGCATGCCCACTCCCCGAGAGTGGAGCATTAGCGCTCGAGTACCGCCAAACCTGGAACCGCTGAAAAGGCTTGCAAAGTCCAGGAGTTTTTGGGGGAGGGGTCCGGTGAGGGCCCTTTTTGCAAGAAGGGCCCTCACCGGCCACTCTTCCCAAAGCTCTTGGTCATTGCCACCCCTACATCCGAAACACCCCGTGGCCTTGATTTCGGTCTTCCAGCGGAGCATTGAGCGATGCGGAAATAGCCAGACCCAGCGCATCGCGAGTCATTGCCGGATCAAGGATCCCATCGTCCCAAAGCTGGCTGGTGCTGTACCATGCGTCACCCTGTTGTAGAGCCGCCTGAATGATCGGTTGCTTCATCTGTTCCACCATCTCGGGCGGTAGCGGCGGTTGGCCTTCACGCGCCAGTTGATCGTTCTTGACGGTGACGAGCACATCAGCCGCTTGCTCGCCCCCCATGACCCCTATCTGTGAATTGGGCCACATCCAGAGGAAGCGCGGAGAATACGCCCTCCCGCACATGCCGTAGTTTCCGGCGCCGAATGAGGCCCCAATGATTACGGTGAATTTCGGAACCGTCGCTGTGGAGACCACATGGACCATCTTGTGGCCGTCTTTTGTGATCCCGCCTCGCTCGTATTCACGGCCAACCATATACCCGCTGATATTTTGCAAGAAAATCAGTGGAATACCTTGTCGATCACAGAGAGAGATGAACTGAGTAGCTTTCAGCGCGCTCTCGGAAAAGAGCACGCCATTGTTGCCCAGAATGCCAACCTGGTAACCGTGAATATAGCCCCAGCCGCATACCAAGGTAGGGCCGTAGAGCGCCTTGAACTCAAGGAACTCCGATCCGTCCACCATCCTCGCGATCACTTCACGCACATCATAAGGCTTAGAAATCGACTGCGGCACAATCCCGTAGATCTCTTTCGGGTCGTACAGGGGATCCTCCGGAGCGCGGCGGGGGACGCGAGCCTTTTCTTTAGGCGGCAGCATGGCCACGATGTTGCGGAGTATGTCGATCGCGTGCTCGTCGTCTTCCGCGAAATAGTCGGAAACTCCCGATTCGCGGCAGTGGACCATAGCGCCGCCCAGCTCTTCCGCGGTCACGTCTTCGCCGGTCGCGGCCTTTACCAGCGGAGGTCCTCCCAGGAAGATGGCGCCCGTACGGTTCACGTGAACCACGTGGTCCGACATGGCCGGCACGTATGCCCCACCCGCGGTGCACAGGCCCATCACCGCGCAGATTTGAGGGATGTTCATCTTTGACATAAGGGCCTGGTTATAGAAGGTCCTGCCGCCATCATCCACGTCAGGAAAGATCTCCGCTTGCAACGGCAAGAACGCGCCGCCCGAGTCCACAAGGGAGATCGCGGGCAGATGATTTTCCATCACGATGGTTTGACCGCGAAGCGCCTTCTTTACCCCCATTGGGTAGACCGTGCCGCCTTTGATCATAGGATCATTGGCATGGACAAAGATTTCACGACCGTGAACCAGCCCTATGCCTATACGGCTGCCCGCTCCGTGGACTTTCCCGTCGTACATTCCTCTTGCGGCCAGAGGCGCGATCTCGAGCCAGGGGGAATTCCGATCGAGCAGTCGGTCCAGTCGTCCCTGCACGGTAAGTTTACCCAGTTCCGCGTTTCGTTTGATGGCCTTGTCAGAGCGCTCTTCACGAGCTCGTTTCAGCTCGGCCTTGAGTTCGGCCACTTTCTGTTCCATTTGCTCGTAGTTGGCCTTGTACTCGTCGCTCGTTTTGTCGATGCGGCTATCGATGATTTCCATGGCCTTACACCTGGCGCCGTGTGAGAAGCTCGTCCGCGATGGCCATACGGGCCACCTCTGAAGTAGTCCCCGCTATGGACGCATACTTGGCTTCACGATACGCTCGCTGAATGGGGCTGTCCCATAGATATCCCTGACCTGCCGTAATCTGCATGGCCAGCCCTGTCACTTGCTCCGCGGCCTCGGAACTGAATACCTTGGCGCAGCGCATCACCCCGAGCGCTTCCTTGTCCCCAAGCGAGTAGAGCCAGCCCGCGCGGTACGCGAGGAGCTGAGCGGTCTGAGCGAGGGTCAGCATTTCCGCAAGCTTGAAGCGAATTTCCTGGAAACGAAAGATCGGTTTGCCGCCTTTCAGGTGAGACTGGGCGTAGTCCTTCGCATCGCACACCGCCCGATGCATCAGACCCACGGAAGCCATAGTGAGGACCAGGTCCTGCATAAGCGTGAGGTAGTCGAGCGGTTGGCGGCTGTCGAAAGGCCCCAGCGCCCGTTTCGCCGGTACCTTGACGTCCTTGAATTCAATACTCGCTACAGCCAGCCCGTTGTACCCAAGGGTGCGAAGCCTCGGACCAACACTCACCCCTTCGTTGGTCCGCTCCACGAGACAGACCACCGACTTGCCGCCAGAATCGGCCAGGACAGCCACAAAATCCGCTATCGGACCGTTGGTGACAAAGCTCTTTCTGCCTGTGAGCACATATCCGTCGCCATCGCGGCGAGCCCAGGTAACCGGGCCCTCCGGCGCATCTCGCTCTTCGGTTTCGGAGATCGCGACCGCGGCGATCAGCTCACCGCGCCGGAGCGGCTCCAGGATATCGGTCACGTTCTGGCCGTCTCCAAAGCCTTCCAGCAGGCCCCCGAAAAGCCGCGCGGTCGTCTCCACCGCAAGAAAGAGCGACCCGGAAAGGCGAGCAAGCTGCTCCTGGGCCGCAATGAGAGCCGTTGTCTCGCGCTCGGCCTCAGGTCCCGTTCCGACATGGAGATACCCGATCTCCGCGAGACGTCCCAGGCGCCGCAGCGTGATCGCACGGATCTCCTCCAGGCCGGCCTGCTCCATCGCCTCTAACTCCGAGCGGGTCTCCGGGTCGAAGAGCGCTGCTGTCTTGTCGGCAAGTTCCTTCTCTTCCGGGATCCAATCGAAGTTCATGCGCGTAGTCCTTACATGAGACGGGAGATGAGAACCTTCTGAATGTCAGAGGTGCCGCCGCCGATCGGCGCGAGGCGACTATCCCGAAAGAACCGCTCCACGTCGTATTCGTGACAATAGCCGTAACCGCCCATGACCTGCATGGCGTCATTGGCGGGTTTCAGGGACCAATCCCCCACAAAAAGTTTTGCTACGGCCGCTTCCAGGTGATTCAACGGCTGTCCCTGGTCCTTGCGCCACGCGATGCGATAAATCAATGAACGAGCGGCTTCGAGAAAGATTTTCAGGTCAGCCAGCTTGTGGCGCACCGCCTGGAACTCGGCTATCGGCCTCCCAAACTGGTGGCGTTCCTGCGCATATCGGGCGCAACGCTCGATTACGAACTGAACTCCACCCACAAAAGGCGCCAAGAGCGTGCTCCGGTCCCACTCCACCGTCTGCATGGCCATGAGGAACCCGTTATTCTCCATTCCAAGCAGGTTCTCGGCAGGGATTCGGCAGTCTTCAAAGATCAGCTCCGAGGTTGGAGAAGTGCGGACCCCCATCTTTATCAGACTACGACCCGCGGAAAAACCGGGCGCGCCCTTTTCCACGATAAACGCGGACATGCCTGTCTGCCCCGAGGAAGGGTCGGTCTTCGCGTACACCACGGCCACGTCCGCAATCGCGCCGTTCGTGATAAACATTTTGCTGCCATTGAGCACCCAACTGTCCCCATCGCGCTCGGCGCGAGTGCGTATCGACGCCACATCCGAGCCCGCGCCCGGTTCGGTGAGACCCATGCATCCGACCCATTCGCCCTTGGCCAATTTGGGGATGTACTTCTTGCGCTGCTCGTCCGTTCCGTGCGTATAGATCGTGTCCGCGCACAGGTAGGTGTGCGCCCCGTAACTCAGCATGAGCCCGCCATCCACGCCCGCTTCACCCAAGGCTTCCGCGGCCACCACCGTGGTCATCACGTCCGAGCCGCCACCCCCGAGTTCTTCGGGGAAATGAAGGCCCAGGATCCCGAATTCGCCCAGCTTTCGCCAGGATTCCCAGTCAAAACGGCTGTTCAGGTCGTTCTCCCGGGCGCGGGGCGCAATCTCCTTGCGGGCGAATTTGAGCGCCTGTTCCTTGAACATGAGCTGCTCTTCGGTCAACGCGAAGTCCATCAGGAACCTCCAGCAGGATTGCAGAGCGGTCTAGCCGCGCATCAATCCAGCCCCATTGAAGAAAACATCCAGGAGCGCGGACGCTATGTTCCGTTTTTGGCTCTTGCCCTTGAGCGGCTGATTCGCAAGAACCATCGCGGAAAGGAACCCCTCCATCGCCCCAACGAAGATGTAGGTCAGATAACGAGCCTTCATATCTTTGCGCAGGACACCCTCTTGCTGGCCTTGGGTGATGATCCGTTCGGCGCGCCTGAAAAATTCCTTGAAGAACTCAAGCCGCTCGGGCGTGAGATTCGGGGTGGATCGGGATATTTCCGTGACAAAGATGTGCACCAGCTCGGGCCGGGCCTCGTACTCATCGAGGAAATGGTCCAGAATTGCAGCGAGCTTCTCTCGCGGGGATATGGTCTGCGCTTCCAGTTCCTCCATAAGGCCGAACAGCCCGCTCCACCACTCATTGAATATCGCGTCGAACAGGTCCGCCTTGCTGCCGAAGTAGTGGTACACCAGCCCGTACGAGATCCCGGCCTCCCGGGCAATGTCCGTAACCCGCGCCTGATGAAATCCTCGCCCGCGAATGACCCTGCACGCGGCGTCGAAGATGGCGGCCTTGACATCTCTCTTTGCGTCGATGTGCAGGTGACTATTCGGCATGGTGGAGCAGTAACATGCATTGATTGACATGTCAATCAAAAGCGCCGGCAGCCGGAACGCCGCGTCTTACGCGATGGCGCACGCAAGGCGCCGTATTCCGAGACGTCACCCCGGCGAAAGCCGGGGTCCAGCCTTCTGGATTCCGGATTCCGCCGGAATGACGCAACGGGCGCCCAAGTTCGAGATCGAATTCGAGAATCAGAGTACTTACGAATTACGAATAAGTGTGAACTTCTCCACCATATGGTGAGGATGGTAGGATTTCTTGGCTTTTCTTAAGCCTTCCACCCCCAGATCCTGCTCCCGGTTAATGTAGGTGACGTTGTTCCAATGCTCCGAGCAGAACTGCTGATTTATGGCGGCATAGAGTCCGGGGATGTCAGGGTTGGCTTTTTCCACGTGGATCACCGCGGTATCGGGGTTGAGCTTCTCGCCTAATGCGAAAGCCTCCACCTTCTTGTCGATGAGGATCGCTCCTCCCTCGAATCCCAGATCCTCGTAGTTCGCCAGGGCCTGGCAGATTGCCTGGTTTTCGTGAAAGAGGCCCGGAGTCAGGTCACAGTCCTTCAGCTCGCACCAGACTTCTTGAAGATTCAGGAAACAATCCACCAGGTCCGTGTCGAGTGTTTGATATTCGTATTTGTAGTTCTTGATGAACTTGTTCAGGTGATTCTTTTTCTGGTGGAACTTGTTGCCAGGAAGCTCAATAAGCTCGTGGGTCAAGTACACGTAATCGTGATTGGCAGGATCTTCAATAACCTCGAACCGCTTGCGATCAACGTGGGCTTCGACGAACGCTTTGTCCGCGCGGGAGATGCGCGGCTCCATTCTTAACGACATCAAGTCATCGGACAACTCCTCCAGGGCGGCGCGAACATCGCCTTTGCCCACGGGAGGCAGAGCAAAGCCAGGCTCCTCTTCCGGTCTCATCACGATGAATAGGAAGCCGTCGTGAACACGCCATGCAGGGCGATTCCGATGCCGCCACATGAACAGGTTGGTAAAGGTCAGCTCCGAGACCTGGGGAGGGTTTTCAGCGAAAATCCTGTCAAAGAGGGGCTTATGGGTAAGGTCGATTTTTTTGAAATCGGTCATACGACTCCGTGCCTCTGCTCCTCGAATTAGACGAACGAAAGTATCATACATGGCGTTAAGAGTTCAGACGGACAGGTCTTCCACGGCCTCCATGAAACCGATGTCGCACGCGCGGGGGTTATCCCACAGTTGCACCAGATAGTCTTTTGCGTCGGCAAAGAATTGGGCCTGCTCTTGGACGAGGCGTTCCGCCTGGATAGAATCCATGTCACGGGTTTCATTGACGAAGGATGCCACGCGGCCATAGTACAGGGGAGTCATGAGGTCCACGAGGCGGCGACGATTGTCCGGCCAGTTATGATAGGTTGCAGCAAGTTCATAGAGTATCCGAACCCAGGTATCCACAGGGAGGCGAAAGCGATTCAGATCCATTGAGGCCGCGGCTTGGATCGCCGCGAAGCAATCGGGGCAGAAGATGTCTCTCCACAACGTGCCGAAGCGTTGCAAGCCTGCCAGAAACGAATTCACCAATTTACGGAAGTTCACCTGAATCGGCTCGGGTTCCTCCGCGGAGGGCTCTCCGAAGACCGGCACGTCTTCAACGCCGCTTGTCCGTTTCCAGGTCTTTTCATTGTCTTCCATCAATTGAAAGAGCGTGTACACGACCTGACGGAACATGGGCCCCAGGTGCTCCGACGGATCCTTGGCATCATGGATCTTGATCCCCAGATGCGACTGGCAGATCTTGAACCCATTGAGAATTGCTTCAACTGTGAGCCATACATCAATGCCGAAGCGGGCCACGTCCGTTCCCCATACATCGTGGAACGCATAGAACCTTACCAGATCTTTGCTGAACGCGAAGTCCCCGCCGATGGGTTGTCTAACCCTCTTGCCGAAGACCGCTTGCACGAGGTTAAACACGATGTTGTTGGTAATGGTGCCGTCATATTTGTATCGGGTATAAATCGGCGCCACAAGATCGTATCCATGTTCGAGAACCGGATCGATAAGCCTTTTGACCCACTCGTGACTGATGCTTCGCAGGTCTGAATCCACTACCATGCAGGCCCGCGCATCGAGCACGTTGGCGGCCTCAAAGACCATGCGAAGAGCGGTGCCCTTGCCGGGCATCCCGCGATAGATGCTGACGACCTTTTCTTGCCAGGGTTTGAGTTGGAAGTCTTTTGCCACGTCACGTGAATCATCGGTCGAACCGCCATCGGATACGATGATAACCGGTTTCAGGTCTCGGTAGAAATCATGCAGGCCGTGAGAAACCATCTTGATCACGTGCGTTATGGTGGTCTGGTTATTGAAACACGGAATTCCGATCACCAGATCGGCTTTCTCGATTTCTTCCAGCCTCTTCACTGCGTACGGTCGTAGTGCACTGCTATATTTCATTGTCTTCTCCACTTAGGGCAAGCTTGCCATTCGGCTAATTTGAACCGAAGCGGCTGCTGCACAGGTCTTAAGGCGTCGGGAGCGCTAGTCAAAAAACCCTATATTATCAAGTTCGACAGCCTCAACAAGCTTTTCGTCAAAATCCGGAATCGCCGCAAACACCCGATTCCAGTTCGGGATCGGCGGCGGTCCCAGCGGGTTTTCTCGAACAATATCGCCTGCTATGCGGATCGCTTCAGAGAACATCTCGAAAGCCACCGCTTCCTCGTGGCGGTCATAATGAAGCCCGTTGATGCTGGCATCGTCATGGTACATGGCCATGCACGTTTGGGCTTCTTCGAGGAACGCAACCCGCAGCGTTCCGAAGAAGTCCTCGCCTAATATCACGCCAACACCCCGCAAGACCCGAAAAAAAGTTAGGCAGATATCGATCGCCATCTTATTGAGGCCCTTACTCGGATCCTCCTGCGAGAGAGTCTGGTGCTTGTGTTCATAATTTTGGCAAAGCTCAACCTGGCAGATTCTGTTGACCGAACAGTTCCGATATACTTCCGCGAGGACTCCCACTTCGAGGCCCCAGTCGGAGGGAATGCGGTTCACGCGAGCCAGATCCGCAACCATGGAGAATTCGCCGGCCAGCGCGTACCGGAACGAATTGAAGTAATTGAGCACGGGCATATTTCCCACGATCGTGATCAGCGCCTGTATCAAGGGGGTAACCAATAGTCTCGTTACCCGCCCGTACATGCGGTCCGCGATTCTCGCGTAGTATCCCTTGCAGAACTCGTAATTGAGCTGCGGCATGACCGTAGGATACACTAGGCGGCTGAGGAGGTTTCGATCATAGGAGATGATGTCGCAGTCATGGAGTGCGATCACGTAGGCATCCCTCTCCGCGACCACGTACCCATAAGCCATCCAAGCGCTCCGCCCTTTGCCCGGTGTCACACAGCACAGCCCTTGTTCATCCATCTCTCGGTAAAGAGAGTTGATGCGTTCTCCGTCGTTCCAGATGAGTCGAACTTTCCGCTCCTCCTTTTGGAGGGGCTGGAAGTACTTGAGAGCGCGTTGGAATTCTTCGGGACCAGCTGGTCCCAGGGTGACCACAATCTCGGAAAGGTAGTCCACTTCTTTGAGCACATCGAGGATCCCCGCGAGAGCTGGGGAATCCATTTCCGAGATCAATGACGGTAAGACAAGGGCTATGGGTCGTAATCTTGCTCGGCTGGCGATTTCCGCTTCTATGGACTCTGGATCGCGCTCACGCAGGATATGCAGCGTGGTGATCGGCCCTCTCTGCAAAAAATCGCTCATTGTTCACCCCCTCCGTTTCTAAGATATTATTCCATTTGGATCGTATGACCCCCGAGGCTACCCCGGACGCGGCGTAGATTCCGAGAGAGCTTAGGGGCCGAAACGTAGCTCGAACGCAATTCGGGGCTGAGCAGACTCCGCCTGCGCTGCCGAGGCCATATTCCAGTAACCCGTAAGATGCTCAAGTGTGCGAGTCGGTTTTTCAGCGCGCCAAATAACAATGAGACCACAAAGCGCTACTCGGAATCTAACCCTGAGACAATTCGCAATATGGCTTCGTTCCAGCCTACCGGACCCGATTGCTTCGTGAAGAGGCCGCGAGCGAGGCTGGGCGGTAGAGAAGCGGCCTTGTGGGCGCCGCGCAAGACCACCGGGATGTCCACTATTTCCAGGAAAGGATAATCATTTGGGCTATCACCCAGCCCTACGGTGACAATCTCTCCGAAAACTCGGCGAGAAGCCCTTATCAGCCGCGATACCGCGGAGCCTTTGCCCCCGTGACCCATTAGGTGCCAGAAGCGTCCCCCGGCCACCACCGCAAGGCCCCGCGCAGCCGCAGCTTCTCGGATCTGATCTTCACGCTCCCACGCGTCGTCGGTCACGAGAAAGGGCTCGTCAAACTGCCTATCTTTGGCCTTCTGGGCTTCTTCTTCGCTCAGCCCGGTGAGCCGCGCCACCTCCCTCACGGATAGAGCATTGAATCCGACCAACGGACAGCCTAGGACTTCAGCGATTTCCGACAAGGCCGTCACAAGGTCTTTGTAGGCTGTTCCCTGCGGAAAGATAAGCCACTTCCCCTCCCGAACAGCTTTAGGAAATTCTTCGTCACGTCTGAGCTCATCCGCAAGAGCTGAGCCTTCCCTCGCCACCACACTGCCGCCATTTTCGGTGACAAAGGGATCTTCAATTCCAAGAGCCTTATGAATAGGCGCCATCTCTGCAAAGGTCTTGCTGGAAACCAGCGACAAGATCGCATTCACGCGCTTTAGGGTTGCCAGCGCTTCCGTGGCTGCCGTCCACGAGTAGTCATCCGGATCCAGGAGAGTCGCGTCCAGATCAGTAAATACAACCAGCTTTCCCATGGCCCACATGCCGACGCTGAAAAACGTGTTGTCCGCACTGAAAATATGCATGTCCACGCGGGTGACAAACTGGGACCGCCTGTAGTCGAGGACAGCGCCCTCAGACTAATTCCACGCGATACCTGATGGTGTAGAGCCCGAGTATCTCGTCCACTTTGGTTCTTATGGTTTCTACGGTCGCCCCCGGAGCGGGCTTGATGGTAATCTTAGCCACTGAGCCATGAACCTTATCTTCGTTCACGGTCACCGTGATTGACTCCGCAAGATCGCCAAGCTTTTCCAGGTCCTTCTCATACACTCTCTTGATTGAATCCCACCGCAGCGCAGGCTTGAAGATTTTGCCCACAGGAGTCAGGGGTATTCGGTCCACGATAAAGATTTCTTTGGGAATCGCGGCGCGCTCCCCAATCTCCTGCTTGACCTTTTCCAGGATCACTTCAGGTGTCAGCCCGGCCCCGGCCTGGACCTCCACATACGCCACCGGCGCTTCACCCGCGTGCGGATCGGGACGTCCCACCGCAGCAGCCATCTGAACCCCGGGAATTCGATACAAGGGATCTTCTATTGCGGAAGGGTCTATGTTGTGACCTCCACGAATGATCAGGTCCTTCTTGCGACCGGTGAGCCACAAGTAGCCGTCCGCGTCCTGTCTTCCCAGATCGCCGGTGTTGAACCATCCTTCTTTCGGCCGGGTTCCCCGGTTATGGGCGTCATCCAAGTATCCGGTAAATACATTAGGGCCGCTGATGCAGACCGACCCGATTTCATCCGTGGCAGCCTCGCGGACAAAGCGACCCTGATCGTCCACTTGGAAGACTTTAGCTTGATGGTACGGGAGTCGCACGCCTATGGAGCCCACTTTACGCGGACCGAATGGAGGATTCAGTGAGGTCACGCAGGTCCCTTCGGTCAGGCCGTACCCTTCCAGGATCTTTAGGCCCGTATGTTCTTCGAAGCGTCGGAAAAGCTCCACAGACAGGGGCGCGGCGCCGCAGACGGCATATCGGAGCGACGAAAGGTCAGCCCCCTCCGTGCTCACGTCCAACAACGCGGAGAGCACCGTGGGCACGGACGAAAAGGTTACGGCGCGGCACTGCTCCACGATTTTATAGAAGTTCTTTATGATGGCCGGGTCACGGTAACCTCGAGGTCCGAGGATCACCACATGCGCGGCCATGGTGAAGGGCATGGAGCCGGTCACTGTCGTGCCGTTCACGTGGAACAGCGGGAGCCCGCTCATTATGGTTTCGCCAGTTTT
>Ga0194127_10000531_pt1 | contig 60847 bp, 52 predicted proteins | sample TA2KigC100mmetaG_FD_148624 | JGI IMG/M metagenome (GOLD analysis project Ga0194127, IMG submission 148624) | Freshwater microbial communities from Lake Tanganyika, Tanzania - TA2015036 Kigoma Deep Cast 100m | ecosystem: Environmental > Aquatic > Freshwater > Lake | place: Tanzania: Lake... | reverse complement strand
CAGCGCTCCCTCGCGATGCGCCGCAACGCCGGACAAGCAGCGGCCAGCAGCGACCAGGAGCGCCACCTGCCCTGCGACCCGGGCAAGGCGCACAGCCTGCTCGGCTGGCTGAAGACCGAGAACGCAGGCGGCGCTTCCGTGCAGGCGCGCTACTATGTCGACCGGAACGCGGGCACCGCACTCGCCAGCGAGGACCTCGGCCCCGCGCTCGGCGGCACCAGCGACTGGACCCTGCAGTGGGCCGACATCGCCACGCCCGCCGAGGGCGACTGGTTCGAGGTCCGCTGCGCGCTCTCGCCGCCGGCCAGCGGCGAGGGCCGCGCCTGGTTCGATGGCCTCAAGTTGGTCGAGTGGGAGCCCTGGCAGCCAGGGGCGGTGGGCACGGCCGTCGCCCATCCGCACAACTACCGCTTCGTGCAGTTCCGCGCCACGAACGCGGCCCTCGCCGAGGCGCTGTTCAGCTACGAGGAGACGCGCTACGACGAGGACCTCACCGGCTTGCCCGCCGACGCGGCGCCCGCGGCGCCCGTACTCGCGCAGAACTTCCCCAATCCCTTCAACCCGAGCACGCGCTTCACCCTCAGCCTGCCCGCCGGCAGCGAGACGCTGCCGGTGGTGCTCAGCATTCACGACGTGCAGGGCCGCCGCGTGGCACTGCTCTTCGAGGGGCGGCTCGGCGGCGGCGAGCGCCTGAGCCTGGACTGGGACGGCCGCGGCACGGGCGGCGAGCGCCTGCCCAGCGGGGTCTACTTCGCCCGTGCGCGGCTGGGCGAGCGCAGCGAATCCCGTAAGCTGCTTCTGCTTAGGTAGAAGATACCGGAGCCATTGCTCCGATACTGCCGCCTGACGGTGGCAGATTCCCCGTCGTTCCCGTCCCTACCGCGGACGCTCAAGGCGAGAATTTCCGGCAAGCAGAAGCGCCACCGCCTGTGGTAAAATGATCGCTACCCCTGCAGGCGCCAGCGCCCCCCTGGAGCCTCGCGTCGAACGCGGCCGGGCGTCGCCGCCCGAGGCCGAAACGGTTCAACCCGCGACGAGCTTCGCCCAAGGACGTACCGAATGACTCGCAGCCCGCTGACCCGCTGCCTGCTGCTTTCCCTCACTCTCCTCTCCCTCATGCTCACGGCGCCGGCGTCACAAGCCGCCGTCGTGGAACGTGCGCTGCCTCTGGACAGCGCCTGGGATGCCGAGCGCCCGACCGGCCGCTGGCTGGCCGAAGTCTGCGCCGACCCAGCCGCCGATCGCAGCCTCTCGCCGACCCTCACCTGGTACTGGCTGCTCGACGAGGGCGAACGCCTCGCCGCCGCCGAGCTGATCGTCGCGCGCGAGGAGAGCGTCGGCCCGCTCGCCCGCGAAGCCCTGCGACTGCCGCTGATCGGCAGCGAAGGCACCGTCGCTCCCGCCACCGGTGGCGGCCCGCTCTGGAGCGCGGACTACCGCGTCGAGCTGGGCGCGCCGCAGCGCCTGCACGGACGCCTCGTGCAATCGATCACCCTCACTCCCTTCCGCAGCGCGGCCGGCGCGCTCGTCGCCCTCAAGGATGCTCGCCTGCGCCTGATCAGCGCTGCGAGCGGCGAGTCGGCGTCCCTGCTGCGCCCGGAGCGCCCCGACTTCCCGCTGCGCGATCGTCTCGAGACACGCCTCGGCGATCTGCTGCTGAATCCCGAGGCATTGCCCGAGAGCCCCGGCGATCGCGCCGCCGGCGGCGGCGGCTTCCCGACAGAGGTGCCGGGCGTCGAAGGCGCCACGGTCGCGATGGTCATCGTCACGCCGGATTCCTTCGCCGACCTCTGCGAGACCTACGCCCAGGCTCGCACGAACCAGGGCGTGCCGACCGTGGTGCGCAGCCTCGAATGGATCGCCGAGCACTATCCGATGGGCAGCGATCCGGCCGAGATGATCCGCCGCTTCGTCCAGGACGCCTATGCGAAGTGGTCGCTGGAGTACCTGCTCCTGGTTGGTGATGCGAACATCATCCCGCCGCGCTACGCCTACACGGAGATCTTCGGCGGTAGCGGGACCGAGGCGCCCACCGACATGTACTACGCCTGCCTGGATGGCGACTGGAATGCCGACCATGATGCGCGCTGGGCCGAAGCCGCGGACACCCTGGTCAGCGATCCGGGCGATGTCACCGATTGGCTGGCCGAGATCACCGCCGGCCGCTTGCCGGCGCGCAATCGCAGCGAGTGCAGCACGCTGCTCAGCAAGCAGGGCACCTACCACGGCGCGGGCATGACGCCCTACCAGCACCGCATCCTGATGCTGGGCGAAGTGCTCTTTCCCACCGACTGGGTGCCGGGCCAGACCATCATCATCGACGGCGCCGCGTACTGCGAGTCGATCTACGTCAAGTACACCGGGCCTCAGCACCAGGTCGTGCGCCTCTACGAGAACTACACGGTCTACCCGGGCTCGCTGGCGCTGACCGTCCAGGCGGCCCTGGATTCGATGTCCAACGGCTTCGGCATCGTCCTGCACAACGGCCACGGCGAGCGCCAGACGATGCGCGTGGGCAACGGCAGCATCGACAACACGATGGCCGTCCAGCTCGACAACGGCAACCGCACCTTCCTGCTCTACATGATCAACTGCACGGCGGCCGCCTTCGACTACAACTCGATCGCCGAGGCCTTCGTCAAGAACCCGAACGGCGGCGCCTGGGCGGTGATCGGCTCGACCCGCGAGACCTTTGCCAACATCAGCGCCCTGTACATGGACATCTTCTTCGGCTTGGTCCGCTACAACCCCTCGCTGCGCCTGGGCGATCTCTACACGGCGAGCCTCGCTTACTACAACGGCGAGACTCTCATCGACAGCGGCCACCGCTGGGCGCACTCCACCTTCACGCTGCTGGCCGACCCGAGCAACTGGCTGCACTACGCAGCCGCGGGCACCCTGCAGACCAACCTGCCCGTGAACTTCGCCCTCGGCAGCGGACCGCTCAGCTTCACGGTCACCAAGGGCTTCGGCATCCCGCTCGCCGGCGCCAAGGTCACCCTGCGCAAGGGCGACGAGGACTATCAGTGGGCCACCACCAACGGCAGCGGCCAGGTGAGCTTCAATCTCAAGGCAGAGACGGTGGGCACCTACCACGTCAATGCCGAGGCCCGCGACTGCCGCCCCTACACGGGGATGTTCAGCGTCACGGCGCCGGTGGCGGCGCCGCGCCCCTACATCGCCGCGGTGACCGTCAACGACACGAGCGGTGGCAGCGTGGTCGGCAACGGCAACGGCCTGCCCGAGCGCGGCGAGACGGTGCAGCTCACGCTCACGCTCACCAACGGCGGCACGGCCTCGGCGACTGCAGTGGCCGGAACCTTGACCACCAGCTCTCCCCACCTGACGATCCTCGACGGCACGGACAGCTACGGGAACATCGCGCAGGGCGCGAGCGCCTCGGGGACGAACCCCTATCTCATCCGGGTGCTCGATACGGCAGTCGACGACGAGATCCTGCCCTTCGCTCTCGCTCTCAGCACCGGCCAGGGCGCTTTCAACGAGGACTTCTTCCTCGAGGCCGCGGCAGCGGCGCTCGGCTTGCATGCCAGCACGCTCGACGATGCCGCCGGCGGCGACGGCGACGGCGAGATCGAGGACGGCGAGAGCGCCGACTTCGCGCTCTCCCTCAGCAACTGGGGCCGCGGCGATGCGATCGCCGTGCAGGCCGAGGCCTTCGCCACGGCCGGTAGCAGCCTGACCATCAACACCGGCGCGCTCGCGCTCGGCACCCTGCCCGCGCTGTCGAGCAACCTGGGCCCGGCCGTTTTCAACGTGACGCGCACCGGCAGCAACCCGCCCGCGCTGCTCGTCGTACTCAGCGACGCCTACGGGCACCTGGACAGCCTCACCCTGCTGCTCGAGCGCCCGCAGGGCGACCCCTGGCCGCCGAATTACGCTTTCGGCGCGGATCCCACGCGCCTTCGGCTGAACTGGGAGCCGGGCCTCGTGACGGGCGTGGCCGGCTATCGGGTCTTCCGCGCCGAGCAGGCCGCGGGGCCCTATCAGCTCATCTCGACAGAATGGGTCGAGAACGCGACCTACGAGGACGCCGGCCTGCCGCCCTTCATGAGCTACTGGTACCGGATCCAGCCGCTTTCGGCCGCGGGCCTGACCGGCGCGCTCTCGGACTCCAGCAAGGTAACGACGCAGCTTCCCCTGCGTGAAGGCTGGCCGCAGACGGTTGCCATGGAGACGGCGAGCACGCCGATCGTCGGCGACTTCAACGGCGACGGTGTGAACGAGATCTTCGTCGCCGCGGACAAGGTCTACGGCTTCAAGCTCGACGGGACCGAGCTGAGCGACGGCGACAACAACCCGCTCACCCACGGTGTGATCAGCAGCCTGGGCTCGAATTTCCGGAACTGCCCGCTCGCGGCGGCCGATCTCACGGACAGCCCCGGCATCGAGCTGGTCGCCGGCAGCTGGGACACGGGCCAGATCATCGTCTGGGAATTCTCCGACGGCCCGGGCGGCATCCAGGCGCAACTCGTGCCCGGTTGGCCCAAGCAGATCGCCAACCCGAACGGCTACGGCATCTGGGCCGCACCCGCGCTGGCGGATATCGACGGCGACCGCCGCCTGGAGATCCTCGTCACCGACGTCGGGGGCTACCTGAACGCCTGGAACGGCGATGGCAGCGTCGTCGCCGGCTTCCCGAAGTCCGGCATCGGCAACTGGACGCGCTCGACGACCGGCCTCGCGGACATCGACGGCGACGGCGACAGCGAGATCTTCCTGCCGACCTCCGGTGGCCAGCTCCGCGGCTACCAGGGGAGCGGCGCGAACCTGCCGGGCTTCCCGAAGACCGGCATGTCGGCCATCTTCAGCAGCCCTGCGCTTGGCGACATCGACGACGACGGCTTCATCGAGATCGTCGTCGCCGCCGAGAACGACTCGCTCTACGTCTACAACCATACTGGCAGCCGTTTGACAGGCTGGCCCAGGCACTTCATCAACCACAATACCGCCATCAAGTGTCCCAGCCCGGCACTCGCTGACATTACCGGCGATGGCGTGCCTGAGATCTTCGCCGTCGGTGTGACCTCCGACCACGAGACCACCCTCGGCTGGCTCAACGACAGCGGCGCCTGGCTGCCAGGTTGGCCACAGCTCATCATCGACCACAGCCAGGCCGGCGCCACCGTCGGTGACCTGGACGGCGATGGCGACTTCGAGGTCGTCCTGCCGCACGAGAACGGCAAGATCGACGCCTGGCACCACGACGGCACGCCGGTGGACGGCTTCCCGCTCGTGACCAGCGAGTATGCCCGCTCCGCGGCCAGCCTGCTCGACGTGGATGAGGACGGCCTGCTCGACATGGTCTTCGTCGGATGGGACCGCAACGTCTACATCTGGGAATTCCCGACGGCCTACGATCCCGCGATGATGCCCTGGTACACCTACATGCACGACTTCCACCGGACGGGCAACCCGAGCACGATCGACTGGGTGGTCGGGGTGGATGATGAGGACCCGCTGCCGGCGGGCCGCGTTTTCCGCCTCGACGACAACTGGCCGAACCCCTTCAACCCGAGCACGAACATCCGCTTCACGGTGGGCGGCGCCAGCGCACAGGACGTGCGTCTGGAGATCTACGACCTGCGCGGCCGCCGGCTGCGGAGCCTCACCGCGGGCAGCCTGGCGCCCGGCACTTACCTGCACAAGTGGGACGGCCGCGACGAGGCGGGCAGCGAGCTGCCCAGCGGCATCTACTTCGCGCGCCTGAAGGTGGGCAGAGCCAGCGAGACGAAGAAGCTGACCTTGCTCAAGTGAAACAAGCGACCAACGAAGCGGCTGCGTGACCTTCCCGCTCGCTCCGCTTCGAAGTCGCTCGCAGAGAGGTCACGCAGCCGCCTTGATGCTCGCGTGGCCCACAGGAGCCGCGCGGCTCGGCATCGCAGGCCGAAGGTCGCAGCGCTCCTGCGGCTCGCACAGCACAAGCCCCTGCGCCCCGCGGCGCAGGGGCATTGCTTTGGCCACGGCACCCGGCGTCCCACGCTGCTCGGCGCGGGGGCGGTGTCGATCGTGGTGGGCGCTCTGATGCCTTTCCCGTGCGAACTGCGAAGCGTGAGCGAGGGGAAGGCATCAGAGCGCCCCTCATTGCCGGCGCGGCCCCCGCGTCTAGATCCGCGTGCGCTGCCAGGCGCCGTGGCGGAAGCGGAGCGTCAGCAGCGTGGCGATGCAGGCAAAGGCGATCACCCCGCCGAGCCAGGCGCCGAAGATCCCCCACTGCAGCCGATAGGCGAAGACGAGCGCGAGCGGCAGGAAGATCGCGTAGGAGCCGATCCCCGTGATCAGCATCGGCGCTCGCGTGTCGCCGGCGCCCTGGAGGGCGCCGCTCATCGTCATCTGCACCGCGTCGCCGATCTGGAAGAGCGCGAGCAGCGGCACGATGCCGAGGCCCGCCGCCACCACGCCCGGATCGCCGTTGAAGAGGCTGAACAGGTGCGCGCGCGCGCCGAAGAAGATCAGCGCCACCGCCAGCGAGTAGACCAGGTTCATGCGCAGGCTCACCCAGCCGCAGCGCGCGGCAAGCGCGGCGCGGCCGGCCCCGAGGTACTGACCCACCATCGTCGTCGCGGCCTTGGCGATGCCGTTGGCCGGCATGAAGGAGAAGCTGAGCAGCTGCACCGCGATCTGGCTGGCGGCCAGTTCGTCCGTGCCGAGCCGGCCCATCAGCGCCATGAAGACGGTGAAGCTGCCCATGTCGAGGAAGGTCTGCACGCCGATCGGCGCGCCGACGCGCAGGAGGCGGCGCAGGGCGTCCAGCCGCAGGGCCCGCGCCCGCCAGGGATGGTAGAGTATCGCCACGCGCGGCCTGAGAAAGAGCGCGCAGCCGAGCAGGGCCGCCGAGAGATCGGCGATGCTCGTGGCCAGTCCGGCGCCAAAGGTGGTCCAGCGCGGCCAAGGCCCGGGCCCGAAGATGAGCAGCAGGTCGAGCACCAGGTTGACCAGGTTCGACACCAGCGAGATCGCCATCGAGGTGCGCACGCTGCCGATGCCGCGAAAGAAGCTGTGGAAGACGAAGGTGGCGAGCAGGAAGTAGGCGCCGGTCATGCGGGCGCGCATGTAGCGCAGCGCCTCGCCCGCAACGGCGGGATCGGGACCGGCCAGTGCGAGCAGGTTCCCCGCCTGCCAGTAGAAGACGGCCAGCACCAGCGCACCCGGCAGGGCGAGATAGAGGCCTTGCCAGGCGAAGAGCGCGCACTCGCCGTGGCGACCGGCGCCCTTCGCCTGGGCGACGAAGGTCGCCACGCCCTGCACGAGACCGACGAAGAAGGTGTAGAGGGTCCACACCAGCACGCCGCCCAGCCCCGCCGCCGCCAGCTCCACCTTGCCGACCCGGCCGAGCAGCAGGGTGTCCACCGTCCACATCAAGGTGGCCGAGAGCATGCCGATCACGGTGGGGTAGGCCAGGCGCCAGGCCTCGACAGTGGAGCCCGCGCGCGCGCCCGGCACGATGATGCTCGCCTCCCGCACCTGCCCGCTGCTGCCTGCCATCAACTCCCCCACGCGGCATTCCGGCCGTCTCGAAGGCCGCCACCCTAGCCGCTCTGCGCGCGCCTGACAAGCCCAGCAGCGCCCTTGCACGCGCCACGGCCTTGGACTACGATGAAATCCCCTCGCTCCCCCGGCCACCTTTGCACGAGGTAGAAGACCATGGCAGAGCTCCGCGACGTCGTCATCGTTTCGGCCGCCCGCACACCGATCGGCTCCTTCCTGGGCGCGCTGTCCACCGTGCCCGCCCCCAAGCTCGGCGCCATCGCCATCAAGGCGGCGCTCGAGCGGGCCGGGCTCTCGGGCGACCAGGTGGACGAGTGCATCATGGGCTGCGTGCTGCCCGCGGGCGTCGGCCAGGCGCCGGCCCGCCAAGCGGCCCTCTACGCCGGCCTGCCGCAGCAGGTGGAGTGCATCACCGTCAACAAGGTCTGCGGCTCGGGGCTCAAGAGCGTGATGCTCGCCGCGCAGGCGATCGCCGTCGGCGACGCCGACATCGTCGTCGCCGGCGGCATGGAGAACATGAGCCTGGCGCCGCACTACGTTCAAAGCAACCGCGTGGGCACGAAAATGGGCGACTGGACGCTCAAGGACGGCATGGTGATGGACGGCCTCTGGGACCCCTACCACGACTACCACATGGGCAATGCCGCCGAGCTCTGCGCCAGCGAGTGCAAGATCGACCGCGCGGCGCAGGACGCCTTCGCCGTCGAGAGCTACCGGCGCGCGCAGGCCGCCATCGCGGCCGGCGAGTTCAAGGCCGAGATCGCGCCGGTGCCGATCCCCCAGAAGAAGGGCGACCCCGTCCTCGTCGACACCGACGAGGAGCCCGGCCGCGTCGACTTCGCGAAGATCCCCTCCCTGCGCCCGGCCTTCATCAAGGACGGCAGCGTGACGGCCGCCAACGCGAGCAGCATCAACGACGGCGCCGCCGCGGTGGTCGTGATGGCCGCGAACGTGGCGACGAAGCTCGGCGTGAAGCCGCTCGCGCGCATCGTCGCCCAGGCCAGCGCCGCCCAGGCGCCCGAGTGGTTCACGACGGCGCCGGCCAAGGCCATCGAGAAGGCCCTGGCCAAGGCCGGCCTGAAGGCGAGCGACATCGACCTCTACGAGATCAACGAGGCCTTCGCGGTCGTCTCGCTGGCCAACAACCAGCTCCTCGGCCTCGATCCGGCCAAGGTGAACGTGCGCGGTGGCGCGGTGGCGCTGGGGCACCCCATCGGCGCAAGCGGCGCCCGTGTGCTGGTGACGCTCCTCCACGCCATGAGGGACCGCCAGGCTAAGCGCGGGCTGGCGAGTCTTTGCATCGGCGGCGGCGAGGCGGCGGCGCTTCTCGTCGAGCGCCTCTAGGCGGTACTGCAGAACGCGCGCGGCGCTCCGGCTGGGTGTCGCGCGCAGTTCAAGGAGACGCATGCTCTACGACAGCATCGGCGCCCTGCGCGCGGATCTCGCGCGAGGCTACGCCTGCGATGAGCGGGACCGGCTCGTCGTGCTCAGCGAGCCCTACTGCCGCGAACAGGTCGCCGCGCGCCTTGCCACGAACGCCGCGCTGAACCCGGATCCGCGCGTGAAGGCGGCCGCCATCGGCGACCTGCGCGCGCTGGCCGCCGCGCTCGGCGCCTGGCCGGCCTCGATCCAGGGCCTCTACGCCGCGATGGGCCGCGGCGACGTGGACCGGCTCACCGTGCCGGCCGTCAACGTGCGCGGCCTCAGCTTCGAGGTCGCGGGCGCGCTCTTCGAGGCCGCGCTCGCGGCCGACTGCGGCGCCTTCATCTTCGAGATCGCGCGCACGGAGATCGGCTACACGCCGCAGCCGCCGGCGGAGTTCGCGGCGGTGATCCTGGCCGCGGCCGTGGCCACCGGCTACCGCGGGCCCGTCTTCATCCAGGGCGACCACGTGCAGGTGCGGCCGAAACAGTACACCGCCGACCCCGCGGCCGAGCTGGCCGGCCTGGAGAGCCTGATCCGCGCCGAGATCGCGGCCGGCTTCTACAACATCGACGTCGATACCTCGACCCTGGTCGACCTCGCCCAGCCCGACCTCGACGCCCAGCAGCGCCTCAACTACCAGCTCGCCGCGCGCCTGACGACCCTCATCCGCGGCGAGGAGCCGGCGGGCGTCAGCGTTTCCGTGGGCGGCGAGATCGGCGAGGTGGGCACGGCCAACTCCACCGTCGAGGCGTTCGAAGCCTACATGGCCGGCTACCAGCGCGAGCTGGCGCGCCTCGCGCCCGGCGCGCTCGGCCTCAGCAAGATCAGCGTGCAGACAGGCACGAGTCACGGCGGCGTGCCGCTCGCCGACGGCAGCATCGCGGCCGTCAAGCTCGACTTCGGCGTCCTCGCGGCGATCGGCGGCCGTGCGCGTCGCGGCTACGGCCTGAGCGGCGCGGTGCAGCACGGCGCGAGCACCCTGCCCGAGAGCCTCTTCCACCGCTTCCCAGCGAGCTGCTGCAGCGAGATCCATCTGGCGACCGGCTTCCAGAACCTGATCTACGCGCACCCCGAGTTTCCGCCCGCGCTGCTCGCCGAGATCGACGCCCATCTGCTCCGCGCGCACGGCAACGAGCGCGCCGCGGGCGACAGCGACGAGCAGTTCGTCTACAAGCTGCGCAAGAAGAGCTGGGGCCCCTTCAAGGCGCAGCTCTGGGGTCTGCCGGCGCCGCTGCGCGCCACGCTGCGCGCGGCCCTGCGCGAGCAGTTCGGCTTCCTGATCGGGCAGCTCGGCGCCGCCGGCAGCCGCGCGCTCGTGGAGCGGCACGTCGGCCTCGCGCAGGAAACGGGCGAGCGGAGCCGCGGCTGATGCAAGGCGGCTGGCGGGAGCCTTTGCGTCCCGCGCGCGAGTGGGCGCTCGTGCTCGCCGCCTTCGCGATGCCCTTCTCGATCGCGATCTCGCAGTTCGCCTTCGCCGTCGCCCTGCTGCTGCGTCTGGCGGAGTGGGCAGGCGGGCGGGCGCCCGCCAAGCTGGGCCGCGGGCTAACGCTGATCACGCTCGCCTTCGTCGGCTGGGCGCTCCTGGACATCGCCTTCTCGCAGGTCCCGGGCGAGAGCCTGCGCCACGCCAAGCGCTTCCTGCTCCTGCCCGCGCTCTGGCTCTACGCCGAGGCCGGCACGCGCGCGGTACTCCGCGGGCGACTGCTCGCGGCGCTCGGCGCGGGTGCGGCGGGCGTGGCAGCCTACGGCATCATCGCCTACCTGCAAGGGCCGCGCGGCCTGGCCGGGCGCGCCCAGCTCACGCAGGGCTACATGACCGCCGGCGGCCTGATGATGCTTGCCGCGCTGCTGCTCTTCGTCTTCCTGCTCCTGCCGGGCGGCCCGCGCCGGCGGCGCTGGCTCTGGCCGGCCTTCGCGCTCACGCTGGTCGCACTCGTCTTCACGCAGACGCGCAGCGCCTGGCTCGGCTTCGCGGCGGGCGCGCTGCTCGCCCTCGTCCTCGTGCGGCCCCGCTTCGCGCCGTTCTTCCTGGGCCTACTGCTCACCGCGGGATTCTTCGCGCCCGCCGGCTTCCGTGAGCGGCTGCTGTCCTCATTCGATCCGCGGCATACGAACAACGTCCAGCGCGTCATCATGTGGCGCACGGGCTGGGACCTGCTCGCGGAGTACCCGTTGACCGGCGTCGGCGATCTCGACCTGCAGGCGATCTACCGCGCCCGGCACGCCGGCGAGTCGGTCGAGGTCAAGGGGCACCTGCACAGCAACCCGGTGATGTTCGCCGTGCTCTGGGGTTGGCCGGGGCTCGTCCTCGCGCTGGGCTTCCTGGGCGCGCTCGCCGTTGCGCTTGCGAAGCGCTGGTGGACGCTCGCCCGGCTCGCCGAGCGCGCACCACCGGGCGCCGCAGGCTGGACCCTGGCCGCGCTGGCCTGCTGGCTAGGCTTCATGCTGGGCGGGCTCTTCGAGTGGAACTTCGGCGACGCCGAGATCGCGCTGCTCACCTGGGCGCTCTGCGGCCTGGCTCTGGCGCCGCTCCCGACTGCGGGTGAGGGGGAAGTGGGATGAAGGACGTTCAACTGCGTGACGAGCTGCTCTGCTTGCGTCGCGCGCGCATGAGCGAGGCGCCGCAGCTCGCGCGCGCCGTGCGCCTCAGCCTCGACGCGCTCGCCCCCTACCTGCCCTGGGCGCAGCCGAGCTACGATGTCGCCGCCGCGCGGGAGTTCCTCGAGTTCTCGCGCGAGGAGGCGCGCCGCGGCCGCGGCCTGCACCTGAACGTCTTCGATCTGGAGAGCGAGGAGCTGATCGGCGGCGTCGGCCTCATGCTGCGACCCGGCAACCAGAGCGGCGAACTGGGCTACTGGATCCGCAGCGATCGCGCCGGCGACGGGCTCGCCACGCACGCCGCCGGACTGCTCGCGGAGTACGGCTTCGGGCCGCTGGGTCTGCGGCGCCTCTACCTCACCTGCGATGTGGTCAATCGCGCCAGTCGCCGCGTGGCGGAGAAGCTCGGCATGCGCCGCGAGGGCCGCCTGCGCAGCTTCATGCTGCACCACGGCGCGCCGCGCGATCACTATCTCTATGCGGTGCTCGCCGAGGAGTTCAGGCCGGCCTTTCGCGGCTAGCCGGGCCTGGGCGTGATGCCCCTTGACGCGGCGCGCCCCGCTGTTTATCAGTACTGGACCGGTCCCCAGGACGGCCCGGCCCCAACCCCGGAGCTGAGCTATGATCCGCCCCCTCACTCTCGCCCTCGCCGTCCTCACGGCGCTGGCGCCCCGCACAGGAGCCGATACAATGAACGCTAAGACCGAGACCGCCGTCCTCGGCGGCGGCTGCTTCTGGTGCCTGGAAGCCGTTTTCGAGCAGGTGCAAGGCGTCCAGGCGGCCGTCTCCGGTTACGCCGGCGGTAGCGTGGCTACTCCGAACTACAAGCTCGTCTGCACGGGGACGACCGGCCACGCCGAGGTTGTGCAGGTCACCTTCGACCCGGCCGTCATCAGCTACGCGGACTTGCTCGAGATCTTCTTCGCCATCCACGATCCGACGACGAAGGACCGGCAGGGCGAGGACGTCGGCACGCAGTACCGCTCGATCATCCTCACGATGAGCGAGGAACAACGACGGCAGGCCGAGGCGGCACTGGCGGCCCTGAACGAGTCGGGCGAGTGGGGCCAGCCCGCGGTGACGCAGATCGAGCCGCTGACCGTGTTCTATCCCGCCGAGGACTATCACCAGGAGTACTTCGCGGAGAACGGCGAGCAGGGCTACTGCCGGCTGGTCATCGCGCCCAAGCTGGAGAAGTTCCGCGCGAAGTTCCGCGAGCGCCTGAAGTAGTCCCCGCCTAGCGGCTGAGGACCAGCTTCCGCACCGCTCGCGGCGCGCGCGCGAGGCGGCCTTGTCGGCCAGCCACTCCTCGATCGTGTCCCCGCCGCCGGCGAATGCCTACTTCACCACCACGTTGAGCAGCTTGCCCGGCACGTAGACGGCCTTCACGATCTGCTTGCCCGCCAGCCAGGGCGCGAGCTGCGCGCTGGCGAAGGCAATCGCCTTCACCTGCTCCTCGCTCGCGTCGGCCGGCAGCTCGTGGCGATCGCGCACCTTGCCGTTCACCTGCACGACGACCGTCACCGTCGCCACGCCGAGGTAGGCCGGATCGTGCTCCGGCCAGGGCGCGAGCGCGATCGGCTCCGCGTGCCCGAGCCGCTCCCAGATCTCCTCCGCCAGGTGCGGCGCGTAGGGCGCGAGCAGGCGCAGGAAGGCCTCGAGCGCGGGGCGCGGGCGCTCCGTGCGCGGCGTCATCTCGTTGACGAAGATCATCATCTGGCTGATCGCGGTGTTGAAGTGCAGGCCATCGGTCATCGTGGTGACCTCGGCGATCGTGCGGTGCAGCAGGCGCAGCGTCTCCGCGTCGGCCGGCGCGTCCGTGAGCGCAGAGTGCAGGCGGTCTTCCTCGTCGAAGAAGAGCCGCCAGACGCGCGAGAGGAAGCGGTGGATGCCCTCGATGCCCTGCGTGTTCCAGGGCTTGTCCCGCTCCAGAGGCCCGAGGAACATCAGGAAGAGGCGCAGCGAATCGGCACCGTGCTCGCGGATCACGTCGTCGGGGTTGACGACGTTGCCGCGGCTCTTGCTCATCTTCTCGCCGTCCTCGCCGAGGATCATGCCCTGGTTGCGCAGGCTCATGAAGGGCTCCGTCGTCGAGACGAGGCCGAGGTCGAAGAGCACCTTGTGCCAGAAGCGCGCATAGAGCAGGTGCAGCACGGCGTGCTCGGCGCCGCCGACGTAGAGGTCCACCGGCATCCAGTAGCGCTCGGCCTCGGGCGACCAGGCCGCCGCGCCGTTGTGTGGATCGAGGAAGCGCAGGTAGTACCAGCAGGAGCCCGCCCACTGCGGCATCGTGTTGCTCTCGCGCCGCGCGGGACGTCCCGTGCGAAAATCGGCGGTCTCGATCCACTCGCGAATCGCCGCCAGCGGGCTCTCCCCCGTGCCGGCGGGCTTGTAGGACTCCACTTCGGGCAGCAAGACGGGCAGCTCGTCCGGGGCGAGCACGCGCAGGCTGCCGTCCTCCAGGTGCAGCAGCGGGAAGGGCTCGCCCCAGTAGCGCTGGCGGCTGAAGAGCCAGTCGCGCAGCTTGTACTGCACGGTCGCCTTGCCCTTGCCCTCGGCCTCGAGCCAGGCCGTCATCCTCGCCTTGGCCGGGCCGATCGTCAGCCCATCGAGGAAGCCGCTGTTCACGGCCGGGCCTTCGCCCGTGTAGGCCTGGCCCGCCCAGCCCGCCGGTGGCTGCACCGTGCGCAGGATCGGCAGGTCGAAGGTCTCGGCGAACTCCCAGTCGCGCTCGTCCTGGCCGGGCACGGCCATGATGGCGCCGGTGCCGTAGCCCATCAGCACGTAGTCCGCCACCCAGATCGGGATGCGCTGGCCGCTGGCCGGATTCACCGCATGGGCGCCCGTGAAGACGCCGGTCTTCTCCTTGGCCATGCCGCGATCGAGCTCGCTCTTGCGCGCGGCCGCCTCGCAGTAGGCCGTCACGGCGGCGCGCTGGGCCGCGGTCGTCAGCGGGCCGACCAGGGGATGCTCGGGCGCGAGCACCATGTAGGTGGCGCCGAAGAGCGTGTCCGGCCGCGTCGTGAAGACGCGCAGCGTCAAGGGCGGCGCGGCGTCCGCCACCGCGAAGTCCACCTCGGCGCCCTCGCTGCGGCCGATCCAGTTGCGCTGCAGCTCCTTGATGCTCTCCGGCCAGTCCAGACCCTCGAGGTCGGCGAGCAGGCGCTCTGCGTAGGCCGTGATGCGCAGCATCCACTGGCGCATCGGCCGGCGGATCACCGGATGGCCGCCGATCTCGCTCTTGCCGTCGATGACCTCTTCGTTTGCCAGCACGGTGCCGAGCGCGGGGCACCAGTTCACCGCCACCTCGGCCTCGTAGGCCAGCCCGCGCTCGTAGAGCTTCGTGAAAATCCACTGCGTCCACTTGTAGTAGGCGGGCTGCGTGGTGTCGATCTCGCGCTCCCAGTCGAAGCTGAAGCCGAACAGCTTGAGCTGGCGCCGGAAGTTGGCGATGTTGCGGTCCGTGGTCGTCCGCGGGTGCGTGCCCGTCTTGATCGCGTAGTTCTCGGCCGGCAGGCCAAAGGCGTCCCAACCCATCGGATGCAGCACGTTGAAGCCGCGCATCCGCCAGAAGCGGGCCATGATGTCGGAGGCGGTGTAGCCCTCGGGATGGCCGACGTGCAGGCCGTCGCCGCTCGGGTAGGGATACATGTCGAGCACGTAGCGCTTGGGGCGCGTGGGATCGAGCGCAGCGCGGAAGGTCTTGCGCTCTTCCCAGAGCCGCTGCCACTTGGGCTCGATGCGTATGGGATCGTAGGGCATCGGTCGTCCTTGCCGGTGCGGTCGGCGGGCCGGGCCGCCGGGGCCCGGAATAGGCGGCGTTATAATGCAAGCCGCGCCTTGACGCAAGCGCCCGGCGTCCCGTGCGCGCCGGTCTCAGCGCAGGCGAAGCAGGCGACAGACAGCGCCTGTCTTGCCGCCGTCGAGCCGCGCAAGGTAAAGGCCCGCGGGCAGCGCACGGCCCGCGCTGTCGCGCCCGTCCCAGAGGAGGTTGCCGGCCGCGGCCTCGGCCACGAGGCTCCGCTGGAGGCGGCCTTGGAGATCGTAGATGCCCACCCGCGCCGCCTGCCCCTGCGGCAAGGCGAAGTCGAGACGCACACGCTCGCCGAAGGGATTGGGATGGGCGCTCAAGGCCGGCGCGGCGGTGGAGACCGGATCCGCCGCCGAGGGCGAGATGGCCGCCGTCACCGCGGCATAGGCGTCCAGGCGGCCGTAGCCGAAGCTGTGGTCGTAGCCGGCGGCGCCGAGATCGGCGGCGCTGCCATTCAAGGCGCCGATGAGCTGGGCAGGACCCAGGTCGGCGTTCCCCTGCAGCATCAGCGCCGCCGTTGCGCTCACGTGGGGCGCCGCCATCGACGTGCCGCTCCAGGCGGTGTAGCCGCCGCCGGGCAGCGAGGACAGCACGGAGGCGCCGGGCGCCGAGAGGTCCGGCTTGCGGCCGTCAGCCGGAAAGGCCCAGCCCGCCGGGGCGGGTCCCCGCGAGCTGAAGGTCCAGATGAGATCGCTGCTCGTCGTGGCGCCCACGCCGAGGGTGTTGTCGTAGTTGCCGGGCGGATGCGTGGTGGCCGCATTGGGCCCGCTGTTGCCCAGGCAGAAGACGGGCAGGATGCCGGCGGCCCGCCAGACGGCCACCGTCGCGTGGTAGCCGTCGTAAGTCTGGCTGAAGAAGTACCAGCTGTTGTTCACGATCTGGGGGAAGTCATCGCTGTCCGGATCGCCGTCGGGATCGAGGATCCACTGCGCGCCCGCGATCACGATGCTCGTGCTGCCGAAGCTGTTGTCCTCGTCCAGCACCTTGACCGCGATGAACTGCGCGCCGGGCGCCGTGCCGATGTCGGTGGTGAAGGGGCCGAGGCCGTCGCCGCCGACCATCGTGCCGATCGTGTGGGTGCCGTGGCCGTGGTCGTCGTAGGGGGACGGCTGGCCGTTCACGAGATCGAGCCAGGAGTTGTCGCCGCCGCGCCACTTGCCGGCCAGGGCCGGATGGCCAATGTCCACGCCCGTGTCCATGGAGCCCAGCACGATGCCGCTGCCGTCCAGGCCGTGGGCGCTCCAGACCTCCGGCGCCCGGATGATCACCTGGCTCCAGACCGGCGTGCGCCCGCCCTCAGCGGGCAGGGCGAACTCGCCCACTACCGGCTCGTCGTAGTCGAGCCGTGCCAGGCCGGGAAGCGCACGCAGAGCCTCGATTTGTGCCGGCGTGGCCCGCAGGGCGATACAGTTGTCGATCCAGAAGGGTCTCGCCCCGACCGCCAGGCCGCGATCGGCGAGGGCGGCGAGCAGGGGCGCCTGGCTCTGGGCGGCCAGCGCCTGCAGATCGCGAATGAGCTGGCCGGCCGCGTCGCGCCCCGTGTAGGGCCGCAGGTCGAGCTGTGCCTCCAGGTGCAGGATCACGGGCAGGGTCGCGCCGGCCGGCGCCTGGGCCAGGCGTTCGCGCAGGCCCGGGTGCAGTTCGCCCGCGGGCAGCGCAGTGGGGACCAGCACGGTGAACAGGCCGAGGCAGGCGGCAAGTCGCGGTCTCATCGGGCATCCTTTCGCGAGCGGCGGCAGCCGAGGCTCAGCTGGCGTTCCAAGCTTAGCAGGACCAGCTGCTCGCTGTCGAGGCTGCCACAGGCGAGGCGCGGTGGGTCGCCGCCGTCGCCTTCGGCCTGGGCGCCGCCCGCGCCTCGCCGAGGGGGTACCGTGGCTCTCCTCGCCCGGCCGGCGCGGCCTAGGCCACGATCCAGTGGCGATGGCCCTGAGCCGCGAGATAGGCCGCGGCGCGTCGGCCATGCAGCAGGGCGAGCGTCGCGTGGAGGCCGGCCTCGAGGCAACTCGGCGCGGCGACGCTCACCGAGCGCGGCGCGCCGCTCACCGGCCAACCGGTATGCGGGTTGAGCACGTGCGCGTAGCGGCGGCCGCGGTGGAGCAGGAACCGACGGCTATCGCCGCTGGTCGCGAGCGCACCGCGGCGCAGATCCAGACGCAGGAGCGGCGTCTCGGGCCGCGCGGGGTCCTCGAGCGCGACGCGCCAGGGCCGCTCGCCGGCCCGCGGTCCGCTCACGCGCAGGTCGCCCCCGAAGTTGACGAGGCAGGGCGCCGCCGTGCAGGCTCCGATCAGGGCCAGGCAGCGATCGACCGCGTACTCCTTGCCGAGACCGCCGAGATCGATCTCCATCCCGGCCGGCAGCGTGAGCGTGGGTGGCTCCCAGCGCAGCTTCTCCCAGCCCACGAGGGGCAGCAGCGCTTTCACCTGGGCCCGCGGGGGCAGTCGACCCTCGCCATCGAAGCGCCAGACCCGGCGCAGCACGCCGGCCGTGACATCGAAGAGCCCCCCGCTCAACTCGTGGCAGCGGGCGGCAAGGTCGAGCAGCCCGGCGGTTTCCGCATCCACGGCGATCGGCGCGCCGCCTGCCGCGTTGATCCGCGAGACGGCGCTGTCCGCCCGGTAGCGGCTGTACTTGGCTTCGATGCGCCAGGCTTCCGCCGCTGCCGCGCGCCCGAGGGCCGTCGCCTCCTCCCCGTCGGCCAGCGCGAGCTGGATCTCGCAGGGGCCGGCCATCGCCGCGAAACGCAGGATCCAGACGCCATCGCCGCGCTCGCCAGTGAGCGCCGCGGCCGCCGGCGCCTCCCCCGGCGCGGGGCTGGGAGACGACGACTCCCTGTGCTCCCTCATGGCCGACCTCAGGGCGTGAAGTCGAAGCGGTAGGCCAGCTGGATCATGAAGGCCTCGAGGTCGGGGAAGAGGTCCTGCCGGCGGAGCTGGCCGATGGCGTCGGCGGGATGGTCCTCGCCACCCTGCCGGTAGAGTTCACCGCGCAGGCTGAGCTCGTGGCCGCTCGCGAGCCGGTGCCGCAGCTTGAGACCGTAGGTCCAGGCCGTGAGGGCGGCCAGGCGCGGGTCGGCGGAGGCGTCGGCCGGCAGCACCTCGCCGTCGACCAGGCTGTGCCGATAGAAATCGGCCGCCGTCTGCGTGTACCACCGCAACTGCGGCTCGATGCCCAGCGCTTCCCAGGCGCGCAGGTGGTAGTGCAGCTCGGCGGTCTGGGAACGGATGCCCCAATCGTCCCAGAGGTAGCGGTACGAGAGATCGAGGATGTCCCGGCCCAGGTGCCGCTTCACCCGCCCGTAGAGGCTCTGCTTGAGCCGCGTGTCGGGTCGGCCCTCGTAGAGCTGCCGCAGGGGTTCGCCCGGCGCCGTGCCCAGCCCGGACTGGACCACGCTGACGAACTTGTAGGGATCGCTCAGGTAGCCGCTCGCCCGGCACGCCGAGTAGTTGAGCTGCAGCACCGTGCTCCGGTCGACGATCTGCGTGAGCCCGAGCAGGAGGTCGGCGGTCGTCTTCAGCTCGCTGCCGCCGCCCTCGCCCTCGTCGTCCTCGCGCAGATCATCGTCCTCGCCCTCGCCGGGCGCCGCCATCTCGGTGAGGGCAGCGGGCGCCCCCCCCTGCGGCCGCACGCTGTCGAAGCCGACCGAGAGGCCGAGCGTGAGCAGGCGATTGCGCCGATCGTACTCGCGCTTGATGACGAGACTGGCGCCGCCGGAGAGGTAGTCCTGCTCGACCGAGCCGTGCACGCCGTAACTCGCGCGCGTGAGGAGCCCGTAGCGCTGCTCGAGACTGAGATCGAGCTCGCCGCGCCGGTCGCTGAAGGCGTCGTCGAGCGGCGTGGTGTTCGGCGGCGCCGTGTAGCTGCTGTTGCCCGAGGGCCGCGTGAAGGTCTGCGCCTGCGTGCTCGGCACGGCGCCGTTGGGCGAGGCGCCCGTCAGCGTGTCGAGCACGAGCTTGAGGCCGAGCGTGCGGGTCGGTGAGAGCGCGTGCGTCATCCGGATGACCGGCTCGAGCGCGGCCACGCGATCGGCCTCGCTGTAGACCATGACGGCGGTCTCGACTTCCACGGCGCGCGAGGGAGCACTGACGCCGGCGAGCGCGCAGGCCGCAGCGAGCGCGCCGCTGATCGGCCTAGTTGCAGCCACAGCCGCCACCTCCGAAGCCCTGGCCGCCGCTGGAGGCCTCCTTGCTGAAGTAGATGTGCTCGTCGAGCGCCTGGTCGATGGCGTCGTGGTCGAGCGCCATCTCGGGATCCGCGTGCAGATCGCGCTCCCAGGCCTCGGTGCCCAGGCTGCAGCCGGCCAGCGCGAGCGTGATCAGCAGCACCAGCAGCGCCGCTGGGCGCGGGGAAAGGAAGGGCCGCATCGCCGCTCCTCGCGTTCGCGGGTTGGGGGCGCCGCCAGCGGGCGGCACGCGCTCTGGATCCTAGCGGCAGGGGGGGTGGGAGCCAAACTCATTCGGATCGGAGAAGTTCCCCCTCCTCGCCGCGGGGGCCGAAGCGTCGCAGGATCTTGCGACTGAAGGCGGGTAGCCCCAGGCGGTCCAACTCCGCAGGCGCCGCCCAGCGGTACTCGACCCTTCGCTCGCCGGCGGCGAGTTCGGCGATCCCCGAGAGCACGGTCTGCTGGAGCGCGTAGCGCGTGATACCGTGACGCGCTTCGCCCAGGCGGCGCTTCTCGCGGATCCGCAGGCCGAGCGCGCGCCAGCGCTCGGCGGCGATCACGGCGCCACCCGCGACACGATAGGGCAGGTTCCAGAGCGTGCCGAGAAAGGGCCGCGCGCCGCGGGCGAGCAGCAGACGGCTGTCCTCCGCCGGGTGCCGGAAGAGCCCGACCTCCACGCGCAGCGCCTGTGCCGGCGCCGGCCGCGCCCTCTGGGGATAAGCCTCGGGCCGGCCCGCGGCCCGGGCGCAGCAGAGCGCTGCGAGCGGGCAGTCCCCGCAGCGCGGCGCGCGCGGGCGGCAGACGCGGGCGGCGAGCTCCATGACCGCCTGGTTGAGGTCACCGGGGCGCGCGCAGTCCACGAGCGCGTCGAGACGGGCCCAGAGTCTTCCCGCGAGGGGAGCGCGGCGGGGATCGCCGGCCCAGGCCTCGAGGCGCGTGAGCAGACGGATGCCGTTGCCGTCCAGCGCGGACACTCGCTGCCCGAAGGCAATGCTGGCGACGGCGCCGGCCGTGTAGCGGCCCACGCCCGGCAGCGCGACGAGCGCAGCCGGGTCCGCCGGCAGCGCGCCGCCTGTGGCCTGCAGCTGACGCGCCGCCGCCAGCAGGTTGCGCGCCCGCGAGTAGTAGCCCAGGCCGCTCCAGTGCGCGAGCAGCTCCTCCTCCTCGGCCGCAGCAAGGCTCGCGAGATCCGGAAAACGGGCGACGAAGCGCTCGAAGTAGGGAATGGCGGTCGCGACCTGCGTCTGCTGCAGCATGATCTCCGAGATCCAGACGCGGTAGGGCGTGGGTGCATCCCGCCAGGGCAGCGGCCGGCGCCCCCGGTCGAACCAGGCCAGGAGGAGGCGGCGCAGGGCGCGGTCGCGGCGGGGGAAGGACACGGGCACCTCGGCTGGCATTCGGGCGCGGTCCAGGGTATCCTCGCGGGCGGCGAGCCGCAAGTGCGGCCGGGGAGGGTGCCATGAGCAGCAGCCAGAGGCCGCCGGACGCGGCCTCCGGGCGCCAGCAGCACCGCCGCGAGGGTCCGCGGGCCCTGGGCGTGGCGCTGATCACGGTGAGCGACAGCCGCAGTGGCGCCAGCGATCACTCGGGTGCGCTCGCCGAACGCCTGCTCCTCGCGGCGGGCCACCACCTCGTCGCGCGCCATCTCGTTCCCGACGACCCGGAGCGCATCGAGGGCGCCGTGCTCGGCGCCCTCGCCACGGTGGACTGCAGCGCCGTCATCCTGACCGGCGGCACGGGCGTCAGCCCGCGCGACCGCACACCCGAGGTGCTCGCCGGACTCTGGGAGCGGGAGCTGCCGGGCTTCGGCGAATTCTTCCGGCGCCTGAGCTGGGAGGAGATCGGATCCGCGGCGATGCTCAGCCGCGCCTGCGCCGGCCTGCGCGAGGGACGCCTGCTCGTCGCGCTGCCCGGCGCGCCGGCGGCCGTGCGTCTCGGGCTCGAGCGCCTGCTCCTGCCCGAGTTGGGGCATCTCGTCGGCCAGTTGCGCCGCGTCGAGGGCGCGCAAAGGGAAGGCCGGCCCCTCGATGAGGAGCCGGCCTAGACGAGCGGGCGGAACGAAACCTGAACCCCCTCACCACTTCGAAGACCGGACTACCTGCTTACCCCTCACTGCTCACCACGGCGAACAGCCAACCAGCCCGGCAATCCTCGAAGTCCTCTCAGTCCATGCGTTCGTCCCGCCCGGCGATCTCGGGCGCCAGTATGTCACAACCGGGCCTTGTTGTCCAGAATCTACACAAAAAAAGGGGGCTACTGCAACCCCTTCTCGGCGACGATCCGGCGCTTCTCCTCGAGCTTCCCGACCATCTGTGCCAGGCTCTTGCCCTCGAGGGTCAGACGGATCTGGGCGCGGATCTTCGTCCAGTCATCGTGCAGAGGGCAGGCCGCCTCGTCACTGCAAACGTCGATGCCCAGAATGCAGATCTCGTCGTAGTTGGCGATGTGGTCGATGGGGTCGACGATGTCGTAGAGCGTGATCTCCTCCGGCTTGCGCGAGAGGCAGAAGCCCCCCCGCGGGCCGCGGTGGGAGCGCACAAGGCCCTTGCGCGAGAGGATCTGCATCGTCTTGGCCAGGAAATGGAAGGGGATGTTCTCCTTCTCGGCGACATCCTTGAGCTGGATGAGCTCGCCCGGGGGCTGCTCGGACAGATAGACCATGGCGCGAATTGCGTACTCGGCGGCCTTCGAGTAGAGCACGGATCTTCCTCCGGCTGGACAGGGTCTACGAGAAAAGGAAAAATTTGCCTTGAAGTGCTCAACTTAGCGGCTGCGCTGCCTGCTGTCAATAGGCATCGCGGGTCCGGTGGACGCCCTTTCAGACGGGCTTGATGACCAGAACGGTGAGGTCGTCTTCCCAGGGCGCGGCCCCGCCGAAGGCGCGGGCCTCGCTGACGATGCGCTCGACCGTCTCGGCCGATGACAGGTGGAAGCAGGCCCGAAACACCTCGAGGAGGCGGGTCTCGCCCCACTCCTCCTCGCCGCGCCGGCGCTCGATGAGCCCGTCCGTGAACAGGAGGAGCTGGCGGCCTGGCGTCAGGTTGCTGAAGCCGCGCTGGTAGATCGCGTCCCCCCGCGGGCCGAGGATGGGGCCGCCGATGGTCAGCCGCTCCACGGCCTGCCCGGGGCCGATGACCATCGGCTCGCAGTGGCCGGCGTTCACGTAGAGCAGGGTCCCGTTGCGCTCCAGCTCCGCATAGAACAGGCTCACGAAGCGCGTCGCCAGGCGGCTCGCGTGGATGACCTGGTTGAGCCGGCGGATCACCGCCGTGATCTTCATCTCCTTCTCGACGCCCATGCGCAGGCCGGTCACGACATCCCGCGCCTGCAGGGCCGCGGGCAGGCCGTGGCCGCTGGCGTCGCCGACGGCGATGCCCAGCGCATCGGGCGCCAGATCCATGAAGTCGTGGATGTCGCCGCCCACCTCGGTCGCCTCGGCGGCGTGCGTGCGGGCGCTGATGTCGAAACCTTCGAAGCGCGGCGGATGGCTGGGCAAGAGGCTGAGCTGGATCGCCTCCGCCTCGTTGATCTCCGCCACCATCGCCGCCTGCTTCAGGCGCAGGCTGAGGCTGTGCTGGATGGCGCCGAGCGCGAAGAGCAGGGCCTCTTCCTCGGCCTGGCTGTCGAGTCCGAAGGAGACGAGATAGCGGCCGGAGTCGAGCGCGAAGGCCGCGAAGTTGCTGACGCCAAGGCGGCGCTCCAGTGCGGGATCGTAGCCCGGGAAGTCCTCGTGGACGGCGACGATTCGTTCGCTGAGGATGGCCTGGATCGGCGGGTAGCTCGCCGGGATTGCAAAGCCCTTGAGGTCCTCGCCCAGCGGCGCCGTGCTGTGGCGCAGGTAGTAGCTGCCGTCGTGGAGCACGTAGAGCCGGCCGCTGATCGTGCCGAGGTCCTCCCGGAAGGCCTGGACGATCTGGTCGACCGCGCGCGCGAGGTCGTGGTGCGGACTGCGTTCGACGACGATGCTGCCGAGCAGCCCGTCCAGCTTGCGATAGAAGGCCTTGTTGTTGACCATCGGCTAGCGCTCGGCGGCGATCGCCGCGAAGATCTCCTCGTCCTCAGGAAAGCGCCCGAGCGCTCTCTTGGAGAACACGGTCTTCCCGTTCACCACGACCTCGAAGACGCCGCCCGCCGAACGGAGGAGTGCAGGCGTAACCCCGAAGCGCGTCTGGATCTCGGCCGCCAGCCTGGCGGCGCGGGGCTCGTAGTCTCAAACGACGCAGAACTCGATGCTGACAGTCGGCTCGGCCATGGTTCTTCTCCAGGCGGTCGGGGTTCGGGCTCCGCTGCAGGGAAACACAGGTCGGCGCCCCTGTCAACGCAGCCGCATCAGCGCCCCTTGCCGAAGCTGAAGGCGCGCAGCCGCAGGCTGTTGGAAACGACGAAGAGGCTGCTCGCCGCCATCGCGGCGGCGGCGATCATCGGGTTCAGGACGCCGAATGCGGCCAGGGGAATCGCGAGCACGTTGTAGACGAAGGCCCAGAAGAGGTTCTCGCGGATGGTGCGCAGGGTGCGCGCGGAGAGGCGGAAGGCGTCGAGCACGCGGCCGAGGTGACCGTGCACCAGTGTCACCGGCGCGCTGGCCATGGCGAGATCGCTGCCGCTCGCCAGGGCGATGCCGACCTCGGCGGCGGCGAGCGCCGGTGCGTCGTTGACGCCGTCGCCGAGCATGGCGACGCCGATGCCCTCCGGCGAGGCCTCCCGCAGGCGCCGCGCCTTCTGATCGGGGCGCAGGCCGGCGGCGAAGCGCTCGATGCCCGCCTGGGCGGCCGCGCGCCGCACCGCCTCGGGGCGATCCCCGGACAGCAGCAGCGGCTCGATGCCCAGCGCCTTGAGCTGCGCGACGAGGGCCGGCACCTCCGGCCGCAGGGCGTCCTCGAGGCCGAACGCGGCCTCGAGGCGGCCCTCGAGCGCTGCCAGCACCGGCGTCAGACCGCTCTCCTCCAGCTCGCCGAGCAGCTCGCCGGACTCGGAGAGATCGATGCCTTCGCTCTCGAGAAACCAGGGCGCGCCGACCACGAGCTGCTTGCCCGAGATCTCCGCGCGCAGGCCGCCGCCCGGGCGCGAGACCACGGCCAGGGCGAAGGCGGTCCCCTCGCTGCGCTCCCGGCAGTAGTCGCGCAGGGCCTGGGCGATGGGATGGCTGACGGCGCTCTCGGCCGCGGCGACGAAGCGCAGCAGCTGCTCCCGCGGCTCGGTGCCCACGGGCAGGAAGCGCGCCACCTGCGGCCGGCCGCGGGTGATCGTGCCCGTCTTGTCCATCGCCAGGATGCGCACGGCCTGCAAGCGCTCCAGGCTGGCGGCCTCGCGAAAGAGGATGCCGTGCCGAGCGGCGAGGCCGCTGCCGACGAGGATGGCCGTCGGTGTGGCGAGCCCGAGCGCGCAGGGACAGGCGATGATCAGCACCGCGACGCCCCGCATCAGGATCTGCACGGCCCCCAGCTCGGGCGCGATCGCGAAGTGCAGCAGCACGGTGAGCAGGGCGAGGCCGAGCACGATCGGCACGAAGATGCCGGCGACCCGGTCGGCCAGCCGCTGCACGGGCGCCTTCGAGGCCTGGGCGTCGCGCACCAGGCGGAGGATGCCGGCGAGGACGGTCTGCTCCCCCACCGCGCCGACGCGCATCTCGAAGGAGCCGTCGACGAGCAGCGTGCCCGCGGTCACCGCCTCGCCGATCTGACGGCGCACCTGGCGACTCTCCCCCGTGAGCATGGACTCGTCGAGTGCTCCCTCGCCGAGGATGACGCTGCCGTCGACCGGCACCTTGCTGCCGGCCTGCACGCGCAGGCGGTCGCCTGGGCGCACGGCGCCCGTGGGAACCTCCTCCTCGCCGCCCTCGTCGTTGACCCGGAGCGCGCGCTCGGGCAGCAGGCGCGCCAGCTCGCGCAGGGAGTCGGCGGCGCGGTCGCGGGCGCCGCCCTCCAGGCTCCGGCCGAGCAGGACGAGGGCGATGATCACCCCCGCGCTCTCGAAGTAGAGGTGGCTGGCGTGCCCGCCCTGCTGCGCGCCGAGCAGCAGGCTGGTCCAGGAGCTCAGCCAGGCGGCGCCGGTGCCGAGAGCGATCAGGGTCTCCATGGCGCTCTGCCGGTGGCGGGCGAGCTGCCAGGCGCGGCGAAAGAAGCGGCGGCCGGGCCAGGCCAGCACCACCGTGGCCAGGATCCCCTGAACGAGTCCCCAGCGCAGGTCCATGGGCCCGAACATGCCGAGGACCATGAGCAGGGCGGCGAGCGGCAGCGCCAGCCAGAGGTCGCGGCGCAGGGCGGCCGGGTCCTCGATCGCCGAGGGCGGCTCGTGGAGGAACTCGTCGTCCAGCAGGGGGTCGGCCTCGAAGCCGATCCGGTGGACGGCCTCGAGCAGCCCCAGGGCGGGCAGGTGGCCCCGTCCCTGGACCCGGGCCTCGGCCGTCGCCAGGTTGACGCTCACCTGTTCCACGCCCGGAATGCCGGCCAGCGCCTTCTCCACCTTGCCGACGCAGGAGGCGCAACTCATGCCCTTGATCCGAAACCGGAGTTCCGCCACGGCGACCTTTCGGACCGGGGGCCTTGAAGCGGCTCCCAGGCTGGACTAGAATTGTGCCCGCAACCGCATCCGATCACAAGCAGGAAGGATCCCCATGCACACCGGTTCGCGCGTCCTGATCGGTTTGCTCCTGCTGAGCCTCGCGGGGTTCGCCCTTGCCGAGGAGACCGCCGCGCCGCCCCCCGAGAGCCCGCCCCCGGCCCCTGAAGTTAATCGCGAAGCGCCGGCCGGCAATGCCGAGCCGACGCCGGACAGCGCCGCGCTGGCCACTCGCGCCACGGACGTCGCTCCGACGAGCTGGAGCAACGTGAAGGCCCTCTGGGGCTAGGCCCGCGGCACCGGCCCGAGTTTCCGGTCCCTGCAAATCCACTTGCCAGGCCCGACCCCCGCGCTTAGAGTGCGCGGGTCCGCACGCACACTGAACCTGTTCAGCAGCTCCTGCCGCTCGACGAGACCCGGAGCGTTCGCACCAGAGGAGGTCACATGGGACGGAGTGTCGCCGTTGTTTGCCCCAAGGGCGGGGTCGGCAAGACGACCATCGCGGTCAACCTGGCGGCGACCCTCGCCGAGAAGGGGAAGCGCTGCCTGCTCGTGGGCATCGACCCACAGTGCGGGATCGTCAGCTGCTTCGGCAAGAGCCGCTTCGACATCGACAACGGTCTGCTCGACTTCTTCGATCTCGAGGGCGATCCCGGCGCCGCGATCCAGCCAAGCGGAACGGCGAACCTGGACTTCATCACGAGCAACGTCTGGTCGCGCGAGGAAGAGCGCGAGCTGCAGGATGGCGCGCAGCGCTTTCCCGAGCGCCTCGCGGCGCAGGTCGAGCGACTCAAGCGCAGCTACGATTGCGTGCTGCTCGATTGCCCGCCGAACCTCGGTGCGCTCACGAGCGCCGCGCTCCAGGCTGCCGACGACTTCCTCGTGCCGCTGCAGGCCGAGGAGCTGGCCTATCGCGCCCTGCCGCGTCTCTTCGACGGGCTCGATGAGATGCGCCGCCAGGGCCGGCGCATCCCCGGCCTACTCGGCATCGTGCTCAATCTCGTCGACCCGCGCACGCGTCTGGCCGCCGATGTCGTCGCTCGCGTGCGCGAGGAGTACGCGGGTCAGGTGTTCACGACGGTCATCCCCCGCAGCGTGCGCCTGGCCGAGGTGGCCAAGCGCGGGCGACCCGTGAACCAGTTCAACCGCAGCGGCTTGGCGGCGACGGCCTTCGGCGAGTTGGCCGACGAGCTGCTCGGCGCCTTCGCCGCCGGCCAGGGCAGCCTGAAAGCGGCCGTCGTCGACGAGCTGCAGGCGCTCGGCCTGGGCAGCGCGGAGTTCTCGCTGACGCCGCCGGTGCCGGTGAAGGCGCGCGCCCTGGAGGGCGCCGCGGCCCTGGTCGGCGATCCCGATCCCGCCGAGGCCGACTGGGCGCTCGAGGCCGCACCCGAGGAGGGGTTCGAGCGCGAGGACGATGAGCGCTTCGTTTCCCTCGAAGATGTCCTCGCCGGCGAGGACGACGACGGCAGCGGCAACCACCGTCCCAGCCTCGACGACTACGACGGCGGCAGCGAGGACGACTACTACCACTAGGTCTGACCCCGGGCGGGCCGTCTGGTCTCGGCGCAAGGCGGCGATCGCAGGTCGCCGCCTTGCGCGTTTGCCGCCCCGCCCTCGCCGGGTTGACATCCCCTGAGGCCCTCACTACTTTGTGGCCGAATCGGCCGTCAGGGCCTGCATTTCCGGTATGGCCGCGGCGCCGGGCCCGCGCGACGGCGGCTTCGCCGGCAGCGAAGAAAGGCGGGCGTCCGAGCATGATCCGCATCCTCGACCAGGCCATCACTGTCGTCTCGCCCGAACACTGCAAGGGCTGCAGCCTCTGCGTGATCGCCTGTCCCCAGAGCTGCCTCGCCCTGCGCTCCAGCTTCAACAGCCGCGGCTACCACCCGGCCCACTACCTCGGCGAGGGCTGCACGGGCTGCGGCATGTGCTTCTACGCCTGCCCGGAGCCCGCCGCGATCACGGTCTACAAGAAGGGCGCCGAGTACTCGGACTGAGGGGAGGTCCGCCGTGGCCAAGGAGTTCATCAAGGGCAACGATGCCATCGTCAAGGCCGCGCTCCTCGCCGGCTGCGAGTCCTTCTACGGTTACCCGATCACGCCGGCCAGCGAGATCGCCCACGCGGCGGCCAAGTACTTCCCGCGCGTCGGGCGCACCTTCCTGCAGGCCGAGAGCGAGATCGGCTCCATCCAGATGGTCTACGGCGCCGCCGCGGCCGGCGAGCGCACGATGACCGCCTCCTCGGGCCCCGGCATGAGCCTCAAGCAGGAGGGCCTGAGCTACCTGGCCGGCAGCGAACTGCCCTGCGTCGTCGTCGACATCATGCGCGGCGGTCCGGGGCTGGGCAACATCGCCCCCGAGCAGAGCGATTACTTCCAGGCGGTCAAGGGCGGCGGACACGGCAACTACAAGCTGATCGTACTCGCCCCCAACAGCGCTCAGGAGATGTGCGACCTGACGATCAGGGCCTTCGAACTCGCGGATCGCTACCGCAACCCGGCGCTGATCCTCGCCGACGGCTACATCGGCCAGATGATGGAGCCCGTCGAGTTTCCGCCGCCGGTGAAGGGCCTGCCCGCGAAGCCCTGGGCGCTCCGGGGCGAGAAGATCAGCGACGCGAACCTGATCAACTCGATCTTCCTGGATCCGGACGAGCTGGAGAGCCACAACCGGCACTTGCAGGCGAAGTACGCGCTGATCGCCGAGCGCGAGGTGATGGTCGAGGAGTACCACACGGGCGACGCCGACTTCGTGCTCGTCGGCTACGGGATCGTCAGCCGCATCCTGCGCTCGGTGGTCGAGCGCGGGCGCGCCGACGGCCATCGCCTCGGCCTCCTGCGGCCGATCACACTCTGCCCCTATCCGAGCGTCCGCGTCGCGGAGCTGGCAGGCCGGGTGAAGGGCTTCCTGGTCTGCGAACTGTCCAACGGTCAGATGGTCGAGGACATCCGCCTCGCCGTCGAGGGGCGGGTGCCGGTGCACTTCTACGGCCGCATGGGCGGCAACGTGCCGACGGTCGAGGAGATCTACGCCGTGGTGAAGGGCCAGCTGTCCGTCACCGCCACCGCCTGAGGAGGACCTGATGGCCAAGAAGATCCTGGAGCGGCCCAAGGGCTTCTACGCGGAATTCGAGCGCAAGCCGGGCGACAAGGGCGCGACGCACTACTGCCCCGGCTGCGGCCACGGCAACATCCACAAGCTGATCGCCGAGGCCATCGAGGATCTGGAGCTCCAGGACCGGATGATCATGGTCAGCCCGGTCGGCTGCTCGGTCTTCGTCTACTACTACTTCGCCACGGGCAACATCCAGGTCGCGCACGGGCGGGCGCCGGCGGTGGCCACCGCGCTCAAGCGCGCCAACCCGCACGCGATCGTCGTCTGCTACCAGGGCGACGGCGACCTGGCGGCGATCGGCGGCAACGAGATTCTCCAGGCCGCCAACCGTGGCGAACACCTGACCGTGTTCTTCGTGAACAACGCCATCTACGGGATGACGGGCGGCCAGTTGGCGCCGACCTCGCTGCCCGGCATGAAGACGACCACCACGCCCTACGGTCGCGACATCCACAACGAGGGCCCGCCGATGAAGATGGCCGAGTTCTTGGCCAACCTGGAGGGCCCCACCTACATCGAGCGCACGGCACTCTGGGACAACAAGGCGATCTCGAACACGCGCCGGGCCATCCGCAACGCCCTGCGCTGTCAGATGGAGGGGCGCGGCTTCTCGATGGTCGAGATCCTCAGTGCCTGCCCGTCGGGCTGGAAGGTCGATCCCGCCCATCAGTCCGAGTGGATGAAGGAGAACATGGGGCCCTTCTTCCCGCTCGGCATCACGAAGGACCTGCGCGAGCAGCGCGAACCCTGGTTCCGCGAGAAGATCGCCGTCGAGGACGAAGCGCTGCTCGCGGCGCTCGACCTCGCGCTGGCCGAACCCAAGCGCCTGCCGAGCGCGCTGCGGGATCCGCGCTACGCGAACCCGAGCATCAAGCTGGCCGGCTTCGGCGGTCAGGGCATCCTCTCGGCCGGGGCGATGATCGCCAACGCCGGCATGGAGCAGGGCTTCCACACGAGCTGGATCCCGAGCTACGGCCCTGAGATGCGCGGCGGCACCGCCTACTGCTTCGTCTGCATCAACGCGGAGCCGATCGGCAGCCCTACCGTGACACACCCGGACGTGTTGATGGCCTTCAATCGGCCCAGCCTGGAGAAGTTCGCGGCGGACCTGCACCCGGGCGCGCTGCTCATGTACGACTCGACGATCATCGACGTGCCGCCCAAGCGCGGCGACATCGAAGCGCTCGCCGTGCCGGCCACGCAGATGGCCGAGGATCTCGGCAACACGCGCATGGCGAACACGATCATGGTCGGCGCCTACCTGGCGAAGTCGGGCATCCTCAGTCTGGCGGCCATGGAGCAGACGCTGCCGCTCGCGCTCAAGCGCAAGAACCTGATCGAGGCGAATGCCAAGGCGCTCGGCGTCGGCTTCGCGTTCGCGAAGGATCGCTAGCGCCGCGATAAGGAGCGCCCATGCTGCCCGGCCAGTTCCCCACGAACCTGCTCTTCGCCCTCGTCCTCGTCGCCACGCTCGCGTTCTTCGCCTGGACCCTCCGGCGGCTGGTGCGCATCCTCATGCTCGGCAAGCCCGATGCGCGCAGCGAACGCATGGACGAGCGCTGGCGGGCGATCCTCGTCTACTTCTTCGGGCAGCGGAGCGTGCTGCGCGAGCCGGCCGGGCTAGGCCACTTCTTCATCTTCTGGGGCTTCATCCTGCTCAGCCTGGGCACGCTGGAGAGCTTCATCCGCGCCTTTGCGGGCGGCTTCACCTACGAGGCCATCGTCGGGCCCGGCGCCTACGCGGTCTTCGGGCTGCTGCTGGACCTGCTCGGCCTCGCGGTGCTGGTGGCGATCGCCGTCGCGCTCGTTCGCCGCTGGGCCGTGAAACCCAAGCGCCTGGAGAGCGACGACCCCGGCACGCGGCGCGACGCGACGCTGATCCTGAGCTGGATCGCGGCGCTCGTGCTCCTCATGTGGATCGGCCGCGCAGCCGAGGCGCGCCTGGCCTGGATGGAGGGCGCGCGCGAGTGGAGCGGCGGCATGCGCCTCTCTTTCGTGAGCCAGCGGTGGGTGGGGCTGTTCCGCGCGCGCGGTGCGGAGGGGCTGGCAGCGATCATCGCGGCGAGCTGGTGGCTGCACAACCTGCTGATTCTGGGCCTTCTCGCCTACATCCCCTACAGCAAGCACCTGCACATCCTGATGGCGGCACCGAACATGATCTTCCGCCGCCTGCCCGGCGAGGCCCGCGCGCGCCTGAGCACGATCAACTTCGCCGACGAGACGCTCACCAAGTACGGCAAGGACGAGCTGGCCGACCTCACCTGGAAGCAGATGCTCGACCACTACGCCTGCACCGAGTGCGGGCGCTGCCAGAACGAGTGCCCGGCCTACGCCACGGGCAAGCCGCTCTCGCCCTACATGATGATGCACCACGTGAAGGAGCACGTGATCGCCAAGGGCGGCGCGCTGCTGGCGAGCGCCGGCGGGCCGCTGCCCGACAGTGCGCCCGCCAAGGCGAAGGCCGCCCTGGTCGGCGAGGTCTTCGCGGTGGACGCCATCTGGGCTTGCACCACCTGCGGCGCCTGCGAAGCCGCCTGCCCGGTGTTCAACGAGCACATCCAGGAGATCGTCGACTACCGCCGCAGCCTGGTGATGATGCAGGGCGCCGTCGCGCCCGAAGTGCAGCTCGCCCTCAAGAACCTGGAGACGAACAGCAACCCCTGGCAGATCCCCTACACCGAGCGTGGCGCCTGGGCCGCGGGGCTGGGCATCCCGACGCTCGCCGAAAAGCCGGACGCCGAGTACCTCTTCTACGTGGGCTGCCTGGGCAGCTTCGACGACCGGAACAAGCAGATCAGCGTCGCCTTTGCGCGGCTACTCAAGGAAGCGGGCGTGGACTTCGCGATCCTCGGCGCCGAGGAGAAGTGCTGCGGCGATCCCGCCCGGCGCATCGGCAACGAGTACCTCGGCGACATGCAGGCGCGCACGAACGTGGAGCAGTTCAAGGCGCTCGGGGTGAAGAAGGTGCTTACCGCTTGCCCGCACTGCTTCAACACGCTGGCGAGCGAGTACCCCGACTTCGGCGGCAGCTTCGAGGTGACCCATCACGCCGAGTTCCTCGCGCGCCTCGTTGTGGCCGGGCGGCTGAGGCCCGCGGCCACGCTCGCCGGCCAGAAGGTCAGCTACCACGACTCCTGCTACCTGGGCCGGCACAACGGCATCTACGACGCCCCGCGCGCCCTGCTCGAGGCGGCCGGCGCCGAGCTGGTCGAGATGCCGCGGAGCCGCGAGAAGGGCTTCTGCTGCGGCGCCGGCGGCGGCCGCATGTGGATGGAGGAGACCCTCGGCACGCGCATCAACGAGAACCGCGCTGCGGAGGCGATCGCCACCGGCGCGGCCACCGTCGCCAGCGCCTGCCCCTTCTGCTTGACGATGCTCTCGGACGGCGTCAAGGCCAAGGGGGCGGGGGAGAGTGTGGCGACGAAGGACGTGGCGGAGCTGCTGATCGCGGTCTCAGGCGTCCAAGGCAGATCGACTCAATGAAGATCGCTTGGCTGATCTCCGGAGCCCTGCTTGTTGTCGCGATCCTCGCCTATTCGTTGGCTTCAAGCGGGGAGTCGGCTGCGAACCTCGGTGAGTTCATCGCAGCTGTTACATCCGCTATCGCCGTGGTGTGGCTAATTGCTGGCATCCGCCAGCAGTCCGAGGAGATCCGGCTCCAGCGAAAGCAGATAGCGAACCAACTACAGGAGATCGCTCTGCAGAGGGTAGAGATCGAGAAGATCGGACGCTACTCTGCACTCAGCCAAGTCAATGCGCTGCTCGAGCAGTTTGCCCGCACCCTCCGCGAGCGGGGCATTCCAGACTGCAGCACCGTGGAAGAACTCCCCTCGGCCTTGACGGCAGCGATGCCCGAGCTTCGGGTAGTCCTGAATCTATCCTCGCCACCCCTGGACGTGATAGCGGCCTATGGGAGATGGGGCAGGGCAGAAGGGGCCAGCATGCAGTTCCTAGCATGTCTGAGGCTCTGCTATGGGCTCTATTGCGAGGCCCGAGGTGCAGACGCAAGTGAATCGCTAACTGACGACATTGAGCTCTTCGCCACACGAGGCGCACTACTGGATGGGATACCATTCCTCCACAACTACCGAAGCGTGGCGGAGCTGTTGGCATCGACCCTCAAAGCGGGAGATGTACATCGGCTGGTAGCGCAGATTCGCTTCCTAGAGGCCTCAGATCGGCAGTATCCCGGTGCAGTGAAGCAAGAAGGACTGGCTGATCTTAGAAGCCGATTGGAACGCCTCCGGCTGGCAAGAAGGGACGAGTCGGGACACGCCGAGGGCTCGTAGACCGGTCAGCCGAGTAAGCGCGGGCGCCAGAATCTAAGCCGGTACTTCCACATAGGTCGAGTAGCTGCGCGACGTGGGGACTCGGCAGCCTTCCTCACGCAGCCCCTCAATGTGGAACTCGACCGCTTCGCGCATGGCCTTCTCGACGCCCCGGCGAGTCGCTGCCGCTGCCACGCAGCCGGGGAGATCCGGCGAGTAGGCGGAGAATCCGCGCTCGGCCTTCTCGATCACGATCAGGAATCTCATGGCTTCAACCCCGCCTGCTTGAGGATGCTGTTCAGCGTGCCTAGTGCCACGTCCGCACTTGGCTTGCCTGCCACCGTGACCAGCCCGCGCTTGCGCGGATGACGGAACTGGCGGTGACTTCCCCGCTGACGTACGAGCTGCCATCCCTCCCGCTCCAGGAGGCGCAGGACCTCACGAACCAACATCCCAGGATCCAGCCTAGGTATGGATCGCGGGAGGCAGTGCTAGGGATTGTAGCGCCGGGGGAGCGCCGCGACAAGTGCGGTGCGAAGAGCATGCCCGGTCCGCCGCGCCGCTGCGCACAGGCTTCGAAGCTACCCCGATGGGCCTTGCCGATCGCGTGGGGTGATCCGGAGACTCAGGCTCCTGCCGCGAGGGCAACCCGCTGTTCTGGCAACGGGAGCTCCAGGATCTCAGGGGAACTGCCGCCTGCAGCACCGGCGTCACCCGCCGGCTCCAGGCGCCTCAGGGCTCGAGCCGCGCCGCCGGATCGATGAGCGGCAGCGCCGTCGTATCGGCGAAGCTGCCGTAAAGACCCCAACGACCGTGCTGCGAAAAGGAGAAGAGGGCGAGCTGGGCCTTGTCGCGCCCGAGGTGCGTCGGCAGGGGATGCGGCGACACCCGGCGATAGAGATAGCTGCAGATCAGGAAGTCGACCATTGCGACCGCGTAGCGACCGTCTCCCCCCACCGCGTCCTCACGGGCGGTTACGGCCAGCAGCTCGGCCTTCCCTTCGCTGAAGCGCATGCGCGCGCGCAGACAGAGATCACCCGTCCAACTGCGCGCAAAGTAGAGCTGCCCATCGTAGAGGTAGACGTCCCACTTATCCTCCATCGCTTCGGCCTTGAACAGGGGTCCGTCACGCGTCGGGCCGCGATGGACATAGGCCAGCGCGCAATCGGCGGTCGTTTCCGGTGCAAGCGAAGCGTCGCGATGCTCCTCGCCAAGCGCCTGGCGCTGGTCGAGGAAGCGCGTGGCGATGTCCGGATCCTGCGAGAAGGATCGCATGGTCTTGGCGAAGGGCCGACAGTCCAGCAGCTCGATCCCCAGCGGGTTCTCGCCCGCCGGTATCCAGCGCACCTGCGCCAAAGGATCTTCGCTGCTGTGGCTTCCGCGCATCCTCATCCTCCCCCTCCGCGGCAGAGGTGCTAGTCGCCGACCGCCGGCGCCTCCGGCAGATAGCGATAGTGCGCCGTGATCGGGTAGCGAAAGAGCAGGTCCTCCTCCTTCGCCCCGGCGCCGATGTTGTGGATCACCAGCGGCGTCCCATCCGGCGCCGCGCGATCGGAGACGATCCCGATGTGCGGCACGCCCGAGGGCAGCCGCCAGGTTACCAGGTCGCCGGCGGCATAGTCGGCCGCCACGCGGCTCACGGCGAGCCGCTCGCCGTGGCGCGCGAAGAAGGTCGCCAGGTTCGGCACGCGCCGGTGGTCGATGTTCGCGTCCGGCCGCGCGAGTCCCCAGAGCTTGGGGTAGGCATCCCAGGCCGCGCGCATGTCCTCGTGCACGAGCACTTGCAGGTCCACGCCGAGCCGGCGGTAGGCTCGCACGAGCACGTCCGTGCAGACGCCACGCTCGGCAGGCGGATCGCCGCCGGGGTAGTCCAGGCGCCGGTAGCTCGGATCGTAGTGCAGGGTGACGCCCACCTGCTCGCGCGCCGCTGCCGCGAGCTGCCGGCCGGCCCCTTCGGCGGCACTCGGTGCCGCGATCAGCAACAGCCCGACCAGCCAAGCGCGGAGCATCAAGCCTCGGCTCCGAAGTGCTTCCTGAAGTAGACCTCCGCGAGACGTGCACCCTCTTCCGTCAGCGCCACCGACTTGGCCTTGCTCTTCGGATCATCGATCCAACCCTTCTGAAACAGGAGGTTGGCCAAGTCCCAGTCCATCCCTTTCCAGGCGCGCGGGAATTCGGCCGGCCCATGCAGGGTCAGCCAGAGCATCCCCATCGCTACTTCGGCAAGCTTCTCTTGATCGCAGTCAGCGGGCAGTGCCATCAGAACCTCCCTTCGTCCAAGGCGCTCAGGCGTGCAGCGCCGCACTGATGGCATCGATTGGGAATACATCGGGGAGAGCGCTCATTGGCGTCCGATTCAGCCGCGCGCTCAGCTCGGCCGCGTTCTGCGGGCTCTCCAATGGCGCGAACTGGCTTCGGTGCTTGAGCAGTTGGATGTACTCATTCGCCGAGCCCAGCACGCTGCGGTTGTTCGTGGGACCCCAGGTGACCGGGTGGCAGGCCCAGCGCAGCCGCGCCACGGCTTCGGCGGGTATGCCCTCCTGTTCAAGGTTCGCCGTCAAGGCGTCGACGAAGCGCAGGGGCAGGCGCTCGAAGTCGTACTTCAGCAGCCCGAAGAGCAGCACGCAGTAGAGCGTCTGGCTGTTTGTGAAGAGCACGCACTTGCGGCGCTCCAGCCGAAAGAGATGGGCGAACCAACTGCCCAGGAAGCCATCCGCCGGATCACCAAGTTCGTCCTTGGGCAGCTTCAGCTCCGTGAGCAGTTTCTGCGTGCAGCGCAGGACGAGCATACGGCCTCTCTGGGTCAGTCCGCATCCGTGGCGGCGGGTTCGCAGTTGCTGAGGCCCTCGACGATGTGCTCCGTCAGCCAGACGCCCAGCGACTCGGCGACCTCGGCATCCAGCCCCAGGCCGCCCGTGTCGAAGCGCTGCTTGAGCGCATTCACCTGGGCGACGAGCGCCCGGTGCTGCTCGTCGCTCTCCTTCACGCCGACCGTGAGGGCATCCGTCCAAGTGAGCGGGGCCATGGGGACCTCCTTCGACGACTGCCAGTGTGGACCTTCTCCGCGCGGCTGGCAACTAGAGTGAGGCGCCGTCCGCCCCCGCCGCGCGCAGGGCCGCCGGATCGCAGCCCACCCACTCGATGCCGGCGAGCCCCGCGAAGCGCCGCGCCATCACCGCGATCGCCTCCGGGTTGTCGTCGACGAGGATGAAGCGCCGCCCCAGCTCGCGCGCCGCGGCGCCCGTCGTGCCGCTGCCGGCGAAGAAGTCCAGCACGAGGCCGCCGGGCGGCGAGGAAGCCTGCAGGATCCGCCGCAGGATGCCCAGCGGCTTCTGCGTCGGATAGCCGGTCTTCTCCTTGCCGCTCGTGGGCACGATCGTGTGCCACCAGGTGTCGGTGGGCAGCTTGCCCCGCGCCGCCTTCGCGGGCCCGACCAGCCCGGGCGCCATGTAGGGGATGCGCGCGGGGGCCTCGGCGTCGAAGTGGGTGCGCCCGGGGTCCCGGGCGTAGACGAGGATGTTGTCGTGCTTGGGCGGCCAGCGCCGCTTCGTGCGCGCGCCGTAGTCGTAAGCCCAGATGACCTCGTTGGTGAAGCACGCGCGCCCGAAGATGGCGTCCAGCAGCACCTTGACGTAGTGCACCTCGCGGTAGTCGAGGTGGCAGTAGAGGCTGCCCGCGGGCGCGAGCACGCGGCGCGCTTCCACGAGCCGCGGCTCGAGGAAGGCGAGGTAGTCGTCGAAGCGGTCGCTGAAGCGCCGCGTGCCGAGGGCGACCGTCGCGTAGCGCTCGCCGTGGAAGCCGGTGCGATCGCCGCCGGCAGCGCGCACGGTGCGCAGCTGCGTCCGCCGCTGCGCGCGGCCCGTGTTGAAGGGCGGGTCGATGTAGACGAGATCCACGCAGGCGTCCGGCAGCGTGCGCAGCACCGCCAGATTGTCAGCCAGGTGGATCCGGTCGGCCACGGCGCTCCTCAGCCGGTGAACTTGTAGCCCACGCGGTGCACGGTGACGATCCAGCGCGGGTTCGCCGGGTCCGCCTCGATCTTGGCGCGCAGCTTGGAGACGTGCATGTCCACCGTGCGCGTGAGGGGCGCCGTGTCGTAGTCCCAGACGGCGTCGAGGATTTGCTCGCGGCTCACCACCTGCCCGCTGTGGCGCAGGAAGTACTCGAGCAGGCGCAGCTCGCGGCGCGAGATCTCGAGCGACTTGCTGGCCCGCCGCAGCAGACCCTCCGTGAAGTCCACCTCGATGTCGCCGAAGCGGCGCCGCCCCAGCGCGGGCTCCAGCGGCGCCTGCCCCGCCGCCCGCCGCAGCACGGCCTCCACGCGCGCGAGCAGCTCGGCGAAGCTGAAGGGCTTGGTCACGTAGTCGTCGGCGCCCAGCTTGAGGCCGAGCACCTTGTCCAGCTCCTGGCTCTTGGCCGTCAGCAGGATGATCGGCAGCGCGTTGCCGTCGACGCGCAGCTCCTTGCAGACATCCAGCCCGCTTCTCTTGGGCAGCATGATGTCCAGGATCATCAGGTCGGGTGGGCGCTCGGCAACGGCCTCCAGCGCCGCTTCGCCGTCGGCCGCGTGCTCCACCTTGTAACCCTCGTAGGCGAAGCCGTCCATGAGCGCAGCCGCCATCGCCGGCTCATCCTCGACGATCAGGATCCTCGGCATGTTCCTCCTTGGCGGGCGCAGCCGCCAGGCCGCCCGCCGAACCAAAGGGCAGGTGCAGCGTGAAGGTGCTGCCCCGGCCAGGCTCGCTGTCCAGACTCACCCGCCCGCCGTGCGCCCTCGCGATATGCTGCACGATCGCGGCGCCGAGCCCGCTGCCCTTGACATCGTGCACCAGCCCCTTGCCCACGCGGTGGAAGCGCTCGAAGATGCGCGCCTGCTCCTCGCGGGGGATGCCGATGCCCTGGTCGATCACCGCGAGCCGGACCTCGCCCCCTACCTGCTCGAGCGCGACCGTGATCCCGCGCCGCTCCGGCGAGTACTTGCAGGCGTTCTCGAGCAGGTTGCCGAGCGCCCGGCCGAGCGCCTCGGCGTCGCCGCTGAGGGCGGGCAGCGGCGTCGTCGGGCCGCGATAGCTGACCGCGCAATCCGCCCCGCCCGGCCGCTGGCGGAAGGCGGCGATCGTCTCCTCCGCGACGGCCGCCAGGTCGAGCGGGACCGAGCGGTAGCTGCGCCGCCCGCTCTCGATGCGCGACAGGTCGAGCAGATTCTCGATCAGCCGCGATAGCCGCGTGGCCTCGGCCTCGATCGTCTCGCCGTAGCGACGCACTTGCTCCGGCTCCTTCGCCCGCCCCGTGCGCAGCAGCTCCGCGTAGACGCGGATGGAGGCGAGCGGCGTGCGCAGCTCGTGGCTCACGTTGGAGACGAAGTCGGACTTCATCGCCGACAGGCGCGTTGCGCGCTGGGCAGCGCGCAGCGAGAAGAGCAGGCCGGCGGTCAGCACGAGCGCGAGCAGCGCCGAGAGCGCGAGGTTGATCGCGAAGTTGCCGCGCGCCCAGTCCGCCTCGCCCTTGCCCGTGCTGGCGAGGTGGAGCGTCCAGTCCGTGAAGAGGAAGGGGAGGGAGCGGGTTGCCGTGACCGCGCCGGCGAAGGCCGCCTCGCCGAGCACCGGCCGGCCGTCACCGTCGGTGACGAGCACGCCGATGTCCGCCTGCCGCTCCGGCGGAAAGTGGTCGCGGATCGCCTTCTTGACCAGCGCGGGCAGCAGGGACTCGCGCAGGTAGGGCTCGTCGACGACGAAGCCGGAGATGCCGACCAGGCTGCCCGTCTCGTCGGTGATCGGATTGAGCAGGATACGGTGCGCGGGATCGCCCTCGTCGACGCGCAGGGGGCCGGGTCCCGCGAGCGTGCGCCGGCCGCCCCGCGCCTGCCACGGCGCACAGGCGATGATGATCGCCAGGCTCTCGTCGGAGGCCGGTGGCGTCTCGAGCCCCCCGGTGTCCGCGCGGTAGACGAGGAAGTTGCCGAACTCGGCACGTGTGAAATCGACGAGGAAGAGCGTGCGCGTGCCGGCCAGCTCCTGCCCTTCCCAGGTCTTGGCCAGCTTCTGCAGACGCCCCTCGGTGAAGAGCTCCGCCGGCACGTTGAGCAAGCGCTCGGCGCGGGTGCGGTAGTAGTACTCGAACTCCGTGCAGACCGCCTCGAGGAAGCCGCGCAGGGCGGCCTCGCGCAGGAGGGCGCCCGCCTCGCCCAGCCGCTGCAGCCAGCGGTACTGCAGGCCGAGCAGGAGGGCGAGCGAGGCGACGACGGCGGCGAGACCGAGCCAGTGCAGCGGGCCGCGGAGGATGCGGAGTCGATCGGCCATCGCGTCTCCCCTTCGCCGGGATTCTACCGCGCCAGCGGCTGGCGCGCAGCGAGGGTCGGCGAATGCGGCCCCATTTTACAGCCCGGATACAGCTTTGACAGCATTTTACCCTCGGCCTCACCCCTTTTACCTGGCGCTGCCTTAGACTTCTCCCGTGAGCCAAGCCAACGGAGACCTTCCACGCAGGGACGGCTCCCCCACCCGAATCGAAGGAGATGCCATGCCGCGAGTCACCCTTTCCCTGGCGACCGTGCTCGTGCTCTTCCTCCTCGCCGTCTCGAGCGCGATTCCATCCTGGGCCGGTGAGTCCGAGAAGAAGTGCACTGCTGCCACCCAGGAGTGCCTGAACAAGATGACCGAGATGCTCAAGACCAGCGGCTGGGTCGGCATCGAGATGGAGACGGACGAGGCCCTGGGCAAGTACCGCCTCACCAAGGTCATTCCCGGCAGCCCGGCCGAAGCCGCCGGCCTCCAGCCCGGCGACCTCCTCTTCGCCATGTACGGCATCGAGTTCACCGAGGCCAACGGCGAGAAGCTCAAGGCCGCGCGCCAGGAGTGGAAGCCCGGCCAGGAAGTGAGCTACACGATCAAGCGCGGGGACATGAACAAGGAGATCAAGCTCACGCTGGCGCCGATGCCCGCCGACGTCATGGCCCAGTGGATCGGCCGCCACATGATGGAGCACGCCCAGCTGGCCAACGTGGCGGAAGCGACGCCCTAGAGCCTCCTCAACCTGCCAACCCCCCGAGCCGGCCGCCCCACGCGGCCGGTTCCTTTTTTGCTGTCCCGCCGGCGCCCGACGCGCTATCCCTTCCGGGCACGACGAGGAGGCGGAAGGCATGCCGATCCCCCCGGAGCGACGCGCGCTCGTGACCGGTGCCTCGCGCGCCTGCCGGGCGGGCCGCACCCGCTGCTGCGCGCGGACCTGGCCCTGGCCCCGGCCGGCGTCCTCGTCTTCACCGTGGCCCCCGGCTGGGTGGACACGGACATGGCGGCGGAGTACCTTCACGGGGCGGGCGGCGCCGCCGTCCGCGCCCAGAGCCCCTTGAACCGGGTGGCCAGCGCGGAAGAAATCGCCGCCACCGTGCTCTGGCTGGCCACCGAGGCGCCGGCCTTCGCGACCGGCGCCATCGTGGACGTCAACGGGGCCTCCTACTTGCGAAGCTGGCGTGGCCGCGGCTGGCGGCCGAGGATCTCGATGAATGCGGCGGGGCCTGGGCTCCGCCGGACTCCAACCGCGAGGTGAACATGAAGCAGCGCATCGTTTCGTCCCTGGTGATCGTCAGCCTACTGCCCCTGCTCGTCGGCCCCACGGGCTGCGCGAGCATGAGCCGCCAGGAGAAGGGCGCCGCCATCGGCGGCACGGCGGGGGCCGTCATCGGCGGTCTCATCGGCAAGCACAACAAGAACACGGCGGCCGGGGCCATCATCGGCGCCGCCGTCGGCGGGGCCACGGGCGCCGTCATCGGCAACTACATGGACAAGCAGGCGGCCGAACTGGAGCAGGACCTCCAGGGCGCGCGCATCGAGCGCGTCGGCGAGGGCATCATGATCACCTTCGACTCGGGCATCCTCTTCGCCGTCAACAAGTCCGACTTGAGCGCCGAGGCCCAGGCCAACCTGACCAAGATGGCGACGATCCTCAACAAGTACGAGGACACGAACATCATGGTCGACGGCCACACCGACTCCGACGGCAGCGAAGCCTACAACCAGACGCTCTCGGAGCAGCGGGCCGGCTCCGTGGCGCGCTTCCTCGCCATGAACCAGGTGGTCAGCGCCCGCATGACGACGACCGGCTACGGCGAGACCCGCCCCGTCGCGGACAACACGACCGCCGCGGGCAAGCAGGCCAATCGCCGCGTCGAAGTGGCGATCATGGCCAACGAGAAGCTGAAGGAGGCCGCCGAGGCCCAGGCCGGCGGTTGATGGATCGGGCGCGGTGGGGAGCCCCGGCTCGCCGGGAACTCCCCACCGCGCTTCGCGTTGGCTCGCACTCCGGCGCTTCCCCCCAAAACCCTGCCTGGAGGACGGCGATGCCCCTGCGCAATTGCCTCTCGCTCTCCCTGCGCCTCGGTCTCGGCACCCTGCTGCTCGGCTCCCTCACGATCCGCGCCGGCGCCGCCTGGCAAGGCAGCGTCGGCAGCGAAGCCGGGGTGGAGCTGGTGAGGAACCCCGCCGCGCCCGCGGCCGGTGAGATCACGCTCGAGCCGATGCTCCTGTGGCATCTCGGCGCCGAGGAAGACGCCGACGACAGCGAGGTCTTCGGCCGCGTCACCGAGATCGTCGTCGACGATGCGGGAGTGAGCTACCTGCTCGATTCCCAGCTCCACGAGATCCGCGTCTTCTCACCGACGGGCGAGTACCTGAGGAGCCTGGGCCGCAACGGCGAGGGTCCGGGCGAGTTCGTCAACGGCCTGCACCTCTTCCTGCTGCCGGAGAACAGACTGGGTGTCGCGCAGATGATGCCCTCGCGCATCGCCGTGCTCGGCACGGGCGGCGAGGGCTTCTCGGATCTGCACGTCCCGGGGGTCGAGGGCGCCGCCTTCTCGATGATCGACGGCGCCCGCGCCGCGGCCGGCCACTGCGTGCTCTCCCTGATGACGCCCATCGCCGGGCCCGAGCGCTCGGAGACGCGCAAGCGCCTGATCGCCGTCGATCCGGCGGGCAAGCTGCTTGCGACCTACAGCCAGCTCTCCGAGTTCCACGAGGGCGGCGGCATCGTCTTGCGCTTCGGCAGCGGCGAGAGCGAGGACGAGGACTTCATGGCCCAGTGGGACGTGGACGCCGCCGGCCGCGTCTACACGGCGCCCTTCTACGACCAGTACCTGATCCGCGTCTACGCGGCGGACGGCACGCTGAGCCGCCTGATCCGCCGCGACGGCGAGCGCATCAAGCGCAGCCGCGAAGAGATCGCCGAGATCGAGGAGCGCCAGGCCGGCATTCCCGAAAGCGTACCGCGCCCCACGATCAGCCCCTACCTGCGCCAGATCCAGAGCTTCCTCACGCGGCCGGACGGCAGCCTCTGGGTCAGCACGGCCGCCGGCAGCCGCGAGCGGCGCGCCGGCCGCGTCGGTCCCTTCGACCGCTTCGACGCCGAAGGCCGCTTCCAGCAGCGGCTCTGGCTCGCCGCCGACTACGATCCCGAGCGCGACGAGATCATCGTCACCGGCGACCGGCTCTTCGTCCTCAAGGAGGCGCAGATGGTGAGCAGCTCCTTCAGCGCCAGCTCGGGCAACATGAGCATGCAGATCCGCATGGGCGCGCGGAGCGAGGATGAGGACGAGGCGAGAGGTGAGGCCGCGCCCTTCTCCGTGATCAGCTACCGTCTGCCGGCCGGCTACTGACGAGCCAGAACTCCCGCGGGTATAGGCGCTCGACGCCCGGCGGCGCCCCGGGCGCCGCCTCCGCGGCGAGCAGCGCCTCGAGCGCGGCGAACTGCGCCTCCGGTCCGATCAGGAAGAAGACGCCCTCGCGGCCATCGGCCAGCGGCCGGCCGAGCCCGGGCAGCGCGCTCCCGTAGACCGCCGGCAGCCGCGCGGCCAGCGCCGCCGCCAGGTCCGGCGCGTCCCGCAGCGCGAGCAGCGCGCGCCGGTAGGCCCGCACGCGCTCGGGCGCAACGCCGTCGGCGAGATCGGCCGCCATCGCCTCGCCGCGCTGCTCGTAGGCCCCCGCCGCCCGGGATTGATTGAAGGCCACGGCGAGCGCGTAGCGCACTCGCGCCGCGTCCAAGGCGCCCTCCCGCAGCACCGCCGCCGCGAAGCGCAGGGTCTCGGCCACGTCGGGACAGCGCTCGGCGTAGTAGCTCAGGAGGCCGCTGCGCGCCCGGAAGCGCACGCCGTTGCTGTAGGCGAGGCCCGCCGACCAGGTGCGCATGAAGAGGCTGTGGCCGCCGCCCCCCGCGTAGAGCTGGGCAGTCAGGGCGTCCAGCGCGCTCTCGCGATCGCTGCTCCAGGGCGCAGCGAGGCGGGCGCTGAAGAGCAGGGTGCCCGTGCGCGCGCTGGGATCCAGGAGCCCGACGAAGCGGGGCGCCTCCCCGTCCGGCCTCCGCTCGCGCAAGCGCTCGCGCAGGCGCGGCCGGGCGCCATAGCGCGTGCGCCGGCTCGGCCCCGGCGCGAGGCGCCCGACCCAGGACTCGAGCGCAGGCAGCAGGGCCTCGCCGTCGGCCTCGTTCGCGACGAGGAAGGCGCGGCAGTTGTCGGCGCTGAGCAGCGCGGCGAGCGACTCCGCCAGGGCCGCGAGCGCTGCCTCCGGCGACGCGAGCAGGTCGGCGCGCAGTCCGGCGCAGAGCTGGGTCCAGTCCTCCGCGAGGCAGGCTGCCGGCAGGTCCGGCAGCAGCGCGCCGAGACCGGCCTGGATCTCCGCGGCCAGATCGTAGGCGGCGGGCGAGGCCGCGGGCGCCAGGGCGGGCGCGCGCCGACAGGCCTCGGCCACCCCGGCCCGCTCGCCCGGCAGGCCGGCGAGCGCGTCGACGAAGTCCGCGAGCGCGGCGGCGTCGCGCTCGTCGCCGGGATCGGCGAGCAACCAGAGCAGGCGGAAGCCGTGGTGGAGCGCCGTCAGGAAGCAGCCGACGCTGAGCTGCAGGGGGTCGCTCTGCAGGCGCCAGGCCAGCGCCGGCTCCTGCACCCAGGTCTCCTCGGCCGCCTGCATGCGCGTGCGCAGGCGGCTGAATTCCTGGGCCGCCAGATCGCGCAGGCGGGGCAGGTTCTCGCGGTCCAGCCGCGGTTGGCGAAGGGCGGCGTCCAGCCAGACGAGCAGCCGCCCCCGCTCTACCTCCCCGGCCGCGCTGGCGCGCAGGACCAGCTCGCAGCGCCCCGTTTCGGGACTGTGCTCGAAGCTGGCGTTGAAGGCGCTGAGCTCGTGGCGCAGCCGCTCCTGCATCGCCGCCGTGTCCAGGCGCTCGCCCGCGAGCGTGAGTCCCGCCTGCGTCAAGAGGTCCGGGAGCAGGGGCAGCAGGTGCAGGCGCGACTCGGGCAGGACGTCGAGCCGGAAGGCGAGGCCGAGCGTCGCCGTGCCGAGCGACTCGAAACGCGAGACGACGAGCGGCACCCCCCCCTGCAGGCTGCGCTCCTCGTAGACGAGCTCCTCGTCCAGGCCAAGGGGCGGCTCGCGGAGGAACTCGGGGATCGGGTCAGCGGCGGCCGCGGCGGCGAGCGCCGCGCTCTCGCGCGCGGCCGCGTCGCGACGCCGGGCGAGGGCGCGCTGGAGCTCGCCCGCCGCCTCCGCGGCGAGCGCCGCGGTGGCAGCCGCCAGCCGGGCCTGCTTCGCCTTCGCCGCTGCCTGGAGCAGCGCGGGCTCCGGTCGCACGGCCAGCCCGCGCGGCAGCTCGGCGAGCAGGCCCCAGCGCTCGATGGCCGCGCGCCAGCCGTTCGCGCCGGTGGCGAGCTCCGCCGCGAGCGCCGCCCGCGGCTCGGCGAGCACCAGCGAGCGCCGCTCGCCCGGCAGGCGCTCGACGAGGCCGATCAGGCCCTCCCAGTAGTCGGCCTGCCCGCGGCGGAAGCCGAACTGCGGCGGCTGGTCGAGGGCCTGGCGCAGCTCCTTCGCGCGGGCGGCGAGGCGGCTGGCCGCGTCGCGGTCGAAGGCGAGCAGCGCGGGGTCGCCGTCTCTCCAGGCCTGCACGGCGGCGATGCGCTCGACGATGAGCGCGCGGATCGCCGCCAGCCGCTCCTCGGTCAGGCCCTCCGGGTTCAGGCCCGCCAGGCCGATCATCAAGGGATGGCCGGGTTCGTCGCTGTGATAGCCGTAGACGGCGCTCGCGCCCGTGTTCAGCCGGCGGCTCTGCGAGGCGACGAGGTCGGCGTACAGCGGGCTGCCGGGCCCGCCGGCCAGGGTGTCGAGGAAGAGCTCGGCACTCAAGATCTCGCTTGGGTCGAGGTCCAGGCGCGCGGGCCAGGCGAAGACCGCCTGGCCCGGGCTCGCCGCGCTCATGCTCGCGTAGGGCCGCAGCGCGAGCGTGCCCGGCGCCGTCTGCGGCGCGGCCGGCGGCAGTCGATGGCCCTGGATGCCGGGCGTCTCCGTGGCGTCCGGGCCGGGCCAGACGCGCGCGAGAATCTCCCCCAGCCAGTCGAGGGCGCGCTCGGGCGCGATCGTGGGCGGCAGGCTGGCGACGAGGCCCATGCCGGCGGGCCGGTAGCACTCGGCGTGGAAGGCGCGCAACGCGGCGGGCGTCAGCGACCAGAGCGCCTCGGGGCGCCCGCCGGCGTTCAGCGCCTGCGGGTGGCCGGGGCCGTAGAGCAGCTCGGCGATGCCCGTCCAGAGCGGCGTGCTCGGGCTCTCGCTGCTGCTCGTCAGCTCGGCGAGCAGGGTGCCCTGCTCCTCGAGCGCGAGGCGGCCCGTCCCCCGCTCCTCGACCACGGCCAGCTCGGCCACCTCGCGGCGCAGCTCGACGTCGCTGAAGTCGGGATGCAGCAGGGCGTCCAGGCGCGCGCCGAGACTGCGGCGGAAACCCTCCGCGCCGGCCAGGGTGTGGAAGTGGTAGGCGGTGCTGAGCTGACCCGTCCAGGCGCTGCTCGCGCTGAGGGTCATCTCCTCGAGGGCGGCGACCGCCCGGCCCTTGCTCCCCTTGCCGAGCAGCAGGTGCTCGCAGGCGTGCGCCTCGCCCCGCTCGCTGCGCGGGGGCGTCTTGACCCAGAAGAAGCCCTGCGGCACCGAGGGGATCGCGAGCAGGTCGAGCGTGAAGGCCGTGCGCGCGTGGCGCCAGCGGCCGCCCATCCTGCGGCCGCCGGCATCGCCGTACTCGTAGAGAAGAACGAAGCTCACGCCGGCCCGCCTCTCCGGCGCCGTGGCGCCCTCGGCGGCGCCGGGCGATTCGCAAGAACCGCACCGGCCTCAGCGCCGCGGCCGGGCAGCGCGCCCACCAGCTCATCGAGTAGCGCTGCCCAGTGCGCCGCTGCCACCGTCAGGCTGAACTCGCGCTCCACCTTGACGCGGCCGGCGCGACCCAGACGCTCCCGGAGCTCAGGGTCAGCCGCAAGGAGAAGCAGCGCGCGTACCCACTCGTCCTCGGACCCCGCCAGCAGTCCGTCCTCGCCGTCGCTGACGAGCTGCGCGTTGAATCCGACGGGCGAGGCGACGACTGCCCGCGCGGCCGCCCAGTGCAGGAGGATCTTGTAGCCCGCCTTCGCCCGGGCATAGGGCGTGTCGGCGAGCGGCATCAATCCCAGGTGGCAACTCAAGAGCAAGGCCACCTCCGTCTCGAGACTCCAGCGCCGGTTTTCCACCCGAAGACCCGGGCTCGCGAAGTCCCACTCGGAGACGACCAGCAACTCGCAGTCCGTCTCCGCCTGGACGCGTCGCAGCGCGGGGGCGATCGCGGCGAGATAGTGCAGGTTGCCGCCGGTTCCGAACCAGCCCAGGCGCAGGGGTGCGGCCGGCTGCGGCGTCGGAGCGGGGAAGCGACCCAGGTCCACGGGAGTGGGGATCACGCGCACCGGAACCGGCAGCGGTCCGAGGCGCGCGGCGAGGATGTCGGTGCTCGCGACGACAGCTCGGCTCCAGCCGGCAATGCACTGCAACTTGCCCGCGTCGCGCAGACCCCCGGCCAGCGGACGCAGATGGGGAGGCGTCAGATCCAGTGCATCATCCACATCGTAGATCAGGCAGGGGTGGCAGCGACCCAGCAGGCGCTCCAGGACGGGCGGACCAAGGCTCAGGAGTTCGCGCTGCACGACGACCGCATCCGCACCGCGCGCGCCGGCGATCTGCACGAAGCGCCTCACGAGTGCGACGAGAAGATAGGCCAGCTTCGCCGGAACGCGCAGAGGACCACCGCGCGGGTTGAGCCAGCGCGCCAACCCGCTCGACGCCGGGGCGCGGAAGCGGAGTTGCCAGCCAAGGGCTGCCAGAGGCGCCGCGTAGGCTTCCCCCCGACAGCGAGCACTGGCATTGCTTGCATCGCGCCAGGCGAGGAAGTCGATCCGACGCGGGGGCACTAGTCCCCCTTGCGCAGCAGGAAGAGGTTTTGGAAGACGAAGAGATGCCGCAGGAGACCGAGGCTGATCGGGATCGCCACCCATCGGTCATGGCGCAGACCGCGGCGCTCCCAGAGCCGGTAGTTGCGCCGTTCGCGCAGGACGCTGAGACCGGCGGACCTGGCAAGCTCCCGGAAACTGCGCTGCGTGAAGAAGCGCAGGTGGCCGCGATCGAGGATGCCGCGCTCGGCATAGTCCCACCGGTCGCGGAGCAGCCCGAGGCCGACCGAGTAGTGGGACACGTTGGGCACGCTCACGACGGCGTGCCCGCCCTCGATCAGCAAGGTCGCCGCCTGGGCGAGGATCGTCCCCGGCGCTGCAGTGTGCTCGAGGATGTCGGCCATCACGATGAGATCGAATCGCTCGCCCGCCTCGACCAGGCGTGGCAGCTCGCCCTCCAGGCTGCCCACCAACACCCGATCGTAGTGCCCGGCAGCGACCCGGGCAGCCGCCGGTTCCCACTCGATGCCGGTGATTCGCAAGGCGCCGTCACGGCCCTGGAGTCGGCGGCCGAGTTCGCCGCGTCCGCAGCCCAAATCGAGCAGCCGGCGGCAGCCGGGAGGAATCAGCGCCAGCACATCGGGGCGAGCATAGCCGTAGTAGCCGGCCTCGCGCGTGTCGGACATCGGCGTTCTCCCGCAGGGGCCTGAGAGTCGGGATGCGCGCGCCGGCGTCACCGGCGCGAGAGCCCGCGCCGCCCAGTATTGCCGCAGCCTCGCCCGGAGACAATGCCGGATTCCGGGGCTGGGCTAGGCGCCCGCTAGTTCGCAGAGCCAGGATTCGTAGGCGGCCAACATCGCCGTTTCGCTGTAGGCCGTCTCGATGCGCTGCCGCGCCGCCCGCCCCAAGCGCTCGCGCTCCGCGGGGGCTGCGAACAGGTCGCCGAGCGCGCGCGCCAAGCTGCGCGCATCGGCCGCCGCCGGCGCAAGGAGAACGCCGCCGTTGTCCCCGCGAAGGACTTCGGCGATGCCCCCGCGCGCAATTGCCACCACGGGCAAGCCGCTCGCCATTGCCTCGAGCATGCCCAGGGGCAGGCCTTCCGTGCACTGCGTCGGCAGCACGAAGAGCGCGCCGGCTGCCAGCTCGCCCGCGATTTGCGCATGAGGCACGGCGCCGACGATCTCGACCCGCGCCGTCAATCCCCACCGCGCAACGCGCCGCCGGAGCGCCGTGAGCTGGCCGTCGCCGATGATCCGCAGTCGGGCGTCCGGGTAGGCGCCGGCGATCGCGGCAAAGGCGTCGACCAGCACGAAGACGCCCTTGGCGGCAATCACTCGACCCGTGTAGAGCACCCGCTGACCTTCCGCTGGCGAGGCCTGGCGATAGGCGTCGATGGCGATGCCGTTGGGAATGACGCGCAATCCCCGGACTTGCCCGGGGAACTCCCGCCTTAGGCGCTCGCCGAGCTCCGACGAGACGGCCACCAGTCCGGCGCACTGCGGCAGCCGGCGGCGGGTTTGGAAGTGCTGCTCCAGGAGGATGGCCGTCCGCGCCCAAGTCTTCGGGTGCCAGGGGGCGCTGCGCCAGGCAGTCGCCATCTCGGCGCGGGGATTCCCATGCAGCACGGCCAGGCAAGCTGGGCGAGCGCTTGCCGGCAGATCGAGGACACCCCAGGCGCCCGCGCTCTGCGAGAGGATCGCATCGAAGGGTCGCCGGCGCCGCGCGTCGGCGAAGGCCGCGCGTGCACGCGGCCAGTAGCCGCCACCGTAGACGCCAGGCCGCGTCCCGGCCAGGTAGCGCAACTCGAGGCCGGCCTCCTCGACATCCGGCGCGCCACCGGGCGGCAGCGCGGTCGTGAAGAGGGTGACCGCGTGGCCGCGCCGCGCCAGGCCGCGCGCGAGCTGGTCGGTGTGGCGCTCCATGCCGCCGGCGGCGAAGTGCGCCGGCGTCGAACGGGAGAAGAGGGCGATGCGCAGACCGGCCATCAGCGCGCCGCTCCCGCGTGGCCGGCGGCCTTCGCCGCCAGGGCGTCCAGCACCGCGCTCTCGATCTCGGCCAGGCGCACGGGCCAGTTGTGCGCCGCCGCCTCGGCGCGGCGCGCGGCGATCAGCGCCGGTGCGGCGCCCTCGGCGAGCGCAGCCTCCACCGCCGCGACGAAGGCCGCCGGTTCGGCCGCGAAGCGGCAGAGGGCGGGCCGCTCGGCGTAGTCGGCGAGGGCGGGCAGGGGCGTCGCCACGATGGCTTTGCCGGCGGCCATGTACTCGTAGAACTTGAGCGGGAAGGAGGCCCGCGTGGAGGCGCTGAGGCGGAAGGGAATCAGGCAGACGTCGCAGGCGCCCACGAAGGCCGGCAGGGCCGCGTAGGGCTGGAGGCCGAGCCAGTGCAGGTTGGCGAGGCCCTCGAGCGCCGAGAGATCGCTGCCGGGATCGCCCGCGCCCCGCGGACCGACCAGGCAGAACTGCCAGTCGGGACGCGCCGCGGCCACCGCCGCGAGCAGCGGGATGTCCAGCTTGTAGCCCGCGAGGTTGCCCACGTAGCCGAGGCGCGGCCGCCCGATCGCGGCCAGCGCGGGCGGCTCCGGCCCGCCGGCGGCGAAGTGCTCGGCATCGGCCACGTTCGGCACGAAGTGCGCGCGGCCGCGGACCGGCCGCTTCTCGGCGTGGAGCGCCGGCGAGGTCGTGAAGACCAGGTCGCAGCGGGCGAGCAATCGGGCCTCCAGCGCGAGGATCGCCTCCCGGTCCACGCCGGGGTTCTCGGCGTAGGCGTCCACGCAATGGTAGACGAGCAGGCGCTCGGCTAGCGCCCCTGCGAGGACTTCGCCGGTGGGCAGGAAGACCCACAGCAGCGGCTCGCGCAGGTCCAGGCGGCGCATCGCCCGGCGCACCGCCCCCACCAATAGCCGGCGATTGAGCGCCCGCGCCCAGGCCTGGCCATGCCAGGGCAGCAGCGGCGGCGAGAGCAGCCAGACGCCCTCCGGGCTCGCCGACAGCCCGCGCAGCCAGCCGCGCAGGCGCCAGCCCACCTTGCGCCAGTCGCCGCCGCTGCGCGCAGCCGGCGGCCGCAGCCCCGGCGACTCCACGTAGAGCACGCGGTTGCGGCTGGCCAGGCGCCGCATCACGTGGTGGACGTTCAGCGGCGCCGGGCTCGCCCAGAGCGCCGAGCCGACGCAGACGATGTCGGCGCCACGCAACTCAGCCATGCCGGCGCTCCTGCGCCTGGACCTGCCTGCGCTCCCGCAGGAGAGCGCGCCGCGCGCCCCAGGCGTAGAGCAGGAGCAGCAGCGCGTGCGAGAGGTAGACGGCAATCACCGCCCCCTGCCAGCCCTGCCGCGGGATGAGCAGCAGATTGAGCCCCAGGTTCGCCGCCGCCGCCGCGAAGATGCAGGCGCTGCGGAAGCCGAAGAAGTCGGCGCCCGAGAGCGCGTCGCCCAGCGGCAGGTAGAGCCCCTGGAGGACGAGCACCCAGATCAGCGCCCGCAGGACCTGTGGCGCCTCCGGGTACTCGCTGCCCAGGATGGGGCCCAAGAGCGGCGCCGCCGCCCAGACGATGGCGCTCACCGGCAGCGCGTAGGCCAGCACTAGCGGCGCGCTCCGGCGCCAGAGCGCCAGGCTGCCGGCGAAGGAGCCCTGCCGCTGCTGGAAGAAGCGCGGGTAGAGCGCGGACATCAGCGCCTGCACGGGCAGCAGGGCGAAGGCGAAGACGCGAAAGCCCGCCGCGTACTGCCCGGCCGCAGCCAGGCCCGCGAGCGAGGGGAGCAGCATCTTGTCGAGGCCGACGTGGAAGTTGCGGCCCGCCGCGGCGCCCGCGACGTAGAGGCCGTCGCGCAGGCGGCGGCGGATCTCCGGCCAGCTCGCGGGCGCCAGCGGCCAGGCCCAGCCGCGGCCCAGGACCGCAAGGGCGGCGAGCAGGCAGAGCCCGCTGCCCGCCAGATGTGCGGCGGCGAAGCTCGCCAGGTGCAGCTCGCCCGCGAGCGCCACGGCAGCAACCGCGGCCAGCCGCGCGAGGGCCAGGGCCACCTCGATCTGGGCCATGCGGTCGAGGCGCTGGGCGCCCTGCATGATGCCGCTGAGCAGGTTGATCAGCGCGTAGAAGATGAGCTCGGCCACGGCGAGCATGAGCAGCGGCAGGCGCGGGAAGTCCACGCGCAGGAGCGCGGGACCGAAGGCCGCCAGCGCGAGCGAGAGGGCGCCCCCGACGACGAGCGTGACCCGCAGGCCGTCGCTCCAGATCGCGGCGCGGCCGCGGCTGTCGCGCGCCACCTCGCGCAGGGCGAGGATCGGGTAGCCCAGGTTCGTGAAGGGCACGAGGCCGAGCAGCAGGGCCTGCTGGCCCGTGTAGCGCCCGTAGTCCTCCACGCCCAGCCCGCGTGTCGTGAGGATGAAGTAGGCCGACTGGATGAGCATCCGCAGCAGGTGGCCGGCCAGCAGCTGCAGCGCGCCGCCCAGCAGGGAGCGGCCGCCCAGGCGACCGCGCAGGCGCTCCAGGAGGGCGGGGCTTGGCATGCGCGGCATTATCGGCTCCCCTCCCCAGCGCCGCAAGCGCGGGACTCGCGCTGCGCGGCACCGCCCTCGCGCGGGGCGCTCATCCGCCGAGACCGCCGAGCCGCCCGCGCAGGTGCGCCTTCAGGGCGCGCTCGGCGGCGCTCAGGAGATCGGGCAGCCGAGGGTCAGCGAGGGCGTAGTAGACGCGCGTGCCCTCCTTGCGCCGCGTGAGCAGTCCCTCGCTCGCCATGCGCCCGAGCTGGCGCGAGGTGTGGGACTGGCCGAGTCCCGTCTCCGCGACGATCTCGAGCACGCTCAGCTCGCCGCCGGCCAGGAGATCCAGGATGGACAGGCGCGCGGGTTCGGCGAGCAGGCGGAAGTAGGCCGCCAGCTCCTGGAGCACGGGCTCGGAGCGAGGTGTCGCCATGGTCGCTCGCCGTTCGACGCCGGGGAGAGGATGCGCCTCTCCCCGGCTTTCTCTCACCATCTCCTGCGTGCATGCGGGAGACGTTCCCGAGTCCAATATATGCCTCCTACGCTATATTGTCAATGAGAGATATGTACCAGTCTGCGATCGCAGCGCCAGGCGCTCCTCGCGACGGAGCTGCCGGCGCCGCTTCCCCGGCGCGCCGCCCGGTTCGCGGCGCGCCGGTGGGCCGGCCACGCCCAGGTTGCAGCGCAGGGCGATGGGCAGCCGATCCCTGAGCAATTCGGGAACAGCGCATGCGGGTCTCACATGCTTAGGGAGGGGCGCGGCTGGACCTCAGCATCGTTGCGATGGGCGCCACTTTTCTCTATCCTGCCCGCCATGCAGAGTGTCCGTCTCGACGCCACCGACCGCCGGATCCTCGAGATCCTCCAGGCCGAGGGCCGCCTGCCCAATGCCCGCATCGCCGAGCGCGTGGGCCTGTCGCCGCCCAGCGTCCACGAGCGCATCCGCAAGCTCGAGGCGAAGGGTGTGATCCGCGGCTACGCGGCCATGATCGACGGTGCGCGCGTCGGCCTGCGGACGGAGGTCTACGTAGCCGTCGCGCTCAGCCTGCACCGTCGCGAGCGCATCGAGGAGTTCAGGACGGCCATCCTGGCCATGCCGCAGGTGCTCGAGTGCCACCACCTGACCGGGGAGGAGGACTTCCTCCTGCGCATCGTGGTGCCCGAGATCGGCGACTACGAGGATTTCCTCTTGCACACGCTCACCCGCGTCGAGGGCGTGAGCAAGCTCAAGAGCGCTTTCGTGCTCTCGACGCTGAAGCGAGACACCCGGCTGCCCCTGCCGGAGAGCCCCTAGCCGCGCGCGCGGCCCGCCCTGTGAGGAGTCTGGGATGCAGAAGATCGCCCTGATCGGATTCGGGAACGTGGGCCAGGGACTGGCCGAGATCCTCCACACCAAGAAGGCGGCGCTGGCGCGCCGGCACGGTTACGCGGCCAGTGTCGTGGCCGTGAGCGACGCCCGCCTGGGCGCCGTCTGCGACCCGCAGGGCCTGGATCTGGGCCGCCTGCTGAGGGCAGTCCGCGAGAAGGGCAGCCTGGATGCCTATCGCGGCCCCGGCCTCGCCCGCCGCTGGGACGCCCTGAAGACGATTCGGGAGAGCGGCGCGGAGGTCGTCGTGGAGATGGCCTGGACCGACCTCGCCACCGGCCAGCCGGCCATCCGCCACTGCGAGACGGCCCTGAAGCTCGGCAAGCACGTCGTGACCAGCAACAAGGGGCCGGCCGCCCTCGCCCAGCCTCGCCTGGCGCGCCTGGCCGCCAAGCACGGCGTGCAGCTGCGCATCGAGGGCACGGTGATGAGCGGCACCCCCGTGCTCAGCCTCGCCCTCGAGAACCTGGCCGGCAACGACTTCACGGCCATCCAGGGCATTCTCAACGGAACGACCAACTACATCCTCAGCGAGATGGAGGCCGGCGCCGACTACGCCGCCGCCCTCGACAAGGCCCAGGCGCTCGGCTACGCCGAAGCCGACCCGACCGGCGACGTCGAGGGCCACGACGCCGCGGGCAAGGTGGCGATCCTCGCCAACCTGCTGATGGGCGGCAAGCTCTCCCCCGCCGACGTCAGGTGCAAGGGCATCACGGGCATCAAGGCGGCGGACGTCGCCAAGGCCCGCGCGGCCGGCAAGCGCTGGAAGCTGATCGGCAGCGTGCGCCGCCTGCCGGGCGGCGGGCTGGACGCCCGCGTCGAACCGGTCGCCCTGCCGCTCGCCGATCCCCTGGCCGGCGTCATGGGCCCCACCAACGCCGTCAGCTTCGAGACGGACCTGCTGGGCAAGGTCACCGTCGTCGGCCCGGGCGCCGGCCGCGTCCAGACGGGCTTCGCCATCCTCAGCGACCTCATCGCCATCGCAAGGAGCCGCGCATGAAGCAGTACACCTTCGCCGTCGTCGGGGCGCTGGGCAACGTGGGCACGGAGATGCGCAGCATCCTGGAGGCGGCCACCGACCTGCCGATCGCCGGCCTCGTCCCCATGGACCTGCCCGAGAACGCCGGCAAGAGCGTCACCTGGCGCGGCAAGGCCCACACGGTGGTGGCCGCCGAGCCGGAGGCCTTCCGCGGCGTCGACATCGCCATCTTCAGCGCCGGCGAGGCGGCGGCCAAGGCGCTGGCGCCCGAGGCCGTGAAGCGGGGCGCGGTCTGCATCGACAACAGCACCGCCTTCCGCATGGACCCCGAGCACCCGCTGGTGATCCCGGAGGTGAACCCCCAGGCCCTGGCCGGCCACCAGGGCATCATCGCCAACCCGAACTGCTCGACGATCCAGATGCTGGTGGCGCTGGCCCCCCTGCACAAGGCCTACAAGGCCCGCCGCGTGGTGGTGAGCACCTACCAGGCGGTCAGCGGCACCGGGCAGGCGGCGGTCGAGGAGCTCCAGGGCCAGGTGAAATCCTACGCCGCCGGCCGGCCCCTGGCCGTGCAGGTCTACCCCCACCAGATCGCCTTCAACGCCCTGCCCCACATCGACTCCTTCCTCGACAACGGCTACACGAAGGAGGAGATGAAGATGGTCAACGAGACGGCGAAGATCCTCGATCCCGCCATCAAAGTGACCGCGACGACCGTGCGCATCCCGGTGGTCAACGGGCACAGCGAGAGCGTCAACGTGGAGTTCGAGCGGCCCTACGACCTGGACGAGCTGCGCACCCTGCTCGCCCGCTCGCCCGGCCTCGTCGTCGAGGACGAGCCGGCGCGCACGCTCTACCCGCTGGCGATCCGGGCCAGCGGCCAGGACCCGGTCTACGTCGGTCGCCTGCGGCGGGACTTCAGCTGCCCGAACGCCCTGAACTTCTGGTGCGTCGCGGACAACCTGCGCAAGGGCGCCGCCCTGAACACGGTCCAGATCGCCCGCGAGCTGATCGGCCGCGGCCTGGTCCGCACCCCCTAGGCGAGCGCCCATGGCCGAGCCGGCGACCCTGGTCCTCAAGTTCGGCGGCACCAGCGTCCGCGACGCCGCCGCCCGCGCGGCCGCCATCCGCCGGGTGGCGGCCCGCGCCGCGGCGGGCCGGCGCCTGGCCATCGTCGTCAGCGCGCTGGGCCGCAAGGGCGAGCCCTACGCGACGGACACGCTGATCGGTCTGCTCACCGGAGCCGGCGAGCCGGTCGCCCCGCGCGAACTGGACCTGGCGATGGCCGCCGGCGAACAGATCGCCGCTGCCCTCTTCGCCCACGAGCTGACGCTCGCCGGCCTGCCGGCCCAGGCCTTCACCGGGCCGCAGGCCGGCGTCCTCACGGACGGGCGAGCGGGCGAGGCCGAGATCCTGCGCGTCGAGCCCGCCCGCATCGCGGCCTGCCTGGCGGCGGGGCGGATCGCCGTCGTGGCCGGCTTCCAGGGCGCGGACGCCGCGGGGGAGATCCGCACGCTGGGCCGCGGCGGCAGCGACACGAGCGGCGTCGCCCTCGGCGCCGCGCTCGGCGCCGCCGAGGTGGAGATCTACACGGACGTGCCCGGCGTCGCCGACGCCGATCCCCGCCGCGTGCCGGCCGCGCGCTACCTGGCGGAGCTGCCCGCCGCCGCCATGCTCGCGATGGCCGAGGAGGGGAGCAAGGTCGTCCACCCGCGGGCGGTGCGGGCCGCGCTGCCGGGGGCGACGCCCCTGCGCGTGCTCAGCACCTTCGATGAGGGCGAGGGCACGCTCATCCACCACCGGCCGGCGACGGGACCCCTGCGCCCGCTGGCGCTGGCCCAGCGCGAGCGGCTGGTGCTCTTGCGCGCGGCGGGCGCGGATCTCGCGGCTCTGGATCCCGAGCTGCTCTCAGCGGGCGCGGGGCGCTACCTCGCGCCCGACGATCCCGCGCTGCCCGCGCGGCTGGCGCGGCTCGCGGCAGCGGGCACGTTCGCGCCGCCCGAGCGCGGCTGGGCGACGCTCTCGCTCGTCTTCAGTGGCCCGGGCGCCGCGGCGCCGCCGCCCGCGGACGCAGAGGCGATCCCCGCGCCGGCCGATCGCTGCCGCTGGCTGGTCCCCGAGCCCGCGCTCGCTGCCGCGCTCGCAGCGCTCCACGCGCGCCTGCTCCGCGGCGCGTGAGCGCTGGGGTCGCTGCGTTTTTTTTCGCCGCCCATGCGATTCTTGCTTGCATGCCTGGCGGCACCGGCGCGATAGTCCGCGCCAAGAGCAAGCCGGGACAGTCCCGGCCCAGTTCCCTTCCCTACTACGCGGAGAGATCGCAATGGCTGGCAAGAAGAAGGCCGCTGCCAAGAAGGCCACCAAGTCCACGACCAAGAAGAAGTAACTTCTACTGGCCGCTTGTCGGTCATGTGACTTGATCGGGGGAGGGACAGGTGCCCTCCCTGCTCTTTTTAACGGGGGTCGCCCGGGGCCGACCGGCGCGGCTCAGCTCTCGGGCGGGGCGCCGGCGCCCTCGGCCGCCTCGGCCTTCTCCTTGCGCCCGCGCCGGCGGCGCGGGCTGCGGCCCTCGGCCTCGACGAGCAGCTCCATGTGCTCGGCGATGCGGAAGAAGACCATCACCAGCTCCACCACGACCCGGGCCAGCAGGCTGTAGACCAGGAAGAGCAGCGGCGCGAGCAGCAGGGCGCCGATGCCGGTCCAGACGCCGCGCCCGAAGCCGCCCCCGATGAAGCGCAGGGAGCCGAAGAGGGCGGCCAGCAGGCCGATCGTGTAGAGGAGCTTCAGCACGCCGGGCGTGAGGAAGTCCTCGAAGCTGAAGTCGAAGAGGGTGGCGAGAAAGCCACGCTGCCTGTGCTCGCTCATTGGATCTCCTTCACAGCCCCAGCCAGGTTTCCGTCACCGCGCGGGCGCGGGCGCGGTCCTCGGGCGCGGTGTAGACCGCGAAGACCGTGTGCGAGGACTCCTTCTCCGCCAGCGCCCGGGCCAGGGCGGACAGCTCGTAGAGGTCCGTCCGCTCGCCGCTCTTGCGCAGGATGGGCAGCTCCACCCGCTTCAGGCGCGGCTCGGTGAAGGCGAGCATGTCGACCGGCATGTCGACGAGCAGCCCGCCGGGCCCGAAGCCGCAGCGCTCGGTGAGCAGGGCCTCGATCTCCTGGCGGCCCAGGCCGCGGGAGGTCTCGGCGAGGGCGGCGCGGAGCTGTCCCTCGCCCCGGCTCGCGATGCTGAAGGCCGTCTTGTAGAGGTCCCGGTACTGGATCTTGTCCACCAGCTCGGCGCTGACGCCGCCGGCCAGGCGCAGGCGGGCCATCAGCTCGCCGTCGGTCATCTCGTACCAGCCCTCGATGCTGCTCACGGCCAGCTCCATCGCCCTGAGCAGCATCGTCTCGGCGATGCGGCCCGTCCGGTGGGCGTAGACCGCCGAGTACATGTGGTCGCGGGCGACGAGCATCTCCTCGATGGCGTCCAGGCCCTTCTCCATGAGGTAGAGCCCGCCCAGGACCCGGTCGGCCTTGAGCGTGTGCAGGATGCGGTGGAGGTCGATGTTGCCGTGGGCGATGCCCGTGAAGTAGCTGTCGCGCAGGAGATAGTCGAGCTGATCGGCGTCGATCGGCCCGTGGATGACGTGCTGGAGGATGGCGTCCGGGTGGCGGCCCGTCACCAGGTCGGCCACCTCCTCGGGATCCAGGCCGTAGCGGCGCAGGATCTCGGGGATCCAGCCCGCCCGCGGGAAGCTGAAGCGCGCCCTGCCGGTGATGAGGCTGCCCGTCAGCTCCATGTGGTCCTCGGGCAGCAGGCTCTCCAGGGCGTGGCTGAAAGGCGTGTGCCCGACGTCGTGCAGCATCCCGGCCGCCTCGGCCAGCCAGCGCTGCTCGGGCAGCAGCTGCAGCGCCTCGGCCATCTTCCCGGCGACGTGGCTCACCCCGATCACGTGGCAAGCCCGGGTGTGGACGCCGCCCGGGTAGCTGAGGAAGCTCAGCCCGAGCTGGCGGATCCACTGCAGGCGCTGCAGCTCCGGCAGCTCGAGCAGCCCCCCCTGGAGCTCGTTCAGCTCGATGAAGCCATGGATCGGGTCGTTGACGAACATGGCCGCCTCTCAGGCGTCGAAGTAGAGCGAGATCTCGTAGGGGTGCGGCCGGTTGCGCACCGCGTTGTACTCGTCCTCGATCTTGGCGTGGATCCAGGCCGCGATCAGCTCGCGGCTGAAGACGTCCCCCGCCAGCAGGAACTCGTGGTCGGCCTCCAGGGCGAGCATCGCCTCGCGCAGGCTGGTCGGCAGGCTGCCGAGCCTGGCCTTCTCGGCCTCGGGCAGGGCGAAGACGTTCACGTCGTAGGGCCCGAAGCCGAGCTGGCTCGGGTCGAGCCGGCGGCGGATGCCGTCCAGCCCGGCGAGCAGCTGCGCGGCCATCGCCAGGTAGACGTTGCAGGTCGCATCCGGCGGGCGGAACTCGAAGCGCTTGGTGGCCGCCGTGTCCGCGTACTTCGGGATGCGGATGGCGGCGCTGCGATTGGCCAGCCCGAAGATCGTCTTTACCGGCGCCTCGAAGCCGGGCACCAGGCGCTTGTAGCTGTTCGTGCTCGGGTTGGTGAAGGCGAGCAGGGCCGGCGCGTGGACGAGCTGGCCGGCGATGTACTGGAGCGCGAGCTTGCTCAGCCCGGCGTAGCCCTTGGGATCCCAGAAGAGGTTCCTGGGCCCCTTCATCAGGCGCTGGTGGAAGTGCATGCCGCTGCCCGCCTCGTTGTAGAGGGGCTTGGGCATGAAGGTGACGGTCTTCTTGTGACGCACCGCCGTCATCTTGATGATGTACTTCACCCGCAGGGCGTTGTCGGCCGCGGCGCGGAGCGGCTGCTCGAGCACCTCGATCTCGCTCTGGCCCGGGCCGCCCACCTCGTGGTGGTGATAGCGGACGGGGATGCCGGCCGCCTCCAGCTCGGCGACCATCTCGGCGCGCAGGTTGAAGAGCTGGTCCAGCGGCGGGCTGGCGTGGTAGCCGCCCTGGCGGGGAATCTTGTAGCCGAGGTTGCTGTCGGGACCGACGGCGCTGTTCCAGTCCGCCTCGGCGCTGTCGATGCGGTACATCGCCGTGTTGATGTCGTTCAGGTAGGTCACCGCGTCGAAGATGTAGAACTCGAACTCGGGCGCCCAGAGGCTGCCCGTGGCGATGCCGCTCGCGGCGAGCAGGGCGTCGGCCTTGGCGAGGATGGCCCGCGGGTCGCGCGCGAAGGGCGCCTTCGTGTCGGCCTCGACGGGCTGGGCGATCATCGACAGCGCGGGCCGGTCCCAGAAGGGATCGCGCGCGGCCGTCGCCGGATCGGCGAGGAGCAGCATGTCGCCGGCCTCGAGCGACTTGAAGCCGGGCACGCTGGAGCCGTCGAAGGCGATGCCCTCCGAGAAGAGGGAGGCATCCACCTGGCTGAGCGGCACGCTGATGTGGTGCCAGCCGCCGAAGAGGTTGACGAACTTGAGGTCGACGACCTCGATCCCCTCGCCCTTGACGCGGGCGAGGACGCGCTCCACCGCGGAGGCGGCCATGGAGACTCCTTGTCGGGGCGGTGAGTTCGGGGTGCGGCAGTCCGGGCAGTGTGCCTCAGGGCCGGCGGGGATGCAAGGGCCGCCGCGCGCCACGCCGGCGGCGGCTTCGCCGCGATTGAAGGCCGGCGGCCGCTGGCCTATATTGGCGGTCTGGGTCCGCCGCCCGGGCCCGGGAAGCGAGGCCGGCATGAAGACGATCCCCGACCTGGAGAGCCACCTCTTCGAGCTGATCCGCCGGGCGAGCACCAAGCTGCCGGCGGACGTGACCGCGGCCCTCGGCGCCGGCCAGGGCCGCGAGGCGGCCGGCTCGGCCGCGGCGACCAGCCTGGCGACCATCCTCGAGAACGTCGAGCTGTCCGAGCGCTGCGTGAGTCCGATCTGCCAGGACACCGGCACGCCGGTCTTCTACGTCAAGCACCCCTGGGACTACCCGGTGCGCCCGATCCGGGAGGCGGCCCTGGCCGCCATCCGCCGGGCCACCAAGGAGAGCCTGCTGCGTCCCAACGCGGTGGACTCCGTGACAGGCGCCAACAGCAACGACAACACGGGCGAGGCCTTTCCCTCCTTCAGCTTCGAGCAGTGGGAGGAGCCGGACGCGCTCCGCTTCGACCTGCTGCTCAAGGGCGGCGGCAGCGAGAACCAGAGCGCCCAGTACAGCCTGCCGCACGGCGGGCTGAAGGCCGGCCGCGACCTGGAGGGCGTCAGGCGGGTGATCCTCGACGCGGTCGTGAACGCCCAGGGGCAGGGCTGCGGCCCGGCCATCCTGGGGGTCTGCATCGGCGGCGACCGGGCGAGCAGCTACGCGCTGGCCAAGAAGCAGCTCCTGCGGCCTCTCGCCGACCCGAGCC
>Ga0194127_10000530_pt1 | contig 60857 bp, 57 predicted proteins | sample TA2KigC100mmetaG_FD_148624 | JGI IMG/M metagenome (GOLD analysis project Ga0194127, IMG submission 148624) | Freshwater microbial communities from Lake Tanganyika, Tanzania - TA2015036 Kigoma Deep Cast 100m | ecosystem: Environmental > Aquatic > Freshwater > Lake | place: Tanzania: Lake... | reverse complement strand
ATTAACCAGCTGCAGTAAATTTAGCCCAAAATACCAATGAATCTGGACTGAAGGCAAGTGCCTCCGAAAAATTGGGATTTGCAGTTAAAGAAATATTGTAATTATTTGGGTCAGTGACGGTGGTGCTTCCCATATTTACCCTTCCGAGCGTCATTAACCCGTTGGCAATTACTCCGAGTGTTGATTTCGCCCAAATTCTTGCACAATATTGACCGGATGCACCAGTTCTTACCAATGTTGATCTCTGTATTTGTTGTGAGGCAAAAGCCGTCAACGGACCCTGGGCTGTTCTGAAGCTATTCCAGTTATCGGGTTCTTCGGTTGCCTGACCGACATTTTCCCAAAGTTCCATATCGCTGTTTCCAAGCTGTTGCCCTTGAGCAAAAGAAAATGAAAAACTAAAAAGTAAAAATGTAATCTTTTTCATAATTGAAATTTTAAATTCAACTACAAATGAAAGAAAAAAATTAACTCAGTTTAGAAAAAAAAGAATGATTTGTGAACTATTTATTAACGATTACAGCACTACGTGTTAAGTTTTTTGAATATCACAATAGTTGAACGAAATGGAAAGATAACAAAAAACAAAACGAGTGAAGGTACGATGCAATTATTATGACTTTAGTTCTTGTCCTAAATAAATGGCTGTATGAGAAACCCCATTATATTTCTTCACTAACTCCTCTGGTGTTCCTTTGGCAATAATTTCTCCACCAAACTTACCACCTTCTGGTCCGAGATCTATTACATGATCTGCTACTTTAACTAAATCCAAATTATGTTCAATTACTAGAACTGTATTTCCTTCTTCAACTAAACGTTGCAAGACATCCAACAACATTCTGATGTCCTCAAAATGCAACCCAGTTGACGGTTCATCCAATAAATAAATGGTTTTACCAGTACTTTTTTTTGCTAATTCTGAAGCTAGTTTAATACGCTGAGCCTCACCACCTGATAATGTTGTTGAAGGTTGTCCAAGCGTGATATATCCTAATCCTACCGAATAAAGTGTTTGTAAAACGCGCAAAATTTTCGGAATAGATTCGAAAAAAGGAACCGCCTCTTCCACAGTCATATTTAACACATCCGAAATTGACTTTCCTTTAAAACGAACTTCTAAGGTTTCACGATTGTAGCGTTTCCCCTGGCAGGTATCGCATTCCACATAAACATCCGGTAGGAAATTCATCTCGATTTGTTTTAATCCGCCACCATTGCAGGTTTCGCACTTTCCACCGGCTACGTTAAAAGAAAATCGTCCTGGTTTGTATCCCCGAATCTGCGCTTCTGGTAAAGAGGCAAACAACGATCGTATTTCATCAAAAACTTTGGTGTAAGTCGCTGGATTGGAACGTGGGGTTCTTCCAATTGGACTTTGATCAATTTCAATTACTTTGTCAATGTGCTCCAATCCATGAACGGATTTATATTCCAACGGTTTTTTTACGCTATCATACACGTATTGCATGAGAATTGGGAACAGTGTATTCGTTATCAAAGATGATTTTCCACTTCCTGAAACTCCTGTTATACAAGTGAATGTCCCTAGTGGAATCTTGATATCGACATTTTTCAAGTTATGTCCGGTTGCACCTTTTAATTCAATGAAATTCCCATTTCCTTTTCGGCGTTTTTTAGGTATTTCAATAGACTTTGTTCCACGCAAATAAGCAGCGGTTGTTGAATCTGCGTCGTTGAGTAAATGAGGTTTAGCTATTTGAATGATTTTTCCGCCGTGTTTCCCTGCTTTTGGACCAATTTCTACCACCCAATCCGCCGATTCAATCATTTCCTTGTCATGTTCTACCACAATTACTGAATTTCCGGTATCACGCAATTTTTTTAAAGAGCGTATGAGTCGTTGATTGTCGCGTTGATGCAAGCCAATTGAAGGCTCGTCTAAAACATAAATTACATTCAATAATTCACTACCAATTTGCGTTGCTAAACGAATGCGTTGCGCTTCTCCTCCTGATAAACTCCTGGCAGAGCGATGCAGCGTTAAATAATTCAAGCCAACGTCTAACATAAACGATAAGCGAGAGCGAATTTCTTTTAAAATTTCGGTTGCTATTTGCAATTGAGCGTTTGTGAAATGGGTTTCAATAGTTTTGAACCATTCTGCTAATTCGCTTAAATCCATAGCAGCTAACTCACCGATATGCTTATTCCCAATTCGAATAAAATGTGCTTCTTTTCTTAATCTTGTACCCAAACATTCCGGACATAATTTTTTATTCATAAAACTTTGCGCCCAACGTTGAACCCCCGCAGAGCTTTCTTCGGAATGGCGCGTAATGAAATTGATTAATCCTTCGTATTTGAAAACAGGCGCTTTTCCTCTATGTTCCATATCCTCATTCCCATACAACAAAACGCGCAAAACATCTTCCGAAATATCTGAAAGTGGCGTATTCATTGAATAATTGTGAAATTGAAGGAAGGAATCTATTTTATCAAAAATCCATGATCTCTTATATTCGCCCAATGGCGCAAGTGCACCTTGTTTTACTGAAAGCGAAGTATTCGGAATAATTTTTTCCATATCAGCTTCTGTGACTTCACCCAAACCACTACACGTAGGGCAGGCGCCATAAGGAGAATTGAATGAAAATAAATTCGGTTCAGGATCCGGGTAGCTTATTCCACTTGTTGGACACATCAAACTACGACTGAAATGACGTACTTTTTCGCTTTCAAAATCCATAATCATCATGGCCTTACTACCGTGCTTCATGGTTGTCACCACGGACTCATAAATTCTTTTTCGGTATTTTCCGTCGATCAGTAAACGATCAACTACCATTTCGATGTCGTGAATTTTGTAACGATCCAGTTTCATTCCTTTGGTGATTTCTTGTAAAACACCATCCACTCTAACTTTTGTGAATCCTTGCCGTTGAATCTGATCAAATAATTCGCGGTAATGCCCTTTGCGACCCTTTACCTTAGGAGCCAGAAAAACAACCTTCTTGCCTTCGTATGATTCTATAATTAAATCAACAATTTGCTCGTCTGAATATTTGACCATTTCCTCATTCGTTTCATAGGAAAAGGCAGTTCCAGCGCGAGCATACAACAGACGCAAGAAATCGTAAATTTCGGTTATTGTTCCAACTGTCGATCGCGGGGATCGAGAAACTGTTTTTTGTTCGATGGAAATCACGGGACTTAACCCTTCAATTTTATCTACATCGGGACGTTCTAATCCACCTAAAAATTGTCTTGCATACACCGAAAAAGTTTCCAAATACCTTCGCTGTCCCTCTGCGAATATGGTATCAAAAGCTAAAGAAGATTTTCCACTGCCACTAAGCCCGGTAAAAACGACCAATTTATTTCTTGGGATTGAAACATCGATATTTTGAAGATTGTGTTCTCTTGCACCAAAGACCTCTATTTGGTCTAATTCAGAAGTAGTCGATTGATCTTCAATTATAGGCTGCATATGGTTTCAATTTCACATTTTTTGCAGGCAAAAGTAGCGTAAACGAACCTAAATTTTTTGTCAACTTATTTCCTATGATCCAAGGATTCAATTTAACTAGAATTTTGTAATTAATCCCCTTTTCTTTTGCCCACAGAGCCAAGTTATCGATTGGCGCTGTAACACTAACAGATTCTGTTTGGAAAGGTTTATATAGCTCTATTTTTTTCATGTCAAATCCGTATTTTTCTGGATTTTCCATGATTAACTTAATCGCTATAAATCGAAGTAAATATCGAGATGTTTCTAGATTCATATCCATGTCAAAATAATGAGTTGCTTCCTGCCATTTCATATCTGACTTGAGTCCGCCAATTCCTCGATTATAGGCTGCGGTTGCCAACATCCAAGTTCCAACGGAATCTTTCGCATTTTTCAAATAATTACAAGCAGCTAGAGTAGCTTTTGTCATATTGTAGCGCTCATCCACTTCGTCATCGATAATTAGTTTGTATTCCCGACCTGTTTCGGTCATAAATTGCCAATATCCTTTTGCTCCGGCTGGTGATGTAACATTGGCTAAATTACTTTCAATGATAGGTAAATATTTAAAATCATTCGGCAAATTTTGTTCTTTGAGAATTTGCTCTATTTCAGGAAAGTACCGTGCTGCACGTTTTATATTCAAAATAGTTTGACTATGAAAATAAGTATTTGCCATAATTTCTCGATCTAAACGCTCGATAATGTCATCATCTTCAAGAGATACTTTTTCTCCGAACAAAACAATTGATTTTGGAATAGGAGGGAGGTTTTGTCGGATAGATTCACCATTTGATATATCAGCCGAATTTTTTGTTTTACATGAAATGGTTAGTGATAAGATTAATCCTATAAAAAAATATTTTTTCATCAGTTTAGTTCAATTGCGCCAATATCCGGCGGATTATTACGTGGGTTACCAAAAATATCAGTTACAACGGATGTTGCAAATCCATTATTATTCAAAATCGAGGAAGGGAAAAATGAAAAATTATAGAGGGTAGGATCTTCAAATAAAGGGTTATTATTCCAAAAAATCGATTGGTAAAATGTATCGGATTGTTCAATCTCAGACTTAATTAAACAATTTTTAAAATTAAAATTTAAGCTAATACCTGACATTTGAATGGTATCAATTGCTAATTCAGTTGAAAGATTTCCCGAAAGTATACAATTGTGTAAAGTACCTTCATTGATAGAGCCTACATTGGTAGTGGCAGTTTGGTAATTTGTGAAATAATTACTTATTCCGACTGCAGGATTTTGGGATGGACCAAACCCCAACAAATTACAATGATTAAAATTGAAGTCACCGCCTTCCAAAACTAAAAGAGCGTGTGTTCCGTTGTTAGAAATAATGCAATTTTCAGCTTTTACTTTAGCCCCCGAGTAAATAAAAACACCATAGCGTGCTTGATTTTGAATAATCGTATTTGTCATTGTTAGCGTATATCCATTGTTTGAAGGATCATCCGAAAACAGATGAACGCCGGATGTTCCATTTTTAATTATCGCGTAATCAATTGTACTTGGCAGCGCTTCTTGAAAATATATTCCATAATATTGACCGGATACATCTTGATAATCTTGTTCCAATCGATCACCTTGAAAAATAACTTCGTTTCCGAGAGTTCCTTGAATATTTAAAGTTGATTTGTAAACGAAAAAAACGGAGTTTTTATGAAGATAAACTTTTGTTCCTGCTTGAATGGTCAACGATTTTGCTGAATCCACTATGGCTGCCCCATAAATAACGTGAGGTTTATCATTTGGCCAAATTCCTTCATTTAAATCAAAGATTTCTTCTTGAAAATTTGAATAATGAAAATACATGTCTTGTCCCCAAACAGCTAATTTGACGTATTGGTCTTTACCATTTGTCCGAAAGCGAATTGAGTCTTCAACAATCATCGGTAAAAGTTGACTATTTATGTCTAATGTCACTTCAACAAAAACAAACAAACTGTCTTTACCTTCAATTCTGATATCTGATAACGACGTACTTTTGTTGCCATCAACGTTCATTCGAAACGGAGAGTTTTGACCACCCATCAATTCAATTTGATCAATTTGAACGGTTTTACTTTCCTTATTATAGATTTTGAAAGATTTGGTTGTTGAGCCAATCGTAGTAAAAATGGTATCAAAAACAAGGGTGTCAACCGAAAACTCCAAATTTTTCTTTGATAAAAGATTATTTTTTTTGCAAGAAATCATCGATCCAGTAAGTAAAATGGCTAACAAGATGCTATAGATAATTTTGATCACGTAAGGATAACGCTTTGATGGGTAATTTATTTAATTTGGCAAAACGTAAGCCTTAAATTTTAGAACTACAACAGGAGGGTCCGTATTGGCAATGACTGTAACTGACTTAATTTGTTCTTTTACCTGTTCTGAATTAGGCTCGAAATAAATTTCGATTTTTTCTGATTTTCCCGGAAGAATTGGATTTTCGGGCTTACTTGCAGTTGTGCATCCGCAACTTGGTTTAACATCTGTAATTTTTAATGGATTTTTACCGGTATTTGTAACTGTAAAAATAGCTTTTGTCTTCGAACCTTTTTGTACATTCCCGAGATCAATTTCGTCGTTATCAAATTTCATAGTTGTCTTACTCAAGTCATCAGAAGCATTTCCTGTCACCGTTTTCTTACCTTCGTCGACTGCTACAGATGATTTACCGCCGCATGCTAGGGTCACAAGAATTGTGAGAATTAACAAACTATTTTTCATCGGTTCAAAATTTTTAATTTCTTCAAATTTACTAAATCTACTTTTTGTTTATTTATTCTATAAAAATTTTTACCCGCATTTTTCTTTTTTTTGTTACTTTTAGACATTATTTGCGTATTTTAAAGCAAAAAAAATAAGTGCATGAAAAATTCTACTCCCTCGATTCTTTTTATTGGTAATCACGCAAATAAAATTCGGAATGATATCCCTGCAGAGACCATGAATGATTATGATCTTAAATCTGTTGAATATCAAAGAGGTTTGGCGTTTAAAGGTGAAAGTTCTAAACTTATTTTAAATGGAACTCCATGCGTTTTTAATGGAGAATATGAATTAGATAATTTATCTATCGCCTTAAATTTTAGTCGTGATCATTTTTTAAATGATAGTGTTGATACCTTGATAATAGGTGATCCATTTGAATTGCTATTCCAGGCATCTATTTTTGCCATTTTAAATGAAAATCCAAACGATGTGAAAGTTAAAAAAGTATTGAATAGTGTAAACACTATCTCGGTAATTTTACTTTACCCTGCTGCTATGGAATTTGAGAATTTACGTAAAGAAATTTCACGAGTTGTATATATTCTAAAAAAGCATAATGTAAAAACATTTTTAATTGAAAATCATTTTAATCAGGCGAGTGCAATAGACAATATTTTATATTACTATGAATCTGATAATATTCTCAGTTTGGAGCACCAGGTAAGCGGATTGAAACAAATCTTAGGTCAAACAACATCCGCTTGCTGAGTTTAGATGGATATAATTGTTCAACAAACAATTTGCGAAGAATTTCTAAACCGATACGACAGACTCATTTACAGTCGAATTTTAAAATTTAAGCAAAAAGAGGAAGCCAAGGATTTATTTCAAGAATTTTGTCTTCACCTTTATCAAAAAATCCCTTCTGAATTCCACAAAAATCCAGATGCTTTTTCTTCAAGTTCTTGGGTTATTCATGTGGTGGATAATTTTTTAATTTCGGATTTTAGGAAAGAAAATGCTCAACGTAATATTCATGGTAAAACTATTTCTCAGTTGAGTGACTACCAATGGGAAACTATTTCGAGTGCTTTCAAGGAGGAAGTTTCAGAAAATATCGAGTTAACACAAGAGGAGTTTGAGAAAGTATTGAATGTAATTTTTGCACATATTTCTAAACGTGACGTTTTGATGCTTAAAATGAAGTATTATTATGATAAAAAAAGTAAATATATTTCAGAAAAACTGAATATTTCACACGTAAACATGCACATTAAACGACTGAAGGCGCAAATTCAAGCTAGAATTCCGAATACAGTATATCATGCTATACGTGAGAGATTTTTTGGCGAGTAGTAATTTTACGTTGGTTGAGATTTTGAATGAATATAATTTTATTCATCGAATATTTGTTTGACTGAGAACTTAGAGGAACATAGTATAACTTGAATGATTTTTTTGGATAAGCACTTTCTATGTTACCCTAATTTTTTCATAAGATCATTTTTACTTATTTTTTGATAGAGCTCAATTTTCCCATTCAAAGCAAGCAAAAACGGCATATTAAATTCTGAACAAACTTCAATATCATGAGATGAAAGTATTATACATTTATTAAATTCAGTACTAATTTGAACTAAAACATCAATAAGAATTCTTTTATTTGAATAGTCAAGAAAGGCCATAGGCTCATCCAAAAGAATAAGATCAGTTTCTTGAACCAAAGCTTTGGCAATTAAAAGCAATTGTCTTTCTCCATCACTGATTTCGGTGGTGCGTTTGTTTTTCAGTTGTTCAATTTTTAACAATGAGAATGAAGAATTAATTTTTTCAATATCCATATTAGTCATTCTACCTAGTCGACCAGTATGAGGAAATCTTCCCAATGAAACAAATTCAAATGCAGACATAAAGTTTACCAGTGGAAAGCGCGTTTCAATAAAAGCTATGCCATGAGATTTTTCGTTTAAGGTCATTTGCTTTATATTCTTTCCATCAATTAGTAGTTCTCCAGAAAATAACGGAATATTTCCTGCAAGGGTTTGTAAAAACGTAGTCTTTCCAATTCCATTTTTACCAACTAAAAAATGTACAAAGCCTCGAGATAAACAAAAGTTTGCTTCCACTAATATGGTATCATAACCAAAAGAGCTATGTTGAAAATTAATCAAACAATTTTTTTAAAAAGTAAATAAATAACGAACGGAGCACCCAAAATAGATGTGAATGCATTGATAGGTATAATATACCATGGTTCAATCCATTGAATAATACAATCACTTAAAACCAAAAATACTCCACCGAGTAGTAGGTTTCCACTTACCAAGATAAGGTGATTCTGCGTTTTGAAGATTATTCGAGAAATATTCGGAATAGCCAAACCTATAAAGGCAATTGGGCCACAAAAAGCAGTGATGATTCCAGCTAAAATTGCAGTAATAATTATAATTAATAATCTAACTTTTTTAATATTAACTCCTAAATTTTTTGCTGAGACCTCGCCAAGAACAAGCGCATTTAGCGGTTTTATAACCAAAAGCACTGAAAGAAGTGAAAAAAGAATTGAAACTGTAATTAATGGAAGTTGAGCAAATGAAACTTGTTGCAAACTACCCATCGACCATATTACAAATCTTTTTAATTGATCCGCACTTGAACTTGATTGTAGAACAGAAATTAAAGCACTTATAAAACTTGAAATCATCAAACCGATTAAGAGAAGGGATATATTTGTTTTAACGGAAAAAGAACATAGCAAAATAATAATTCCAATAAATAAAGATCCTAAAATCCCTGCTGAAATAATTCCCAAATCGCTTGAGAAAAATGAAATACCTGTCAAAAGAGTAAGTGCTACAAATAATGAAGCGCCTGAATTAATTCCTAATACATAAGGCCCAGCAAGAGGATTGTTCAATAAAGTTTGTAAAAGCAATCCACAAACTGCTAGTGAGCTTCCTGCGAGTAAAGACATAAACATTCTTGGTATTCTAAATTCACGAATCAAAATGTGAATTGTATTATTTTCATCAAAGGATAAGATGGAGGATATCAGATCAGATGAACTAATTGAAATTTGCCCCGAAAAGATATTAATCCACAGCAACATCAATAAACCAACACTGAGGAGGACAAAATAAATACTATGAGATTTTAAATTATTCAACTGCTTTATAGAAATACATTGGGTTCTCTAATTTTAGATTTGGATGAAATATTTGAATTAAATCTGATAAAATCCAATCAGGCTGTACACCATTTAATTCCCAATATTTATTTTGGTTATTTGAGTAACAATAAATTTTTTTATTCTGAAAAGAGTTGAAGAACTTTGCTTTCGGATTATTCATTTCCAACAATTTTAATGAAGAAAATCCAGGATTAATCCAAAATTCAACATTTTTTGCTTCAGAAAAAACTTTTTCCATTGAGTATTCAACACTCGCGGTCCCACGTGTTTTTTTATAGACATAATTTGCCTTTGCATCGTTCAATAATTTTGCCCCATAGCTTTCTCCAGCTGGCCCATACCAGAAATCTCCAATTTTGCTTCCCATTAAAACCGATGGTGATGTTTTCAGACCTTTCACTTTTTCAACTAAACTGAAATAATTATCTTTTACCCTTTTTAGATGTTGCTTTGCTAGATTTTCTGAACCAGTTAGATAACCAAAAAATAAAATCCATTCTGCTTTTCCGAGGGGGTGGGTTTCCTTCCAATCAAAATTTGGAATGGTAAAAATATTCATTTTTTCTAGTAATGATGCTTTATTGAATTCGGAGGAGGAACCGCTGTAAACGATTATCCTCGGCTTTAGCTTTATTATTTTTTCAAGTGAAGCCAATCCTTCATCCTCAAAGCTTTGAATGGAGCCATTGTCAATTTTTTTGAGGATTGAGGATGAATGTATAAGTTCTTTTGAGCAAGTTCCCTTTATTTTTGAAACTTGATTTAATTTTTCCAACATGCCAACATGAGTTGTTGAAAAAATCAAGAAACTCACATTCTCCCTGTCAATTCGTAAATATCCGTTGGGCGTTTTTTTCTCTTTGTTTTTGGCTACAAAATAGTTATAAATTTTATTTTTTACAGTTGGATGTGTAATTTTAATCAAGACTCCATCCTCCGTTTCATTGATTTTAAGATATTTAGAATGAGTAACTATTGATTCTGCCGCAATTAGTTGATTTTTCGTATTGTTATCGCTACAGCCGGTTGGGATAATAACAATTACGTATATAATAAATAGGTTAATATTTTTAACGAATTGATGCACTTTGGATAAAATATTTTTTAAATAAAAAAAGCTGTCTAAAAAGACAGCTTGCAAGAACATCGCATTTTGTTAGACAATTAAATTCATATTATCAAGTACATTCATAACGCCTTTCACTGCATCTGCGGATTCGTATAACAAGGCTTTTTCTTCGTCGGTAAGGTCTAACTCAATAATCTTTTCAATTCCGTTTTTACCGAGAATAACAGGAACTCCAAGATAAATATTACTTAATCCATATTCACCTTCTAGCCATGCGCAAACTGGAAATATTCTTCTTTGATCACGAACTACTGCTTCAACCATTTGTGCCGCAGCTGCCCCGGGGGCATACCATGCCGAGGTACCAAGTAACTTAACCATTTCTCCCCCACCAAATTTAGCACGCTCGATGATTGCATCTAATTTATTTTTTTCGATTAATTCAGTAACAGGAATACCAGCAACGGTCGTATACCTTGGAAGCGGTACCATGGTATCTCCGTGCCCCCCCATCAACACAGCCTGAATATCTTTGGGAGAAACGTTTAATTCAGTAGCCAAGAATGCTCTGTATCTGGCTGTATCTAAAACACCTGCCATTCCAAAAATCTTTTTTGAGTCAACTTTTGCAGTTAAATAAGAGCAATAAGTCATTACATCCAACGGATTCGAAACAATGATCAAAATAGCATTTGGAGAATATCTCATAACACTCTCAGTAACGCTTTTTACAATCCCCGCATTTGTTGCTATCAAGTCATCACGCGACATACCCGGTTTTCGTGGTAATCCAGATGTAATAACGACCACGTCAGAATTTGCTGTTTTTGAATAATCATTTGTCGATCCAATAGTTCTTGAATCGTAGATATTTATTGGAGAGGTCTGCCAAATATCCAGAGCTTTTCCCTCTGCAAAACCCTCTTTAATATCCAGTAATACAATTTCATTCGCAATTTCTCTCTGTGCCAAAACATCTGCGCAAGTAGCACCAACATTTCCGGCTCCTACAACGGTTACTTTCATATTTTGTGATGTGTAAATTATTTTTTAAGAATACGAAATTACTACTTTTCATAAAATATCACTTAATTTGGTAAAAAATTGTGGAATGAGGCAACTGCTCGGATGTGTTGGCGTTTTAATACTGTAGACTTGGATAAAATTGAACAATTAAGACATATAATTGATGGCTGTGTAAGAAATGATAGAAGGTCTCAAGAACAATTATTTAGGTTATTTTACGGAAAAATGTTAGCTGTCGTAAAGAGATATATTAGCGATAATGATACCGCTCAGGAGGCACTGCAAGAGAGCTTTATTAAAGTCTTCGATAAAATTGCAGTATTTGATTTCAAGGGTTCTTTTGAGGGTTGGGTAAGGAGAATTGTTGCCAACACGTCGATAGACTTTATAAGAAAATCGAAAAAAAACATTTTTCAAACTGATGATGATAATGTATTTAGGCAGGAATTATCTGAAAATTTAATTCTTGAAGAGGAATGGGATCTTACAGAGTTAAAAGCAGAAGCAGCAATGAAAGCTATTGAACAATTATCTCCATCGTACAGAGCAGTTTTCAACTTGTTTGTTATTGAAAATTATTCACACAAGGAAATAGCTGAATTGTTAGGAATTAATGAGGGTACATCAAAATCCAACTTAGCAAAAGCTAAAATGAATTTACAAAAAATATTGAAGAAAAAATATAGTTCACACTTTTGATATGAAAGACAAATTAGAACAAACATTTAAAGATCTTCTCGAGAATCAAGAGCTTCCCTATGATTCCAGTGCTTGGGATTCAATGAGTAAATTACTTGATCAACAATCACCAATAGTAAAACCTTCAAACTTCAATCGTTGGTTTTTCGGAGGTGCATCAATTACCGTAATTGCTGTAGCTTCTTATTTCATTTTTAAGTCCAGTGAAAAAACAACTCAACCTGTTAAAATAATTTCTCAGTCGGATGAACAAAAAAATGATGTTAAGAAATTAATTGAAGAAAAAAATAATAAGCGAATTATAGACAGCCAAAATAAAAAAATAGTTGGTGCTGTACCTGATAATAAAGAAACTGAAAAGGATTACATTGAAACGAATCCTACAAATTTTCAACCGATTACGAGTAATACTACTATTCAAGACAAAACTGTAAGACACCAATCGGATAAAAAAATTCAAGTTAACCAAGAAGTTTCTGAACTTGATAATAAAAACACCAATGAAGAAATTGAAGTTCAAACTTTTTTAATCGTTTGTAAAGATTTGTGCATTGGCGAAGTTCAAACTTTAGAAAATAAAAATGGCTTCCCAGTATCTATAGTAAGGCAAAACACTGGAGATGTTATTGTAGATTCCATTGCGCCTAATAGTAGTTTGTCTTTTAACGCTTCGTCTGCTGGAATTTATACCATTAAATCTGAAACGACTATCCTGGGATCATTTGAGATAAAGTCTGCGGAACAACCCGATTTGGAAGTTGAATCTAACATTACATACATTAAAGGTGTTCCAACCATTAAAGCAGTTTCAAATAACCATTCTGGATTAATATGGTTGTGTAATAATAAACTTGTCAACTCAAATTCAAATGAAATTGAAATCAACCCTTTTAAAGCCGGTTTATATTCAATTTCAGCAATTTCAAATGGTAATGAATGCAGAGCCGAGGCCAATCAGGTGGTTGAAATTGAGGAGAACTATAATTTACTTGCTGCAAATACTTTTGAACCAACTTCTTTCGAACCGAAGCGGCAAACATTCATCCCTTTTGCCTTAACCCAACGAGATGTTCAATTTACTATGATAATTCAAGATTTAAAAGACGGAGGAATCGTCTATCAAACTTCCGATGCCACCCTACCTTGGAACGGAACTGATATGCGCTCCGGTCAAATTGTTAAATCCGGTTATTTTATTTGGCAGGTTAAATTAGAAAATCCATTGGAAGGAGAGTCGAGTGAATACAACGGAACGATAATTAAACTTTAAGATTTCAAAAATAAGTGAAAAGTCTGGTCTAGTATGACCCAGACTTTTTATTTTCTTTCTATCCAATTCTTTTTATAAATATCTTTGTTTAATGAGAATTGATATTCTTACCGTTTTGCCTCAATTGTTGGAGAGTCCATTTTCCGCCTCAATTATGCAACGTGCCAAAGACAAAGGATGTGTCTCAATTTATATTCATAACATTCGTGATTATTCAACCGACAAACATAAAAATGTAGATGACTACCAATATGGTGGGGGGGCAGGTATGGTTTTGTCGATTGAGCCTATAGCCTCGTTAATTGGTAAACTTAAATCTGAACGTGACTATGATGATGTAATTTATATGACTCCGGACGGAAAAGTTTTAGACCAAGCTGATTGCAATTCATTGTCTCTGAAAAAAAATATTATGATACTCTGTGGGCATTACAAAGGAGTAGATGAGCGAATAAGAAAACATTTTATTACCCGAGAAATATCAATTGGTTCATATGTTTTATCTGGTGGGGAACTTGCTGCTGCTGTTTTAACTGACGCCCTTGTGCGACTCATCCCAGGAGTTTTAAACAACGAAACATCAGCCTTGACTGATAGTTTTCAAGATAATTTACTTTCTCCTCCGGTCTACACTCGTCCTCCAGAATTTAATGGTTGGAAAGTGCCTGAAATACTTTTGTCGGGAAATCTGCCTGCAATAGAAAAGTGGAGAGAAGAGGAAGCATTAAAACGAACTAGAGAACGAAGACCAGATTTATTAGATTGAAAAAAAATGGATTCATTAACTCAAATTATCCTTGGAGCAGCTGTTGCTGAGGTTGTTAGTGGAAAAAAGTTAGGAAATAAAGCGCCGCTATGGGGTGCAATTGCTGGAACCATTCCTGACTTAGACGTTTTCATAGGATTTTTATATCACCCAATTGATGCTACATTGGTTCATCGTGGTTTTTCTCATTCACTTCTCTTTGCCATTATTTTCAGTCCAATGATTGCTTTTGTAATCCATCGCGTTTACAAACAAAAATTTTCATTTCAAATATGGCTTAGGCTTTTTTTCTTTTCGATCGTTACACATCCCATCTTGGACATGTTTACAAATTATGGAACACAATTTTTTTGGCCATTAGATTACCGAATATCCTTCAATACCGTTTTTGTGGTTGATCCACTTTACACAATTCCATTTGGAATTTGTTTATTAATCGTACTTTTTTTGAAGCCATCCAACAAATGGCGATCAAAAATCAATTTATTTGGAATATATTACTCCTTCTTGTATTTAATTTGGGGTGTTGTAGTTAAATTATTCATTTTATATAATTCAACAAATTATTTTAGTAAAACAAGTTATACTGTTAAAAATGAGATAGTTACACCTATGCCATTAACAAGTTTTTATTGGATGATATTGTGTGAAGACGAAACAAACTACTATTTGGGCTACAAATCAATATTTAAGCCTTTTCAATCCAAAGAAATTGATATTATTCCAAAAAATCAGTCAAAACTAGATTCGTTAATCTGGAAAGGCACTAATTATTCTGAAACGCTCAAACGAATTTCAAATAATTATTACAACCTGGAAACAAAAAAAGATACAGTTATTTTTTATGATTTACGATTTGGAGTTGTAGGGAAACTGACAAACAATAAGTTTCGTAAACCTATTTTTAGTTATGAGATTATTCACAAAGAAAACGTTGTTGTGAAGGTCAATCGAAGCCGTGGCAACAATCTGTTTCGATTTGTTGATTTTGAGGCGTATTTGAATTCGATTTTTAGATGAAAATAGTTCAATTTTAATTCTCTCATTCAATGATTGAGGATAAATAGTAATTTCGTATAAAATAGAGAATGAATGACACAAGAATGGATTTCTGAATTTGCGGGTGTAAAGGAGGGTGAGTGGCTAAACCAATTATTAAAAGAATTGAAAGGCGATGAGTCGAGGTTGACTATTTATGACGAGATTGAGGAAATTTCTTATTCTACTTATAATTATCCGGATTGTAAGATTTTAGTCGATCAGAGTTCCAGTAACTTAAATATTGAACGTGGTTTTTTTAAATCTCAAAATCGATGGAGAAATGGAATTCAAGTAATTATTACTAACGAAGCTGAGGCTAATAAAAAGGCATTAAATGCTTTAATGGCTGGTTGCGATTTTATTCACTTTATTTCTAAAGGAAAGACAAATTGGAATATCGTTCTGAAGGAAATAGAACTTCCCTATATACACTCAACTTTTTCAATTCACGACAGCGATGACTTTCATAGTCTTACAGAGATTATTGGATTTGATAAGTTGAGTTATTGTTCGTTTGATTTACCGAAAAAAAGCATTAGTGTAAATGAAATATTTGATTTAATTAAAATAATTCAACTTCCTATTATTCAGATAGATGGATTTTCATTAAATCAATGTGGTGCCAATGCTACGCAAGAGCTCGCGTTTATTCTAACTGAATCGCATGTAGAGCTTCTTAATTTGATGGATCATGGGCTATCAATCGATGAGGCAGCGGCCTGTATACATTTTAGATTGGGTATCGGGGCAAACTATTTGGTGGAAATATCAAAATTTCGGGCTTTAAAAATACTTTGGGCGAACCTAATTAAGTCGTACAACCCAAAACATAACTGTTCCTTAAATTGCCAGATTACAGCTGAGGTTGGTTGGGTAAATAAATCTCTTAAGGACCCATACACCAATTTATTACGACAAACGACTGAGGCTATGAGTGCAATATTTGGGGGAATCGAAAGATTAATTATCCAACCCTACGATGCATGTTCGATAAGAGGTACGAGTGATTTATCTCAACGAATGGCCTTAAATATTTCCAATATTTTATGTGATGAATGTTATCTCTCAAATATTATGGATCCATTGGGCGGAAGTTATGATATTGAAATAAAATCCAAATTACTTGCAACAAAAGGGTGGGAGTTATTCAAAAAAATAGATTGTTTATCTCCTGAATTACAGGACGAACAATGGAAAAAACTTATTACTGCTAAGGCTAATCAGCGCATTGAGCGAGTTAGAAATGGTCAAGATACATTGATTGGGGTAAATAAATATTTCAATTTGCAAGAAATAGCCTGTGATTGGGCGTCTCCAATATCATTTCAAGGGATGCCATTTTTGCGATTAGAAACTGAATTATGACAGATAAAGTTGACTTTACAAATAGCAATTTGGATTTGAATATTTCCTCCGGAAAAGTAGGCGAAATGTCTTTTTTTGCAACTGCAGAAAATATTGAGCTTAAATCAGTTTACAGTAAGGATGATTTAAAACAATTAAAACATTTAAATTTTGTTTCAGGCATTACTCCAAATCTGAGGGGTCCATATGCTTCAATGTACACTGTTAAACCGTGGACAATACGTCAGTATGCTGGTTTTTCAACTGCTGAGGAATCAAATACTTTTTACCGTAAGAATTTAGCTGCAGGACAAAAAGGATTATCCGTTGCTTTTGATCTGCCAACCCATCGTGGATATGATTCTGACCATAATCGTGTAATTGGAGATGTCGGGAAAGCTGGTGTTGCAATAGACTCGGTTGAGGATATGAAAATATTATTTGACCAAATTCCATTAAATGAAATGTCTGTATCAATGACCATGAATGGGGCTGTCATTCCGATAATGGCATTTTATATAGTTGCCGCTTTGGAACAAGGTATTGAGCTTAAGGATCTTTCAGGAACTATTCAAAATGACATCTTAAAGGAATTTATGGTTCGGAATACCTATATCTATCCACCAATTCCAAGTATGCGAATTATCGCAGATATTTTCAGTTTCACCTCTAAAAATATGCCCAAGTTCAATTCAATTTCTATTTCGGGGTATCACATGCATGAGGCTGGAGCTACAGCTTCAATTGAATTGGCATATACGTTAGCTGATGGATTAGAATATCTACGTGCAGGAATTAAAGCGGGAATGGAAATCGATGATTTTGCTCCAAGACTAAGTTTTTTCTGGGCAATTGGGATGAATCATAATATGGAAATCGCAAAAATGCGCGCAGGTCGTCTGATTTGGGCTAAATTGGTTAAGGACTTTAATCCAAAAAATGAAAAATCACTTGCGCTGCGTACCCATTGTCAAACATCTGGTTGGTCTCTAACAGAACAAGATCCCTTCAATAATATCTCACGGACGTGTGTTGAGGCTCTTTCAGCTGTACTGGGAGGAACTCAATCTTTACACACAAATGCTTTGGATGAGGCAATCGCTCTTCCTACTGATTTTTCTGCCCGAATTGCAAGAAATACGCAGATTTACTTACAAGAGGAAACAGGAATCACCACAAGTATTGATCCCTATGGAGGTAGTTATTTTATCGAATGTTTAACAAATGAGTTAATAAATGAGGCGTGGAAATTAATTGAAGAGGTTGAAAATCTCGGGGGAATGGCCAAAGCAATTGAAACCGGAATTCCAAAAATGCGAATAGAGGAAGCCGCAGCTAAAAAACAAGCACGTATAGATTCAGGAAAGGATATAATTGTTGGGGTAAATCGTTATCGAGTTGAAGACGAGTCAATAATTGAAATAAGAGAGGTAGATGACTCAAAGGTAAGAGAGTCTCAAATTACTAGATTGAATAACTTGAGACAAAATAGAGATAATGAAAAAGTTCAAGAATTATTAAACGAACTCGAAACTGTGGCCAAGAATCAAAATGGAAATTTATTGGAAATTGCCGTTCGTTGCGCCAAAGAGCGATGTTCACTCGGAGAAATATCAGATGCTATGGAGCGTTCATTTGGACGTTATCGAGCGACAATCCATTCCATTCGTGGAGTTTATTCAAATGAAGCTATGAAAGATCAAGATTTTACAAAAGCAACTGAATTAACAAATGAATTTTTAAAATTAGAAGGTCGACGACCTCGAATTATGGTAGCAAAAATGGGACAAGACGGTCACGATCGTGGAGCTAAGGTAATTTCCACAGCATTTGCCGATATTGGTTTTGATGTAGATATTGGGCCCTTATTTCAAACCCCATCAGAGGTTGCAAAACAAGCTGTGGAAAATGATGTTCATGTTTTGGGTGTTTCTTCTCTTGCTGCTGGTCATAAAACGTTGGTTCCTTCTGTTATAGATGAACTGAAAAAGTTAAACCGAAGTGATATTATTGTAGTCGTAGGTGGGGTAATACCTCAACAAGATTATGATTTTTTATTGAAATCAGGTGTCTTTGGTATTTATGGGCCAGGGACAAAAATCTCCTCGGCTGCAATTGAAATTTTACAACTGTTAGTAAAAAGTAATTTTTGATAAAGGTATTATACTGATTAAATTATAAATTTTTGAAGCCAATTATTCTAATCGGTTTTATGGGAGTAGGGAAGACCTCTCTTGGTAAAAAATTAGCTAAGGAATTAGGTTGGAAATTTGTGGATACGGACAAATGGATAGAAAAAAAAGTAAACTTAAAAATTATAGAAATATTTAAGGCTCATGGCGAAGACTATTTTCGTGAAGTGGAAAGTTCGTGTCTAAATGAATTAATGAATTTAAGAAATACAGTCATTTCTGTCGGAGGAGGGCTTCCATGTTTTGGTGAAAATATGAGTATGTTAAATTCTTTTGGCTGTACGATTTACTTGAAACTTGAAGTAAAAGAAATTGTTAAAAGAATAGGTCAGTCAAAGATAAGTAGACCTCTTTTGCATAATTTAGATAGTATAGAGATGGAAACCTTTATTTTAAAAACTCTCTACGAAAGGGAACGATTTTACAGCATGGCAAAATATACAATAAGACCAGACAAATATTTTATTGATAATTGTCTATTAAAGTACTTTGAATTCAAATCTCAATTTTCGAAATGAATTTATTTTTATGGTTTGGAGTTAACAAATATTTGAATTAATATGACCTAATTAACGTGAAGTTTCCTTGTCCTGAAAAAACTTCACCGAAGTTATCTTTAACTTCATACTGGTAGAAATAGACTCCATCCGTTGCCTCAGTGCCGTTTACTGTGCCATCCCAACCTTCATTCAATCCGAGGGTCACCAACACATTTCCCCAGCGATTCAAAACGAGTATTTTTCCTGACGAGGCATTTGAAATAGTAATGGTCCAAGTATCATTGGTCCCGTCATTATTAACGGTGAATACATTGGGAATAAAAATTTCAACCTCTTTTTTTAATACGATAATTTGAATGACCGCGGTATCTTCACACACCCCATTTGATGCAGTTAACAAGACGTTATATGTTCCTGCGGTAGTATAGTCGATGGTTTGATTGCTGTTTGAGCTTGAAGCCACTGATTCCCCATTTCCAAAATTCCATACATAATTTGTAGCGTTCAAACTGGTATTGGTAAGTGTAAATATATCCCCAGTGAAACCAGTTGTTGGTGTACTTGAAAATTGGGCACTAGGTACGGGCAAAACAGTAACGGAGACGAGATCTGTATCTTCACAGCCATTTGCATTGGTTCCGGTGACCGTATAATTTCCTGTTGTCAGTGGGTTAAACGATTGTCCGTTAGCTACACTTGCGGGACTCCAAACATACGTTTCTGCGCCACTTCCGGATAATGTCACTGCATCTCCTTGGCAAATTACTAGGTCGGTACCTGCATTTACAGTTGGTAAATTATATACAATTACATCCGCCGTATAATCATCCGAACAACCGTTTGAAGTCGTTACGGTTAAGGTAACTGAGTATGTTCCTGAATTTGCATACGTATGCGTTGGATTTTCTATGGTTGCGGTGTTGTTATCTCCATAATTCCAATTCCATGATGACCCCGAAGCAGAAGATTGGTCACTAAAAAGAATCGGTTCTCCCAAACATACGTTTTGAGCTGTAAAATTAGCCGTTATTCCGGGATTTACTGTGAGAGACTGTTCCAAGGTATCCGTGCATCCTGTTGAGGTTGTAACGATAAGTATGACATCATATTGACCAGGCGAGGTGTAATTGTAACTCGGGTTTTGAAGACTTGAAGTTCCTACACCATCACCAAAGTTCCATTGCCATGTTGAAATAGAGCCACCAGATTCTATTGTGGTTTGATCCGTGAAAATACTCGGATTATTTTCACATACATCCGCAGAACTAAAAAGTGTTGTTGGAATACTTACCGGAGTTTCATTACCCAAAGTTACCGATGTTCCGGGTATGATGCCTGCGTAAAAAGTACCATCCTGCCCGGGTTCCATCCCGCTTTGTCCTCCTGTCCCTGCTGCACCTCCATTTACTTGCGTTGAACCTGTAAATAAATTAGATTGCGTGTAGAAGAATTTTATTCTTCCGCCGCCACCGCCGCCACCGCCTTCCTTCTCATCACTGTCTTGTCCTTTTCCTCCTTTTGCATTAATTGTACCCGAACCTGCAATTTGGTCAGCTGAAAGCATAATTCCTCCTCCAGCTCCAGCTCCAGCGGCTTCTGAACTGCTTCCGCAACAGCATTGATTTGTTATGGTTTCGCCTTCTGCATTAATAGTCCCATTAACTTCTAATATACTTCCAGAAAGAGTAATCGAGCCGCCACCTCTTGCGGTAGCAGGGCAATCAGAACTACCACCTCCGGATCCAAAGTCTATATCGGCTCCATTGCTTGTTCCATATGTTAATCCACCATTGGGATTCCCTCCATCACCGCCAGTGCCACCGTAACCACCGCCACCGCCACCTACACTTCCATTCCCTGGACCTCCTGCTCCCGGACCAGCTTGAGGACCATATCCTCTGGCATTTCCATTAAATGTTCCGTTAAATATGATTTTTCGCGCAACTAGATTTACTGCCTGACTATTGTTGGTTGTAATCGTTGTTCCCACCGGAATGTTAATCCAATCATAAGTTTGTGTACCTCCTAGGTTTTGAGAGCCAGTAACCGTTAATACATTTGGAAACATGCTGTTGGCTCCTCCTGTAAAAGGAACGGAAACTGAGGGTGCCGTTGGATTTCCATATTTTAAAAAGACTGTTAGAGATGAGTTTGGCGGAATGGAAGGTAATCTGACCCAAACATTAGTTTGTGGAGTATTTATTCCACTCTCAATATAATGTTGTACTACATTGGAACAAAACCCTTCAATAAATCGAATGTCATTTCCATTGGCCAGCATCTTTCCTTGAGAAATTGGTACTTGGGTATTTAAAGTCAAATGAGTTTGTAAATTGCCGGAAGTCGCAAACGGTGTATTATTCGTGAAAGTGATCGGTGTAACATAATCCCATCCATCATATGGGCAGCAAATATCCGCCAACGGCGAATTACAATTTTGTGTTGTTACATTCATTGTTTCCGTATCTGTGCATCCGAATTGGTCCGTAACTACGGCTGTTAAAGTTGAATTATTCTGAGGATTGAAGACAAATGGTGAACCAGTTCCTAATAGATTATTACTTGCATTGAACCAAGAGTAGGAGTAAGGACCGGTTCCAAAAATCGTTGTTGCAGTTAGTTGAACAGGATCTCCTTGACAAACATTTTGTGCACTAACGGCTGGCGTCACCTGAGGACAAAGATTTACCTTAACTAAAGAGGCATATGATGCAGGAGCCAAACAGAAGCCGGTTGGCCCTAGGTAAACATCATTCCAAAGTCCGTTGCTCATTTGAATAATTGCACCATCTTCTCCATCGGTTGATGGAAAACAAGAAGAATTATTCGGTTCACCTGAATTCCAGTTAGTAAAATTGCATGTGCCCCCGTCAATCCATACCCATGAACCTTCGTTTATTTGATCAGAGTAACCAATCCATAAACCTCCACTCACACCAGCAGCAACAGCAGCATTCCAAACGGCATTGTTTTCTGCCAAACTGCAAACGGTTAAGAGTGTTGCGCCAACAGCAGCTGCTTGACTTTGAGCAGTATTCCAATTATTTGTCGCATTCGGATTGTAAAAATACAATGCACAGGGATAACCCTGCACATTTAGCGGCTGAAAACCAGCACCAGCCATTGCTGCATTAATTTGCGGAATATTACAAGTGGAAACTTGGGAATAACTTGTTTGAATTAAGGCCGACGTAAGAACCGTTAAAAAAAGAATTTTGCGTAACATGAGTCACTAATTTTTCTTTCTATCCAAATTAAATCCAATTGTTGTATATATCATTCGGCCAATCATCGGACCTCCAAATATCTCCCGTCTCTTTTGATTGAGAATATTCGAACTTCCTAAGCGCACGATGAGTTCATTGTCCCGTACTTTAAATGGATAGTTAAGCTGTAAATCCCAAACGTTGTAGGTAGGTACTTGCCCAGTACCGAATGTGCTTTGCCATTCAAAACCTTGAACATACTGGAAATTAGTTGTGAAACCTAAGTTTTTCCATATATTTTTTCCAGTAATACCAATGTTAACTTTGTGTGGTGTCGTGTTGAAGCCAGGAATGAGGTCTTCCTCTAAGGTTTCTGTTAATAATTGAGCATAGGTATAATTTAAGCTTGCTTGGTACTTATTATTAAAACTGTAAGCAACAGCTATTCCTGCCCCTAATGAATTCACGATTTTATCGCTGTTAACAGGAACTTGGTAAACTTCATACTGTTTCGTTACGATTGCATCAAAGCCGCTATCTTCTCCTGCGGTTGCACCATTAGTTGGTTGCACCAAACGAACATCGGCTATAAAATTGGTGTATTGATTAAAGTAAAAATCAGCGTCAATGTAAAGTTTATTTTTGAAAACACCTCGATAACCAACTTCTATTGTTTTCACTTGTTCCGGTTTCAGAGCTTTGTACGCTTTTGCATTTAATAAAGATTGATCGACGGCATTTAAGTCGCCATTCACAGCATCCAAACTGTCTCTGAATGCATTGACTGAGTTTAAGGTATATACATTGTTAATTCCATTTAAGTTTCCGATTAAGGTGATTGGCCCAAGGTTTAGGTTGATGAATTGATTTTGTAAAGTTGGTGTTCTAAATGCAGACTGGGCACCCACTCTAAAATTATGCGATTTTAGGTTATAGGACATACTCAGTCGTGGTGAAAATTGAGCATCGAAATTTTGATTTTTATCCACGCGAATGGAACCAATTACACGAATTTTTTCATTAAAAAGTTTTTTACTCGCTTGTAGGAATCCGCCCATTTCCCATAAACTTAAGCGATTAAATTCAGCTTTTGGATCAGCAGAGCCATCCGATAAAGTATCTGCAAAGTTGATTAACGTATCAGAAAAAATAGTTCCAAAGGAATTCGGCGCGAAATATCGAAAATTACCACCCGCTAAAAGTTCTACAAATTTAATTTGTGAAAAATTGTATTGACCATCAATATGATAAAGAGAGGAACGATCTACGAATTTAGAACCGTTTTGTAAATCTGCACTTTTTACGATAGAGGCTTTGATGCTGTCATATGCGGCCGTTCCTGGGGCATACCACGAGTTATTTGCAGAGTCTTGGGCTACTTGCATGGCAAATTCTACATCTTCGATAGTGGCATCGTCAGCAAAATCATTATTCAAATCACCCAGCGTTTCGAAAAAATTACTGAGGTAGGTGGGCACCCAATTGTCTCCAATGGAGGCTTTAGAAATATTAATTCCAGTAAACACAGCATCGTATGAATTCCCTGCATTTTCAATCGTAGCGTATGCTTTTAAAATATGATTTTTACCTGACCATTCCAATTTATGCTGGTGAAAAAGAATGTCGTTGATGGAATATCGGTTGGCACCCTGGTAAATCGCGGTGCCTTGCCCAAATTTTCCTAAATATGAAATTTGACTGTTCTCATTAAGTTTGTAATGTAACCCTAACCCTGTTTTAAAACTTTGTACATTATTTTCTGCCAAATCTTGCTCAATATAACCCGGCGCATTAATGGTTTTAATATTGAGACCTTGCTGACCAACGACAGGATTAAATTCAATATAGTTATTTAACGCTAGCCATTGGTCTTGATCCTCTTGTGAAAGCGTTTGATCATACTGTAATTGGGATACGATATTACTCAGGTTAACGTCGGCACTGATGTCACCATAGGTGTTTGCCGCTGCATCATCTGCCAACCAATCTTTCATTTGCATAAAGGAGGCAGTAAATTTTAATCCGAATTTTTCATTTTTACCAAAAGCTTGTGCATAACGAAAATTACCTTCGATTAAATTTCTACTTCCTGTTTTGAGTTCTCCTGACACTCCTTGGTATTTGTATGGGTCCTTAGATAGCATATTAATCACACCTTGAAATGCGTTTGCTCCGTAAAGTGCAGAGGCAGGACCCGTAATAACTTCAACACTATGGAGGTCTAATGGATTGGCTCCTACCAAGTTACCAACTGGAAAGTTCAACCCAGGCGCTTGATTGTCCATGCCATCTACAAACTGAACTACCCGGACAGGAGCAGTAGTATTAAATCCACGCATGTTAATGGCTTGAAAACCAGCACTGGAAGTTGAAATATCTACCCCTTTGAGATTTTTGAACCCCTCATAAAAATTCCCACTGGAAGTAGAAAGTATTTCTTTTGCACTGAGCTTTTGAATACTAACGGGAGCCTCAAAGATTTTCTCGGAAACACGCGAACTCGAAACAACAACATCGTTAAAAGTTTTTGTGCTATTTGAAGATTCTATTTCGAATTTTAAAGAATTCATGTCTTTTGTTACTTTAAATTCTTTTTCGTTATACCCATCCACTCGAATAACCAAATAGAATCCCTCAGTGTTGTTCGAATAGTCAAGTGTTGTCATAAAATTTCCTTTTTCATCCGATACAGAGCCTTTATTTAGACCTTTGATGATTATTTTGGCAAATGGAACGGGTACTTTTGAAACATCATCTTGAACGACACCTGTATGATTAATCGTTTGAGAAATTGAGGAGAGAATGAAAATTATGCAGAAGGAAATAAGTAAAAGTAATCGTAACATGATTAAAGATTTTAACTGTCAAATCTAATTTTTTTTTTTGAAATAACCAGTTGTAAATAAGTATAAATTGATTTGCGCGAGGTTTATATTCAAATATGGATTATTTTAGTTTAAATACCTGATCAACGAATTTTACGAAAGGTCAAATTAATTCTTGGTTCGTAAATAGTCTTATCTTTCGGCAATTGATGTTTCCAAAAGCGTTGGCTTCCTTCCATCCCCCATAATAAACTTCCGTGTTCTAATTTCAATTTTACTTTTTTCTTAGATTGATTGTGTTTTAATTCAAAAATACGTTCGGCCCCAAAACTGAGGGATGCAATACATGGATCCTCTCCCAACTCTTTTTCATTATCAGCATGCCAACCGTTACTGTCCATTCCATCGCGATAAAGATTTATCAATACAGCATTAAATTCCAATTTTGAAATAGATTCAACCTGTTTTTTTAATTCCTCTAGCTCCTTGAAAAAGGGATAGGTTTTCATTTTTTTCCCCGAGTAGGAATAAGTTAACTCATTCTCTGCAAAAAAAGCTTCTAGTCGAGGTTTTGTATAAGTCTTCGCAAATATTCTAATTTCGCCTGATTGAAAATCAATTTTTTTTGAAAGATAAGAAAACCAATAATTTGCTTCTGTTGAAGATAAAAAGTTTGGAAAATATAATAAATGGGTGTCTTCTAGATTAATTGTCTGTACATCAAACTCACTAAAAAATTTATTTTTCACGCAATTCTAGAGCCTTTAGTGTGTTAATCATCAAAGATGCAATAGTCATTGGCCCAACACCCCCCGGCACGGGAGTAATGTGTGAACATCTTTTGGAAACTTCGTCAAATTTAACATCGCCGCGTAAACTCCAACCTCTTTCTTTTGATTTATCCTCAACACGAGTTGTTCCAACGTCAATTACAACAGCATTTTCTTTTACCATATCGGAAGTGATAAAATCGGGTTTTCCGATTGCTGCAATTAAAATATCTGCCTTGGTACAGATTTCTTTTAAATTCTTTGTTTTTGAGTGCGCAAGAGTTACAGTGCAATTCCCTGGGCTCGAATTTCTTGCTAACAAGATACTTAATGGGGTTCCGACGATATTACTCCTTCCCAATACGACACAATTTTTTCCTTCAGTATTTATTTTATTCCTCTTCAGTAATTCCAAAATTCCCGCTGGTGTTGCAGGTAAAAATCCGGGTAAATTCAATATCATTTTTCCTAAATTTACCGGGTGGAAGCCATCAACATCCTTTGCTGGATCGATAGCCAAAGTTACTTTTAATTCATCAATGTGCTTTGGCAAAGGTAGCTGAACAATAAACCCATCAACACTTTTGTCTTTATTTAAAGATTTTATTTTGCTCAATAAAACCGCCTCAGAAACGTGGGAGTCGTATTGAATTAATGTACTTTCAAAACCAATTTGATTGCATGCATTAACTTTTGCTCCAACATAAGTCATGGAACCTCCATCATTTCCGACCAAAATGGCTGCGAGATGAGGGATTTTTTGGCCTTTTTTTTTACGTAGCCTAACAGCTTCAATTAGTTCTTTGCGAATTTCCTCTGCCGTTGCGGTACCATTAAGTAGTTTCACAGTATTATTTTTTTCCAAATTCTTCAATAATTAATTCAGCGAGCTCTGAACCAATTCGGTTTTGTGCCTCAACAGTTGCCGCACCTATATGTGGCGTACACGCTATTTTAGGATGATTCAGCAAGTTTGAATTAGGATTGGGCTCATTTTCAAATACATCTAAGCCAGCAAATGCAACTATTCCTTTATCCAGTGCCACGATTAATTCCTTTTCATCAATAACTCCCCCTCGAGCTGCATTCACAATTCGAACGCCTTTCTTCATTCGTTCAAATTCTTTGGCACCAATTACAGAACTTCCGTCTGCTTGTTTTGGAACGTGAATGGAAATATAATCCATTTCTGACAATACAGAAACTAAATCACTTGTTGGAGTTATAGAAACACCAATCTTTTGGGTTATTCCAATTGGAACCTGAATATCAACTTTTTCAGTTAATTGATCAACTGCGATCACGTTCATTCCAGCCCCTAGTGCATATGAAGCTAAACTTTGTCCAATTCTACCAAAACCAATTATTCCGATGGTTTTACCTCGTAATTCAACTCCTTTTGCGTAATTTTTTTTAAGAACAGAAAAATCACTATTACTTAAATTTTTGTATGAATCATTAAAAAAACGCGATATAGAATATAATTGGCCCATAACGAGCTCTGCGACTGATTGTGAAGATGAAGCTGGAGTATTTATTACCTTAATCCCTTTTTCACGCGCGTATGAAACGTCAATATTATCCATTCCAACTCCTCCACGACCAATCAATTTTAATGAAGGACAAGAATCAATTAATTCTTTTCGAGCTGTTGTTGCGCTGCGAACTAATAAAACTGGAATTTGATTCGCATTAATATAAGTTGCTAAATCACCTTGCTCAACCTTATCAGTAATTACTGTAAATCCAACCTCTTCGAGTAATTTCTTTCCTAAATCGGAAATTCCATCATTTGCTAAAATTTTCATTTTCTTTTCTAATTAACCTTTTCTTGCAAATTCTTTCATCACATCTACTAAAACCTGAACACTTTCAATTGGCAATGCATTGTACATTGACGCACGATATCCACCGACAGATCTATGTCCAGGTAGTCCTACGATTCCCGCCCCTTTCCACAAGGTATCAAACTCGGATTCACGCGTTTCATCATTTAATAGAAAAGTAACATTCATATTTGAGCGGTCTTGAGTTTCAACAGCTCCTTTAAATGCAGGATTTGAATCAATTTCATTGTACAATAATTTCGCTTTTGCTTCATTTTTTCTGCCCATTTCTTTTACTCCACCCGATGCCAAAAGATTTTTCAAATTCAATAAAGAGACATAAATCGAAAAAACAGGAGGAGTATTTAACATTGATTCTTTTTCAACGTGTTGTTTCAAATCAAGATAGGTCGGCATGAAGGGTGAAGTAGATTTTCCTAAAATTTCATCCTTTACAATGTATAGTGTGGCTCCTGCAGGCCCCAAGTTTTTTTGAGCTCCCGCATAAATCAAGTCGAAATCGGCGATGTTTATTTCTTTCGAAAAAATATCCGATGACATATCGCAAACTAAAGGCAAATTCGTTTTTGGAAATTCTTTAAATTGAGTTCCATAAATCGTATTATTAGATGTGAAATGAATATAGTCCACATTAGCTGGGATTGAATATTCTTTCGGAATATAAGTAAATTTTTTATCCTCAGATGAGGCAAAAACATCTACTTCAATACCAACTTTTTTTGCTTCTTTGATTGCACCAGTAGCCCAAGTTCCTGTATTAATATAACCTGCTTTTCTATTTTCCCGCATCATATTTATTGCAGCGATTGTGAAACCGAGCGATGCTCCTCCTTGAAGAAAGACAGTTGAATAGCCTCTTGGAATATTTAATGCCGTTTTAACCAAATTAATTGCTTCATCCATCACGGCAACATAATCTTTATGTCTGTGTGAGACCTCTAAAATGGATAAACCATTGAAATCGAGAACAGCATCAGCGGCTTGTTGAAAGACTTCCTGCGGTAAAATACATGGACCTGCTCCAAAATTATGTTTCATAACATCTGATTTTTCTTTAATTGAATTACAAATTTGCAAATCTTATTTCAGCCAATCGATAATATGTGGATTAAATCAAAAAAATGTTCAAAAAAAAAGCCCGACTTTCGGGCTTTACTAATTATTTCGTTTTTTTCGTTGTAGCTTTTTTCGTTGGCTTTTTTTCGATCGCTTTCTTTTCAACGGCCTTTTTTTCTGGTTTTACTTTTGCTGTCGCCTTCGGTTTAACCTCTTTTACTTCAACTTTTACATCTTTTTTAATTTTCTCTTTTTTTGCCACCAAAATGACTGGTTTTTTTTCTTTTCTCTTGCGCGAGTTTCCGTATGAACCCATTACTCTTTTGCCTTTCGCTGTTTTTTTATCTCCTTTACCCATTATACTATTTTTTTGACAAAGTTAACAAACTTTTTGTTCTGAGTTGACTGTTAAAATCTATTTTAGTTTAGTTAAATGTCCTTCAAATATACATTTATCATTCGTTTTTTCTTTTTTTTCTGATGTTCTTTCCGCAATAGATAATTTTCCTTCTGTAAAAAACATGGATATTTCAATCGCAACCTTATTTATTGAATCGCATGATTTGAAGTTTATTTCATCTTCACTGAAATACTCTTCCTTTATTGCTGTTCCGGCATACCGCCTTACACATCCGCGACTTAGTTGAAATATAAAATTTAGTTTTGTTGAATCTTTGTCTGAAATCTTAATTGTTGCGCTAAATCCACTTTTATTGGCATAACTACCAATTAAGTCGGCCATTTTTAATTTACAAATAGGGGTTGGATCAACCTTGACATCTTTATTTTTAGTAACTACTTTTTTTGAATTTTCAGTGCTGTTTGATGTAGAATCTTTTGATCCGCAAGAAAAAAATATAAGTAAAATTATTGCAGAAAGCGATGGTATGAGAAGTTTCATTTTTAATTTTTATTATCAAAGCTACTAAAATTTATTAAAATATTTTTTTATTATTTCATTTTCAATAAGGCTGCTACTCTTGATGTGTTTTCGGCACCACGATAGGAGAGTTTCCATTTTTTCTATCTCGCTTAATTGCCACAAAATGGTTGACTGATTTAATCTTTTTCTAAGTTCGTTCAGTATAATGGCGACAGCAACAGAAACATTAAGGCTCTCAGCAAAACCATACATGGGAATTCGAACTAAATAATCAGCATTTTGAATTGCTTCAGTGGTGATCCCTTTCTTTTCAGCTCCAAAAAGTAAAGCAATTGGCTCATTAATGGGCAAATTAAATACATCGTATTCAATTGCATGTGGACTCGTTGCCGCAATTTTATATCCATTTAATTTAAATTGATTTAAAATTTCTGTTGTAGTCTTACCCTCAGAATAGTGATGTTCTAAAGTTACCCATTGGTTTGAACCTCGTGAAATACCTTCGTGTACTTGGTAGGTGTTTCTTTTTTCTATCAAATGAAGGGTTTGAATTCCAAATGAATCACACGTTCTTATAATTGCTGATGCGTTATGCTCTTGAAAAATATCTTCTGAAATTACTGTTATATGATTAGTCCGTTTCGCTATTATTTTTTCGAATAATCGAATTCGATCATCCGTCAATATTTTATAAAATTCAGAAAGTAGGTATTCTTTTGGGACCGTTTCAATCATCGTAACGTTGATTTTCTCTTGAAATTAATTTGGCCTTGAAAAATAGTAGAATAAAAAGCAAAATCAATAGACTACCTATTCCTACTAAAAATCCAGACCAAAAATTAGATGGATGTTCTATTTCAGTCGAGGACTTATTGTCGTTCTCCTGAAAATATTCAATCAAATTCTCCTGCTCCTCATTATTTTTCAATAAAAATTCTGCTTGTTGAGATTTTACGTCGATGAATAGTCGATAATATTCAATTTCCTTGTCCTTATCCTTTTTTTCTTTCTGTATTTCAACTAAAAGCTCTAAAAAATCGATTTGGTCTGTTAATAATTTATATTCTTTTGCCAAAGCCAATCCTTTTAAGAAAAATTTTTCAGCTGCTTCGTAGTTGTTTTCGTTATATTCAACGGACCCTAAATTGTAATAGGCTTCCAAAATTCCTTTTTGATTCTTGCTCATAACTCTTAATTTAAGAGCACGATTAAAGTTTAATTTAGCTTTTTCGACATTGCCTGTTGTTGCATAAAATGCACCTAAATTCGAATTAATTTGGGCTGTGCTTCCTAAATTGGAATTTGATTTTATTGAACTCAGACTTTTATTAAGGTATTCTTCAGCCAGGTTGAGCTTTTTTTCATTAAGCGCGATGTCACCGAGTATTCCATATGCATTTGACACGGATTCAAATTTTTGAAGCCTCAAACTTTCCTTAAGATAGTGACTTGCAATTGCTTTTGCTTTTTCTTTTAAATCTAACTTATCATAGGTTTTGGCTAAATTTAATTCAGCGAGAAAACGATGAGTTTCATTTGGGGACTCTTTTCCTGACGCAAGAGATAGTTTAAAGAAAGATTCGGCAGAATGATAATCCCCTTTAAGAAAATTAGAAATTCCTAATTCATTCAAATCTTCGGTAATATTGGAAAAATCTTCTTTTTTTTGATGATGATAAAGGGCTGCCTTCAGTTCTGACTCTCCTTCGATAAAATTTCCAATTCTCACTAAGTAACATCCCAAAATTTTTTTAGAAAAATATTTTAAAGATTCACTTTTTTTATCCGAGGCAAAATTAAAAGTTTCAATGGCCAGGTATTTTAATGAATCAGTGTTATTTCTCAAATAATATTCCCAAAGAGCCTGTGCTTGCGTTAATTTTTGTGATGCATCTGAAGTTTGTTTAAATTCTTTGAATGACACTTGTGTAAAAATCCTAGAAATAAAGAGCAAAAACAGAAAAGATAAAATTTTTTTCATAAGTGTTATTCATCGTAAAAATACATATTTCGGTAGAATCAAACTATTTATATTTTCTCGTGTTTACCTTTGTATAGCTATGAAGCAGAAGTCGATCGAAATAAAAGGAGCTCGGGTAAATAATTTAAAAAATATTAGCGTTACCGTTCCTCATGGAAAAATAACCGTTGTAACTGGATTATCAGGTTCAGGAAAATCTTCATTAGCTTTTGATACACTTTATGCTGAAGGTCAAAGACGTTATATTGAGAGCTTATCTTCCTACGCACGGCAATTTTTGGGAAAATTAGACAAACCTGAAACGGATTATATCAAAGGAATTGCTCCAGCAATTGCCATTCAACAAAAAGTAATTTCAAATAATCCTAGGTCCACTGTCGGAACTACCACTGAAATTTATGACTATCTCAAATTATTATTCGCCCGGATAGGAAAAACGTACTCTCCCGTATCGGGAAAACAAGTATTAAAGCATACGATTTCAGATGTTGTTGATTTTCTGAAAACATTCGAAGATGGTGAGAAGGCTATAATTCTTTCACCAATTAAAACGTACGCAAATACGGAAAACAAAAAGTTTCTTGAAAAGTTAAAACAACAAGGTTTTATTCGCCTCTTCAAAGAAGGCAAAGCGATTGAAATAGAGGAACTTTTGCAAGTCGACAAATTGTCCTTAAAAAATTACTTTTTAGTTACCGATAGAATTTCAATCGATTCGGGCAATGAAGATAATTTAACTCGATTTGCTGATTCCATTCAAATAGCATTTACAGAAGGCAGCGGTGAATGTGGAATTTTTCGAATCAGTGATAATACAATGTCTTTTTTTAATAATCGTTTTGAACTTGATGGGATTGAATTTCAGGAGCCAAATGAGCAATTCTTCGCATTTAATAATCCCTTTGGGGCCTGTAAACTTTGTGATGGTTTCGGACAAATTATAGGAATAGATGAAGATTTAGTTATTCCAAATAAAAATTTAAGCGTTTATGAGGGAGCTATATTTCCGTGGAAAGGTGAAACGATGGGAGACTATTTAAATCAGTTAATTTACAATGCCTCTAAATTTGATTTTCCAATTCATAGACCAATTAATCAATTGTCAGATGAGCAATACAAACTATTATGGTCTGGAAATAAGTATTTTACCGGATTAACCCCATTTTTTAAATTTATTGAAAGCCAAACATATAAAATTCAATACCGTGTATTATTGTCTCGTTATCGTGGGAGAACCGATTGCCCTGAATGTTTGGGAACGCGTTTGAGAAAAGATGCTAGTTACGTAAAAATTGGTGGCAAATCTATTTCTGAACTAGTATTGATGCCTATTGACGAGTGTTTACAATTTTTTAATGGTTTGAGTTTAAGCGATTACGAAAATGCTATTTCTAAGCGAATTTTACCTGAAATTAAAACGAGACTTACTGTTTTGATGGATGTTGGACTAAGCTATTTGACTTTAAATAGAAAATCGAATACACTTTCTGGAGGCGAATCTCAACGTATAAATTTAGCAACATCCTTAGGAAGTAGTTTGATTGGCTCAATGTACATTTTAGATGAACCATCAATCGGCCTTCATCCTCGTGATACGTTCAATTTGATTCGTATTTTAAAAAAATTAAGGGATGTGGGAAATACAGTTATTATTGTTGAACACGAGGAGGAAATTATGAAAGCGGCAGATTTTTTGATTGATATTGGGCCAATGGCAGGAAGATTTGGAGGAGATATTGTTTTTAATGGAAAGTTTTCAGAATTATCAAATGCAAAAAATAGCTTAACAGCAAAGTATTTAACTGGTGAAAATGAGATTCCCATCCCTAAAAGAAGAAGAAAATCGAGTAATAAAATCGTTGTAAAAGGTGCAACGCAATACAACTTAAAAAATATTGATGTTGATATTCCGTTGAATTCATTGGTTTGTATAACCGGTGTTTCTGGGAGCGGTAAGTCAACCTTAGTGAAAGAAATTCTATATCCAGCAATCAAAAAAGAATTGGGCATTTCAAGTGAGACAATGGGTAAGTTTACAGAGTTAACCGGCGACTTAAAAAATATAAAATCAGTTGAATTTATAGATCAGAATCCAATTGGAAAATCATCACGAAGCAATCCAATCACTTATGTCAAGGCATTTGATGAAGTACGGGATTTATTTTCAAGACAACCTCTAGCCAAAACTCGAGGGTATAAACCAGGATTTTTTAGTTTTAATGTAGAGGGTGGTCGTTGTGAAATGTGTGAGGGTGAAGGGCAAATCACGGTGAGTATGCAATTCATGGCGGATATTCAATTACCCTGTGAATCATGTGATGGAAAACGCTTTAAAGCTGAAACTCTAGAAGTATTGTATCGAAATAAATCAATCTCAGATATTTTAGATTTAACTATCTCAGAGGCTTTGGATTTTTTCAAGGAATCGGACGGAAAATTGGAAGAGAAAATTGTTGCTAAGATTACGCCATTAGTTGATGTGGGGTTGGGTTATTTAAAAGTAGGTCAATCATCAAGTACTATGAGTGGGGGAGAGACACAACGGATTAAACTCGCCTCATTTTTAAGCAAAGGAAAGGAACAGGTTTCTACATTATTCATTTTTGATGAACCCACAACTGGACTTCATTTTCACGATATTTCCAAATTACTTATCGCCTTCAATGCATTGATTGACCAAGGTCATAGTATTATTGTTATCGAACATAACATGGAAGTTATCAAATGTGCAGATAGAATAATTGACTTAGGTCCTGAAGGTGGTAAAAATGGCGGGCATTTACTTTTTAACGGTACGCCTGAGGAATTCACTAGGGTAGAAAATAATTCTACATCTCAGTATTTAATGGAAAAGTTAAAATAAATAATGCTCTTTATCAAGCATAGTTTTAATTTCCATATTTATTGAATCTTTAAATTGTTTTTTTACGCGCCTATCATCGATTTCTTCGCAAGATTCGTATAAATATTTACCCCCTTTCCATTTGAAAAGACAATTAAAATGACGAAGTATGTTGTCAATTCTATTTCCAAATCGAATAATTAAGTCATCGTACTTAGAAACAGATTTTCTTCGTTCGATTAAAGTTCCATTGAAACCATTAACTAAAACTAATGTTCCTTTCTCTCGTTGAAATATTTTTAATTTCCTGGTCTCTGAACCCCTAACCGTTGCTTTAATTAATAATATAAATCCATTCCTTAGTGATCCTCCGTCATCCAAGGGAAAAAATTTGAAAAATCTTGGAGAACAAGCAGGTCTAAATGGATCTCTATCATTTTCATTAGTTGAATCACATTCTTTAAGTTCTTTCAATAAATCTTCCTCTTCGCCGAAGGTAAAATTATTTTTATTGAAATCAATCTCGAATTTTCCACGTGGTATTTCGGTTGTTGAACTATTTTCAGTAGCATTACCTTCTTCAGGTGCATTCAAATATTTGTAAAGTAAATAGGTAACTATTCCAACAGAAAAAATGATAATTGATAAAACGAGGAATTTTTTCATAAGAGTAAAATCGAATCTATATATAAAGTTACATCAAAAGATTGAAGTAGAAACTTCTAACGCCTTATCAAATTCTTTTGAATCCACAGTGGTGGGGATAGAGTTTTCTTTAAAATAATCTAACATGATTTCAGTGGGTACGTTTCCAGTTAAGTCATCTTTCGCCATTGGACATCCTCCAAAACCACGAATAGCACCATCAAAACGTCTACATCCGGCATCGAAAGCGGTTTGTACAATCTCTTTCGTATTTTCAGGTCGAACATGCATATGTGCACCGAACTCGATTTGAGGTAATACAGGAATTAATGTTTCATAAAGAAATTTAATATCTTCTTTTTTAGCTGAACCAATGGTGTCAGATATTGCAATTATATCAATACCGAAAAGAGTAACTAATCTTTCCGTCCACGTCAAAACAAGTTCTGGACTCCACTTCTCTCCATAGGGATTTCCAAAGCCCATGGAAAGATAAATTACTAATTTTTTATTTGAAAGAATGCACTTGTTTTGGATGAATTCAACGCGACGGAGAGTTTCTTCGATTGTAGAGTTTGTATTTCTTTTTTGAAATTCCTCTGAAACTGAAAAAGGACAACCGAGGTAGTTAATTTCTTCGAAAGAACAGGCATCCTCTGCTCCACGTTCATTGGCAATGATAGCTAAGAGTTTCGAATTTGATGAACTTAAATCAAGTTGAGATAAAACATCTGCTGTATCTCTCATTTGTGGTATTGCTTTCGGAGACACGAAACTTCCAAAATCAATTGTGTCAAAACCGCAAAGAAGAAGTTGATTTATATAGGAGACTTTTTTTTCAGTGGGCACAAAGTCGACCATTCCTTGCATGGCATCACGAGGACATTCAATGATTTTAAGCTCTTTTTCCACGTTGCTGCTTTATAATTTCTTGATTAATATTCTTGACTAGCGCGGGCCCTTCGTAGACGAATCCTGTATAAAGTTGGATTAACGATGCTCCAGCCTCTAGTTTCTCGATAGCATCTTGAGCAGTATGTATTCCTCCGACACCAATTATCGGAATTTTACCATTTGTTTTTTCATGAATATAACGGATAATTTCAGTCGATTTTTTGGACAAAGGTTTTCCAGAGAGACCACCCGCACCTATTGTATTGATTTCTTCTTTGGTGGCTTTTAAATTTGAACGATCAATGGTAGTATTGGTCGCCACAATTCCGTCTAGTTTACATGTTTGAACAACATCGATAACATCGTCAAGTTCATCTGAATTTAAATCTGGGGCAATTTTTAGGAGAATTGGTTTTTTTGAGGCCATGGATGTATTTTCATGTTGAATTAGAGTTAGTAATTCAGTCAAGGGCTCTTTTTCTTGGAGTGCCCTAAGATTAGGTGTGTTTGGTGATGAAACATTCACTACGAAGTAGTCTACATAGGGATAAAGTTCTTTGAAACATTGTAAATAGTCATCATTGGCTTTTTCATTTGGAGTTGTCTTATTTTTTCCAATATTTCCTCCAATTACTACAGTTGTTTTTCTTTTTTTTAGGTTTACAATTACTTCTTCAATACCATTATTATTGAATCCCATTCTATTTATAATTGCTTCATCAGATTTCAGTCGAAAAAGACGTGGTTTAGGATTTCCTTCCTGTGCTTTTGGCGTAACTGTCCCTATTTCTATAAATCCAAATCCAAGGTTGGAAAAATCATTATATAAAGAAGCATTTTTATCAAACCCAGCAGCCAACCCAACGGGATTTCGAAAATTTAAACCAAAAACTTCTCGTTCGAGAGAATTATTTTCTACTGTAAATAGTAATCGGAGTAGTTTTTGAGACCCTGGAAAAAAAAGAAATAAACTAAGTAAATCCGACGCCAAGTAGTGTGCTTTTTCAGCAGAAAATAAAAAAAGAATTGAACGGATTAATTTGTACAATTACTTAGCTCCCTTTTGAGTTATATGGGATTCTTGGTTGAATACCACCCTTTTTTTTTCTTTGTCGACCGTAATCTTTGTACGTTATATTTTTAGTAAAAATCAGGTTAAAATGGTAGTAAGCATCTTTTTGTTTACTATCACCTCTTTGAAAACCTTCATCGAACCAATTTAATTCATTTCCCTGATTTGTAGGAAGATCGGAGGGGTTCGAAAGATATGAGGCTACGGGATTATTGAAGCTTTCAGGATTCTGGTAAACAGTACTTACATCATCAATGTAGTCTGAGAATGTTTTTACATAAGAAAGTTCAATTCCAAGTCGCCACATTTTTGAGATTCCAAATCTAAAACCGATTCCAGCAGGAATTGTAAGGGTTACAGGAAGATAGGACTTGCCCTCGGTTTGTATGGGCCTTAAATTGACCCACTTGTGATTTTCTGCGCCAACGGATGGGTCATTATAGTAGCCTTGATTATTGAAATAAATCAGTCCTATACCAGTAAATACATAATATTGTTCACTTCTGTTTTTTTTCGGGTAACTTCCTGATAAATTATATGTTGGACTAAACTTCTCAACAGTGGCAAAAATAAATTCTATACGTTGTTGAATTTCTATATTAAAACTTCTAAAATTTAAATTTCTTGCTTTTCTTATTTGTTCTTCACTGTATGCATCATTTCCTTTCAGATTAAAAATACACAAGCTCGTTGTCGTCGCGAAGTACGGGTGGAAACGTTGACGATAGCCTAGCCATCCTGCAAATCCTGTAGATTGCCAATCAATATCTTTTAAACTGTAGTCTTTTCCTACTGAGCTTGCTCCTCCTAAATCACCATTAAATTGAGTTCCCCCAAATCCAAATTGAAGTTCTTTTTTGTGTAATGACCAATTTTTTTGAGAATTAAAATTTGTGTGTTGAGCACGAATATTCGTAACTAGGAGAGGAAGGAATGAAAATAAAGCAAATTTTCGTAAACTCATTATTTAAACGATACTCATTGAGTACAAAAATAAAATAAATTGCTAAATAAACCAATTTTTAAAATTTAATCCATACAAATAATGGACTTGAATATCAAGATTGTAAATTTAAAATAAGACGAAAAACAAAAGACTTGATAAACCTATAATTCCATAAAATAGAACTGTTTTAAAAATTACAGGTTTGTTCTTTTGATATTCTTTTAAAACTTTTCGAAAGTTTTGTTTTTCATTAATTTCATTCTTTGATAGTTCTATTCCATCCACGATAATTTTAATCTTGTGCATATTATTCAAGTTTATTAAAAATTTGTTTTAATTTATTTATAACTCTAAAAGTTTTAACTTTTGCATTATTTTCTGTCATGCCGAGTACCTCACCAATTTCGCGAAAAGACCTTTTCTCAAAAAAGCGCATTTCAACTAATTCAAGTTGATCGCACTTTAGACGCGTAAGAGCCTTTAAAAGTTTGCTTCTGTTCTTTTCAGAGTCATCTTCAAACAATTCATCCATTACGTGCCCAATAATTACTTTATCAAGCCGAACCGTTCTTTCACCTTTCTTATCGCGAAATGCCTGATTCAACTCACTTTTTGCGATTCGAAATAACCAAGAAGAAAAGGGTATGCCCCGAAATTCAAATTTATGAATGTTTGTTAATGCCTTAACAAAGACCATAGAAGTTACATCCTCTACAGTATCTAAATCATCCATTCGTTTATAAACATACCGAAAAATTGCTTCGTAATACTTACGGTACAAAGGTCCAAATTTCTCTGGATTTTTTTTCGCATTTTCAATTTGAATACGCTCCTCTTCGAGAAGAGCAGCACTCATGTGGTAGGCTGAATTTAACATGGTTTTGGTTTTTGGTTTAAATTTAATCTCGGCTTGCAGACCGTAGATAAAAGATAGAACGCAAACGATTAAAAAAAATAACAAACAATTAATAAAAAAATAAGTAATTTTACTAAAAAGCTTTATTTGTGCGAGTTTTGTGATATACAAATAAAATAATTCGATTCGTGGGTGAAGGAAATTGAGGACTTTTTCATGTCGATAAATCCAGTTTTAGCAGCCTTCTATGCTACTACTTTTACTTGGTTGTTAACTGCTCTTGGAGCCTCACTCGTATTTTTTATAAAATCAGCACACAGGGGTGTTTTAGATGCTATGTTGGGATTTACTGGTGGGGTAATGGTTGCTGCTAGTTTCTGGTCTCTGTTGAATCCAGCAATTGAACTTTCAGAAAAACAATTTCCAAATTTTCCTTGGCTTCCAGCCGCTGTTGGATTTATAACAGGAGCTTTATTTTTATTTTTTTTAGATAAAAAGTTACCACATCTTCACTTAAATTTTATGGAGAATGAATCCGAGGGTGTAAAGACTCAATTGCACAAAACAACTCTTTTGGTTTTAGCCATTACACTTCACAATATTCCAGAGGGGTTGGCAGTTGGAGTTTTATTTGGAGCTGCAGCAAATGGAATTGAAGGGGCTACCTTTTCAGCCGCCATTGCTTTGGCCATAGGAATAGGAATACAAAATTTGCCAGAGGGATTTGCTGTGGCAATGCCTTTAAGAAGAGCTGGTGCGTCAAAGTTTAAAAGTTTTTGGTACGGTCAACTTTCTGCAATTGTAGAACCTATAGCTGGAATTATTGGGGCAGTGGCGGTAATATATGTAGAACCTATGTTACCATTCGCATTGGCCTTTGCAGCTGGAGCGATGATTTTTGTTGTAGTTGAGGAGGTAATTCCTGAGACCCAAAGAGATAAATATACCGATTTAGCAGTTTTGGGTTTTATTGGTGGATTTACCGTAATGATGATTCTTGACGTTGCATTGGGTTAACTACCTCACGGTTTTCTCAAGCATAGGAACAAACCTGAAAGATCCAAAATCTTCAATTTCAATGTTGTTATCAATTTTTTTCGTTATTCTTTTCATTAATTGACTTTCACCTTCTCCAACAGGAATTACCATTATGCCGCCTACTTTTAGCTGATTTACTAATGTTTGAGGGATTTCTCGTACTCCACATGTTATCAGTATTTTATCAAAAGGCTGGTATGTCTCTAATCCTTTATATCCGTCCCCATAAAATTGCCTTGGATGAAATCCAAATTTCTTAATTATTTCTTTGGATTTTATGAAGAGTTCTTTTTGTCTTTCAATAGTGAATACTCGAATACCCAGTTGACAGAGAATACATGTTTGAAAACCCGAACCTGTACCAATTTCTAGTACTTTTTCACCCTTTTCTAAATTTAATAACTGTGTTTGAAATGCGACTGTATATGGATGAGAAATTGTTTGACCAGCCCCTATTTGAAAAGCAATGTTTGTGTATGCCTTTTCTAAGAAGGCTAAATCAAGAAAAAAATGACGTGGAATTTGGTAAAAAGCATCAAGTATTTTTTCATCATTGATTCCTTTTTTACGAAGCTCATTAATAAGTTTTCTACGCAGTCCCTGATGCCTAAAATTATCTTGCATTGTACAAAGGTACTCCGTTATCGTTACTTTTTAAGTTGAATTTACAAACATCTGCTTGTTGAAATTATACACTTCATGTCTATCGATAAGGATAAACGACTCTTTAACCATCCTCTCGGTCGTAAAATTATGATAAAATCAAATTTATTTTGTTACTCTTTGTTGAGAAAATAGCTCCAAATCCTATATTTGTAAAAAAGTTGGGGCTCTAAAAACCAACATTGCAAATGGTGTTTTAACTATTACGTTAAATCGACCTGAAGTTTTTAATTCTTTTAATAGAGAAATGGCATTGGAGTTACAGAACACATTGGACAATGCGGAAGTTGATAACTTAGTTCGTGCCATAGTTATAACCGGTGAAGGAAAGGCCTTTTGTGCAGGTCAAGATTTAGTCGAGGCTACTAATCAGAATGGTCCTGATCTCCAATCAATTGTCAGAGAACATTATAATCCAATTATTTGTAAAATTCGAGGGATTGAGAAACCGATAATTGCTGCAGTAAATGGGGTTGCCGCTGGAGCCGGAGCGAATATCGCCTTGGCGTGTGATATCGTAATAGCTAAGGAAAGCGCTTCATTTATTCAAGCATTTAGTAAAATTGGATTGATACCCGACTCTGGTGGTACATTTTTCTTACCCCGACTCGTTGGAATGCAAAAGGCTCTTGCTTTAATGATTACCGGCGAAAAAGTCTTAGCAAGCGATGCCGAAAAGATGAATATGATTTTTAAAGCGATTCCTGATGAAAATTTTGAGGATGAAGTTGGAAAGTTAGCTGCTCGATTGGCTCAAATGCCAACAAAAGGAATTGGTTTAACAAAGCGAGCGGTCAACGAATCATGGAATAACTCCCTTTTAAAACAGCTGAAATGCGAGGAAGTATTACAGACTGAAGCCGGAAAATCATTTGACTTTAAAGAGGGTGTAAGTGCTTTCCTTGAGAAAAGAAATCCTTCATTTACAGGAAAATAAAATGGAAATAGGAATAATTGGAGCTGGAACAATGGGAAGTGGGATTGCTCAGGTGGCAGCGCAAAATGGCCATCAGGTAATCTTGGTAGATTCCATGGAAAATGCTCTTTCAAAATCAAAATCAGAATTACAGTTTTCTCTCAAAAGACTTGAAGAGAAAGGACGGATCACAGAACAGCAATCGAGCGAGATTCAAAATAATATCATATATTCAACCGAAATAACTTCTTTAAGAAATTCAAAGTTGGTCATTGAAGCAATAATTGAAAAGCTAGAAGTAAAACATCAGTTGTTGTATGAATTAGAGTCGGTTGTATCCGACAATTGCATCATTGCCAGTAACACCTCATCGATACCAATTGCCTCGTTGGGGTCAATATTGAGTAACTCAAAAAGAATTATTGGGATTCATTTTTTTAATCCTGCTCCTGTAATGCCTCTGGTAGAAATTATTCCTTCCGTTCAAACTTCTTCAGTTGTACTTGAAAAATCTATTCAAATTCTGAAAGATTGGGGTAAAGTAGTGGTTGTCTGCAAAGATACACCAGGATTTATTGTCAATCGAGTTGCTCGTCCATTTTATGGTGAGGCATTACGAATTTATGAAGAAGGAAAAGCAGATTTTTCGACGATTGATTGGGCAATTACTGAATTTGGTGGGTTTAAAATGGGGCCATTTACCCTAATGGATTACATTGGAAATGATATCAATTATTCTGTTACCGAATCTATTTTTGAAGCATTCTACTTTGATCCACGCTTTAAACCAAGTTTCACGCAAAGAAGACATGTTGAGGCAGGTTTTTATGGACGAAAATCAGGTAGAGGATATTATGATTACTCGGAAGGTGCAATTGAAGTTTTTCCGTCAAAGGATGAGGTGCTTGGAAAAGCAATTTTTGAAAGAATTCTTGTTATGCTTATCAACGAAGCGATAGATGCTGTTTTCATGCAGGTTGCAACACCTGAGGATATTGATTTAGCAATGACAAAAGGAGTGAATTATCCGAAAGGACTTTTAAAATGGGCAGATGAAATGGGATTGGAAAAAATTTTGAATAAATTGGACGAATTATTTCATGAATATGGCGAAGATCGATATAGACCCAATCCGTTACTACGAAAAATGGTTCGTGAAAAAAGATCTTTTTTTTAAAATGGTCTCAAAAGCGTTTAAATTCCGCAGAAGTTAATAGAAAACATTAATTTTGGTTCAAATAAAAGATTTACATGGACTTTATTGAAGAAATGAGATGGAGGGGGATGATTCACGATTTAACTCCGGGTGTTGAAGAACATTTGAGAAAAGGAATGACAACTGCTTATATCGGTTTTGATCCTACAGCAGATTCACTTCATATCGGAAGCCTTGTTCAAATAATGACCTTAGTTCATTTTCAGCGGTCTGGACACAAACCCATTGCACTATTGGGTGGGGCAACGGGTATGGTAGGTGACCCATCTGGAAAATCACAAGAGCGATCATTATTGGATAGAGAATCCTTGCAAAAAAACATAGATGGCGTTCGAATTCAACTAAAAAAATTTTTAGATTTTGACTGTGGGACCAATTCAGCAGAACTCTTAAATAATTACGATTGGTTTGAAAATATGTCTTTCTTAGATTTTATTCGAGATATTGGAAAACATATCACTATAAATTACATGATGGCAAAGGATTCTGTTAAAAATCGTTTGGAAACAGGAATGTCGTTTACAGAATTTTCATACCAATTGCTCCAAGGATATGATTTTTATTATTTGAATCAAAACAAGAATTGTTCTCTTCAATTGGGTGGTTCAGATCAGTGGGGAAATATTGTAACAGGTACTGAATTAATCAGAAGAAAAAATGGGGGAGAGGCTTTTGCAATTACAACTCCATTGATTAAAAAAACTGACGGTACAAAATTTGGAAAAACTGAAGGAGGGAACGTTTGGCTAGATAAAGCAAAAACTTCTCCTTACAAGTTTTATCAATATTGGTTGAATGCAAGTGATGATGATGCCTCGAATTACATTCGGATTTTCACCTTGTTATCGAGACAAGAAATTGAAGGTATTGAAAAACAACACCAAGAGGCTCCGCATTTGAGAGTTTTGCAGAAAGCATTGGCAGAAGACATTACTGTTCGAGTTCACGGAAAAGAAGCACTTGAAGCAGCGATTTCGGCAAGTAATATTCTCTTTGGAAAATCTACGTTTGAAGATTTGCAAAAATTATCCGAAGATGACTTTCTAGCTGTTTTTGATGGAGTTCCAATGGTTACGCTGCCAAAGGAAGAATTTAGAAATGGACTAGGTATAGTTGAAGCGTTAGGAAATCGAACAGGGTTTTTGGCATCAAATGGTGAGGCTCGACGCGAATTAAAAGCAAATGCAGTTAGTGTTAATAAGGAAAAAGTTGATGAGGAGTTGGTGTTAAATACAAGTCATTTAATTAAAGGTAAATACATTCTCCTTGGCAAAGGCAAGAAAAACAACTACATCATCGTTGTAGAGTAGGCATGGAAATTAAAGAAGCGCAGAAAATAGTTGATGAATGGATTAAATCTGTTGGTGTTCGCTATTTCAATGAGCTTACAAATATGGCCATGTTGACTGAAGAAGTTGGTGAAGTAGCGCGAATTATTGCCCGAAGATATGGCGAACAAAGTGAAAAAGATTCAGATAAAGGAAAGGAGCTAGGAGATGAATTGGCAGATGTTTTATTTGTACTAATTTGTCTCGCTAATCAAACTGGGGTTGATTTAGAAAACGCTTTGAAAAAAAATCTGGAGAAGAAAACCTTGCGTGATTCAAGTCGTCACAAGTCTAACGAAAAACTGAAATAAAGCAAGTATGTCCAATGCCTCGAATGGACTTTTAGTTTTCATCTCCTTTCTAAAGAAAATTGGGGTTCTTCTTGGATTACTTTTGGTCTATCGTTTCGTGTTGTTTATTTTCAATTTTACTTTATTTAAAGGAGTAACATTTTTTGATTTTCTTATTGGTACTTGGTTTGATGTGATTACCATTAGTTTATTACTTTTTCCAACTATTGTTTTGTATTTCGTCCCAACACCCGAAAAATGGCGGCAATGGAAACATCGAATTAATTCTATTCTATTTGTAATCACGAGTTTATTTATACTCGCATTCAATGCTTGGGATATTGCATATTATTCATACACCCTAAAACGAATTAGTTTTGATTATTTGTTGTTTATGCTTAATTCAACGGAAACGAATGTATTGGCAGGAACTTTTTTAGCCGAATTTTGGTGGTTGTTAGTTTTATTTTTACTGAGTTCCATTTTTTTAATTTGGACAGAACGAAAAATAAAGAGTGAATCATTTTCAATTAAAAAAATACAATCATGGTTGCTTTTTCCGCTTGTTACTGCTTTATTTATTGTTATTGGTAGAGGTGGATTTCAGCTAAAGCCGATCGGAATATTGGATGCAACCATTTACACGACAGTTGAAAAATCACCAATAGTTTTAAACTCAGCGTTTACCGTGATTAAAACGATTGAATTTCGGGGTGTTCAGGTGAAGCAATATTTTTCAAAAGAAGAGGAATTGAAGTATTTTAATCCAATTCGAACCTCTCAACCTCAAAAGATTTTACCGGATTCAACCAATATAGTTTTTTTATTGCTCGAAAGTTTCGGTAACGCTTATGTAGGTCCGGGCAATCCTGAAAGTTTTACACCATTTTTGGATTCAATTCTAAATCAATCATTGTATTTTGAAAATGGATATGCAAATGGAAGAACCTCAATGGATGCTTTGCCTACGATTCTTTCTTCTATTCCGGCCTGGATGGATGAGCCATTCATTTTGTCGTCGTACAGCAGTAATCAGTTTACAGGATTGCCTCAAATTTTGAAGTCAAAAGGATATGAAACTGCGTTTTTTCATGGCGCTACCAATGGTTCTATGCGTTTTGATAGTTATTGTACTGCTACCGAAATAAATCATTATTACGGGAGGAAAGAATACAATAATGAAAACCATTTTGACGGTAATTGGGGAATTTGGGATCATTATATGCTGAATTGGTCTATTGATAAAATGAATTCTTTTAAAAAACCATTTTTTTCAATGATTTTTACATTGTCATCTCATCATCCATATACAATTCCTCAAGAATTCAAATCAAAAGTAAAATCGGGCCCAGAAATAATATGTGCTACCCTAAGTTACGTTGATTTGGCGTTGCAGTCCTTTTTTGAAAAAGCAAAAAAACAGGTTTGGTATAAGAATACACTTTTTGTAATTTGTGCTGATCATACCGGTCCGACGAATAGAGCTGAAAAAGCAACCTTGGATATGAGTTATCGAATCCCAATTGCTTTTTATGATCCTTCGGGTAAATTAAAGCCAGAAAAATCTAAGGTGTCATTTCAGCAAACAGATATTTATCCAACTCTTTTAGACTTGCTAAATATTCAAACAAGCTATTATTCAATTGGATCCTCATTTTATTCAAAACAAGCAAAGGTAATTGCTACTTTTGCCCAACAAAACTTAATTTCATTCGGTAAACCGGGAAATCCTTTAAGTTGGAATGAAGCGAAAACGTATCCTAAAAATCATCCAAGATATAGTGAAATACTTCATCTCAAGGCTGCTTACCAACGCTATTGTTTTGATTTATTAAATAATAGGATGAGGCCTTAGATAGTTTTCTTGCTTATTTTATCAATATTCTCACAATATTTTTAAATTTAGGGCATATAAATTAAAATTATGCTAATTCTTCTTATCGCCTCAGTTTTTCCAGTCCTTATTTTTATGTATTTGATTTATTTAAGAGATACAATAAAAGAACCTTTATCAACCTTGTTCCGCGCATTTTTTGCAGGAATTTTATCTGTTGTTTTAGCCGTTATTTTAGGTCTATTAATTTCGCCTGTTGGTGAATTTTTGAAGGAGTCAGCCATGGGATACTCTTTTTTTAACGCTTTTATAACAGCTGGATTAATTGAAGAATTTAGTAAATTTCTCTTATTATATTTATTCATTTGGAAGCATAAGAATTTTGATCAAAATTATGATGGGATAATTTATGCCGTTTTTGTATCATTAGGTTTTGCATTAGTTGAGAATATTTTATACGTTTTTCAAGGTGGGTTATCTACGGCTATTATGAGGGCAGTTTTGGCAGTTCCTGGCCATGGATTTTTTGCTGTAATAATGGGATACTATTTTTCTTTAGCAAAATTTCATCACAATCAACAACGGAGTAAATTACTTCTTCAGGCAATTTTGATTCCTGCGCTTATTCATGGTTCCTACGATTTTTGTTTGATGTATATGTCGCATGAAAACAGCAATATTCTTTTGAGTCTTTTGTTATTAATCGCTTTTACATTGATTGTTATCGGATTTTGGCGCTTGGGTTTCAAAAAAATCAAAAAACACATCCAAAAAGACAAGGAGCTTGGTGTATTCGAGTAAGTTTTATTTAGGATTTTGGTTAAAGAGAATTACTAAATATTCAATCCTACTTTAGGGTTATTGTTATTAAATTCCATAAAATCCATTGAGCATAGAGTTAAAGAATTTAATTCTATACCTATATTTGTAATCTAAATAAATTAGAATGAACAGTTGGTTTACTGTTAAAGTAAAATATACACGTCAGCTAGAAAATGGGACGTTTAAACGAGTTTCAGAACCTTACTTATTAGCAGCTATGTCTTTCACTGATGCAGAAGCAAGAATTTATGAAGAATTAGGTTCCCGAATTCGCGGTGAGTTTAACGTTGTTGGAATTTCACGAACAGAATTACATGATATTTTTGCATACGATGATGCGGATACTTGGTACAAGTGTAAAATCACGTATGAAAAACTTGACGAAGATGGCGAAAAAAACAAAAAAATTTCTCAACAGTTTTTAGTTTCTGCACATTCGGTAAAAGATGCTTTTGATAGACTTCAAGAAAGTTTGGAGTCATATATCGTTGGTTTTGAGATTCCTTCAATTATAGTTTCGCCGATTGTTGAAATTTTTCCGTTTGTTTCAGATGAGGAGGGCAAATCACAATTTCCAATTGTTGGAAATGATGTTGAAGTAGACGGTAATTCAGTAGCACATGGCAGTTTTTATTCTGCCCCAGGGACGGATGTAGGTGATGAGGTTGAAAGCGAGGTAATTGATGAACATGATGCTGAATCGGAATGAGTAATTTTTTAGACGAATTAAGAAATGATCATCGCGATTTTGATTCAGGAAAATTAACTGATTTTTTTCCACAAACTCCGTTTGAATTATTTGAACTTTGGTTTAATGAGGCAATAAAAAATCACGAAAAAGAGCCAAATGCCATGGTCTTATCAACGTGTGATATAAAAACCTATCAACCAAGTTCAAGGGTGGTATATTTGAAAGAGCTATTGGATAGTCAATTTATTTTTTACACAAACTATTCTAGTCAAAAGGGGAAGGAAATAGACTTAAATCCGCGAGCCTCTGTTTTATTTTTTTGGCCAGGTTTACAGAGACAAGTGCGAATAGACGGAAATGTGAAAAAAGTCGGTTCAGAAATAAGTGATGCTTATTTTACCTCTCGGCCAAGAGCAAGTCAGCTTGGGGCATGGGCGTCACATCAATCAGATAAATTGGAACAACGAGTAATTTTAGAGCAAAGATTTGCTGAACTTGAAAAACAATTTACACATGATATTCCTAGACCAGAAAATTGGGGTGGATACGGATTACAGCCCTTTATATTTGAATTCTGGCAAGGTCGTCCATCTAGATTACACGATCGAATTGTATATGAAAAACAAAATTCCTCATGGGAAATTTATAGAAAAAACCCATAACGAGTGCAGGAATTACATCCAATTTGTTTTGAATTATCCAACAGAATGCGAGCTGTTTATTTGTACGCTCCCTCTTATGTGTCTCACATAGGCCTGACATTTTTGGCAGGTTCACGTTTTGAAAATGATAATGAGATAGGTTTAGCTCATTTTCTAGAACATTGCTTATTTAAGGGCACTGTAAGGCGAAAACCTTTTCATATTCTAAGTAGGTTAGATTCTGTTGGTGGAGAATTAAATGCTTTTACTTCAAAAGAGGAATTATGTATTCATGCGTCATTTACAAATGAATATACTGAGCGAACTATTGAACTTTTGGCAGATATTTCGATGAATTCAATCTTTCCTGAAAAGGAAATTGAGAAAGAAAAGGAAATTATATTGGACGAAATTAATTCTTATTTAGACAGCCCGAGTGATAAAATTTTTGATGACTTTGATGCCTTAATGTTTAATGATCATCCATTGGGTAATAATATTCTTGGAACAAAGGAAAGCGTCAACTCTTTTGGATCAAAAGAGTTAAATGACTATGTTGAACGTTTATTGACAGCTGAAAATTGTGTTATTTCTTATGTTGGAGCTATTCCCTATTCGACATTCCAAAAACTTCTTGAGAAATATTTTCGTTTTTTTAGGGAAGGTAAAAAACTACAAATTCCCAAGGGTAAGATTCATTATAAGCCTTTTACCAAGAGTATAAAGGAGGCAAACTATCAAGCGCATGCCATTTTAGGATCAATTGCTCCTAGTTATTCTCAGGAGGAACGGAAGGGTATGAATTTATTGATAAATATTTTGGGAGGACCTGCATTGAACTCGCGATTAACTCTTTCTATTCGAGAAAAATATGGATATTCCTACAATGTAGAGGCCAATTACACTCCTTATTCAGATATTGGTTTTTGGAGCGTTTATCTTGGTGCCGATCAAAAATATTTGAGGAAGTCACTCGATTTAGTTCATAAGGAATTAAAGAAATTACGTGAAGTAAAATTAAGTTCACTTCAATTAAATCAGGCAAAACAGCAATTAAAAGGTCACCTGGCTCTTAGTTTAGATAGTAACTCCGGATTGATGATTGGATTGGGAAAAAGCTTACTCTTATTTAATCAAATAGACACTTTACAGGAAATTCGCGAAGGGATTGATAAGGTTACTTCCAGCCAAATTCTGGAAATTGCAAATACTTATTTTCACCAAGACATTATTTCAGAATTAATTTTTGAAACCAAATAGATTTTAAGAATACTTTGAATTTCCATACCTTTGTTCAACTCTTACTTTAAAATACATAGCATGCAACTGTGGAATACATTAAGCAAAGAGGATTTAGAAGAAAGATTGCGATTGAATGCTCACACTTATGTGACAATTTCTTTTTACAAGTACGCGAAAATCCAAAATCCTCAACTTTTCAGAGACCATCTATTCCAAATGTTTGTCAATCTTGATGTTGTCGGAAGAATTTATATTGCCTTTGAGGGAATTAATGCGCAGATTTCTGTACCTCATAAAAATTTAGATAAGTTCATTCATAAGCTATATGAAATTGAATTTTTAAATGGAATTCGTTTGAATTACTCTGTTGACGATTCAGAGGCTGAATTTCCGTTTTTAAAGCTTAAAATAAAAGTTAGACAAAAAATTGTTGCTGATGGATTGTGTGATGAAACATTTGATGTTACAGATATTGGAAGACATCTGAATGCCCAAGAATTTAACGATTTAATAGCAAAACCAGATACAATTTTAATCGATTTTAGAAATCATTATGAATCGGAGGTCGGACATTTTAAAGGAGCTATTTTACCTGATGTTGATACATTTAGAGAATCTTTGCCTCACATTGAAGAGACTTATTTGAAAGGTCAAGAAAATAAAAACGTTGTAATGTATTGTACGGGTGGTATTCGATGTGAAAAAGCATCAGCCTGGTTCAAACATCGTGGATTTAAGAATGTACATCAACTTGAGGGCGGTATCATTAAATATGCAAATGATTGTAAGAATAACGGAATTGAAAATAAGTTCATAGGCAAAAATTTTGTTTTTGATGAACGGCGTGGAGAACGAATTACCGAGGATATAATAGCTGTTTGTCATCAATGCGGAAATCCTGCCGATGTTCATACGAATTGCGCCAATGAAGCCTGTCACTTATTATTTATTCAATGTGAGGCTTGTAAAATAAAATTTCAGAATTGTTGTTCTGTTGAATGCCAATCCATTACTCATTTACCCATTGACGAACAAAAGGCTCTTCGAAAAGGCGTTGATAATGGGAATAAAATATTCAAAAAAGGACGTTCTACCAAATTAAAATTCAAATTAAACCAAGAAAAACCGATATCTTTGGTCAAATAAAGAAAATAATACGTGAATTTAGTTATCAATTGGGATGTATCTCCTGAAATTATAGAGGGTTGGAGGACCCCAAATCTCTACGGATTACTTTTTGTAACAGGCCTAATCCTTGGATATTTTGTAATTAAAAGAATGTTTAAAAAAGAGAATATCGATGAAAAAAATCTAGATAGTCTTGTTATGTTCATGATTGTTTCCATTATCGTTGGAGCTCGATTAGGACATGTATTTTTTTATGGGCCTTATTGGGATTATATAGATAAAAATGGGCAAAAATATACAGGGTATTTTTCGCATCCTGAGACGATAATTAAAGTTTGGGAAGGAGGACTAGCAAGCCACGGGGCGGCAATAGCAATTTTAATTGCTCTATGGTTCTATTCAAGAAAAGTCATTAAAAGGCCGTATTTGTGGATACTTGATAGAATTTCTGCTCCGATTGCCATTGCAGCTTGTTTTATTCGACTTGGAAATTTAGTTAATCATGAAATTGTAGGTGATCCGTCAAATCTCCCATGGGCCTTTCGCTTTTCGATGTATTTTAATGAGGCAACGGGTATGCCTGATCCAACACCCCGTCACCCTGCGCAATTATATGAAGCGATTTTATATTTACTATCTTTTGGAATACTCTTGTTTTTATTTTGGAAAAAAGAAGGATTCAAAAGACCAGGGCTGGTTTTTGGAACTTTTCTTATCTGTATTTTTGGCTCACGATTTTTAGTTGAGTTTATTAAATTAGGACAAACTGCTCGTGATTATGAACTTCCTGTAAATACAGGTCAATTATTAAGTATTCCTTTAATATTGGCTGGTATTTTTCTTATTTATAAATCGTTGAATGATAAAGTACAAAACAGCAGCGGAAATTAATATAATGCGAGAGGCGGCGCAAATTGTAAGCCGCACGTTGGGTTTAATTGCGAAACATATTTATGAGGGAAGGACGCCAATTGAACTTGATAGAATGGCTGAAGAGTATATTCTCTCTCAAAATGCTAAACCTGGTTTTAAGGGATTATATGGATGTCCGAGTACTTTATTGATTTCAGTAAATGAACAGGTAGTTCATGGTTTACCGACTAAGCGCCCGTTTCAAACTGGAGATATTGTCTCTGTTGATTGTGGATCTATATTTAAAGGGTACTACGGCGACCATGCTTATACCTTTGAGGTCGGTGAGGTTCACCACGAGGTAAAAAAATTACTGCAGGTAACAAAAGAGTGTTTGTATTTTGGAATTGAAGCGTGCAAGGTTGGAAATAGAGTTGGTGACATTGGTCATGTTATTCAGCAGCATGCTGAAAAAAATGGCTATGGGGTTGTTAGAGATTTAGTTGGTCACGGACTAGGAAGAGCCCTTCATGAGGATCCACAAGTTCCGAATTACGGTCGGAGAGGAAGTGGCAAAAGAATTCAAAATGGATTAACAATTGCCATTGAGCCAATGATTAATATGGGAACTGAAAAAGTACGACAACTTGAGGATAATTGGACCATTGTTACTGCAGATAATTTACCGAGTGCACATTTTGAGCATAATGTGGCAGTGATAGATGGCGAGGCAGTTGTTCTATCAACGTTTGACTATATCTACGAAGTATTAGATAGAAAATCATGATTCGCGAGGAAAGAACTTCCTTTTTAGCAGGACTTACCCTCGTAATTTATGCATTTCTCCAATGGATTGAAAAGGGTATTTTTTTATTTCCGTTTCCATTGAATGAACCAATAATTTTTATTGTTTATTTTTATTTATTATTTCTTAATAATTGGAAATTAACGTACGATATCTTTTTTCTTGGACTTGCTGTAATTTTTAAAATGTTTTCTCAGCAATTATTTTGGTCTTTTTTTCTGTCCAATGAATCTTTAGAACTTTTGTATGAAGGGATTTGGACGGATCTTTTTTACTTATTGTATGCTATTTCATGGATTATATTTTCTATATTTTATTTTCGAAAGCAGGGACAAAGAATTTCTTACCTCTTTATTTTTATTCTACTCATTCCTTTTTTTCTTGGAGTTCTACTAAATCATCCAATTTTTGAAATTTTGTCATTTGTTATTTTTATTGGTATGTCAAGGTACAATAAAGTAGAAAGAAAAAATCTCAGTTTAGTCTGTTTAATTTGTTTTTTAGAGTTAGGTAAACTAGTTATGTTGCTCTAATTATTGGGCAACAAACGTGTAATAGATATAACCATCTACATTTCCTACGCCTGAAGTAAATCGTGATCGAGACTTTGCATACGTTAAAGCCAAATCAATCATACATTTATCGGCTCCTAAGCTCTTACTTGAATCATATTTGGACGAAATAATAGTTCCGTATGAGTCAACCCTCACTTTAATAGCAACCTTACCTGCTCCTTTACAAGAGTAACCAGGTGCATCTAAGCGAGATTCCGTTCGAGATTTAACATCGTATGAAACTAGAACATTTCCCCTATATTGAAAATTTGAACCAGAACTGGTAGAAGAAGAATTTGATGGATTTTGTTTCGTTGTTTGAGCAGTTTTATTTGTTCGCTCATTCACTTGTTGCCGGATTTTTTCAAGGTGTTTTCTCTCTTCGTTGAAATCATCCTTTGAGTCAGCTGAATTTTTATTATTTGAATTTCCTTGGCTCCGAGACCAATTTTTCTCCGAGAATTGACGCTTATCATTTAAATCTCGTGAAGTGTTTTTAACCTCACCTCCAGAAAATTTCGGTTGTACCTGTATATTTTCCGGTTGCAATTCTATTTCATCCTCGGGAATTTCAACTTTAGATTCGTTAAATAATTTTTCAATCGGTTCGTATTGGGTTATATGTTTTAATTGAAGGTAGGTAAATAAAAACGCGTAGGTAAGAATGGAGGCTGAAATACCATATTTAAATTTATCAATATAATAAAAGAATTTATCCATCAATTTTTAACTTGTATCAATTTACGTTCCTTTAATTGAAAATAATCCATTTGGTCACCTTTTATGAGCATTAAAAACTGGTCATTTATCATATTGATTGATTGATATTCCTGTTTAATTAGAATTTTGCCATCAATGTCACATAGCCCATATATACCCCCTGATTCAATAAGAAGAAGATCTGATCCCTCCAACCAAGTAATAGAAGAGTATACATTGGGTATAATAAATTTTCCAGTTTTATCAATTACTCCCATTAATGAGTCAACTGTTATTATTCCACATCCATTTTTAAAACTTTCAGCATATTCGTAATTCATTTTAATCTGTTCTTTACCCATATTATTTAAAAATCCCCATTTATTATTTTTCATACAGGCAATAATATCAGAAATATTCCCAATTTCACCATAGTTGAAGGGAACAAATACTTTTCCATTGATATCTATTAGTCCAGACTTATCATTTTTTCGCACTTTGGCGATACCTGATTTGAAGTTACTGTATAATTGATAATTGGGATAAATTTGATATTGAGGTGTGATAATTATTTTACCATTTTCATCCAAATAACCAATTTTACCACTATCAACGATTATTGCTCGGTTATCAGTTAATTTTCCAATATATTCATACTGAGGTGCTAAAATTGGATTACCATCACGATTACAAATACCATATTTTTCATCTTCAATAAAAATTAATAAGGTATCAGTATAAAAGTCAACTTCATCGTAGAATGGTTTAATGATGAAAGAACCAACACTGTCAATTATTGCTTCTTTTCCATTTATTCTTACACGGGCTTGAAGATTTTCAAAAGATTCAGCCTCTTCGAAATGTTCAGGAATTAATGAAATTCTATTTTTTGAGAAATATCCGTAAAGTGAATCTTTTCTCACGAAAACTTTTCCTTCAGAAACAGGCCCTATTTCCTTGAAAATAGGTTCAAAAATAGAATATCCATTTCTGTCAATCATTCCATATTTACCTTCTTTTTCAACGATGGATCTTCCATCAGAAAAGTCGCTAACATCGTCGTATATCGGATCCACCACAAATTTATTAGATTTAGAAATAAAACCATATTTATTATTTTGAACCACAGCAGCAATATCTTCGTAGAAAAATCCTGCTTCTGAGTAAATTGAAGGTATTATTAATTCACCCTCTAAATTCATGAATCCCCATGCATTTTTTATTTTTACGGGTAACAAAACTAATCTCGCTAATGCTTGATCATTTTTTATTTCATTTCCAAATGGGTAATTAGGATATCTTTTTAAGAATACTTCAAATTTAGATGTGTTGTATTCATTACTCATAAATATTTGATATAATTTTCTCCAAGCTTCGGGAATATTCCTATTTGTTGGATGATCTTTAATAAAATTTTCATAGGATTTAAGATTATTTGAAGAGGTGCTGATTAAATAGATTTTATTTTCTGCTTGCGATTTATATGGGTTTGTGTTACATTCTGATAGAAATAACATATATCCTATTATTGTTTCTTTTTGGGTATATTCAAAATATTGTTGTTTATAAAACAAATTTTGCGCATCTTCTTTGAGGTAAGTTTCAGGATAACGGTCTAAAAATTCTTGTGTTTTTTTTGAAGAATTTAAGTTTTTAGTTTCGACAAAATCCAATGAATCCCGCTTTTTTACTGCAGAAGACAAGAATAGTGAATATGAATGATTTTTTATAAAATCATTATAACAATTTACAGTTGCTACATTGGTGCAAATCGTGAAAAAAGCTTTACTTATTTTGTGATCTAGTTCTAAAATTGCATCCTCAGAGTAATTGTATTTTTCAAGTTTAATTTTTGTCTTTAACTTCAAATCTGACATTGTTTTTTTTGCTATTCCAATGTATTTATACGCAGAATCCAATGAATGAAAAGGATTATCTTTTCTGCTATAAATTGTCGCTAAACCAAATGAAGCTGGGGCAGGATATTTCTTAAGTGATTTTGAAAATAATTGCTTTGCTTCAAAGTAATTAAATTCTTGAAGTGCCTCAAAGGCTTTCGTAATTTTATTAGCCCAAAATAAATTTTTAGAAAATACAAAAAGGCAAATCATAAAGGTAACCCGAAATAAGAAAGGATTTTTAGTACCCACGACTTGAATTAATTTAAGTTGGATTTACTCGTAAAATTATATAAACCTACGCTGAAAACAGCAAAAATGTTATGTTTAATCTTGTTAAAAAATGTAATTTTACAATTTAAAGAAAAGGTTTATTATGTCTACAGCTTTGGGAAATCACATTTTAGTTGAATTTATGAATTGCGATCCACATATTATGAATGATGTGGCTGGAATTGAGAGAGATATGGTTGGTGCTGCTCAAAAGGCCGGAGCAACAGTTATTAATTCTACCTTTCATCATTTTTCTCCTTATGGTGTGTCTGGAGTTGTTGTAATTCAAGAAAGTCATTTAGCCATCCACACATGGCCAGAATATGGATATGCAGCAGTTGATTTATTTACATGTGGTGAAATGAATGCATGGATTTCTTTCGATCACTTAAAGGAATGCTTTAAAGCAAAATCATATTCTGCTATTGAAATAAAGAGAGGTTCTGTTAATTTACTGACGCGAAATGATTTTGATATTTCAACAATGCGCCAAAAGGCCTCTGAATGGAGAAATCCTGAGTTTTATACAAGAAATGTATGGTTTACAGATAAAGACGATGATCAGGCGCTCTCGCTTCGTTTCACGGGTGATGTTTTCTATGATGTACAATCGCCATTTCAGCGAGTAAGGATTTTGGAATCGTATAAGTATGGAAAAATGTTGGCCCTAGATGATATGGTTATGACAACGGAAAAAGATGAATTTCATTATCATGAAATGATCTCTCATCCGGCAATGTTTACCTTGGGATCTGCCAAAAATATTCTTGTAATTGGGGGTGGAGATGGCGGTACAGTACGTGAAATACTCCGACATGAGTGTGTTGAGAAAGTAACGATGGTTGAAATTGATGAGGAGGTAATCAAGGCCTGTAAGCAATTTCTTCCAAATATTGCGATTTCATTCGACCATCCAAAATTAGAACTACTGGTTGATGATGGCATTTCATTTATTAAAAATGCTGATTCAGAAACGTATGACTTGATAATTGTTGATGGATCAGATCCTGTTGGTCCAGCTGAAGGGTTATTTAGTGTAGAGTTCTACAGAAACTGTTACAAAGCCTTAAAGAGTAATGGGATTTTAGTCGCTCAAGGGGAGTCTCCAAAATTCAATGAAAAGGCATTTTCAGAGCTCAATCACACGCTTCAAGGAATTTTTGGTGAAAATAATGCACCTGTTTCTTTATTTTTTGTGCCGACTTATCCAACTGGGATTTGGAGTTTCCAATACGGCATAAAAGGAGATTTATCTCCCAAAAGATTAGAAGGCACTGCAGACATATCTCATTTTGTTAAAACAAATAAATTGCGATACTACAATGCTGATGTACATGTTGGTTCTTTTGCAACACCAAATTTTGTGAAGGACTTATTAAAGGCTTCGGTTATTCAATAAAATTATTTTGAAATATATTGCTCGGTTTATCTTTTGGATAATAGGTTGGAAAATAGATCCAAATCCTCCATCAAATGTGAAAAAGTGTGTTATTGCTGTTGGTCCTCATACTTCCAATTGGGACTTTGTTCTTGGTCGCTTAGCATTTTTTCAATATGGTGTTAATGGGAAATTTCTTATCAAAAAAGAACTTTTCTTTTTTCCGCTTGGGATTTTACTTAAAGCGCTTGGTGGTATTCCTGTTAATCGAAAGAAAAATTCAAATATGACTGAATTTGCAATTAATTTATTTAAAAAATCTGATTCGCTCTATTTAGTTTTTGCGCCTGAAGGAACAAGAAAGTATAATCCAAATTGGAAAAAAGGATTTTATTACATCGCAATGAAGGCTGAGGTTCCGATCTATATTTCATATGTCGATTTTGCAACAAAAACAGGAGGATTTCATTCAATTTTTTATCCCACTGGTGACGTTAGTAGCGACATAGCGGAAATAAAAAAGATTTTGAGTAAATACAAGGGGAAAGTCGCAGAAAATGGAATTTATTAACCTTTAGGTTTTAAATTTTCAGTTTTTTTATCGTAACCATATGGACAATGTTTACACGAGCTTTTACAACAATAACCTCTTTTAAGATGATATTTTTCGGTAAAAATAATATATCCATCAGGACTGAGGTAGTAATCATCTTGTGTCATATTCGCCCTTCTATTAGATCCAAAAACCTCGTGATTCATTATCTATAAAATGTTTGATATCAACTTATTGCCCTCAGAAAGTCACTCACGTGTTGATAGTTATTCACTTAACACACAAACATTAAATTTGTTTATCAAAAGGGACGATTTAATTCATCCAGTAATATCAGGAAATAAGTGGAGAAAATTAAAGTATAACATTTTGTATGCACAGAGGAATCAAGTCGAAGGAATTATTACATTTGGTGGGGCTTATTCAAATCATTTGATTGCAACAGCTTTAGCTGCAAAAATATCTCAATTAAAGTGTGTCGGTATCGTACGTGGTGAGGAATTATCTTATCACTCGAATACAATTCTTTCTTATTGTACTTCATTGGGCGCTGACTTAACGTTTGTCTCACGAAAGGAATACGCCCTCAGGGATGAAACTATATATAAGCAACAGCTTCTTACAACTTACAAAAATTATTTAATTATACCCGAAGGAGGGAGGAATTATCATGGTATTTTGGGTTGTATGGAAATAATGAAGGAAACGTCTAATGATTACGACTATGTTTGTGTTTCGCAAGGAACTTCAACAACCTCAGTTGGTATTTTGTTAACAATACCTGAAAAAACTAAACTCATTGTCTGTCCTGCACTCAAGGGATTTGATTCAATTAATGAAATGAGTCAGGCAATGTTGACAATGGGTTTTGAAAAGGAATTCGTTCGAGATAAATTGACTCAAGTTATTGTATTACAAACTGATATTTTGGGAAAATATGGTAAGGCATCTCGAGAGTTGAAAAATTTTAATACTGAGTTGTACGATAGAACAAAAATTAATTTTGACATTACATACAACGCCAAAAGCTTATTCATGTTAGATGATTTTATTAAAAAAAAATCACTTTTTGAAGATAAAATATTATACATCCACACTGGTGGATTTTCGTAAAAAACACAAAAATTCTTTATTTCCATCCCCGCCTAAAATCGGCGAAGAAATACATGACAACCACTCGAAATTAATGGATTGGGCAAATTCTTTAATTTCTGAAATAATTTGAGAATAGAGTTTTTCATTTTTTACAATACCACCTTTAGAAAGGTTATTCTTACCGACTTCGAATTGTGGTTTGATAAGTGCAATAACAAAAGCGTTTTCATTTAAAAATCGAGGTAGATATCCAATAACTTTTGTTAGTGAAATAAATGAAACATCAAGTACAATCCCATCTAATTTTTCAGGTATGTGATTAATTTTGAGATTTTTAATATTTATTTTTTCTAAATTAATTACTCGTTTATCGGCAAGAATATTTTTATGTAATTGGTTGCTACCAACATCTACACAATATACTTTTTGACAATTTCTTTCTAGTAATACTTGGCTGAAACCTCCTGTGGAAGCACCTAAATCCATCAGGGTAAGATTTTTTACATCTATTTCAAATTCGTCTAATGCATGAATAAGCTTATAAGCTCCTCTTGATACGTATTTTGATACATCTCTTGAAATTTCGATGAGGTCATCCAATTTTATTTTCTTACTCGGTTTTCTAACAACCAGGCCATTAATTTTGATTTGACCGGACAAAATAGCATTTTCCGCCCTCGTTCTTGATTCAAAAAAATTCTGTTCAACAAGAATTTTATCCAGTCTAATCAAATTAATTAAGAAATTTAACGAGATTCGATTACCGTTACACTACCGTGTTTATCCACGACTTTTCCTCCCTTCATTTCGCCTTTAATTCGATAGAAATAAACGCCATCCATAACTTTTTCTTGCGTAGAATCATGAGTTCCATCCCAGAGGAACAAGGGAGCAGCGGCATCTCTCGTGCCTTCATAAATTATGTTCCCCCAACGATTTAGTATCACAACTGTAAAATCTTTGAACCCGTCGAAAGGGAGGGTAAATAAATCATTTATCCCATCCCCATTTGCTGTTATAACATTCGGTAACCATATTTCGGGATCTGAGATATTTATAGTAAAGGTATATTGGTCCTGACAACCATTGTCGTCAAATACGGTTAATGTTACAGGGTACGCACCAGCTGTTGGGTAGCTGTACAATTGACTCGTACTCGTTACACTGTTTATTATGTCTGTTCCAAAATCCCATGACCAATATGTGATAGTAGACTGCGTTGAGCTGGAGGCATCAACAAAAGTGATTGACTGATCTTGCTCCGCAGGATTTGGTGTTGCAGAAAACATTGCAGTAAGGCCATCTTCTGCTACAGTTATTGGATCCAAAGGATAAAAAACTTCACAACCCGTGGCATCATACAGATAGACACCTGGCACATAGGTTCCTGGACTACCGTAATTGTAGAAGAAATTAATGCTGTCGTTTAATGTTGTATTATCACCCATTTCCCAAATTGTGCTCACAATATTTTGAGCGTTATTGATGACAAATTGAGCCCCTTGGGCACACCCTCCAGCTTGTTGTACCCAATCTGGATTTCCACTCGGTCCACCTATGGTCACATAATCGATAAGCACTGAATCATCAGTACAGCCGTTGACATCGGTAACTTGTAATATTAAGTCATAAGTTCCGGGGAAAACGTAGGTAGCACTTGGATTTTGCAAACTAGAAGAATTACCATTACCAAACGACCACTGCCAATTCGTAATTGGTCCTGCAGAAAATGAAGAATCAACAAAGTTGGCAAATAGCGGAGGACAAACATATTCGCCGTTTTGTCCAATTGCGGCACCAGAGAAAGAATAATTAGGAATTGCCCATG